>Ga0307505_10002761_pt1 | contig 11787 bp, 15 predicted proteins | sample 23_S_MG_FD_202183 | JGI IMG/M metagenome (GOLD analysis project Ga0307505, IMG submission 202183) | Soil microbial communities from Populus trichocarpa stands in riparian zone in the Pacific Northwest, United States - 23_S | ecosystem: Environmental > Terrestrial > Soil > Riparian zone > Trees...
TGCGCGGGTCGGCGATCTCGGCCTTGAGGAACGCCGGCTCCATCGGCGGACCGGCGAGGTCCTTGTCGACTGTGACGCGGACGATCTTCTCGCGCGCCATGCCGACGAGTTCGCGGGTCGGCTTGTTGGCGATCAGCTCGCCGTGGTCGATGATCGCGATGCGGTCGCACAGCTGCTCGGCTTCCTCGAGGTAGTGCGTGGTCAGAACCACGGTGACCCCTTCGGCGTTGAGCGCGCCAACCAGCTCCCACAGCTGCCGCCGCAGCTCGACGTCGACCCCGGCGGTGGGCTCGTCGAGCACGAGGATCGGCGGCGAGTGGACCATCGCCTTGGCGATCAGCAGGCGCCGCTTCATGCCCCCCGAGAGCGTGCGCGAATAGGCGTCGCGCCTGTCGGCGAGGTGGACCGCCGCGAGCAGCTCTTCCGAGCGGCGCAGCGCCCTGGCGATGCCGTACATCCCGGCCTGGTTCTCGAGCACCTCGAACGGCGTGAAGAACGGGTCGAACACGATCTCCTGCGGGACGATGCCGATCGCGCGCTTGGCGTTGCGGTGGTCGCGGTCGATGTCGTGGCCCCAGATCGCCATCGTGCCCGCGGTCTTCATCACCAGCCCGGCCATGATGTTGATCAGCGTCGATTTTCCGGCGCCGTTGGGGCCGAGCAGGCCGAAGATGCCGCCTTCGGGCACGTCGAAGCTGACCCCCTTGAGCGCCTGCTTGGGCGGCGCGTCGCCCTGCGCCGCGTAGGTCTTGACGAGGTCGCGGATCTCGATCGCTGCTTCGGCCATCGTCCGCCCCTTAGGACGAGGCCAAGCGCCGCGCAAAGGGGCGATGGTTGTCGGCTGTCGTTAGCGGCGAATTAACCACGTTTCATGCTGAGACCTTCACAGCTCGCGGCTAGGGCCGCAGCGATGGAATGGGGGAATCCGAACCGACTGCGTCGTGACGGGGGGGCGATGGGCAAGCGCGCGGCATGCGCCCTGCTCGCGAGCGCGGCTGCCCTGACGGTTTCCGTCCCCGCTTCCGCGCAGGCCACCGCGAGCGCGCAGGCGCAAGGCGTCATCGTCCGGCCGTTGTCCTTCTTCCGAGTGCAGGATCTCCATTTCGGGGCCATGGTGCCCGGGACCACCGCCGGTACAGTGGTCGTCGCTCCCGACGGCGCCCGTACGCGGACCGGCGGCGTCACGCTGGTCGGTTCGGGTCATCAACCCGCCCGCTTCGCCGGAGACGGCGCGCCGAACCAGACGGTACGCATCAGGATGGTGACTCCCACCATTCAGATCACCGGCCCGGGCGCACCGATGACCGTCGATCAGTTCACGATCGGCTCATCGCCGACCTACGTCGTCCTTTCGAACAACTGGAACAACTTCACCCTCGCCGGGGCGGCCGGCATCTTCAATTTCCCGCTCGGCGCCCAGCTCCAGGTGAACGCGAACCAGGCCGCCGGGATCTACAGCGGCACCTTCACCATCGAGCTCCAATACATGTGACGAGCGGCGTGAGGCGTGAGCAGGGGTAGGGAACGAAACCGGCTAACAGATGATGCAAACCGCGCGTTAACCTTGGTCTGACAGGACCTCTTCATTCGCGTCGGCTATTCGACAGCCGCAGCGGGCCGCGGGGGATGACCAAGGTGCAAGGACCGACGCCGATCAGGAATCTGCTGCGCTTCCTCGCGCTGGCGTACGCGTTCGGGCTCGGCGCGCATCCCGCACTCGCCGCGACGGCAACCGCCGACGCCGAGGCGGCGATCGTCACTCCGGGCTCGCTGGTCAAGACCGAGGATCTCGTGTTCGGCCAGATCATACCGGGCTCGACGGCGGGAACGGTCACCATCGCCGCCGCGACGGGCAACCGCACCAGCACCGGCGGAGCGACGCCCGTGAACGCCGGTTTCCACCGCGCCGAGTTCGTGGGCATGGCCTATGTCGGTATCTTCACAACCGTCACCCTCCCGTCCAGCACCGCCACGCTCAACCGTGTCGGCGGCGGGGCCAGCATGACCGCCACGCTGGCGGTGGAGGGCGGCACGGGCACACGATTGTTCCCGGGCAACGGCATCCAGACTTTCCGCGTCGGCGGCACGCTCGCTGTCGGCGCCAATCAGGCGGTCGGCCAGTACGTCGGCACGTTCACCTTGCAGGTCGAGTATCTCTGACCCGATTGCGCCGGCCTGCCGCGGTCGCTAAGCGCCGCCCGAGATGATTCCGCCGCCCGAAACCACCCTGGTCGAGACACGCCGCGTGTGCTGCGATGGTGCGGGCGGGATTCGCGGCGGCAGGGACTACCGGCCCTCCGCGCTCGGCCATCCGCGCGTGTGGCTCGAGATCGACGAGAAGGGCTACGCCGACTGCGGCTATTGCGACCGGCGCTTCGTCCTCAGGGGCGGGCCGGCCGAATGCGGGCTCTCGCCGGGCGACCTCGGCGATTCGGCGGCCGCCTGACCGGCAAGGGCCTTGCGTCGTCAGGCGGCGTTCACCACAATGGGTTCATTGTCCCCCACAGAGGGAGAGCGACCATGAAGACCCTTGCAACGATCCTCGCCGGTGCCGCGCTCGCGCTGACCGGCACGACCGCGGTCTCGGCCCGGACCCCGGAGCAGAACGAAGCCAAGCTCGCGCGCATGATCGAGGGCCGCACCGCCGGCGAGCCGGTCAGCTGCATCTCGGCGCTCCAGAGCAACCGGATCGAAGTGATCGAGCATGTCGGGATCGTCTACGACGCGGGCAACACGATCTACGTCGCCCGGCCGACCGATCCGCGCCAGCTCGGCCGCGACGACATCGTGGTGATCGACCGCTTTGGCGGCCAGCTGTGCCACAACGACGTGATCCGAACCGTCGACCGCTACCAGGGCTTCACCACCGGCGCGGTGTTCCTCGACAAGTTCGTGCCCTACACCAAGGCCGGCTGACGCTTTGGCCGCCCCGCAACGGCGCTGGGCGGCCGAGCTGCTCCACTTCTGGTTCCACGCACTGCGACCGCGCGACTGGTTCGTACCCGACCCGAACGTCGACGCGGCGTTGCGCCGCCGGTTCGCGCGCGAGCTGCGCAGCCTGCGCGTCCGTCCTGCCGGCGAATTTCTGTCCGCTCCGCAGGTCGCGCTCGCCGCGGTGCTGCTGTTCGACCAGCTGCCGCGAAACCTCCACCGCGGAACGCCGAGCGCCTTCGCCCATGATCGCCTTGCACGGACCATCAGCCTCGCGGCGCTGCGGCGCGGATGGGATGGCAGGCTGACCCGGCAGCAGCGCCAGTTCCTCGCCATGCCGCTGATGCACAGCGAGCATGTCGCCGACCAGCGGCGCTCGCTCGCCTGCTTCACGCGGCTCGGCGCCCGCTACGGCGCGCCGTTCGCGCGCGCACATTACCGGATGATTGCCCGCTTCGGCCGCTTCCCGCATCGCAACGCGGTGCTCGGGCGGCGGAGCACGCCGACCGAGATCGCCGCGATCGAAGCCGGCAACCGCTGGTAGCGCTCAGGCGATCCGCAGCGCCGTCGCCTGGGCCTTCAGCGCCAGCTCCATCGCGAGGAAGCAGTGCGCCTGGGTCATCGCCGTCTCGGTGCGATTGAGCACGTCGTCGACCAGCAGGCGGCCGTAGGGCAACTCGACGTCGCCCGCCTCGATCCGGCGGACGCCCTTGCCGTCGACGAGGAACAGGTGGCTCCCACCCGGCCTGCCACCGACGTCGACGTACTTGCGCAGCTCGATGTAGCCCTCGGAACCGATGATCGTCAGGCGACCGTCGCCGAAGGCCGGCAGGCCGGCGGGGGTGAACCAGTCGACCCGGGCATAGCCGGCGCCGCCGTTGCCGCGCAGCAAGACATCGCCGAAGTCCTCGAACGCGAGATGATCGCGGTGGTGGAAATTTCCGACCTGCGCCGCGGTCACTTCGGCGCTGGTCGAGCCGGTGAAATGGAGGAACTGGTCGACCTGGTGCGAGGCGATGTCGGCGAGGATTCCGCCGAAGTGCGCCTTGTCCCAGAACCACGACGGTCGGCACTCGCCGATGCGGTGCGGGCCGAGCCCGACGGTCTGCACCACGTCGCCGATCGCGCCCGCCGCGACCAGCTCGCTCGCCTTGACCGTGGCGTGGTTGTCGAACCGCTCGGAGTAGGCGATCGAGTAGATGCGCCCGGTCTCGGCTTGCACCCGGCGCACTTCGGCAAGCTGGTCGAGCGTGGTCATCCCCGGCTTGTCGGCCATGAAGTCCTTGCCCGCGCGCATCACCCTCACTCCGAGCGGCGCACGCTGGTCGGGCACGATCGCGCTGGCGACGAGCGCGATCTCGCGGTCCTCGAGGATCTGGCGTTCGTCTGCCACGCGCACCGCCGAGGGGAACTGCGCGAGAAACGCGGCGGCGAGGCCGTCGTCGCGCGCATGGAACTTCGTCAGCGCGCCGCCGCCGCGCATGAGCGCCTCGCACTGGGCGTAGATATGGCCGTGGTCGAGCCCGATCGCGCCGAACTTGAGCCGCGGCCTGTCCCATTGCGCGACGCGGCCGTCCTGTGCGCGGGCGGCGGCCGCGAGTCCCATGCCCAGCGCCATCGCCCCGCCCAGGACGGCCCGGCGGGTGGGACGGGGACCAGCGGTTTCGTCGCGTCGTGGAATCGGTCACCTCCCTCTGTCCGGCGCGGGGCGACGATACGCCCGCGCGCCGCGATTGCACCGGTGCATTTCGCCCCGGGAGACGTGCGGCGCGTGCGGGTTCAGCCCTTGGTCTTGTCGAGATATTCCATCTGTCCGGTCGCAGTGTTGAAGGCGAGCTCGTGAATGTCCCACCGGGTGTCCTTGTTGGGGACTTCGAGCTTGCTGGCGATGATCGTCGTGACGCCGTCGGAGCACAGCGTGATCATCCCGTAGCGGGCGACGTTGCTGTCCTTCGCCTCCTCCATCTCCTTCTGCAGCCGGGCCTTTTCCTTGGCCGTCGGCGCGGCGGCGATGCTTGTCTCGAATGCGCGGAGCTTGTCGAAATAGTCGCGCAGCGGCGTGAACTCGCGCGTCGAGCGGGCGATCTCGGTGCTGAAGATCAGCGGGCGGTGCCCGCGACCGCACTTGCCGAAGGCACCGAGCGCGTCGGGGCGCGGATGGCCGTAACTCTCCTGATCGCCGCTGGAGATGACCACGGCGATCGGATTGAGCGCCTTGAGGAAGGTCTCCGAAAAGTGATGGCTGCCGTGGTGGCAGGCCTTGGCGACGTCGACCTCGAACCGCTCGCGCCCCTTCTGCACCAGGTGATCGCGCGCGGCGCGGGCGGTGGTCAGCTTCGTCTCGTCCGCGGGCGTGCGCGCGGTGCCCTTGCGCTCGAGCTTGTAGATGGTGCGCTCCAGCTCCGAGGCGTCCTCGCCGATGCCGGTGTAGTGCCTCAGCTGATAGTCCTCGGACTTGGTGTTGAGATCGCCGCCGAGCAGCACCCGCAGCTTGCCGATCGTCAGCCGCAGCACCACCGAATGGCCGTTCTTGGTCTCGCCCTTATTGCCCAGCTTGCGCAGTACGGTGTGCGGTACGCCGTCGATCACGACCGTCTCGATCACCGGGCCGAAAACCTCGATCTCCAGCGGCTGGCCGGCTTCGAACCCCGGCAGATGCCCGTCGGTATGGCTGACCATCGCATATTGACAGCCCTGCGAGGCGGGATTGTCGCGCAACGCCTTGAACGTCTCGTAGTAGTCTTTGAGGCTGGCGAGCGCCTTCTGCCCGTCCATGACGCCGGTCATCCCGGCCTGGTCCCGCACCAGGTCGCGCAAGTAGATCGTTCCCCCGGGCGCGGTGAACGTGCGTCCGAGGTCTTCGAACCACTTGGCTCCGCCTGCCGCCGCGGCTGCGAGTTCCGCGGCGGTCGCCTTGCGCTCGAAGATGCCGTTGTGGCGCACGCGGCGCACCTGGACCTTGGGATTGCCGAACACGCGGCGGAGGCCGAAGTAGTGGTCCTTGTCCGGGTGGCTGACGATCACCCAGTCGATCGGCACCGGCGGCAGCGCAGCCGGATCGCCCGCGGCAGTGCCTTCGACCCCGGCGACCTTGCGATGCCGCAAGTTGTAGCGCCACGACAGGAAGCGGTGGAGATTGTCGCCCTGTCCGCCGTCGATGATCATGATCGTGTCGTCCGGGGTCACGACATGGGCGCTGTCACCCTGACCGATGTCGAGGAAATTGACCTCGAGCGCGCGCTTCGCGGTGAGTTCGGCGGGGCGCACGAAGCCGGTCTGCCGGCGGCTGAAGACCTTGACCCAGCCCTGGGCTTCGGGTGCTTCGCAGCGCGTCCAGTCTCCGAAGATCAGGTGGTTGAGCGGCTTCGCGCTGCCATTCGGGGCATCGCGAAGAAATACCGACGGCTTGGCGATGAAGTAAGCTTGCCCGACAACGAACGGCATGACTGTTCCCCCCGTTTTCCGAACTTGAGCATGGACCCGGACTTTGACCTCAATGTGACCTGTCAACGCGATCATTACATCGATCGACGCGTCCGCATCGGTGATGCAGGTGCGATGCGTGGCACGTTCAACCAGGCTGATCGGCAAGGGCGCCCGGCATGGCCGGGTGCCGTCTGCCGCGCCGGCTTTACTTCGTTCGTGCCCGGCCTAAGGTCGTCGCAAAGCCGGTCGCCGCGCAGCGCCCGGCAGCGTGGGGGAGAAGGCTCCATGAAGTACGCCGTATGGTTCGTGCGACTGGTCTACGCCGCCTGGATGATCCCGGCGGGCCTCAACCACTTCATCCGCCTGTACCCGCAGCCGATCGGCAACCAGCCGCTCAGCATCGAGGTGTTCACCGCGCTGCTCGACAGCGGGCTGTTCACGCTGGTCAAGGCGGTCGAGCTGCTCGCCGGGCTAGCGGTGCTGTTCGGCTTCCGCCTGCCGCTGATGCTGCTGGCGGTCCTGCCGGTGTCGTTCACGGTGTGGTACTGGGATACCGAGCTGCAGGGCTGGTGGACCGGCTCGGCCGTCTACGGCTGGGCGGTGCTGAGCTGCAACCTGCTGCTGTGCCTCGCCTACTGGCCGAGCTATCGGGCGATGTTCGCGAGCGACGCCAGGGCGCAATTGCCCTCGCCGGGCACAGCGCCGCCGATCGTGCGCGAGATGGAGGCGCAGCCATGACCCGCGCGCTCGATGCCCTGCGGCTGCTGCTGGGGGCGGTGATGGTCGTCACCGCAGTCCAGTACTTCATGCCGTTCCTGCTGGCCTTCCTGCCCGTGGCCGCCTGGAACGATCCGATGGCCGCGCGGCTGATGACGGCGTTCGACCGGAGCGGCCTGCTTGCGGTCGCCAAGTTCATCCATCTCGTCGCCGGAGCGCTGCTGCTCACCAACCGGGCGGTGCCGTTCGCGCTCGCGGCGCTGCTGCCGGTCAACCTGTGCGGGCTGTTCATTGCGCTGTTCATCGAAGGCGCCGCGCTCGTCGCCGTGCTGGCAGTGCTGACGGTGGCGCTCAACGGGCTGCTGATGCTCGGCTACCTGCCATCGTATCGCGGCGTGCTCGAGGGTGGCCAGCTGGCGGACGGCGAGCGGCCGGAAGCGGGTGAGAACTACGAGAGCCTGTTCGTCAATCCGCTCGGCGATGCCCCGCGCGCAGCCTGTCTCGGCGGCGCGCTGGTGCTGGCGGCGGCGCTGGCGTTCTACTGGTTCGTGGTCCCAGGGCTCAACGGCCTTACCGGCCTGGTCACGCTGGCCGTCCCGACGGTGGTTCTGGCCGTCGGCTCGATCCGCGCGCTGACCAGGAAGAAGGGCTGAAGCGCCTTCGCCAGCCGCACGCTGGTGCACTCGTAGCCGAGCCGCTCGGCCACCTCGCTCTCGCTCGCGCGGTAGCCAAGCGGGCCGATCAGCGGCGCGAGCGCCGCGGCTTCGCTCGCTCGGGCCGGCGGATGACGGGATCAGGCGCGCGACCACTCCCGGCACGTCGCGGCCTGCGCGCCCTGCTTCGCGCAAACGCCGGCCATCTGTGTACGCAGGCGCTCGAGCACCTCGCCGCCGCCGTTTGTCTCGCTCCACTTGCGCAGCCTGTCGCCCCACGCCGCGATCTTGACGCGGGTGCGCTGGTAGTAGCTGTCGGGGCTCTTGCCGAGTTCGGCGATCACGGCATCGGCCGCCTTCACGACAGCCGCCTCGTCCTCGGGGGTGAGGCGCAGGACGGCGTTCGACCACAGGATCGCCCACTGCACGCGCGTCGCCGGGCCTTGCGAAGCCTCGTAAGCCTTGCGCGCCCACTCGACCGCCGCCGCCTTGTCGCCTTCCTGCTCGGCGAAGTCCGACAGGCTGCTCATGTAGTAGTACGGCTGGTCCGAACGCTCGAGCTCGGCGGTGAGCAGCTTCTTCGCTCCCGCGCGGTCGCCCGCGTCGAACAGCAGGTAGGCGGCATCGTCGATCACCGACTGGCGGGTGACCTTGTCCTTCGCATTCGCGTCGGCCCACGCGGCGCGCTCGCGCACTTTGGCGAGCACCGCGGGCGGGATCGCGCCGCCCGCCTCGGCCAAAGCGATGTCGATGTTCGCCGCTTCGACCCGCTCGGTCATCGACAGGCGCTCGTTCGCGTAGATCGCATCGCCCGCAGCGACGAGCGCGGTCGACAGCGCGGCGCGCTCGGGCGATTCGGGCAGCGCCGATACCAGGCCGGCGGCATCGTAGGTCAGCTCCTGCCGGTTCGCCATCAGCTCGGTCTGGCTGGCAAGGATCGGCTCGAGAATATCGCCGACGCTGGCCTGCTGCGCCGGAGTCAACTCGACCTTGCCGTCGTCGTCCTTCTGCGCCGAGACGACCAGCGCGAGCAGCCCGAAACGCCGCTGAAGCGCCGGCTCGAGCGCCGACGCGGCCAGCCGGTCGAGCAGCGCCCCGGCTTTCGCGAGATCCGCGAAGTGCTTGGGATCGTTGCGCCAGTCGAAGCCGGCGAGAATCTTCCAGTCGTCAGCCGTCAGGCTCGCGGTATCGGCCCCGGCCTTCTCGAGCAGCGCCTCGATCGAGGTCGTGCGCCCGGCCGCCACGCGCAGCAGGTCGGGCAGCTCGGACGCCATCGTCGCGCTGGCGATGCGGGTGATCTCGGTCCCGTCGGGCTGCAGCACGATCACCGTCGGATAGCCACTGATCCCGAACCGCTCGCCCCAGCGCTGCGCGCCTTCGGTGTCGCCGTCGAGATAGACCGGAACGAAGTTCCCGGTCTCGGCGACGAAGCCGGGGTCCTTGAACAGCGTCGCCTTCATCTGGTTGCACGGCGGGCACCACACCGCGCCCCAGTAGAGGATCACCGGCTTGCCCAGCTCCCGGGCCTCGGCGAGCGCATCGTCGACGTCGCCTTCGCGCCAGGCGATTTGGCTGGCACGGGCGATCTGCGTAGGGCTGTCGGCCTGCGAGCACGCTCCGGTGCCTACGGCAAGGGCCAGCGGGAGCGCTATCGTTCTGAGCTGCATGTACGTCCTTTCAGGGGTAAATCTGGTCCCTGAGGCCGTTCGAGGCAAGGAGCAGTCGCAAATCGCCCCGCCGGCCGAGCATGTCGGCGAGCGTATAGCGGTCGAGCACGGCGAAGAACGCGGCGAGCGCCTCGCCGAGCACGCTCGTCACACCGCAAGCGGGCGCGATGATGCAAGTTCCGCAGTCGACCAGATCGAAGCCATCCTCGGTGTCGCGCACCAGCGCGCCAAGGTTGATCGCCTCGGGCGACCGGCCGAGCCGGATGCCGCCGGAGCGGCCGCGCACGCTCTCGACGTAGCCTTGCCGGGCGAGCCGGTTGACCACCTTCATCAGGTGGTTCTGTGAGACCTGGTAGGCCTGCGCGACCTCGGCGATCGAGCACAGCCGCTCGGGCCGCGCCCCGAGGTAGAGCAGCACGCGGACCGAGTAATCGGTGAACAGGGTCAGCTTCATGGCGGAGACCGCCGGAGCCGCCGCCCGGCTCGTCGCATAATCATGTATTCTTATTGCATGTTTTGATGCGGACGTATAGATGCATCAACTATACATGATTAGGTGAATCGTGGACGACGTTTGCCACATTGACGAAGCGGGACTCGAGCGGCTGGTGCACGCGTTCTACGCCCGCGTCCGCGAAGACGCCCAGCTCGGCCCGATCTTCAACCGCGCGATCGCCGACTGGCCGGCGCACCTTGCCAGGCTCCACGCGTTCTGGTCGTCGGTGATGCTGACCAGCGGGCGCTACAAGGGCCAGCCGGTCCCCGCACACGTCAAGCATCGCGCGGAGATCACCCCCGCGCTGTTCGACCGCTGGCTCGCGTTGTGGGGCGAGACCGCACGCGAGCTGATGACGCCGGAGGCCGCGCGGGTCCTCGAAGCCAAGGCCGCACGCATCGCCGAAAGCCTCCAACTCGCCATGTTCTTCCGGCTCGGCGACTCGCCGTCTTCGCAGCCCGCCGCGACCGCGGCCTGACATGGCGGCAGCACCCTATCGCTCGACCCCGGTGTTCGACCAGGACACGCTGCCCGCCGCGCTGCGCGCGCGCCATGCCACCAAGGCGGGCGTGTGGGGCGTGATCCGCGTGCTCGAGGGCGAACTCGAACTCACCTGCCTCGAGCCCGAGTCCGCGGCACTCCTCACGCCCGAAATGCCGGGCCTCGTTCTTCCGGAGCAGCCGCACTTCGTACGCCCGCGAGGCGCGATGCGGATGCAGGTCGACTTCTACGACCGGCCGCCGAACGACGCTTAGCGCTTCCGCAGCGCGGGCAGCCCGGCCAGTGTCGCGCCGAGCGCACCTCCGGCGAGCCTGAGTCCGTGGTCGAGCAAGGCGATCGCGGGAACGGCCTGCTCGCGCGCGGCGATACCGTCGCGCTGGACGATGACCTCCTCGCCACGCCGCTCGCCTGCCGCCTAATCCAGGTCGACGAAATCCCAGTCGAGACCGAACTCCAAATGCAGCGACCGCAAGACGCGCCAGTCCGACCGCGCGAGTTCGACCACCAATCGGGCGAGTTGCGCCCGGTCGAGGGTGGCGACGCGCTGCGCGATCAGGCCGATCGCATCGCCCGGCTGCTCGCCGTCGGCCAAGGCATCGTTGGCAACGAGCGCGGTGGCCACGAGATGCTTGCAGAAGCCGGCGTCGTCATAGGCCCAGCAGAAGCGCGGCCAGCAGGTGATCTACTCGATCGCCGCCGACAACCTCGCCAACAACCTCTACGCCTTCCTCACCCCGTTCTGCCCCGACGCACGCAAGATTTCCGCCGCCCGCAAGACAAAGCGCGCCGGCAAGCCGGAGGACGACGAATGACGGTCAGGGGCGAAGCCGACAGCGGCGCGTTCAAGGTCAATTCGCTCGGCGGTCTCGACACCGCCGATGCTGCCAATGGCCATCTGGTGTGGGACCCCGGCCGCTCGATCTGGAACACGTCGTTCATCCTCGGCGCGCTCATCCTCGGCCCGCTCTACTTCACCTGGAGCGCCTTCGCGGTGTTCCTGCTGCTGTCGGGCTTCACCTTGTGCGTCGGCCACTCGGTCGGCTTCCACCGGCGATTGATCCACCGCAGCTTCGAATGCCCGAAGTGGCTCGAGCGAGTCATGATCTACATCGGCGTGCTCGTCGGCATGGGCGGGCCGATCTGGACCGTCGGGCTGCACGACATCCGCGACTGGGCGCAGCGCCAGCCCGACTGCCACTGGTTCCTGCGCCACGGCAAGCCGGCGCTGCTCGACGGCTTCTACTACCTGAACTTCCGCCTGGTCTTCGACCGGCCGCCGCGCTTCGATCCCGGATCGGGGATCAGCGACGACAAGTTCTACCTGTTCCTTCAGCGCACCTGGATGCTGCACCAAATCCCGGTGGCGCTGCTGCTCTACGCGCTCGGCGGCTGGCCG
>Ga0307505_10002762_pt1 | contig 11786 bp, 11 predicted proteins | sample 23_S_MG_FD_202183 | JGI IMG/M metagenome (GOLD analysis project Ga0307505, IMG submission 202183) | Soil microbial communities from Populus trichocarpa stands in riparian zone in the Pacific Northwest, United States - 23_S | ecosystem: Environmental > Terrestrial > Soil > Riparian zone > Trees...
GCTGGCGTTCTCGGTGTAGAAGCGCTGCAGTTCGTCGTCGGACACGCTCACGCCCTTTTGCAGCGTCTGCAGGTCGAGCAGCACGTAGTCGATGCGCGCCTGCTCGGGCGCGCGGAACAAAGCTTCGTTGGCCTTGTAGAAGGCTTCGATGTCGGCATCACTGGGGTCGACCTTGCTGCGGAAGGCCTGCGCATCGAAGCGCTGGAACTGCACCTGGCGGCGCTGCAGCAAGGCGTCGAGCGAAGGGTCGACCACGGCCTTCGGCGCCACCACGGTGGTGCCGATGCCTTGCATCACCTGGCGCATGGCCAGGTCCTGACGCAGGCTGTGCGCAAACATCTCCGAGCTCATGCCCTGCGCCATCAGCAGGTCGCGGTTGACGCTGCCGTCGGGGTTGCGCAGCGGCGCGAACTGCGGGTCGGTGGCAAACACGCGCTGCAGCCGTTCGTCGCTGACGCCCAGGTGCATGTGCTCGGCCGCGGCCAGCAGCACACGTTCGCGCACCAGGCTGTCCAGCGTCTCGGCGCGCACCGCCGGGCTGTCGAGCAGCCTCATGTCCACCGTGGGCATCTGCTGGCGGAAGCGCTCGATGCTGCGCTGATGTGCCGCGTCCCATTCCATCTGCGTGATGCCGCGGCCGTCGACCTCGGCCACCTTGCTGGTCGACCCGTCGGAGAAGCTGGTGTAGCCCTGCACGCCGAAGAAGACGAAGGCAGGAAAGATCAGCAGCACCACCATGCTCAGGAACAGGCGGTTGTGGGAGCGGATGAATTCGAACATGGTGTGGACCTTGGGCGCGCGATTGTCGGGATCGGGTCGTGACCCTCATGCCACGCAAGCAAAGAAGGCGAACCGCGACGGTTCGCCTTCGATCGGCTTTGCTGCAGCCGGTTCCGCCTGGCGGCGGCGCTGCACTGCGGTCGGCGATTCTAAGCCAGCCTGAAGCGGCCCGGATGCGGCCGCAGGGGATGGTGGGTGCTGAGGGGCTCGAACCCCCGACCTACGCCTTGTAAGGGCGCCGCTCTACCAACTGAGCTAAGCACCCTGCCGGTGCCGCGCGAAGCTACTTCAGCGCGTCCTTGAGAGCCTTGCCGGGCTTGAACTTCGGCACCTTGGCAGCCTTGATCTTGATGGCCGCGCCGGTGCGCGGGTTGCGGCCGGTGCGCGCTGCGCGCTTGGTGACCGCAAAGGTGCCGAACCCGACGATGGTGACACTGCCACTCTTCTTCAACGTGGTCTTCACGCCTGCGACGATCGCATCCAACGCACGCGTCGCCGCGGCCTTGGAGATGTCGGCCTGCTTGGCGATGTGTTCGATCAGATCCGACTTGTTCATTCAGTTGCCCCTCTCGCTCAGTTCTGGAGAATTCTGTTTGGATGGTGGATGCGGCATGCGTTGCGCGATGCACAGACTCTCGAATGATTACAGCCCTGCGTCTACGCAGTGTCAAGGCCGCGGGCGATTCTATTCGCAATCACCCCGCGGACGAGGGGTGCAAAAGCGTGCTTGTTCCCTTGACAACGGCCGTGCCCGGCTCTAGTTGCGCGCGACGATCTGAGCCAGCGCAAGGCCGACGTCGGCCGTGCCGGCGCGCCCGCCGATGTCCGCGGTGCGCGGTGCCTGCGCATCCGCCAGCAGCGACTCGATGGCCGCGACGATGGCGTCGTGCGCATCGCGGTGGCCGAGGAAGTCGAGCATCATCGCCGCCGACCAGACCATGCCGATGGGGTTGGCGATGCCGCGCCCCGCGATGTCGGGCGCCGAGCCATGCACCGGCTCGAACAGCGAAGGCCAGGCGCGTATCGGGTTGATGTTGGCCGACGGCGCGATGCCGATGGTGCCGGTGCAGGCCGGGCCCAGGTCGGACAGGATGTCTCCGAACAGGTTGCTCGCCACCACCACGTCGAAGGCTTGAGGCCGCTGCACGAAATGCGCAGTCAGGATGTCGATGTGGAAGCGGTCGACGCTGACATCCGGATACAACTTCGCCATCGCCTCGACGCGCTCGTCCCAGTAGGGCATGGTGATCGATATGCCGTTGCTCTTGGTGGCCGAGGTCAGCTTGCGGCGCGGCCGCTGCATCGCCTGCTCGAAGGCGAACTTCAGCACGCGGTCGACGCCGATGCGCGACATGATGGTCTGCTGCATGACGATCTCGCGCTCGCTGCCTTCGTACATGCGCCCGCCGATGCTCGAATATTCACCCTCGGTGTTCTCGCGCACGATCAGCATGTCGATGTCGCCGGGCTTCAGCGCCTGGCCCTGGCGGTCGACCAGCGGCGAGCGGATGCCCGGCATCAGCCGTGCCGGGCGCAGGTTGACGTACTGGTCGAAGTCGCGGCGGAACTTCAACAGCGAGCCCCACAGCGACACATGGTCGGGCACCACCTGTGGCCAGCCGATGGCGCCGAAGAAGATGGCATCAACGCCGCCGATGCGATCCTTCCAGTCGGCCGGCATCATCTCGCCGTGCTTCGCAAAGTAGTCGCAGTTGGCGAAGTCGAAGGTATCGACCTGCAACTCGATGCCGAAGCGCCGCGCCGCGGCATCGAGCACGCGCAGGCCTTCGGGCATGACTTCCTTGCCGATGCCGTCGCCGGCGATGACGGCAATGCGATGGGTGCTCATGGGGTGGTCTCCTTGGGTTTGTGATCTTGCCTGAGCGGCTCGCGCACCACCAGGCCCACGCCCAGCGCCGTCAGCGCCAGGCCAGCCAGCACCAGCGGTGTCAGCAGCTCGTCGAACAGCAGCCAGGCCAGCAGCGCGGTGCATGGCGGCACCAGGTACATCAGGCTGGTGACGCGCGTGGCCGCGCCGCGCTGCACCATCATGTACAGCAGCGAGCTGCCGCCCAAGGTCAGCACCCCCACCGACCAGGCCATCGCGCCCAGCAGCGCTGGCGTCGCCTGCATCGCCTCGGTCTCCAGCAAGGCCAGCGGCAGCACCACGACGAAGGCCGCCATCAGCTGCACCAGGCTGGCCGTGCGCACATCGCAGGGCGCAACGAAGCGCTTCTGGTACAGCGTGCCGATGGTGATGGCCAGCAGCGCCATCAGGCACAGCGCCAGGTTGATCGTGGTGATCTCGCCATGGCCGAGCTTGTTCCACACCACCAGCACCAGCCCGGCCAGGCCCAGCGCCAGGCCCAGCCATTGGCGCGGCGCGACACGATGCTCCTGCCCCGTCGCTGATACCCACAGCGCCGTCAGCACCGGCTGCAGGCCGACGATCAGCGCCGTGGTGCCGGCGCCGATGCCCAGCTTGACGGCGCTCCACACACCGCCCAGGTAGGCGGCATGCATCAGCACGCCGACGACGGACAGGTGCAGCCACTGGCGCCGGCCCTGCGGCCAGGCGGCACGCGACAGCAGCACCCACACGCCGAAGGCCAGCACCGACAGCGCGAAGCGCCAGGCCAGGAAGCGCATCGGCGGCGCATGCGGCATGCCGAAGCGCGCGACCACGAAGCCGGTGCTCCAGATGAGCACGAACACGCCGGGCATCCAGGCCGCCAGGTCGGCGGCGCTGCGTTTGTCCGTCATCGCGCCTTGGCGCGGATCTCGGGCAGGGCCTTGCGCATGTAGTAGATCATCGACCAGATGGTCAGCACGCAGGCGATGTAGATCAGCCCGGTGCCCCACAGCCGCGTGTCGATGACGCCGAACAGCGCGTTGTCGAACAGCAGGAAGGGGATGGCCACCATCTGCGTCACGGTCTTGAGCTTGCCGAGGATGTTGACGGCCACGCTGCGCGAGGCGCCGATCTGCGCCATCCATTCGCGCAGCGCCGAGATGGCGATCTCGCGGCCGATGATGATGAAGGCCACCAGCGCATTGACGCGGTCCAGCTGCAGCAGGATCAGCAGCGCCGCGCAGACCAGGAACTTGTCGGCCACCGGGTCCAGAAAGGCGCCGAAGGACGAGGTCTGGTTCATGCGGCGCGCCAGCCAGCCGTCGAGCCAGTCGGTCAGCGCCACCACGATGAACAGCACCGTCGCCAGCAGGTTGCGCGTCGGCCCATCCAGCGGCAGGTAGAACACACCGACGACCAGCGGGATCGCGATGATGCGCGCCCAGGTCAGCAGCGTCGGGATGGTGAAGAACATCGCGGCATTGTGCCGTGTGCCGCAAGCTCTCTAGTGAAGCGCACGGTAGATGGCCTCGGCCAGCTCGCGCGAGATGCCGTCCACGCCGGCCAGGTCGTCGACGCCGGCGCTGGCCACGCCGCGCACGCCGCCGAAGCGCTGCAGCAGCGCCGCACGCTTCTTCGGCCCGACGCCGGCGATGTCCTCCAGCTTGCTGCCGCCGGTGCGCACGCGCGCGCGCCTTGCGCGCATGCCGGTGATGGCGAAGCGGTGCGCTTCGTCGCGGATCTGCGCCACAAGCATCAGCGCCGCGGACTCGTGGCCCAGTGCCACCTTCGGCCGGCCGTCGGCGAAGACCAGCTCCTCCAGCCCGACCTTGCGGCCCTCGCCCTTTTCCACGCCGACGATCAGCGACAGGTCGAGGCCCAGTTCCTCGAACACCTCGCGCGCCACGCTCACCTGGCCGCGCCCGCCGTCCACCAGCACCAGGTCGGGCAGCCGCGCCTGGCCCGGCGTGGCCTCGCTGGACTGCAGCGCCTCGGCCAGCTTCGCATAACGCCGCATCAGCACCTGGCGCATCGCCGCATAGTCGTCGCCGCCGGTCACCGCCGTGATGTTGAAGCGCCGGTACTGGCTGTTCTGCATGCGGTGGTCTTCGTAGACCACGCAGGACGCTTGTGTGGCCTCGCCCGCGGTGTGGCTGATGTCGAAACATTCGATGCGGAAGCGGTCCGGGTCGGCCAGGTCGATGTCCAGCGCCTCGGCCAGCGCGCGCGTGCGCTCGCGCTGCGAGCCTTCTTCGGCCAGCAGCCGTGCCAGCGCGATGCCGGCACCCTTGATCGCCATGTCCAGCCAGATGCGGCGCTGCTCGCGCGGCTGGTGCAGCGCGCGCACGCGCTGGCCGGCCTGCTGGGCCAGCGCCTCGATCAGCGCGTCGTCCACGGCATGGCTCAGCACCAGCAGCGGCGGCACGCTCTGGCCCAGGTAGTGCTGGGCGATGAAGGCTTCCAGCACCTGCTGCTCGGTGCTGGTGCTGGAATCCGTCGCCATGGCCGTGGCCTCGTCCACGTGCGCCGGGAAGTAGGCGCGGTCGCCCAGGTGGCGGCTGCCGCGCACCATCGCCAGGTTGATGCAGGCACGCCCGCCGGACACGCGCACCGCCAGGATGTCGGCGTCGCGGTCACTGGCCGACAGGCTGCTTTCGTCCACCGACTGCTGGTGCAGCACGCGTGACAGCGCACCGATGCGGTCGCGCCATTCGGCCGCCTTCTCGTAGTCCAGCGCTTCGGCGCAGGCGGCCATGCGCTGCTGCAGCTCGTCGATCACCTGCTGCGGCTCGCCGAGCAGAAAGCGCTCGGCATTGCGCACGTCCAGCGCATAGTCGGCCTGTGACACCAGGCCGACGCAGGGCCCGGAGCAGCGGCGGATCTGGTACAGCAGGCAGGGGCGCGAGCGGTTGGCGAAGACCGTGTCTTCGCAGGTGCGCAGGCGGAACACCTTCTGGATCAGGTGGATCGTCTCCTTCACCGCCCAGGCGCCCGGGTAGGGGCCGAAGTAGCGGTGCCTGCGGTCGACGCTGCCGCGGTAGTAGGCGACGCGCGGGAAGCGAGCCGCCTGCGTCGCCGGCTCGGCACCGGGTGCGCCGGTGATCTTCAGGTAGGGGTAGCTCTTGTCGTCACGGAACAGGATGTTGAACTTCGGGTTCAACGTCTTGATCAGGTTGTTCTCGAGCAGCAGCGCCTCGGCCTCGGTGCGCACCACCGTGGTTTCCAGCCGCGCGATGCGCGTCACCATGTGGCCGATGCGCGTGCCGCCGTGGTCCTTGTGGAAGTAGCTGGACACCCGCTTCTTCAGGTTGCCCGCCTTGCCGACATACAGCACCTCGTCGCGCGCGTCGAAGTAGCGGTACACGCCGGGCAGGCCGGGCAGCGCTGCCACCTCGGCAAGCAGTCGCTCGCGCGAGGCGTCGGCGGGAGTCGTGGTCGGTTCCATCGATGTGGATTTTGCGGCCTTCGATAATCGCGCCGATGCATTGGGACCTGTTCTGCCGCGTCATCGACAACTTCGGCGACATCGGCGTGTGCTGGCGCCTGGCCGCCGACCTGGGCGCGCGCGGCGAATCGGTGCGCCTGCGGGTCGACGACGCCTCGGCGCTGGCCTGGATGGCGCCGCAGGGCGCGCCTGGGGTGCAGGTGGTCCCCTGGGACACCGATACCGAGCCCGGCGATGTGGTGGTCGAAGCCTTCGGCTGCGACCCGCCGCCGGCCTTCGTCGCGGCGATGGCGCAGCGCGAGCGGCCTCCGCTATGGATCAACCTGGAATACCTCAGCGCCGAGGCCTACGTGAAGCGCAGCCACGGCCTGCGCTCGCCACAGATGTCCGGGCCGGGACGCGGGCTGGACAAGTGGTTCTTCTACCCCGGCTTCGAAGCCGGCACCGGCGGGCTGCTGCGCGAGCCCGGACTTTTGGACGAACGCCGCCGTTTCGACGGCCGCGCCTGGCTGCAATCGCAGGGCCTGGCGCCGCCGCCCGGCGAGCGGGTGGTGAGCCTGTTCTGCTATCCCACGGCACCCGTGGGCGAGCTGCTGCAGACGCTGGCCGAGGCGCCCACGCTGCTGCTGCTCACGCCCGGCGCGGCCCTCGCAGCGCCCTGCCCGTCGGCGCTGCGTTGCCTGCAACTGCCCTGGTTGAGCCAGCCCGACTACGACCGGCTGCTCTGGGCCTGCGATCTGAACTTCGTGCGCGGCGAGGATTCCTTCGTGCGCGCGATATGGGCCGGCGCGCCCTTCGTCTGGCAAATCTACCCGCAGCACGACGGGGCACATGCCGCCAAGCTGGACGCATTGCTCGACCGGATGCTGGCCGATGCCGAGCCGGCACTGGCCACGGCCGTGCGGCGGCTTTGGCACGCCTGGAACGGCCTGCGCCCCGGGCCGGCCGCGCTGCCGCCGGCAGCGGCCTGGCAGTTGCTGGCTCGAAACTGGCGCGAGCGGCTGCTGACGCAGCCCGACCTGGGCACCCAGCTGCTCGGTTTCGTGGCCGAAAGACGCTAGAATCGAGGGCTTTGCGCGCAGCCAGCGCGCCCGCCGTACACACGCATTCGCGGCACCCCATACACGGAATCCGATCATGAAACTCGCTCAGGAAATTCGCGCCGGCAACGTCATCATGCAGGGCAAGGACCCGATGGTCGTGCTCAAGACCGAATACAGCCGCGGCGGCCGCAATTCGGCCACGGTGCGCATGAAGCTGAAGAACCTGCTCAACGCTTCGGGCACCGAGCTGGTGTTCAAGGCCGACGACAAGATGGACCAGATCGTGCTGGACAAGAAGGAGTGCACCTACTCCTATTTCGCCGACCCGATGTACGCCTTCATGGACGCCGAATACAACCAGTTCGAGGTCGAGGCCGAGAACATGGGCGACGCCATCCAGTACCTGGAAGACGCGATGCCGGTCGAGGTGGTGTTCTACGACGGCAAGGCCATCTCGGTCGAACTGCCGACCACGCTGGTGCGCGAGATCGTCTACACCGAACCCGCCGTCAAAGGCGACACCTCGGGCAAGGTGCTGAAGCCGGCCAAGCTGGCCACCGGGCTGGAGATCCAGGTGCCGCTGTTCGTCGAAACCGGCGACAAGATCGAGATCGACACGCGCACCCACGAGTACAAGAAGCGCGTCTGATCCGCGCCGTGGGGCGGGCCGCATGAGCAGTCCCGCAGCGGCGTCCTGGCGTGACGCCTTCGATTTCCAGGCCGCGGTGCAGGCCCCGTTTCGCATGCAGCCGGGGCTGCGCCGGCTGGCCGAAGGCGCGCAGCAGCTGCACCCCAATGCGCGCCACAGCCGCCACCTGCTGGAAAAGCTGCAGGCGCTGAGCGCTCCGGTGCCCAGCGCCCTGCAGTGCAGCCCGGGCTACGACCCGCTGGCGGGCCTGCAGGCGCTGGCCGCACACGCCACCGCCGAACATCCGATGGCCTTCGGCTGGGACGGCGAGACCGCGAGCGCGCACCAGCTCGGCTGGGCGGTGCGTGACCACGAGCTGCGCCCTATTATCGAATCCGACCCCGACCCTGAAGTCGGCGCCTGCCTGGCGCGTCTGCCGCCGCACTGGCGCCTGGCCGGGCTGCTGTCGCTGGCCTTTGCCGAGGACTTTGCGCTGATCGACGCGCACAGCGCCGTCATCCCCTGGCTGGCGGTGGCCCTGCCCTCGCACTGGGCGCCCGAACACAAGGTCGGGCGGCATTTTGCGCAGGTGCATGCCCCCGTGGCCGACAACGGCATGTTGCTGGCCGCCGGCGATGCGCTGGCGCGGCTGGTGAGCGCGCCCACGCGCTGGGAACGTTTCGTCTGGACGGTCACGCCGCGGCCGACGCTGAACGCCCACCCCGCGCTGCCGGCCGCGCCCTGGCAGACCGCCGACGCCGACGGCGTGGCCGCGCAGGCCTGGTGGCGCACCGAACGCCAGACCTTCATTCCAGCGCCCGACGCCAGTCTGGCGGTGTTCACCATCCTGGTCGACACCCAGCCGCTGGCGCAGGCCATCGACACGGCCGAGCAGGCACGGCGGCTGCACGACGCCATCGCGACGATGAGCCCGGCCGTGCTGCAGTACCGCGGCCTGTCGGCGGTGCGCGAGCCTCTGCTCAGCTGGCTGGCACGCCGCGCGGCAGCATGAATGCGCCGGCCCTGCGTCGGGTCTGCCTGCAACTCGGCTTCGGTCAGGGCCAGGCCTTCCGGCAGGCCTGGCACGACTGGCGGCAGGACCTCGAGCGTGCGGCGCGGCTGGACTTCATCGCCATCACGCCCCACCCGCACGAATTGGCGCCAACGCGCAACCTGCACCGCCTGGCCTTCGACGACGGTCGCGTGCACCTGCTGCTGGCCGTGGGCGAGCCGCTGGACGTGCTGCCCGAGCTGCGCGCGCAGGTCGATGAATTCCTGATCGACGAGTTCGACCTCTCGGCCGATCCGCAGCGTGCAGCGCTGCGCCTGGCCAAGGGCTTGGCGCGGCTGGCCGCGCCGTTGGCCCGGCTGCGTACGTCAGCCGGGCTACAGGCGCTGCGCCCTGCATTGGCCAGCGTCGGCTTCGAGCCGGAGCCTGAAAGGGGCGAGTGGCGAGCCGTGTTCCGCCCGCGATTTGCTCCACGCCGCCGTGGCGCCACATCGCAGCCGGACAGCGAGCGCCGCGCGCTGATCGTCGGTGCCGGCCTGGCCGGCTGCGCCACCGCCTGCGCTCTGGCCGAACAGGGCTGGCGATGTACCGTCATCGACTGCGCAGAGGCGCCGGCGATGGAAGGCTCGGGCAACCCGGCGGGTCTGTTCCATGGCATCGTCAACCCGCAGGACGGTACGCATGCGCGTTTCAACCGCGCGTCGGCGCTGCTGGCACAGCGCACGGTGCAGCAGGCCATCGCCAGCGCAACGGTGCGCGGCAGCGTGCAGGGTCTGCTGCGGCTGGACACCCGCGGCCTGGGCGTGCAGAGCCTGCGCGGCGAATTGTCGGCACTGCAACTGCCGCCGGACTATGTGCAGGCGCTGGACGCCGCCGAAGCCAGCGAGCGCTGTGGCCTGCCCTTGAAGCACCCGGCCTGGTTCTACCCCGGCGGCGGCTGGGTGCAGCCGGCGGCGCTGGCGCGCTGGTTCCTGCAGCAGGCCGGTGATGCGGCCACGTTCCGCGGTGGCCTGTCGGTGCAATCGCTGCGTGCGCTGGACGGCCGCTGGCAGCTGCTCGACGCGTCGGGCCAGCTCATCGACGAGGCCGCCACCGTGGTGCTGGCCAATGCCTTCGACGCGCTGCGCCTGCTACAAACGAGGCACTGGCCGGTGCGGGCGGTACGCGGCCAGATCAGCCTGTGCGCCGCCTCGCAGCTGCAGTTGCCGCGCCTGCCGGTGGCCGGCGCCGGCTACCTGCTGCCCGACATCGAGGGCCTGGCGGTGTTCGGCGCCAGCGCTCGGCCCGGCGACAGCGACCCCATGGTGCGCGAGGCCGACCATGTCTTCAATCTGCATCGGCTGGCGCAGCTGAACCCGCAGCCGCTGCCCTCGCCCGATCGGCTGCAGGGGCGTGTGGGCTGGCGCTGCGTGGCGGCCGACCGGCTGCCGCTGGTGGGCGCCGTGCCCGACGAAGCCGGCCCGGTAGGCGATCGACTGGACGACACGCCGCGACGACCGGGTCTGTACCTGTTCAGCGCCCTCGGCTCCCGGGGCATCGCCTGGTCCACGCTGGGCGCCCAGGTGCTGGCGGCACGGATCAGCGGGGCGCCGGTGCCGTTGGAGGTTTCGTTGGTGGATGCGCTGGACCCGGCGCGTTTTGCGCTGCGGGCCGCGCGCCGCGCGGGCTGGCGCGGCTGATTCGGCGCGGCTTTCAGCTGCCCGAGGGCGCCGCGGCGGCACCGTCGGCGGCTTCGCCGTCCTGCGGCGAAGCGTCATCGCCGGTGCCGGGGCCGCTCTTGCGCTCGGCCTTTTCCTTCAGCTTCTCTTCCTTCTTCTTCTTCTTGGCCAGCTCGCGCTGGCGTTTTTCGAACGAGTAGTTGGGTTTGGCCACGGGCCGTCCTTCCGTTGAATTGCAAGCGGGGTGAACAACACCCCGAAGGTTACGCGCATTTTGCAGCGAGCCAGAAGCTAGAACTGCAGCGTCTGCACGCCCTGCGGCGTGCCCAGCAGGCACACGCTGGCCTTGTGCCGCGCGAACAGCCCCACCGTCACCACGCCCGGCCACTGGTTGATGCGGCATTCCAGCGCTGCCGGGTCGTCGATGCTCAGGCCGTGCGCGTCCAGGATGTGGCAGCCGTTGTCGGTGACGAAGCCGGCGCGCGGCTTCACCGTGGCGCCCAGTTCCACCAGCCGGCGCGACACCTGCGCCGCGGCCATCGGGATCACCTCCACCGGCAGCCCGAAGGCGCCCAGCCGCGCCACGCGCTTGGAGGCATCGGCAATGCAGACGAAGCGCTCGGCCAGGTCGGCGACGATCTTCTCCCGGGTCAAGGCGCCGCCGCCGCCCTTGATCATGCAGCCCGAGGCGTCGATCTCGTCGGCACCGTCGATGTAGACGGCGAGGCGCTCGACCGCGCTCGCCTCCAGCACCTCGATGCCCAGCGCGCGCAGGCGGCGGCTGCTCTCCTCGCTGCTGGACACCGCGCCAACGATGTCCTGCTTGATCGTGCCCAGCGCCTGGATGAAATGGTTCACCGTCGAGCCGGTGCCCACGCCCACCACCGTGCCCGGCTGCACATAGGCCAGCGCGGCCTGCCCGACCAGGGCTTTCAGTTCGTCTTGAGTCATTGGGCGATTATGGCCACTGGCGGTCGGCGAGAATGCCGCCCCATGCCGCTGATGCCCTATGCCCTGACCCGCCCCTTCCTCTTCGGCCTGGACGCGGAAAGCGCCCATGACCTGACGCTGGGCACGCTGGCGCGGCTGCAGAACACGCCGGCGCAATGCCTGTGGCAAGGCCCGCGCATCGCCGACCCGGTGGAACTGGCAGGCCTGAGCTTCCCCAACCGCGTCGGCCTGGCCGCGGGGCTGGACAAGAACGGCCGCTGCATCGACGGCCTGGGTGCGATGGGCTTCGGCTTCATCGAGGTGGGCACGGTCACGCCCAAAGCTCAAGCAGGCAACCCCAAGCCGCGCATCTTCCGCCTGCCGCAGGCCAACGCGCTGATCAACCGGCTGGGCTTCAACAACGGCGGGCTGCAGGCCTTC
>Ga0307505_10002763_pt1 | contig 11784 bp, 13 predicted proteins | sample 23_S_MG_FD_202183 | JGI IMG/M metagenome (GOLD analysis project Ga0307505, IMG submission 202183) | Soil microbial communities from Populus trichocarpa stands in riparian zone in the Pacific Northwest, United States - 23_S | ecosystem: Environmental > Terrestrial > Soil > Riparian zone > Trees...
GCGCTCGACCGGCTGCTCGTCCCCCCCGCCGAGGGCGGCGCTTCGGCGGCGCCCGGCCAGCTCATCGCGCAGCTCCTCACCCACACATCGTAGACCGGATGCTCGACGACGTTGAGCGACGGGCTTTCCTTGTACACCCAGCCCGAAAATACGCGCTCCCAATTGGTGTCGGAGCGGCGGACGTCGAGCTGGACGAACGCCCCGGTCAGCCGCTCGGTCTCCCATGGCGCGGTCGAATCGCAGGCGCGCAACCGGATCAGCGCGTCCTTGGCGCGGATCGCCTCGCCGGGCTTCAGGGTAAAATCCCGGACGATCCCGTTGCGCTTGTTGAGCAGGGCAATCACCGCCACGCGCTCGCCCATCGGTGTCACCCCGGCCGTGTTGACCGACGGTGGCAGCGTTTCGGCGGTGACCTTATTGTCGGCCGCCACCTCGTTCGGCTGGCGGTCGCACGCGGCGACGGCCAGCCCGAGCGCGGCGACAGCGAGAAGTCGCCTGCCGCTCACGCCTTGTCGGGCGTCCAGGCGCTGTAATCGCCGGTCGCCGCGGCACGCTTGCCGTTGGCGCGCATCGACCCGGCCGGCCGCCAGGCCTGGTCGCTTCCGGTGAGGTTGGCCTGAGGCGGCTGTTCGAAGGGGCGGCGCGGTGGCAGCGACTGGTCGGGCACCCCGTCGATCGTCCCGCGCAGCCATGCATTCCAACCCGGCGGCACCCGGCTGCTGTCGTTGGCGCCGGTATAGATCACCCACCGGCGCTGCGGATCCCGGCGATGCCGAAAGTAGATATTGCCGGCCTCGTCGCGGCCGGCCTCCTCGCCATGGCGGCGCGAAAAGAGCGAGGTGCCCCACGAGGCGCCGTTCCACCAGGTGAAGGCGTTTGCGAAAAGTCCCATGGCGAGCCGTTAGCCCCGTTGCCGCGGGTCACGCAAGGCCGGTCTCAGCCGCTCAGCGGGGCCAGTTGACCTGGTCGCCGGCCTTGATCCCGAGCTCGGCCGAGCGCCCGCCGACCAGCTCGAGGACCGCCTCGATCGGACCGCCCGACGGCACCGGGTCGAGCGACAACGGCACCGCATTGGCCTCGATCCGCAAAATCTTGCCTCCCGGCGCGATGAAAATCATGTCGAGAGGGATCAACGTATTCTTCATCCAGAACGCGACCGCCTTCGGCTGATCATAGGGAAAAATCATGCCCCGGTCGGGGGCCAGCGAATTGCGGTTCATCATGCCGGTCTGTTGCTCTTCGAAGCTGCGCGCCACCTCGACCGTGAAGCGGTGGGTCTTGCCACCCGAGACGATCGTCAGCGGCAGCTGATCGAGCCCTGCCGCCGAGCGTTCAAGGGCCACGGGGGACGCCGCCGGCTGGCAAGCCGCGGGAACCGCGACCAGCGCGGCGAACATCAATTTCAGGATCAAGCGTGGCGAAGCTCGACCGCCGTCAGGCCCTTGCGCCCTTCCGCCACCCGCGCCTCGATAATATCCTCCGGCTGCAAATCGGCCAGGCCCGCCAGCCGTACCGTCTCCATGTGCACGAAGATGTCCGCATCGGGCTCGCCCGCCCGGTTGAGGAAGCCATAGCCCTTGACGCGATTGAACCACTTCACCTCCACCGGTTCGAACGTTCCCGCGGCGTCCGCCAACGCCTGGCGGTCGGCACGGTCGGCTGCCGGAATGACCGGTCGGGCGGGGCTAGGCAAGGCTTCGCTGAGATCGATCGCGATTATTCGCCGGGCCTGCAGCCCGCGATCCTGCTGTTCGACGATACATTCGATCAGCGCGCCCTCGGGCAGGCTGCGCCGGCCATGGTCGCGCAATACCGAAAAATGGACCAGCACATCGCCCTCGCACTGGTCGCTGACCAGGAAGCCGAAACCGCGGGTGGCGTCGAACCATTTGATCCGGCCGGCGACATGGAAACCGTCGCCATCGTCGTGAGAGCCATCGTCCTGGGCACCGCCGTCGGAGGCGCCGGCGGCATCGTCGCCTTCACCATCGTCATTGCCAGCGCCTAGGATGGCATGCGCGACAATAGGTTCAGCATTAGCCGACGAACTGGCGACAGGCGCCGCACCCTCTCCTGTCTGGCGCACGCCACATTCATACCATGCCGGCCCGCACGGTTAAACAGTTTTGGATCAATGATGGAAAAACGCACACCACCAGATAGTTACGTCTCCGAATCAAAATCCGGAGGCAACATGAGGACGCGCTTGGCGAGGTCGAACGGGTGCCCGGCGCGGATCATCGCCGCCAGCGCCTTGTCCGATTCCCTGCGGTCCGGCGGGGTTGGCGCGAACGGCCCGAGCCGCTTGCGCCGGGCGAAACGAAGCGCCGCTTCATCGGCTGTTTCTCGGGCGTGGGCGCGCGCCGGCGCCGCATCATCATCGTCGATCCCGGCCGCCCGAAGCGCCAGTCCCACCCGCCGTTCGCCAAAACCTCGGGCGCCGAGAGCGCGCGCTCTCGACAGGGCATAAGCCGGATCGTCGATGAATCCCGCCTCCGCCGCTTTGGCGACGATGGCCGCAACGGGCGGCTCGCCTGAGCCCGCCCAGCCGCGTTCGCGAAGCTTGCGGCGGAGATAGTCGGCGAGCTTGGCTCGGCTGGTGGCAAAGCGCGCGACATAGGCGAGGGCAAGCTCTTTCAGCGCCGCTTCGTCGAGCGGTGGCCGGGGTCGGCGGGGTAAGCGGGCGGGCATGTCGCCATGTTTGTGCCACAGTCGGTGACCATCACGCAAAGATAGGGAACGACCGCCACGGTCGTGGGGGCAATAAGCGCAACGATCTTTTTGAGGGGGCTAGTGCAGGGGTGTGAGTGACCGCGACTTTCAAGCAATGACCAGTCTTTCTCCTCCCGGCGCAACGCCCACCTCCGATAGCCTCGATCGACGCTACGCCGACTTCGAGACGCTCGGCGACGCGCTCGATTATGCGGCGCTCGGGGTGCGCGGGATGAATTTCCACGACGCCCGCGGCACGCTGACCCGCGCCTATTCGTTCGCCGAGCTGCGACAGGACGCGCGGGCCCATGCCCGCCGTTTTGTGACGCTCGGCCTCAATCCCGGCGACCGGGTGGCCTTGATCGCCGAGACCGGCGCGGAATTCGCCGCCTGCTTCTTCGGCGCGGTCTATGCCGGGCTGTGGCCGGTGCCGCTGCCGCTGCCGACCAGCTTCGGCGGGCGCGAAGCCTATGTTTCGCAATTGCTTGTCATGCTCGAAAGCAGCGATCCGCAGCTGTTCCTCTATCCGCCCGAGCTGGCCGAATATTCGGTCGACGCCGCGGCCCAGCGCAAGGTCACCGCGCGCGACTGGGACAGCCTGGCCGAGATCGAGCAATCGCCCGAACCGCTCCCCGCCAACAAAGGCGAGGCGATCGCCTACCTCCAATATTCGTCGGGCTCGACCCGATTCCCGCATGGCGTCGCGGTCACCCACCGCGCCTTGCTCGACAATCTTCACGCCCACGGCAAGGGGATCGAGCTGCATGACAGCGACCGCTGCATCAGCTGGCTGCCCTGGTATCATGACATGGGGCTGGTCGGCTGCATGCTGTCGCCGCTCGCCAACCAGGTCAGCGTCGATTATTTGAAGACCGAGGATTTCGCGCGCCGCCCGCTGGCGTGGCTCGACCTGATCAGCCGCAACCCCGGCACCACGCTCTCTTACTCGCCGACCTTCGGCTACGACATCTGCTCGCGGCGGATGTCGTCGCAGACCCGCGCCGCCGACCGCTTCGACCTGTCGCGCTGGCGGATCGCTGGGAATGGCGCCGACATGATCCGTCCCGACGTCATGCAGGCGTTCGTCGACAGCTTCGCCGATGCCGGCTTCAAGGCCGCCGCTTTCTGTCCCAGCTATGGCCTCGCCGAAGCCACGCTGGCGGTGTCGATCATGCCCCCGGGCGAAGGCATCCGGCTCGAACTGGTCGAGGAATCGGAACTGTCGGGCGCCGGCACCCCGGCGCAGGAACGCCCTCGCCGCTACCGCGCGATCGTCAATTGCGGCAAGCCGGTGATCGGCATGGAGGTCGAGATCCGCGATTCCAGCGGCGCGGTGCTGCCGGAAAGCTCGATCGGCAAATTATACTGCCGCGGCTCGTCGGTGATGCACGGCTATTTCCGCGACGAGGAATCGACCGCCGCCTGTCTCTCGGGCGATGGTTGGCTCGATACTGGCGATATGGGCTATATTTCGGGCGGCTACATCTTCATCGTCGGCCGCGCCAAGGACATGATCATCATCAACGGCCGCAACCATTGGCCGCAGGACATCGAATGGGCGGTCGAACAATTGCCCGGCTTCAAGTCGGGCGACATCGCCGCCTTCGCCATCACCGGCCCGCTGGGCGAGGAAACTCCCGCGGTGCTGGTCCATTGCCGGGTCAGCGACCCCGCCGAGCGCGGCCGCCTGCGCGACGACATCCGTGAACGCGTCCGCGCCATCACCGGCATCTCGGCGGTGGTCGAACTGGTCCCACCGCGCAGCCTGCCCCGCACCTCCTCGGGCAAGCTCAGCCGGACCAAGGCCCGCAACCTCTATTTATCGGGCGAAATCGTCCCGTTTGATGTAGCAGCCTAGAGCCGGATCATATCTTGGGGAGGGGATGATGAACTCTCTTGCTCTTGCTATCGGACAACTGCCGCCGGAGACGGTTGCTTTCTGCACACGGCACGCCGAGTTCGCCTTCAAGCTGGGTCGCTGGTTCGTCTATCTGGCGCTGGTCATCGCGGTCGTTGAAACTCTTGCCGCGATTGCGCTTGCATTCATGAAGCCCGCCAACGGACCCGCCCCGGCTAATGCCGATGCGGCTGCCAAGCTGCTGGAGGCGCTCAAGGGCGTGCTCGAAGCCTTGGTGAAGCTTCCCCGGTGGGTCGCGATCTTTTTGGCCGGGCTGGCCTTGCTGTGGATCGCGGGCGAAGGTCCCGGCCTGTGCGATCCCGCTCCCCCGCCGGGAGAGCAAGCGCCTGCTCCACCGCCAAAGAAATAGCTTCGCTTGCGATTGGGCCGAAGCGCGTCTAATTCGCGCCTCGGCCCTTCGACGGGCTCAGGACAGGCCTAGGGGTATAGCTCAGTTGGTAGAGCATCGGTCTCCAAAACCGAGGGTCGTGGGTTCGAGTCCCCCTGCCCCTGCCATGTCCAGGCGAGGCGAATAGCGGCGCTATTCGCCGATCGGCAAAGCCGACGCGGCGGACCGGCCAGCCTGCGCGAAGCGACAGGACTGACGGCACGGGATTTATTCCCGTGACGGCCCCGCCTCTCCCAAATCCCCGCCTTGCAAACCCGTCGCCCGCTCGCTAAGTCGCTGCACCATGCGGACATGGGAGTAATCTTTTCCCTTCCCGGCCTCCAGGGGCCTGGGCGGGGGAAGGGGGCTATCCGGAAAAAAGCGACCGCCAACGTCGAACGAAGAAGGCAAAAGAAGTGGCAAAAACGTCTCCCGGCGAATTCGTCAATCAGGTCAGAAACGAAGGCCGCAAGGTGGTCTGGCCGACCCGCAAGGAAACCGTCACCACCGCGATCATGGTGTTGATCATGACCACCTTGCTGGCGATCTTCTTCCTCGGCGTCGACGCCGTTTTCGCGACCATCGTCAAATATCTGCTCGGCCTGCTCGGCTAAACGAAAAAAGGCTCATCCACCCATGTCCCGCTGGTACATCATCCACGCTTATTCCGGCTTCGAAAACAAGGTGAAGGACCAGATCCTCGCCGATGCGAAGCGCATGGGCCTGACCCAATTGGTCGAATCGGTCGAGGTCCCGACCGAGAAGATCACCGAGATTCGCCGCGGCAAGAAGGTCACCAGCGACCGCAAGTTCTTCCCCGGCTACGTGCTCGCCAAGCTGGCGCTCAACGACGACGTCTATCACCTCGTCAAGAACACGCCGAAGGTGACCGGCTTCCTCGGCCCCAACGGCAAGCCGCAGGCGATCAGCGAGGCCGAGGCCGCGCGCATCCTGTCGACCCGCGAGGAAGCCGCCGCCGCCGCGCCCAAGGCGAAGATCAAGGTCGATTACGAGATCGGCGACAATGTGAAGGTGCTCGACGGCCCGTTCGCCTCGTTCAACGGACTGGTCGAGGAACTCGATTTCGACCGCAGCAGGGTCAAGGTCAGCGTCTCCATCTTCGGCCGCGCCACCCCCGTCGAACTCGAATTCGAGCAGGTCGAGCGCGTCAAATAAGACCGCTCGATCCCGCGCAGCAGGTCGAAAGGCGGTCCTTCGGGGCCGCCTTTTCCACATCGGGCTTCCATTCCTGCCGCGCGATGCCACATTCGCGCAGACTGGGAGGCTCACATGGAATCGATTGCCGGCGACCTGAGGGTGATGACCCGTACCCCGCTCGAGCCCGACCACGTCGCCGCGCTGCGCGAGGCCGGACACGAACGATATTATGCCGCGGGCGAGATGGTCGCCGAGGCCGGCGCGCCGATGGATCGCTTCATCTACGTCGAGGAAGGCGATATCGAATTGATCGATCCCTTCACTGGCGAACAGTGGGTCGAGAGCACCATCGGCCCGACCCAGTTTGTCGGCGAGATCAGCTTCCTGTCGGGTGGCAGTTTCACCCTCCCGTTTCGCGCCCGGATTGCCACGCGCACGATCGAGGTCGAACGCGAGACGATGCTCGGCCTGATGGCCAACATCCCCGAAATGTCGGACATCGTGCTGACCGTCTACACCGCCCGCCGTCGCCGCCAGGTCGAGGAGGGCGACAGCGCATTGGTACTAGTCGGCGCCGACGTTGACCCCGCAGTGCAGGCGGTGGCGATCTTTGCCAGCCGCAATCGCATTCCTTTCCAGTCGTTCGATCTGGGCACCGACGAAGCCGATGAGGCCGCGGTCAGCTGCGCGATCGATTGCGGCAAGCCTGCCGTCATCTTCGGCAAGGGCGAACTGATCGACGATCCAACCCCGCTCAAGGTGGCGCAGAAGATCGGGCTTGATCTCAGCCCCGGTGACGCCGACGATATCGACCTGCTGATCGTCGGCGGCGGCCCGGCGGGCGTGGCGGCGGCGGTCTATGCCGGGGCCGAGGGGCTGCGCGCGTTGGTCATTGAGGATTTGTCGATCGGCGGCCAGGCCGGGACGTCGAGCCGGATCGAAAATTACATGGGATTCCCGACCGGGATCTCGGGCGGCGATTTGGTGTTTCGCGGCCAGGTCCAGGCAATGAAGTTCGGCACCCGCTTCGCCATGCCGCGCCGGGTCACCGCGCTCCGCGAGAATGACGACGGCAATCTGTGCGCGATGCTCGACGGCGAGGTGCCGATCTGCGCCCGCGCGATCTTGATCGCCACCGGGGTCCAGTATCGTCGCCCGCCCCTGCCCGAGATCGAACGGTTCGAGGGCGCGGGCGTCTATTATGCCGCGACCGAGATGGAGTCGCGCTTCTGCCGCAAGACCGAGGCGGTGATCGTCGGCGGCGGCAATTCGGCGGGCCAGGCGGCGATGTATCTGTCGCGCACCGCCAGCCATATCCATTTGCTGGTGCGCGGAGACAGCCTGGCCGAGTCGATGAGCGATTATCTCCGCAACCGGCTCGAGGCCGATCCCCGGATCACCATCCATTATCGCGCACAAATCACGGCGCTCCACGGCGACGAGCACCTCCGGTCGGTCACCATCGACGAACAAGGCAGGCCGCTCGACATCGCCACGCAGGCGCTGTTCGTGATGGTCGGGGCGGCCCCCAACAGCGACTGGCTGTCGGGGTTGGTCGAACTCGACTGCAAAGGCTTCGTCCGCACCGGGCGCGAGGTCGGCGGGGCCTCGACCTTCGCCACCTCGCATCCGCGCATCTGGGCGGTGGGCGACGTCCGCGCCGGATCGGTCAAGCGCGTCGCCTCGTCGGTCGGCGAAGGATCGGTGGTGGTGTCCGCCATCTGGACCGCCCTCGACACCCATCACGGCGCCGAGCGCAGCGCCGCCGACCAGCAACAGGAAGCCATGGCATGACCGCGATCGACGGCTGGCACGCATTCGTCCGCACTGGAGACCAAGCCGCGCTCCACGACCTGCTCGACCCGGAAGTCACGTTCGATAGCCCGGTGGTCCACACTAGCCAGCGCGGCCGCGCCATCACCCACGCTTACCTCAGTGCCGCCGCCTCGGTGCTCGGCGGTCCCGCCTTTCGCTATGTCGGCGAGTGGCGCAGCGACGACGGCGCGGTGCTCGAGTTCGAAACGGTGATCGACGGGGTGACGATCAACGGGGTCGACATCATTCGCCTGACCGCCGACGGCCGGCGCATCGCGGCGTTCAAGGTCATGATCCGCCCGCTGAAGGCGATCAACCTGGTCCACCGATTGATGGGCGAAATGCTCGCCCGACGCCCGTCGTAGCTCAGTCTATCTGATATTCGATCGGCTTGAACGAACCGCCGTTGGATTGAAGGGCCGAGCAAGCGGTGAGCCCGATGATCAGGTCCATCTTGGCCTCGAACACGATCCGCTCGCCCGCCTTGCTCAGCGGCGGGAGCACCTTGATTTCGCCCGTTTCGCCGTCGACCGGCACGTTCATGAAGCAGTTGAAGGCCGTCGGGATCATGTCATCGCAGACTCCATAAGGAGCCAGCGCCGCGGCGAGATTGCCGAAGCAGCCGCGATGCGGGTCGGTGTCGCCATAAATGATCCGGAACATCTCCTTGCTGCACGGGGTGAGCAGGAAATCGTGCCGCCCGACCTCATCCTCGACGATGTCGAGCATGACGTTCGACCGGTTGGAATATAACGGGTCGCCCGTGGTCAGATAGATCCGGCTGGCATAATCGATGGTCCGCCCCGCGCTGAGGCTCTCACCGATATCGGCGAGATTATAGGCCAACAGATCGGCGACTTGCCCGCCGAGCGGATCGATCACCGCCAGTTTTTGTCCGGCCTGGAGCGTGAAAGCGACCCCGCTGCGCGGCGCGATCTCATGCCGCATCCCGGGCCTCGCCGCGGCCACTGAACGGGCATTGCCAGGCGTCGCCGACGGCGCGCCCGCTATATTGTCGCGCCGCGCTCTTTGTGCCGTGCTGGGCAAGCATCGGGTTGAGCGTGCCCGCCAGCTTCAAATCGCGGTCGAGGATCGCGCCGCGCAACTTGTCGTAGCGCCCAGCCTCGCGCAGCCGCTCAAACTGGTCGTGGAGGTTGAACACCATCGCCGGCGCCTCGAACCGCCGCGCCGGCCGGCTTGACCGCGGATGCAGCCCGACCACGAAAAACGCCTCGCCACCGAAGCTCATCGCGAAATGCGGATCCTCGGGGTCGTGCGCCACCCTCGGGTCGGGGCGCTGCCCGAGCCATTCGTCCTTGTCGCTGAGCGACTGCAGCCGCGCCCACAATTGCGCTTCGAACGTCTCCTCGTCGCCCGGAGCGCCGCTCTCGAACAATACGACCAACGACTGGAACGGCACCGGGTCGGCGCGATAGCGGGCGGCCAAATCGAGCAGCCCGGGCATGATCCTGAGATCGTCCCAGCCGGAGCGAAAGTCTCGCCCGACAACGAACTGGATCCCGTCCCGATTGAGCGCCGCCTTGGCCCCCACGCAAGGGAAATCGGGCCGCTCGATAAAGGCAGCGAAGCGCTCGGCCAGCGGGTGGCGGATATCGTTTGATGGTAAAAGCATGGGGCTTCAACGACGCGCCCCCAATCAAGTTGCATCGACGTATCGGTTCGGTCGATCCGCCTTGCGCTGCTCCGCGCCGCAACCTAGCAGTTATATCAAGGGGGTAGGCGTTTCCATGCACCGTGACCGGAGTTCGCTGCTGCTGCTCGTGCTGATCGCCGTGCTTCCACTATTCCTGTTCATTTCCTTCTTTTTCGCGTTCCAGGCGCGGAACCACCAGCAGTCGGTCGAGCGCAATGCCTATGCCGACGCGCAATTGCTCGCCGCTCGCGCCGACGGGCTGCTGGGCCAGGCGCTGGCGACCAGCCGGGCGCTGTCCACGGCGGGTCCGATCACTGCCGGCGATCCGACCAATGCCGCGGCTCGCGCAGCCGAATTCGCCCAGCAGAATCCCAGTTGGATCGAGGTCGCGCTCGACGACAATCGAACCCGCGCCCGGCTGTTCGATATCGGCCGCGTTTCTCCGCCGGGCCCGTTCCTCGCACCCGGCGAGGTCCACCTGGCGCTGCGGCGCAAAGACGATTGCCGCTGCATCGTGATCAGCCGCGGAATTGCTGCCGACGATGGCGGCACGCGCACCCTCCATGTGTCGTTGTCCAACGACTCCTTCTTCCAGCTGATGCCACGCGCTTATGGCGATTATGAGGTCGCCGCCTTGGTCGACCGGCGTGGCAATTTCATCGCCCGCTCGATCGACGATTCCAAACGCTTCGATACGCCGGGCTCGATCACCCTGCGCGGCTCGCTCAATTCCGCGGCGCGCACCGGCTTCTATCGCAACACCACGCTCGAAGGCACCGGCACCTATACCGCCTTCGCCCGCTCCGAGGTCAGCGGGTGGAGCGCGCATATCGCGATGAAGGCACAGCGGATTGACAATCCCGTGCTCGGGTTCTGGATTTCAATCGCCGCCGCGACCCTGCTGAGCCTGGCCCTTGCCGCTTTGCTGTATCTGGTCGCCAAGCGCCAAATCGACACCACCCGGGCGATCACCCGCCGCATCCAGGAAGCCCAGAAACTCGAGGCGCTCGGCCAGCTTACCGGTGGCATGGCGCACGACTTCAACAATCTTTTGACCCCGATCGTCGGCGCGCTCGACCGGCTGATGCGCTCCGACAACCTCGACCCGCGTGAGCAACGCTTTGCCAAGGGCGCGTTCGAAAGCGCCGAGCGCGCCGCGGCATTGACCTCTCAGCTGCTCACTTTCAGCCGCCGCCAGAAGCTCGCCATCACCAACGTTGACGTCGCCGAAGTCCTCGCCGACGTGTGCGATCTGGCCGGCCAGTCGCTCGAAGTACATCACGAGCTCGATTGCTCGACCGAACCCGGCACGCCGCCGGTCACCACCGACAAGGTTCAGCTCGAGCTTGCGATCCTCAACCTGATCCTCAACGCTCGCGACGCGATGCCCGGCGGCGGGACCGTCCAGGTCCGCGCCGCGCCGATCCTCGACGGGGGCCGGCCAAGCGTCGTCATCGCGGTTGCCGACAAGGGCGCGGGGATGGACGCCGAGACCGCGCGGCGGGCGCAGGAGCCCTTCTTCACCACCAAGGAGCAGGGCGCCGGCACCGGGCTGGGGCTGGCCCAGGTCGCGGAGGTGGCCAAGCAATCGGGCGGGCGGCTGGAGATCGACAGTAACCCTGGCCGCGGCACGGTCGTGCAACTGATCCTGCCGGCAGCGCCGGAGGCTCCCCCCGCCGTCGTTCCTGAGGCGGCTCCCGGACGACCGCCGGACAAGCTCAAACTGCTGATTGTCGACGACAATGCCGACGTCCGCGAAACGATCGTCCAGATGGTCGAGGCTGATGGCCACCGGGTCGAATCGGTTGCCGACGGGCGCACCGCGCTGGCCGCGCTTTCCAATCGCAAGCCCGACCTGGTGCTGGTCGATTTCGCAATGCCGGGTTTGAACGGCGCCGAGCTGATCGCCAAGGCCCGCGAAACCCACCCCGGCCTGCCCTGCCTGCTGATCACCGGCTATTGGGACAGCGACGCGCTGGCCACCTACGGCATCGACTGCCCGATCCTGCGCAAGCCCTTCACCAACGACGCCTTGCGCGATGCCATGGCGGCGGCGATAGACAAGGCGGGAACCTAGCCCAACCCGGGCCGCACCGCCCAACCGCCATCGCGCCCCTTCCTTTTTTGAGTTCGATCGGTTAGGGGCCGCCGCTTCCACTT
>Ga0307505_10002764_pt1 | contig 11779 bp, 11 predicted proteins | sample 23_S_MG_FD_202183 | JGI IMG/M metagenome (GOLD analysis project Ga0307505, IMG submission 202183) | Soil microbial communities from Populus trichocarpa stands in riparian zone in the Pacific Northwest, United States - 23_S | ecosystem: Environmental > Terrestrial > Soil > Riparian zone > Trees...
GCTGTTGCCTCGCTGTTTGCCTACAGCCAGAGATCCGGTGGGAAAGTTCAGAGCTGAGCCATGGGCAACACGATCTTCGTGGTCAATGCCGGGAGCTCGAGCATCAAATTCCAGCTCTTCTCCGTGACGGCGGATGGCCAGTGCGACCGTTTGATGAAGGGTCAGTTCGATGGTGTCGGCTCACGGCCCCGACTTGTTGCAGGGGACGGCCATACGACGCTCGTCGACCAGAGTTGGCTCGCGAATGAAATCGACGGCGTGCCGGGTGCGCTGGATGAAGTCGTGAAGTTCGTTCGCAGCTACAGCAATGGCGAAATGCCGATTGCAGTCGGTCATCGCGTCGTTCATGGCGGACCGGATTTCAGTGCGCCAACGGTCGTGAGTGCGGACGTAATGCGGAAACTTGAGGCGCTTGTTCCGCTCGCGCCGCTGCATCAACCGAATAACCTCGCGCCAATTCGACTGCTGCTCGCGCGACAGCCGGCATTGCCGCAGGTGGCCTGCTTCGATACGGCTTTCCATCGCGGGCATCCGGAGATCGCCGACCGCTACGCCATTCCAGCGACCCTCCATGACGAAGGCATCCGTCGCTACGGCTTTCACGGGTTGTCCTACGAGTACATCGCTCACAAGCTCCACAGCGTCGCTCCTGAAGTGGCCGACAAGAAAGTCATTGTGGCGCACCTTGGCAGCGGGGCCTCCATGTGCGCGCTCGTTGCAGGCAAGAGCGTCGAAAGCACGATGGGCTTCACGGCACTCGACGGTCTTCCCATGGGAACACGGCCGGGACAGCTCGATGCGGGTGTTGTTCTCTATCTGGTGAATGAGAAGGGCGTAAGCGGCGAGGCGCTCAGCGCCTTCCTCTACAATGAGTGTGGTCTCAAGGGGCTGTCCGGCATCAGCAACGACGTGCGGGAGTTGCTGGCGAGCAAGGATGCTCGAGCGAAGATGGCGCTCGACTACTTTACGTACCGGATTGTTCTTTTCACGGGAATGCTTGCGGCCGCAATGCGCGGGCTCGACGCGTTCGTGTTCACAGCGGGCATCGGTGAGCGCGCCCCCGCCATTCGCGATGCCGTGATCCGCCAGTTGGGCTGGCTCGGCATCGAACTTGATGACGATGCCAACGCTCACGGTGAGGTTTGCATATCGACGCGGCGCTCCAGAGTTCCCTGCTACGTCATTCCGACAGACGAAGAGTTCATGATCGCGCGTCACACGTGGCGCGTAGTGTCCGAACGTGACGAAGTGTCCGCTATGGAGATGCGCGCATGATCGACCCATCGGCACTGACGCTCCTCAAGGGAAAGAAGGCGCTCGTTACCGGCATCGCCAACGACAAGTCGATTGCCTGGGGATGCGCGAAGGCATTCGAGGCGTTCGGGGCGGAGCTTGCGATCACCTACCTCAATGACAAGACGCGAACGTACGTGGCGCCATTGGCGCAGGAGCTTGGATCATCCATGCTGCTTCCGCTCGATCTGGGCAAGGAAGGGCAGCTCGAGGCCGTATTCGACAGCATCAGGGAGAGATGGGGCCAGCTCGATATCCTGCTGCACTCTATTGCCTTCGCTCCCAAGGAGGATCTGCAAGGCAGGGTCGTCGATTGCTCGAAGCAAGGCTTCCTGATCGCGATGGAGCTGTCGTGCTGGTCCTTCATCCGAATGACAAAGTTGGCGGAGCCGTTGATGAAGAATGGCGGCGCGGCATTCACGATGACCTATTACGGCTCGCAGGTCGTCGTCGATCACTACAACATGATGGGGCCGGTGAAAGCGGCGCTCGAATCCGCGACGCGCTACATGGCCGCAGAGCTTGGACCAAAGAATATCCGAGTCCACGCCATTTCGCCCGGTCCCCTCAAGACGCGCGCCGCCTCGGGCATATCAGACTTCGATGCACTGCTGAGCAAGGCGGAAGCGAAAGCGCCAGCAAGGAGCCTGGTGTCGATCGATGATGTGGGCGTTGCGGTGGCATTTCTCGCGACGGATGCCGCGAAGCTGATCACCGGCGATACTCTCTATATCGATGGCGGATACCACATCATCGATTGAACGCATGCTGGTTCATCCGCCGCGATCGAATATGCGGGTGCACACTCAGTCGCAATAGAGACAAGTCTGTATTGTGGCCCGTGCCGCCCATCCTGATGCTGCGGGGAATACTCGCCAATGGAGGATGCGCAATGATACGATTCATATCCAAGACGGTTCTGCCTGTCGCGTTTGCTGCGGCAGCCGCTACATTGCTGCCCCTCAGCCAGAGTTATGCCCAGTCGAACATCAGAGAGCGGGTCGCAGCCGCTGTCGAGACGGTCGAAGGTGCTTGCGCGAGCGACATCCAGAATTTCTGCGGCAAGGTGACTAGAGGCGAAGGTCGCCTGGTAACGTGCATGCAGGCCTTCGATGATCAGCTCAGTCGCAGATGCCAGTGGGCGCTCTATCGGGTATCGCGCAATCTGGAAGGCGCGATGAACCGGGTCGAGAAGCTGGCAGAAACTTGCTGGAGTGACATCGAAACACACTGCAAGGATGCAGAGCGCATCGGCCAGTGCATCATCGAGAAGCGCGGATCACTATCGCCTGCGTGCGCAAAGGTGGCGTCGGGCTTGAAGACCGCGTTGCAGGGCCTTGCTGGACTGCGGGGCCTGCAGGTCGTCGGGTCGGACAACGCCAACTTGGGTGAGGTGGTCGACATCAAGCGCGGGCCGGATGGCGCCATTCAGGCCATCGAGATCGAGGTGGATCGCATGCTCGGCTTGGGTAGCAGGGTGGTCACGATCACCGCCGATAAGTTCGAGCAGCTCGGAGACAAGGTCCGGCTGATGCTTGGGCGGGACGAGGTTAAGGCCCTGCCGGAAACCAAGAACAGATGAATCATCGCCGCTTCTCAAGGGTGTGGTATGGTGATCGCATGAACTAGGTGGTCGAAAGGTGCTCGTAATGACACCATTTCAAGCGGTCGCCAAACCGGATCACATTCCCTTCTTCGTTACGGCGCCGGGCCAAACAGACGTGCTGTTTGTGATTGTTGCGCTCGTTCTGATCGGCGCGGTGCTGGCCGCCGGAGTGTTGTTCTTCTGGTTGCACTCCCTGCCTGAGCGCATGGTGCACAACCGCGCGCAGTTCGATATCGTCGCTGTGCTCGCGCTGCTTTCTTTGTTCACCCATATTCACGCCTTCTGGGTCGCTGCGCTGCTTCTGGCGCTCATCAAGTTCCCAAGCTTCTCCGTTGCCGATTTTTCTGGTCCGCTCGACCGCATCGCGAATTCGCTCGAGAGCGCGGTCGAAAGCCGCGAAACGAAGGATGCGACGCCGGAGCCTCCAGCGCCCAAGCCACTTCCAGCAGCGCCGGTGAGCATATCTCAGTCTGGTGCTGCAAAAACTCCAAAGGTGCAGCATGCTTGAACTGCTGCTCTGCTCTCTCTTCACGATATTCCCGGACTACCTGTACCGGCGCTACCAGGGTAAGCGCATCGGTAGGGAGATAACGGTCTACTCCGTATGGTACGAGTACCGATACGGGATCACGTCATGCCTCATGCTGACGATCGCGCTCATCACCATCGTCTTCTACAATCATCCATCGACGAGCAACGTCACATCCCTCTACCGCACTATTTCCGTTCTTCCCGAAGTGAGTGGCCGAGTATCCGAGGTGCTCGTTGCCCCAGCTGCCAACGTCAAGAAAGGTGATCCACTCTTCAAGCTCGACAGCACGCGACAGCAGGCATCGCTCGAAGTCGTAACCCGCCGCATTGCGGAGATCGAAGCCGCGATGCTCATGGCGCAAGCCGACATAGCAGCGGCTGATGGGCAGATCCTGAAGGCCAGGGGAGCGTACGAGCAGGCACTGGAGGAGTTGGAGACGAAGGAGGAGTTGCAGCGTCGCAATAGGGACGTGGTTGCGGCACGGGAGATCGAGCGGCTTCGTAAACTCGTCGAGACGCGTAACGGCGATGTGGTCGCTGCGACGGCTGTCCGCCAAGCTGCACAAACGAGACTGTCGACGCTGCTACCTGCAGAGAAGGCCACCGCGGAGGCCTCTCGGGATCAAGCTCAGGTCGAGCTTGGGAAGATGGTCGTCTACGCTGGCGTTACCGGGCGCCTCGAGCAGTTCGTGCTGCGCGTCGGTGACGTCGTGAATCCATTTGTCCGACCGGCCGGAGTTCTCATACCAGAAGGGGCGGGTCGAGGACATCTCATCGCCGGTTTTGGACAGATCGAAGCGCAGATCTTGAGGCCAGGCATGGTGGCGGAGGCCACCTGCATATCGAAGCCTTGGACGATCATCCCATTAGTCGTGACGGATGTGCAGGAAGCCGTTGCCGCGGGACAAGTAAGGGCGACGGAGCAGCTCATCGAGGCTCAGCAGATTGCGAAGGCGGGCACGATAACAGTCTTCCTCGAGCCCATGCATCCGGGAGGCCTCGACGGTGTCACGCCCGGCAGTAGCTGCATCGCCAATGCATACTCAAACAATCACGATGCGCTCGCCCGGAAGGATATCGAGCTCGGTAGCTGGCTCTATCTGCATATGGTCGACGCAGTCGCGGTGGTGCACGCCATGATATTGCGCCTTCACGCGGCGATTCTGCCGGTGAAGATCCTGGTGTTCTCAGCTCATTGAGAAGTGGCAACGAGGCCTACGGCTTTCACATCTGTGATGGCTTGGTGCGCGCCGGTGCCTTCTTGCGCTCAGTTCCGTAGCCTTGATCCCGCAAGTACTTGACGCGCTCGGACGCCACACGCCGGCACGTCTCCTCCCACTCGCGCTTCGTCATATGCGTCGAGCGGTCCCATGTTTTCATGCATTCTTTCACGCGAGCTTTTTCGTCGAGCAACGCCGCGTTCGATGACTGCCGCTTGGCCGCTGGCTGAGTACCGGATTGGGCAAAGGCAGCTGTGGCGGACAGCAACAACACTCCCGCACAGAACAATGCACGCATGATGCGCTCCTGTATGCTCATGGAAAGCGCTTGGACGGACAGCCGTCCGCCCAAGCATTCCCGTACAGAGCGCATCCTCCGCAATTGTGCGGAGAGGGCTATCCGTGCGTTCCCTAATTCCTTATCTGCGGCTCCCTGATGGCCTCCAATATGGAGCGGCTCAGTCGAGGTACCAAGGCACGGCAGCGGCCTGCGCGATCTGGCGGACTTGCCCCATCAGGCCGGCACCGACGGGAATGCCGTCACGGAGACGCTTCTCTGCCATCTTCCACTGCGGATCGCCGGCGACCATCACGGGCTGCGCAGGATCGATTGGCGTGGTGGCCCGAAGCGTTCCGAGAAAATCTCTAACGTCGGCTTCGAAATCACCGGCACTCCGGAAGATGGCGGGATCGATGGCCATGAAGAAATGCCCGATGTCCATGCCGATGGGCTTCTTCGTGTGCTCGGGATCGGTGATGAGCGTCGCGCCCGACAGGCACGACGAGAGAATATTCACCATCACGGCGAGGCCGTAGCCCTTGTAGCTCGAGTTCTCCGGCGAGCCGCCGAGCGAGGTCAGGAAGCCTCCTTTTTCCTTGGCGACGAGCGGATCGTTCGAGGGACCGCCGTCGCGATCCAGCACCCATCCGTCAGGGGTCGGCAGCCCCTCATTTGCCTTGTTGCGAATGCGGCCAGCCGCAACCGTCGTCGTCGCCATATCGAACAGGAAAGGTACGCCATCAGCACTGGGAGCCGCGAACGACCAGGGATCAGTGCCGAGCCGTGCCTGCTTGCCGAATGTCGGCGCTACCTGGATGCCCGAAGCCGACGTGCACGCCATGCCGATGAGGCCGGCATTTGCGGCCATCAATGTGAAGTACCCCGCGGCACCGAAGTGCGCCGAGTGCCGGACGACAACCGCGGCCATGCCGACAGCCTTGGCTTTGGCGATCGCGGTCGACATGGCGAAATGCGCGGGCACGTGGCCAAGGCCACCACCGCCATCCACCACGGCCGACACAGGCGTCTCGGAGATGATCTGCGGTTGGGCATCCATGCGCGCGCGACCGGTGCGTCGTAGCACATCGTAGCTTGGGATCATCGAGATGCCGTGGCTGTCGACGCCGTGCAGATCCGACCATGCGAGCACGTTGGCGGTGATCTCGGCGTTCTCCTCAGGCATTCCCCAGCCACGCAGGATGGCTTTGAGCTGCGCGTGATGATTGTCGTACGTGGCGGGCATGGGCATTCCTTCCAGCTAGGGCGAGTTTCTTTGATCGGTTTTTCTTTGGATCGATACTACGTGCCGTGCGGACGGCTCTCGCGCAGAGCACGCAATACACGTTCGGGCGTCATCGGCATGTGTGTCACGCGGACACCGATCGCGCGCGCAATCGCATTCGCAATCGCCGCTGCCGGCGGTACGATCGGCACCTCGCCGACACCGCGCACGCCATAAGGCACGTTCGGAACCGGCGTCTCCACGATCACGCATTCGATCGGCGGCACGTCCAGTGCGGTTGGCAGGCGGTAATCGAGCAGGCTCGCATTGCGCAGGCGCCCATCGGTCCCGTAGTCGAAGCCTTCCATCAAGGCCCAGCCGAGACCCTGCACGACACTGCCGGCTATCTGTCCCTCGACGGCTGTCGGATTGAGTGCGAGGCCGACATCCTGGAATGCCGTGTAGCGCAGCACGGTCACGAGGCCGGTATCCGTATCGACTTCCACGTCGCAGACGTGGGCACCGATCTCGACGCCGAGCGGCAGCTTGGTCGAGACACCGCGTCCGACGATCGCGCCCTCGGCAAGGGTCGCCTGCATGAGCTCGGCGAGTGAGATGGTGGTGCCCTGTGGTCGTACGCGGAAGCATCCTTCCGCATAGTCGAGATCGTCGCGCGCGTACTGGAGCTTCTCCGCGGCGCGTGTGCGCAGTTGTTCAAGCGCGTCGCGGCTTGCTTCCACCAGGGCCGCCGTGCTCGTGCGCGCAACGCGACTGCCCGCCGCCGCATCGCTATAGCCAACGGACTTGGAGTCGCCGGTGTGAACATGCACGTCGTCGATGCTGAGGCCGAACTCCTCCGCCACGACCTGCGCCATGGTGCTGCGTACGCCGGAGATGTCCACCGCACCCATGGTAACCATCGGGCGCCCGTCACCCGCGATCGTGATGTGCGCTGCCGAGGTCATCGAAGTGCCGCGCCAGTAACCGAGCGCCAGGCCGCGGCCGCGCGGATGACGACCTTCCGGCAGAGGATCGGTCCAGCAGGCGTGCGCGCCGACACGATCGAGAATGGTGGTGAGGCCGATCGCGGGGAATGGTGTTCCGATCGGCATGGTGCTGCCGGTGATCGACGCATTGCGCTTGCGGAACTCGAGCGGATCCATCTGCAGGCGCTGGCAGAGCGCGTCCATGGCTTGCTCGACCGCGAACGCTCCCTGGATGCCACCCGGCGCGCGGTAGGCTTCCGTGCGCGGCTTGTTGGTGACGACGTCGAATCCAGCGAGCTCGAGATTGGGGCACTGGTAGAGTGCGGCCGAGGCCTGCATGAGCAGAGACGGACTGAGGCCGGGCAAGCCACCGGCATCCACCCGGTAGGTTCCCTTGATGGCGGTGAGGCGACCCGTGCCGTCCGCCGCGACGGCTATGTCGATCTGCGCGCCGGCTGCAGGACCTGAGCCGCCTTGCAGGACTTCCTCGCGCGTGAGGACAAGCTTCACAGGGCGCCCGCACTTCTGCGCGAGGCGCACGGCGACGGCCTCACCGTGGATCGCGATCTTGCCGCCGAACGCACCACCCACTTCCAGTGGCACGACCTTCAGCTGAGATTGCGAGAGACCAAGCATGCGGGCGATCATCAGCTCGGTCGTGAACTGTCCCTGCGTGGACGTCCAAACTGTCGCAAAGCCATTGGCGTCGACTTGTGCCACCATAGCCTGCGGCTCGAGATAGCCCTGGTGTGCTGTGTCGATCTTGACTTCGATCTCCGCGTTTGCGGGCGCATCGGTGATCGCTTGAGCGGCATTGCCGCGCGCGATCACTGTGCGTGAGCAGATATTGCTCGGCGTGCGCGGCCGCGGCTCCAGGCCCTTCGTGATGACATGATCGTGCAGGACCGGTGCATCCGCTGCCATGGCTGCGGCGAGATCGCTGGCAGCGGGAAGCGGCTCATAGTCGACGGCGATCAGCGCCAGCGCCGCCTCGGCAATGTGCGGATCGACGGCTGCAACTGCAGCCACCGGCTGACCTACCCAGAATGCCTTGTGGCGCGCGATGTTGATCTGCGCCACCATCCACATGTCGTAACCGGTCTCGCCCATGGGAATAGAGGCGCCGATTGGCAACTCCGGGAAATCGGCTGCAGTGACGACGGCAAGCACGCCTTTCAAGGCGAGAGCTCGGCTGGTATCGATGCCATGAATGCGCGCGTGCGCGTGCGGGCTGCGCAGCGTCATCGCGTGCACCATGCCGGGGAGCTTGAGATCCGCAGCATAGATGGCGCCACCGGTCACCCGCGCTGGCCCATCCACGCGCGGCAACCGCTTGCCGACGACCTTCAGCGTGTCACTCTCTTTTGGAGCCATCGGGGGCATTGCGCGATCAACCTCGCATCTCGGCCGCGGCGACGGCGATGGCCTCGACGATCTTGTCGTAGCCGGTACAGCGGCAGAGATTGCCCGCGATGGCGTGACGGATCTCGTGCGGTGTCGGGCTCGGGTTCTCGTCCAGTAGGGACTTTGCTGACAGCACGATGCCCGGCGTACAGAAACCGCATTGTGTGCCGCCGCGCTCGATTAGCGCCCGCTGGATTGCATGAAGCTTGTCGTGCTCGGAAATGCCCTCGATCGTGATGATGTCATGATGCGGCGCCTCCTGGGCCAGCATCAGACAGGCCGTCACCGGTGCACCATCGACGAGGATGGTGCATGCACCGCAGTTGCCATTGCCGCAGCCTTCCTTCGTGCCGGTGAGCCCGATGCGCTCGCGCAGCAGGTCCAGGAGAGTGTCGCGCGGATCGGCAAGCACGGAATGCTCCTCACCGTTCACCGTGCATGTGATGAGGACTTTCATGATCGTGTCGGCTCCCCGATCAGATTGGCGCAGCACGCGGCGAGCGCGCGCGCAGTAAGGACCGCGACTAGCGAACGGCGATAGTCGGCCGAGCTGCGTGTATCCGAGATTGGCTGTGCGTCCCCGGCGGCACGTTGCCCGGCAGCCTCGAACAGTGCAGGCGTCGGGCGCTCGCCGCGTAAAGCCTGCTCGGCTGAAGTTGCTCGGATCGGCACGGGGCCCACTGAAGCCAGCACGATGCGTGCATCATCGATCGCGCGATTTTCATCCAACCGGATCCACGCCGCCGCGCCTGCAATGGCAATGTCCATCTCACGTCGCGGCGTGAAGCGCAGGTAGTGCGCGGCAGAACGCGGCGAGGGCGGCGGCAGGATGATCGAGAGAAGCAGCTCGCCGGGCTGCAGGCTCGTTCTGCCAGGCCCCCGGATGAAAGCCTCGAGCAATTCCTCGCGCTCTCCGTCCGGACCCGCGATGCGCACCGTAGCGTGATGACAGATCAGCGCCGGCACGGAATCCGCCGATGGCGCGGCGTTGCAAATGTTGCCGCCGAGGCTGGCCCTGTTCTGCACCTGCAGGCTGCCGATCAGGCGTGCCGACTGGGCGACACTCGGATAGTCGGCAGCGATAGTAGGGTGCCGTGCAACGCGCGTGGCACTTGTGGATGCCCCGATGACGAGCCCACCATTCGACGCCGCCGAAATGCCAGTGAAAGCAGGAATGCCTTTCAGATCGACGATGTGCCCGGCCTGCCGTCGGCCCTCGCGGAGCTGAGGGACGAGATCCGTTCCACCGGCGAGCGCTCGTGCCCCGTCGGCCTGCATGGCCGCAATCACCTCGCCGAGCGTCGCGGGGCGCACATAAGCGAATTCCTTCAAGAACCAACTCCGGCGGACATCGTGGTGGGGCGCATGGCCTCAAGCTACCGCGATTGCCGGCATGGGGACAACAGTACGCAAGGGCCGATCAGTTCCACTCGGTGCTGGAGAGGCACTTCCAGGCCTCGTGGACATCCAAAATGCCCGCGCCGAAGCGGCTGGGTCGTCCGGCACGTGTGATCTTGCGTGTTGTCGACGTGAGAATCTGCTGCATCTCGCCTGGAGTTACGACGCTTGGGGCCCAATGCGTGCGCAGACCGGCTAGCGCGCCTGCGGTGAGTGCACAAGCGGCAGACGTGCCCGTATTGAGCATGGCGGCATCGTTCGTTTCACGGAACTGACTTGGCGCGCAGAAGTCAGGTTTCATGCGCGTGAGCCTGCGTTGCCCCGGCCCTTGGGCGGAATAGCCGAGCCACTTCTCATTGCTCAACACGGCGCCGACGGTGATCACCGCAGGATGAGAGTTCGCCCCCCAAATGCTTCGACCAGGTCCGCGATCTGCGGGGCCGCATCGCGTACTCGTGGTGAACTGCCCGCAATTCCCGGCGGCGAACACAACATCGATGCGGTCGGCGACAGTGCGGCCGACGATTTTGTTCAGCGGGTGCCCGTGCGGATTCAGATCCTCCGTATAGTCGCCGAGGGTATCCTCGCTCCTGCGATCGACGATGCCCCAGGCGTTCACCACGATCCAAGGGCCGCGCCATCGCTCGAACAGTCTCAGTATTGCGATCGTACGCAACAGCACGTCGTAGGCGACCTGGGCTTCATGCGCGAACACGTCGACGTCGGCGATGCGCTCCGGCGATACGAGCGGGAAATCGTAAAGCACTGCCGTTGGCGCGATATCGAGCACATTCCGCGCGATCATGGTCCCGTGGGATTTCGGCTCGGCCTCTCCTGGCTCACGCTTCGGCTTTCCGGTCGTCGGATTGGGCTGGTAAGCCCAGCCGCCACCCCAATTGTGCGGAATGATATCTTTATTCAGCCCCTGATCGATGATGACGACGTTGACTCTCGGCTGGCCCGGCGCGGGCCTACCGAAATCTGATGGGAGATTCTCGAGCCCCAGCGTCTGTCTTGCCTGTCGACGCGTTGCGAAGGCCGCACCATCGTGGGTTGGACTGTAGTGATCAGCCGGAGCGCCGCCAGGATCAGCTCCGATGCCGGTGATGAGCTCGCCATCGACGACCTTGCCCACCGCATCCAAGAAATGGCGGCGAAAATCCGAGCGAAGGTCTTCGTTGGTGAACTCGACGGGCACGACGATCTCGTCCGGCTCAGGCAGGAGCGGCTGGTCGTCGCGCCATCCCTCGATCTGCGCGACCCAATCCCATGACGGTGCTCCGCGCACGCGGAAGGCGTCAGGATCCAGCAATCGGCCTTGAACATTCTGCGCCTTCAGGATGCGCAGAAGGAGCGTGCGAAGATCATCCACGGATCTCGTCGCCGTGCGCTCTGATGGCTTGATCGTTACGTACTGCCGGAAGATGGGGTCTGGCATCGTCGGCCCTTTCGCAATTAATCATCGAGCGACCAATTGAACGCGCCCAAGCATCCTCATGTCTCTAAGTATGTGGTTACTTCTATCCGGCATCGCGGACATTAGCTAGATTAGCGATCGAGGCATCTCGCGATACCTCGATTACGAAAATGGCGACCTTTCGCACCAGTCTACTGCGCACCCAAACATCGATTATTGCCCAAGCGTTCAAAATGGAGGCATCACACATGACCCGTACATTTGGCCCCGCCGAGGGCATGGAAGGTATGGAAGGTATGGAGGGCATGGAAGGTATGGAGGGGATGGGCAGCAGGAGCGGGGATGCTCGCGCCGGTGTGCCTCGTCCCATCGGTATCTCGCCGACCGTGGGGAAGGTGCAGCCCGGTGGATGGTTCCGCGGT
>Ga0307505_10002765_pt1 | contig 11774 bp, 7 predicted proteins | sample 23_S_MG_FD_202183 | JGI IMG/M metagenome (GOLD analysis project Ga0307505, IMG submission 202183) | Soil microbial communities from Populus trichocarpa stands in riparian zone in the Pacific Northwest, United States - 23_S | ecosystem: Environmental > Terrestrial > Soil > Riparian zone > Trees...
TGCCTCGTCAACAGCGACACTGTCGACTCCGTCACGCTCACCAGCACCAGTGCAGCAGCTACAGCAACCGTCGCCGGTTCACCGTACACGATCGTTCCCAGCGCAGCGGTCGGTACAGGTCTCACGAACTACAACATCAGCTACGTGAACGGCTCTTTGACTGTCGATCCGCGTCCGCTGACGATCACGGCCAACAACAAGACGAAGGTCTACGGCGACACCGTTGTCTTCGATCAGACCACACCTTCAACTGACTTTAGCGTCACCGGCCTCGTCAACAGCGATACTGTGGACTCCGTCACGCTTACCAGCGCTGGCGCAGCCGCAACCGCGACCGTCTCCGGCTCGCCGTACACGATCGTTCCGAGCGCAGCGGTCGGTACAGGTCTCACGAACTACAACCTCAGCTATGTCAACGGCTCGCTGACTGTCGATCCGCGTCCGCTGACGATCACGGCCAACAACAAGACGAAGGTCTACGGCGACACCGTCGTCTTCGACCAGACCACGCCGTCAACTGACTTCAGCGTCAGCGGCCTCGTCAACAGCGACACTGTGGACTCCGTCACGCTTACCAGCGCTGGCGCAGCAGCGACAGCAACAGTCGCCGGCTCACCCTACGCGATCATCCCGAGCGACGCGGTCGGAAGCGGTCTCACGAACTACGCCATCAGCTACGTCAACGGCTCGCTAACGGTCAACACGCGTCCGCTGACGATCACCGCTAGAAACAAGACTAAGGTCTACGGCGACACAGTTGTCCTCGATCAAACCACACCGTCGACTGACTTCTCAGTCAGCGGTCTCGTAAACGCCGACACCGTCGACAGCATCACGCTTACGAGCACCGGCGCCGCCGCAACCGCGACAGTCGCCGGTTCACCCTACGCGATCATCCCGAGCGACGCGGTCGGAAGCGGTCTCACGAACTACGCCCTCAGCTACGTCAACGGCTCACTTACGGTTAACGCGCGCGATCTGACGATCACTGCCCACGACAAGACCAAGATCTACGGTGATACGGTCGTCTTCGACCAAACTACGCCGTCGACTGACTTCTCAGTCACCGGTCTCGTAAACGCCGACACCGTCGATAGCATCACGCTTACCAGCACAGGCGCTGCCGCAACGGCGACTGTCTCCGGCTCACCGTACGCGATCATCCCGAGCGACGCAGTCGGAACGGGCCTTGGCAACTACAACATCAATTATGTAAACGGCTCTTTGACCGTTGATCCGCGTCCACTGACGATCACCGCCAGTAACAAAACGAAGGTCTACGGCGATACCGTCGTCTTTGATCAAACGACACCATCAACAGATTTTTCGGTTAGTGGTCTCGTAAACGCCGACACCGTTGATAGCATCACGCTGACGAGCGCTGGCGCAGCCGCAACCGCGACCGTCGCCGGTTCACCGTACGCGATCATCCCGAGCGCGGCGGTCGGCACCGGTCTCACGAACTACAACATTAGCTACGTCAACGGCTCACTTACGGTTAACGCGCGCGATCTGACCATCACTGCCCATGACAAGACCAAGATCTACGGCGACACCGTCGTCTTCGACCAAACCACACCGTCGACTGACTTCTCAGTCACCGGTCTCGTAAACGCCGACACCGTCGACAGCATCACGCTTACGAGCACCGGCGCTGCCGCAACGGCAACTGTCTCCGGCTCACCGTACGCGATCATCCCAAGCGCTGCTGTCGGCACGGGCCTCGACAACTACAACATTAGCTACGTCAACGGCTCGTTAACCGTCGATCCGCGTCCGCTGACCATCACGGCCAGCAACAGGTCGAAGACCTACGGCGACACAGTCACGTTCGATCAAACCACACCGTCAACTGACTTCAGCGTCAGCGGTCTCGCCAACACCGACACGGTCGCCAGCATCACTCTGACGAGCGCAGGCGCCGTTGCAACTGCCACAGTCGCTGGCTCACCGTACACAATCGTTCCGAGCGCTGCTATCGGCACGGGCCTCGACAACTACAACATCAGCTACGTCAACGGCTCGCTCACGGTCAACACGCGTCCGCTGACAATCACCGCCAGCAACAAGACCAAAACCTACGGTCAAACGGTCGTGTTCGACGAGACCGCGCCTTCGACTGACTTCACCGTCGGCGCCATGGTCAACTCCGACAGCGTCGCCAGCATTACGCTGACGAGCGCTGGCGCTGCCGCCGGTGCACCCGTCCTGGGTTCGCCATACAGCATCGTTCCCAGCGCGGCCGCCGGCACGGGCGTAGCCAACTACAACATCACCTACGTCAACGGCACCTTAACCGTTAATAAGGCGTCGCTGACGATTACCGCCTCGAGCCACACCGTAACGTTCGGCGACGCAGTTCCCACGATCACGCCGAGCTACACGGGCTTTGTCGCAGGCGACGATCCAACTGATCTGACAACTCAACCGTCCTGCTCGACCACGTACACGGTCGGTTCGCTGATCGGCACTTACCCGACGAAGTGTGAAAACGCTGCTTCATCGAACTACAACATCGCCTACGTCAACGGCACGGTCACCGTGCTCACGGCGTGCAGCGCGTTCAACGGCTTCCTGCCGCCAATCGGCGGTGCGGTCGAGAAACTGACCGGCGGCAGCTTCGCCGACCCGGTCCGGTCGTTCAAACTCAACAGCACCATCCCGGTAAAGTTCAGCGCGACCTGCTTCGGCGCGCCGCTCACAACCGGCATCCACACGTTGCAGGCCATCAAGTACAGCAACTCAACTACGGGCGATTCGCCAATCGACGCAACACCGACTGATGCGGCCACCACCGGAAATCAGTTCCGCCTGACTGACGGTCAATGGCACTTCAACCTGAACACAAAGGCGCTCGGCGGTAGCGGCCAGGGCATCTGGCTGCTCAAGGCGACGCTCTTTGACGGCAGCACTTATACTGTTTGGGTTGAGATTAAGAAGTAGACGAGTCTAAAGCCACAGATCGCACGGATCCGTGTGATCTGTGGCTTTAGCTTAACAGTCGCGCGACGTACCACGCGATCACCAAACTCACAAACCCGCCCGAGAATGTAAACGCGCGTTCCATTTGCGGACTGGTGCGCTGCATCAACGCGCGCAGGATCACGACGCCGCACTTCCAACCATCGTGCTTGTAAAGCGGAAGAATGTTTCCCGCCGCGAGCGAGAGATTCAACCAGCTAAACATCGTGCCGTAGGTCAGCAGTCCCGCGATCAAGTTGAAAATGATGCCGCCGAGATGGACGAAGAGTTGTGCCGGAAGGGCGCGTTGTTTCAGCACGCTGCCGTCGAGACTTACGAAAGAGGCGGTGGGGAGCAAACCTAAACTGAACTTGATACTCGCAATGCGAAATGACGCGATCTTGCGTCCCATGCCGAATCCTATCTCTGACGCCGGAACGCGGCAGAGTCGGGCCGCCACAAGGTGGCCCAACTCGTGAATGAGCATAGCAAGGGCAGAGAAGACGATGACGGAAAGTATCAGGACCATGGGAGCCGGGGGCATTGCTGGGGGACAGCGCGCCGAGACAGGAATGTTCAAGCGTCGTGCCACTTAAAACAGCAGGGATTTTCAGAGGAATTGACGACAGTACACGAGCGAGTGACGAAAATTGTGAGGCGTCACCCGCCAAAAACTGTCTAATGCTTCACTCGTACCGCAGCGCTACGAGCGGATCGACTTTCGTCGCGCGGCGCGCAGGGATGTAGCTGGCAACTGCCGCCACGCCCACCAGCAACAGCGAGATCAGCGCAAACGTCGCGGGATCCGTTGGTGTGACGCCAAATAACAGCGTGGCCATTAACCGCGTCAACGCAAACGCAGCTATCAATCCAATCAACACACCTGCTACAACCAGCTTCAAACCATACCCGACTGCAAGCTTCAACACCGCGCCAGTCTGCGCGCCGAGTGCCATGCGAATACCAATCTCGTGCGTGCGTTGGGCCACCGAGTAACTCATCACGCCATAGATACCAACAGCCGCCAGCAGCAGGGCCACACCCGCAAATATACCTAGCAACAACATGCTGAAACGTTGCCGCGCGATCGAGTCGCCGAGAATCTCTTCCATCGTCTTGATGTTTGAGACGGGCTGGTCCTTATCGATCTCCCAAACAGCTTTCCGCACAGCCGCAGCCATGCTCGCGGGATCCACGTCCGTCTTCACAACCAGATCTTCCGGCGGGAAGAACACGGCCTGGCGGTAACTCAGATACATCTGAGGCTTCGGGTCAACAATCAGATCAAACTGCCGCACGTCTTTCACGATACCGATTACCTGCATCCAATCCGCGTCCGTCCTGATCCTTCCAGGAGCGATGCGCTTGCCAACCGCGTTTTCGCCCGGCCAGATACGCCGCGCCATGGTCTCGCTAACGACGACTACATTGGGCGTCGTTTTGGCATCCTGATCGTTAAACGGCCTTCCGGCAAGGAGCGGAATACTCATCGTATCGAAGTAACCGGGGCTGATGATCCTTGTCGTAACGATCTGTTCCTGGCCCGGGGGAGGATCGGGTCGTCCCTCGATCTGAATCGAGATCGAATTGCCTTGTCGATACAACGGAAGGTTCGTCGTGACAGCGGCAGACTGCACGCCAGGCAGCGCTTGCACACGCTGGACCAGATCGGCGTAAAACCCACTGAGGCTCTTAAAGGTTTCGTACTTCGGCTGCGGCAACTCGATCTTCATCGTCAACAAGTGGTCCACTTTGAATCCCGGATCGATATTGCGCAGACGCAGAAAACTATTGATTAACAAACCCGCCGCTATCAAAAGCACTAACGAAACGGCAACTTCAGCGGTCACAAGCACTCCACGGAGTCGTTTACCGCTGCGCCCGGTCACTGAATCGCGCCCGCCTTCCTTGAGAGTCTCGCTTTGGTTCAGGCGCAGCGCCTGTATCGCGGGCGCGAGACCGAAGATGAGCCCGGTCGACAACGAAACAAGCAACGTGAACCCGAGCACTTTCAGATCGAGAGAGATCTCGCGCGCCTGCGCGATGTTCTCCGGAATGAAGGATCCGAGCAGTAACAGACCGGCGTAGGCGAGTGCCAGTCCGAGTATTCCCCCCAGCGTTGCGAGCAGCACGCTCTCCGTCAAGAACTGCTGCAACAAACGCCAGCGTCTTGCGCCGAGTGCTACTCGCAACGCGATCTCTTTCTGCCTCATCGCCGCACGCGCCAATAGCAAGTTCGCGACGTTTGCACAGGCAATCAACAAGACGAGTCCGACCGCGCCAAGCAGAACCAACAGCGCTGGTTTGATGTCGCCGACGAGATGTTCGTGCAAAGACGTCACTGCAACACCGAGATCGGCGTTGGATTGCGGATACTGTTGCTGCAAACGCGCGCCAATCGTCGTCATCTCGGATTGAGCCTGGGCCAACGTGACGCCTGGCTTCAAGCGTGCAATCACTTGAAGATAATGCCGGTCGCGATTGGCTGCTTCTTCCGCACTGAACGCGATTGGCACCCACAGTTCGTCATCGTTCTCCGGAAACTGAAACCGCGCAGGCATCACACCGGCAACGGTGTAAGGTTCATCGTTGAGCCTGAGCGTTTTGCCGACCATTGCGGGATCGCCACCAAACCTTCGCTGCCACAACCGGTGACTCAGCAGCACGACTTTCTGTGCGCCTGGTTGATCTTCAGCCGCTGTGAAAACGCGTCCGAGTTGCGGGTCGACTCCTAACACCGGAAACAGGTTCGCCGAAACACTTCTTCCTTTTAATCGTTCAGGATCGCCTATGCCTGTTAGGTTGAAATTGTTATCGGAAATTGCCGCCATGCCGCTGAACACACTGTTCTGATCGCGCCAATCGATGTAGTTCGCCGCTGTCGGTGTATCACGTGGATAACCGTGCCGCGAAGCATCTTCCCAAACCATTACCAGTTGTTCCGGATCTTTGTAAGGCAACGGGCGCAGCAACACGGTGTTGACCACGCTGAAGATCGCGGTGTTGGCGCCGATGCCCAGCGCGAGCGCGACCACGGCGACCGCGGTGAAGCCCGGATTTTTCCAAAGTATGCGCGATGCGTAGCGCAGGTCCTGTAAGAAATCGGCTAACAAGTTCAACCTCCTCGTTTCACCTGGTAGGGGCGGGTCTGCCGGCGGACGTTTTTGAGTGTGTTGTAGTTCGTTGAGCAACGAATGTTCGGCGTTGAGCTCGCTCAGCGCGGCGCGCCGCGCGTTCTCTTCACTCGCGCCGTTTCTCAGCGCGCGTTGGTAAACGTCGTCGAGATGTTGGGCCAACTCCTCGACGATCTCGGCTTCGTTTACAGGCGAGACCTGCAAACCACGCAGCCGCCGTTTAACTTCATCTCTCCAATCAGGCATGTTCGAGTCCGGTAATTCGATTGATCGCCTCGACAAACTCGCGCCAACTGTTGCGCTGCGCTTTCAGGATCTTCTTGCCTTCGGCAGTCAGGCGGTAATAACGGCGGCGGCGCTGTCCGGGCTTTTCTACCCAGCGTCCCTGAATCCAACCACGCTTCTCGAGGCGATAAAGCAGCGGATAAAGCGAAGCGACATTGAAGCGCAAGTGCCCGCGCGAACGCTGTTCGATCAACGTCCCAATGTCGTACCCATGCCGCGACTGTGTTTCGAGCAACGAAAGGATCAGCAGCTCCGCACTTCCCTTCTTCAACTCCCGATCCAGCACTTGCGAACCTATATATGCCATAGCGATATATTATTCAGACACACGTGGACCGTCAACACACGAATTTTCGGAGTCAGGGATTGCGAATCAGGATGTATACTGGGGTGCGTTCTTCTTCGGCTTAAGATGGAAATCCCATGAGATTGTTTCGGCTAGCTTTGTTATTACTAATGTTTGCTGTTCCTGGCGTAAGGCAGGATGCTTTCTCCCAGATGGCCCAAACAAACGCGTCGCAATGTACCGAGGAATTATTTCAGCAGGCGGAGCAATCATTTGAGAGGCGAAAATTCGGTTCTGAAAACCTGGCCTTAGCAGAAAAGCAATTGAGCAATGTTGCCCGTGTTTGTAAGGAACAGCCGGCAGGCTTTCACGCGGAAGATCAGTTGAGAGTCGTACATGAAGAACTCGCAAGTCATAATCTCTCGATCGCGCTTTTTTATCTAAGCAAGTTCTACTGTGGCAAAGGCGGGCAAGCAGGTGCGCGTTCTCGACTAAAGAAACATTATTGAAAGATACCCGGAGTATTCAAAACGCGATCAAGTACTCTTTCTCCTTGGTGAGATAAACATGAGCGATCGCAATCTTGATGAAGCGGCGAGCTACTATCAACGGCTCATCGAGGCATATCCCGCCAGTGAATATATCGGTAGGGCATCGCTGCAGCTTAGCGCAATCGGTTTTTTGAAGGGCGAAAAGTCTGCACAATCGATTCCTTGATGTTGGAGGTTTATGCTGATACCTGATCGACTCCCGAGTCTCGTCGTCCTGGTTGGTTTCTGGGTTCCTCCGGCGGTGGCAGGTTTGGCAGCCGCATGGTCACTGCGTAGCACTGAGCGCGCTCGTACGATGCTGACCTACGCGGTGCTGTTGATCTTCGTGCTGGGGTATGCCGCAGCGTGGTTTCTCTTCAACCTCGGCCGCATGCCGCCGTATATACCCGGATCAACTACCGATCCAACATTCGCGCCGCCAGAGGCTGTGAGATGGCTCGCAATTGTCGCGGGTGCGCTGGTGCTACCTGGCAGCGTCCTCGCCTGCGTGTTGGCATTTCGCCTTGGCCGTGCGCTTAGCCGGCGTCTTGCATGAACACACCTACTTACACTTGCTGTATCCGCAGTCGCGGCAGAAGTCGCAGCCGCTGGCGTGTTCGAGTTGGCCGTGACACTCAGGACAGATGCCGATCATGTTTGACATGATGGCGCCGGTGACGGGCTTCTGGGTGTGATGCTGTGCTTTGTTAACGGCGCGCGCGGAATCGGGAAGATCCTGAACGCGCCGCACGGTGATCATGATGCACTCCGCGACTGCCTGCTCCGGTGAGGTCAACAATCGTTCGTTGAACCAGACCGCGTGCGTGCCGGTTACTTTATTGAGACTGTAGGCCACTTCCGCTGCGTCGAAGCCCCCGCGCAACATCTTCGAAGCAAGCAGACCCACGCCGCCGCTGATTGGACCAGTGGCAAACACTTCCTGGATCATCTTGCCGTCGTGATTGACGGTAACGTAAAGATTCTGACCGTCGAAAGGAATCTGCCAGGTCGCGCCGCGCAGCTCACGCGGACGCTCGATGCGAATCGCGGTCACGGCCGGAACTTTCACTACCTCCGAATGTTCGCGGGCGATCGCTTCCTGACGCATCGAGGCATCGTCGGCCGCCGTTGCTTCCGCCAGGCTCACACCTTCTTCCAACGGTTCCACTACTGCTTCCGGGTTACAAGCGATTTCGCCCTTCGGCTCTTCCGCTTTCATCGAAGTCAACACCTGGTTCTCACGCGAACCGTCGCGATAGTAACTGACGGCTTTGCAGCCAAGCTGCCGTCCGAGGCGATACAACGCGTCGACGGATTCCACCGTGTCGTTAACCGCGCCGTTGCACGTCTTCGACACACTGTTATCGACGTTGCGCTGAGCAGCCGCGAGCACATGAACGTGCTGCTCAGCGCTTATGTTCATCGCCGAGATAAAGTGCGGCGGCAACTCATTTTCGTGTTCCACGACATAAGTTGCAGCCGCATCTATCGAATCCTGATCGCATTGGTCCACATCAATTCCGAGCGCGCGGGCCGCGAGCGTGTGCACGTAAGTGCGCGTGCCCAACGTGTCCTTGCGAACGTAGGCCCACGAGAAGTTTGGCTCGATACCAGAAGAAGTTTCAGCAACAAGCGAGATCGTTCCGGTCGGCGCAATCGTCGTCACTTCGTAGTTGCGCGGCGTCAGCGGAATGTCGCGTGGGATACCGATCTGGTTGTAGAGAAAATCGCTGTACGCTTCGCGATTTGGTTCAAACTCCGGAAACGCGCCCTTTTCCGCGCCGAGCCGGTTACTCTCCATCCACGACTCGCGACGCACGAAGCCCATCACTTCGTCCATCAGATCGATCGACGCCGTCGAACCGTAAGTTACGTTCAAGTTCAAACAGAGATCCGCAAAACCCATGATACCCAAACCAACTGGACGCGTCCGATGGACCACGTCGTTGATCTCCGGCAACGGCCACGCGCAAGTATCGATCACGTTATCGAGAAAACGCGTGCAGAGGTGCGTGACTTCGCGCAGCCGGTCCCAATCGACCCGTTTCTCGGGATCGTAGAACTTCGCGAGATCGATCGAACCGAGATTGCACGAGTTTGAGAAGTGCAGAAACTGTTCGCCACACGGATTGCACGAATAGATCGGCCCCATCGACTTCATCATGTGATTGTGACGATTCACTTCGTCGATGAAAGCGATGCCCGGCTCGGCGTACTTGTGCGCGCTGGCAACGATACGGTTCCAAATATCGGGAGCGAAGATCATGCCGAAGCGCGGCGCCTCTTCGATCGTGCAGTCGGACAGATCCGCGCTCAGAAACGCCTGGCGATCGCAGAACGTTACTGTCGATCCATCGGGCCGGCGGTAGATCACATAGTCACCGTCGCGAACGGGATCGAAGATCGCTTCCGTCCACGGCTCGTCGTTGAACTCCGACTGAAACCATTCGTTGTTATCGACCGCTTTCAAAAACTTATCAGTAACGTTAACCGAGATGTTGAAATTGGTGAGCGAATGCTGATCGTTCTTCGCGTGAATGAAACGCAGGACGTCCGGGTGCGTAACGCGCATCATGCCCATGTTGGCGCCGCGTCGCACACCGCCCTGTTTCACCACATCGGTCACCTGGTTAACGATGTTCATAAACGACACCGGGCCCGAAGCAACACCGGTGGCGGAGCTCACCATCGCGCCGTGCGGGCGCAGGAACTCATAGGTCATGCCAGTGCCGCCGCCAGTCTGGTGAATGGTGGCCGCGGCCTTGGCATGATCCATGATGCCACTGAGCGAATCCGGCACTTCCAGAACAAAGCAGGCCGCCAGTTGTCCATTGACTTTGCCGGCGTTCACAAGGCAGGGCGTGTTCGGAATGAATTCGCGAGCGAGCATGACCTCGCTCATAGCGGCGAAGAACTTCTCTCGTTTCTCCCCAGTTTCGGCTTTTGAGACGTGGCCGACCACGCGTTTCACAATATCCGCCCATTCCTCATAGGTGCGGCCTTTTGCATCCTTGAGGGAGTAGCGTTTTGTGACCACTTTTTTAGCGTTGAGCCCGAGTTCATGCGACTTTCGACGTGGGGAAACTGTGGGAGACCCGGCCGGGGTATTTCCGGTTTTTTTGCCGATAGTTGCGCTCATCGATCTGCTGCCTTTCTCTCTGGGGAGCCTCGAAAATGCTGTGTTTTTAGAAACAGTTATGCCGGGCGTATTACTACGCAGGCCATTAGCTTAGAGTGTGTTCTGAGTACTACGGTTGGTCCGCAAATCACCTCGTTAGCGGAGGGGAATATACTCCGTTGAATCAGGCGTGTCAACCAATATCTTGTGGTGGATTGTTTTTTGACGGCTATAGGGTGTGGATTACCTGACTCGACCGTTTTCTTTGCAATACGCTTCCATTTGATACTGCTTTACGTTCGCTAACCAAAGGGCCAAGGTTCGAATCCTACCCGTGGCGACAGTGGTAAGGGAGCCTCGCGGCTCCCTCCACCTGATAGACGTGAAACATTTTGTCAACGCCCCGCACCTCCTGATCACGGAAGGCACAGCGGGGTGTCCAGAATCGCGTGCAGGAGCCCGCCCAGGAGACAATAATTCTCCGCGACAACCGTCTCCGTCTCTTCCGCCGACGGCCCGTGCGTGGGCAGACCGTCTATAGAATAAGGATGCAAATTCAGAGCGCCAGCGCACGCCGTAGAATCGAAGTCAGGCCCGTCGTCCGAGCAACTTCCGTTGCGGGTGCGCGGCACGCAGACGGTGACGCTGCCCTGGCAGGTTCCGCCTTTTCCATCGCTCGCCGTGAAGTAGATGGTGTAGACCCGGCCATTGCCACTCAGCAGCGAAGCGCTACGCTCGGCGCGGACCTGAGCGGTCGAAGTCCCGATGCCATCGCCGTCCGGGCACGTGTGACCGTCGCCTGTGCCGTCGGTGGATTCGTCTTGTTTGATCTCATCGATGTTAATAGTGACGGGATCGCCGTCAGGGTCGGTCACGCCCTGGATGGTGACGTTGATCATGTCATGATTGGGGGGCCAGATCACGGAGACGCTTGGAGAGGCTCCGCTGCAATCGGGCGCTTGATTGGGTGGCGCGAAGACATAGGCCGAGCCTGAACTGGTTCCGGCATCGTCGTCATTATGCGCGCTGACCACGACCGTGTTGCCGCTGATTGACACCGAGAAGCCGAAGAAGTCACCAGCCGCGGCATCGCTTGCGGTCAGCTTCTGCTGCTGGCTCCAACTCGTCCCGCTGCGCACAAACACATAGGCCGAGCCTGCATCGGAACCGGCGCCGGTATCATCAAAAAGAGCGCCGACCACGACCGTATCGCTGCTGATTCCCACCGAAATGCCGAAGAAGTCAGCAGCCGCGGCATCGCTTGCGGTCAGCTTCTGCTGCTGGCTCCAACTCGTCCCGCTGCGCACGAACACATAGGCCGAGCCTGCATCGGAACCGGCGCCTGTATCATCAAAAAGAGCGCCGACCACGACCGTATCGCTGCTGATTCCCACCGAAATGCCGAAGAAGTCAGCAGCCGCGGCATCGCTTGCGGTCAGCTTCTGCTGCTGGCTCCAACT
>Ga0307505_10002766_pt1 | contig 11769 bp, 10 predicted proteins | sample 23_S_MG_FD_202183 | JGI IMG/M metagenome (GOLD analysis project Ga0307505, IMG submission 202183) | Soil microbial communities from Populus trichocarpa stands in riparian zone in the Pacific Northwest, United States - 23_S | ecosystem: Environmental > Terrestrial > Soil > Riparian zone > Trees...
GACTCGTCGTCCTCGCACAAGGAGTCGACGATGTCGCGAGCGATCGCCTCAATGTCCACGTGCCACGGTCGCAGGCGACCGGGAGTGAAGCGCTTGTTGATCAGCTTGCGGTAGATGCCGTGCTTGGGTGGGTCGAGCTGGATCAGGGTCGGCGGGAAGTCGTTCGGCTGCTCTGGTTCGTGACTGAGGACCAAACGCGGACCGTTGAAAAACTGCTCGGGATGCCGCCCCACGGTCACGATGTCCTCGTGTTTCGTCACCGCCCAGAACGGGAGTCCGTCGGTCTTCTCGAACCAGTGCACCGGATCCTCCCGGCGCAGCCGGGTCCAGATTTCGTGCGGATACCCGTGCTCGGCGTAGTGGCCGGGATGGACGAGATTGAAGTCAGCCGGGATTCCCATCGCGTAGCTCCGTTTCGATTGAGTTGGGGAGAGTAGCGCGAAAAGTCGATCTGGCGAAGCGTGGACTAACGCGCCTCGAATAGCTCGACGACGCGTCCGCGGTCATCCTCGAGGTAGACGAAGGCCAGCCCGGGCGCGAATCGCTTGCCGAAGACGGGGTTCCAGCCGCTAGCGGCGAGCTGCGCCTGCGTCGCTTCGAGGTCGGGGACGGTGAATCGTATGTGGTGGGGACCATCGCGCCCCTGGTCGAGAAACTCCCGGTGGTAGGCGTCACCGTCGATCACCTCGATGAACTCGATCTCGACTCCGGCCGACTGCGCCGTCGCGATCTTGAGCGTGCAGCGCACTACACGTCCCCGGTATTCGACGTCGTCGAGGTGGTACTGTGTCACTGCGAAGGGGCCGAACAGCGGCTGGAACCGCGCGACGGCCGCGTCGACGTCGTGAACGACGAATCCGATCTGGTCGACGGGGGGAAGCATTCTGAGGAGGTCGCTCATGTCGGTGGAATCGATTCTCGCGGTATAGCGAATTGCGGGCCGTACCGTAAGTCTCGGAGGCGACGTTGACGTCGGCAGGTCGATCGGAGAGAAAGCGACATCGTCAGATGAGGAACGAAATGCAAAGCTGGATCCCCTCGTCACCGGCAAGCCCACGGAGGAGAGATCCTTCCGCGCCGAATCGTTGTTCCCGGAGCCTCCGATGCTGAAATGCGTCGATCCGAGTGAACTGGGCTTTTGTCCGCGGCGTCTGGCGCGCGTCGACCAGCACCTGCAGCGCCACTACATCGAACCGGGCAAGGTCGCCGGGGCCCTGACCCTAGTCGCCCGCCGCGGTGAAGTCGCCCATTGCACGCCGTTGGGTCGTATGGACATCGAGCGCGACACGCCGATGCGCGAGGACACCATTTTTCGCATCTACTCGATGACCAAGCCCATCACGAGTGTCGCGCTCATGGTCCTCTACGAGGAGGGGCGACTGCGCCTGACCGATCCACTGCACAAGTTCATTCCGGCGTTCGCCGAAATGCGCGTCTATGTCGCGGGAAAGCATCCAGCGTTCATGAGCGAACCGGCGCGGCGCCCGATCACGATTCACGACCTGCTGACACACACCTCCGGTCTGACGTACGGGTTCATGTACCGCGGCAACGTCGACGACGCGTACCGCAAGCTCGACATCGACGGCTGGGAGCCCGGGGCGACTCTGGCCGACCGCATGGAACGGCTCGCGGGTCTGCCACTCGAGTTCTCGCCTGGGACGGCGTGGAACTATTCGGTGGCGACCGATGTCATCGGCCATGTGGTGGAGAAAGTCTCCGGCCAGTCGCTCGATGAATTCGTTCGATCTCGAATCACCGAACCGCTCGGCATGCTCGACACCGGATTCACGGTGCGTTCGACGGAGATCGGACGCTTCGCCGCCAACTACACGCGCCGCGCCGACAAGTCGCTGCGCCTCATCGACGATCCACTCGGCGCGAGTCCCTGGGTCGGCGACAAGACGTTCTTCTCGGGTGGTGGCGGCATGGTGTCGACCGCGGGCGACTATCTGCGTTTCTGCCGCATGCTGCAGAATCGCGGCGAACTCGACGGAGCGCGCATCCTGGGGCGCAAGACGATCGAGCTGATGACGATGAACCACCTGCCCGGCGGTCGACCGCTGACCGAACTGACGACGGGCTTGTTTTCCGAAGTGGAGAACGAAGGAAGCGGATTCGGGCTCGGGTTTTCGGTCAACTTGAACCCCGTCCTCGGCGGTTCGCTCGGATCGGTTGGCGAATTCGCATGGGGCGGCATGGCCAGCACGATCTTCTGGATCGACCCGGTCGAAGAGCTGATCGTCATATTCATGACCCAACTCGTGCCGTCGCGGACATTCGACTTTCGCGGCCAACTGCGCGCGTTGATCTATTCTTCGCTGGTTTGATCGGGGCCGCGGTCGGCGACGCGGGATGGCGCGTCGCTACCGGGCGGCGTGGGCGTACTTGATCGCCTGCGCGACGATTGGTTTCGCCCACTCCGGCGTCTTGCGCAATTCTCGTGGAGCCAGGATCTGCCGGTCCCGCCAGTGGAGAAGGAGCCGTGGAGCCGGGGGTTCGTCCAACTCGAGGACGGCCGGCGTACTGTTGTCGAACACCTTCAACTCGGTGAGATTGGGCAGCAGCCGGATCAGGTTGCGGAGGCTGCTGTCGAAGCGCTTGCGGATGGTATCCTCTGGAATATCGTGGCCACCAGCCGCGACGCGGGCGGCCACGCGTTCGATGTGCCGCTCGGGGCTTTCGAGGCCTGCGTACCACATCCGCACGTCCAGCCCGATCTCGAGCGCGTGTTCCAGGCGCAACGAGATGGTTCGTCCTCCGAGCGTCGTCTCGAAGAAGTAGTCGCGGCGGTCGACGATCGCGCGATCGAGCTGGCGCAAGCCGATGTTCCACGCGAGAGCGTTCGCATCTTCCTGGCCCAGGGAGGAGTTGCGCGCGCGCAGCACGGCAGCGGCTTCATCGGGGTTGAAGTAGTCGCCACCGCTCTGCCGCAGCATCGCACCGCCGACGCTGCTCTTGCCGGCGCCGTTGGTTCCGGCAAGCACCCAGATGCAGGCGGGACGGTCAGCCGCCGCCACGGCGGGTTGCTAACGCTGCGCGCCCGAGCTTGGCCGGCGATGCATCGAAGAGAGCCCGGCCTGCCTTTCGAGCCTCGGTCGTCTGCATCCGCTCGACGAGCCCATCAAACTCCGCCGCGAGGTCGGCCAGCGGGGCATTCCGCTCCGCGATCAGCGACTCGTACTCGCGCACCGAGAGCAACACCGCCTTTACCTCGTTGTGCTTGGTGATGGCGACGCCGCCTTCGACCATGACCTGCTCGAGCACGGCTCCGAAGGCATTCTTGGCCTCGGTGGCGGTCACCGCCGGAAGATCCCGCCGGAACGTCGTCGCTTCCGATACAGCCATACCGGCTAAATTAGCCAATTTAGCCGATTACGCAACCCCGAGTGTCCCTTCCCGCCGAAATCGATGCGTCGTCGCCACTCCCGGAACCTCGGCCACCGCAGACCTCCTCCGCTTCGACCGGCAGTCTCGGTGCTCTCCGTGCCTCCGTGGTGAGAAAACTACCAGGCCGTCGCGAACCGCTCGAACGGACACGGAATCGCCTGCAGGTCCCGCACCACTTCTTTCTGCAGGCCGGGATCGGCCGTGCCTGGGAACGCCATGAGGAGCGAGTCGGTCAAGCCGCCGAATCGCTTCTCGATCGCGGGCTTCAGGTCGGCGTAGGTGGCGACCGCGGTGAACGCGTGAACGACCTCGTCGCTCACCTCCTTCGCCATCGATTCCCATTGGCCGGTCTTCGACATCTCGTGCAGCTTCATCCCGAGATCGGTCCAACCGTGCAGCTCGAACACCGAGTGGTAGGTGCGCGTCGCGCCGTAAAAGGCGACACGATAGCGAATCATATCCAGTTGCTTCGCGACTTCCTCCGCCGTCGCGCCGGTGGCGATGAAGCCGCCGCCCGAGATGTGGAAGTTCTCCCGTTTCATTCCGGCCTTTTCCATACCGTCCTGCAGCGCCGGGATCGCGACGTCCGTCAAATACTTGCGGGTGGCGAAGCCGTGCAGCTTGACGCCGTCGCAGACGCGACCCGCCATGCGAATCATCGGCTCACGCACCGCAGCGACCGCCACCGGCACGCGCGGCAGCCCGGTCGGTTCGGGGGCGAACTCAGGCGTCATGAGGGTGAAGCGGTAGTGCTCGCCCTCGAAGTTGAGCGGCTCCTTCTTCTCCCAGCAGCGCCAGATCGCGCGCAGCGCCTGGATGTACTCGCGCAGGCGCGGCACCGGTGGACTCCAGGGCACGCTGAAGCGGCGCTCGTTGTGCCCCTTCACCTGCGAGCCCAACCCGAGAAAGAACCGCCCGCCGGAATTGGCCTGCAGGTCCCACGCGATGTTGGCGACGACCATCGGCGAGCGCGGAAAGGCGACGGCGATGTTGGTGCCGAGCATGATCCGCGACGTGTTCATCGCCGCGAGGACCAGCGGCGCGAACGGATCGTGGCCGATCTCGCTGGTCAAAGCGATGTCGTACCCGGCTTCCTCGGCGGCGCGAGCGGCACCCGCGGCGTGGTTCCAGCGGCCGAGCGGAATGAACGATTCAACCTGCATGATGCCTCCTCCTGCGATCGATTGTGCCGGCAAGTTCTTCCACGACGGCCCTCCGACTGCTAGCAGCGCCTACGCGATCACTCCCGCCGTTCGCAACGCGTCGATCTCCGCCGCGCCGAAGCCGCGCTCACTCAGTACCGCGTCCGTGTCGGCACCCGGATAGGCCGGCGATCGGTCTGGCGCGCCGGGCGTACGGCTCAGCCGCGGCACGGGCCGCGGTTCCGGGATGTCGCCGGTGGACAGGAACGCCCCGCGTGCCGCGTTGTGCGGGTGCGAGAGCGCCTCCGAAAAGTTGAGCACGGGTGCGAAGCACGCGTCCGTGCCTTCGAGCAGTGCGCACCACTCGTCGCGCGTTCTGGTGCGAAACACCTCCGCGAACCGATCGCGCAGCGCGGGCCACTGCGACGTGTCGTTCTGATCCGGCAGATCGGCGGCGTCCAGTCCGACCTTTTCGAGCAGAAGTGCGTAGAACTGCGGTTCGATCGGCGCCACGCTCACGTACTTGCCGTCGGAAGTCTCGTAGATGTTGTAGAAGGGCGCGCCGCCGTCGAAGAGATTGGTGCCGCGGTCGTCCGTGTGCATGCCCATCTTGTGCATGGCGTAGAACGTCGCGACGATCGACATCACGCCGTCCACCATGGCCGCGTCCACCACCTGGCCGCGTCCGGAGCGCTGCGCTTCGAACAGCGCGCAGACGACGCCGAAGGCGAGGTGCAGGCCGCCGCCGGCGAAGTCGCCGAGGATCTGCAGGAGCGGCACCGGGTCTCCGCCGCGCGGGCCGATGGCGTGGGAGATGCCGGTGATCGCCTCGTAGTTGAGCGAGTGTCCGGCGCTGTGCGCCAGCGGGCCGTCCTGACCCCACCCCGTGAGTCGCCCGTACACCAGTCGAGGGTTGCGTTGCATCAGAGCGTCCGGACCCAGGCCGAGGCGCTCGACGACCCCCGGGCGAAACGATTCGAGAAATGCGTCCGCTCCGTCCGTCAGACGCATCACCGTGTCGACGCCGGCCGGGCTCTTCAAGTCGACGGCGATCGAACGCCGTCCCCGGTCCCAGAAGTTGTGCGGTCGCGGTGTCCGGTCGGCGGGAACATCGCGCGTGCGCTCGACGCGGATGATCTCGGCGCCCATGTCCGCCAGCCGCAGCGAACCGTAGGGAAGCGCGCCGAGCCCCGCGAGCTCGATGATGGTGATGCCGTGCAGTGGTCCGCGCATTGCGCACCGGGTTTACTAGGAACCGGGGCCTGGCCGCCAGTCTCCGAGCAAACGCGTAGGCGTTACTGCGGGTGGAGGCGGTTCGGCAAACGAGTTGGATCGTCGCCGCCGATCACGAGCGGTCGGCCGGCGACAGTGATGCCGTCAGTCCACCCGCGATGAACGCGACCAGGGAGCGGATCAACGGCGCAACCGCCGACCCACCGTCCGTGCGGTCGTACACCATCTCCGCTATATGAGCCACGCCGTGGGTGGCCGTTTCGCCGGCCAACACCCGGCGGCGACGCGCTTCGGCGAGGTCGAGGTGCGGCGCGGCCGCATGAACCATCTCGTCGTAGATGCGCACCCCCTGGGCGAAGTTCGCTTCGATCAGTCCGACCATCGTCGCCGCCTTTTCATTGTAGAGGCGTGAGAGAAATCGGATGTACCACTGGCCCGCGACGCCCTTCTCCAACGCAAACTCCGACAGCGGCAGTACCAGGAGCTCCGCCAGCCCGTAGCCGTCGATCTGCCGATCCTGCGACGCAGGGGCGGCGAGCATCGCGGCGCGGCGCTCATTGAGCGTGTCGAGTCGGCGGTAGAGCACTTCTTCGACGAGTTTTTCCTTGTTGCCGAAGTGGTAGTGCAGAGCGGCCGGACTCAGGTCAGCGGCGGCGTTGATGGCGCGCGCCGAGGTCGCGTCGATGCCCTGCTCGGCGAACAGGCGCTCCGCCGCGTCGAGCAGACGGTCTCTCCCCGGGGGTCCTGACATCTGCTATGCGGTACTTCGATATCAAGGTGACTTCAAGCTTTTGTTGCGGTCCGCCGCGGCAGCGCGCCCGGCGCCGCGCGAGGGCTGTCACGCGTCGTCGCCGCCGGCGGCGACGACGTATGCGCGTACCGCTTGCTCGAGGCCCATGTAAAGCGCGTCGCACACGAGAGCGTGACCGATCGATGCTTCCTCGATCTCTGGCACCGCTCGTGCCAGCGGCGGCAGGTTGGCCAGATTCAGGTCGTGTCCGGCATTGACGCCGAGCCCGTATGCGACAGCGGCTCGCGCCGTGTCGCGCACCGATTGCAGCGCGGCCGCTCCGCTCGGGGTGTCGAAGGCCGCGGCGTACGGCTCGGTGTAGATCTCCACGCGATCGGCCCCTGTGGCGGCGGCGGCGTCCATGTTCTTCGCGATCGCGTCGACGAAGATCGAAGTGCGGATCCCCGCGCCCCTCGCGCGGTCGATCACCGGGGCCAGAAGTTCCCGATCGTCCGGCAACCGCCAGCCGTGGTCGCTCGTGATCTCGCCAGGTGAGACCGGTACCAACGTGAGTTGCGATACCCGTAGTGCGACCGCCAGATCGATCAACTCGAGGCGAACATCGCCTTCGAGGTTGAACTCGACGCCGGCGTCGGCGGCGATCGCCCGCAGTTCGCGCACGTCGCTCGCGCGCGCATGTCGGTTGTCTTCCCGCCAGTGCAGGGTGAGGCCGTGCGCGCCGGCGGCGATGCAGGTGCGCGCCGCCTCCGCCAGTGAGGGCCTGGCACCGCCTCGAGAGTTTCGCAGGAGAGCGATTTTGTTGAGATTGACGGAGAGTTTCATGGCGATCTGTTCGACGCGACGGAGGTTACGGCAGACTCGGCCTTGGGTCGACCCCTGGAAATCGCGCTGGAACCGGTGACGGGCGCGTGTGCTAGATGAGGCACCTCCGTTCCACCTGGAATCGTCACGATGGATCTTGTGAATCTTAACAGCCCGTTGAAAAACAGGACACGCGCTGCAAATGGTCTTTCGGCGTCATGGCTGCGTTGCGAAATCCTCAACAAAAGTCACGACTTTGCCTCCGGTTTCGCGCCTTGCCCTGACGCCGAAATCCTCATTTTCGCTTGCGCGCCTGTTTCTCAACGGACTGTTAAGGCCGCCGGCATCCCGCCCCGCTCTGGTCGGCGGCGCGCGGCGATGGCCCTGCTTGCCGTTTTGTTCTGCACCGGAATCGCGGGGTGCGCTTCCCGGACCACTCGGAGCATGGAGGTGACCGCCTATTGCTCTTGCTCCGAGTGTACCGACTGGCACCGCGGCAGTTGGCGATACTTGAAGCTCGATTGGTGGAACCGCTACGTGAGCCGAGGACCCGACAAGGGCCGGCGTTACACCGGCAGGACCGCGTCGGGGACGATGCCGCGCCAGCCCCATCCGGGCCTGATCTCGCGCGACACGATGGTCCGACCGTGGAAGCTGCCGGCACGCCTGCTGTTGCCCTGGCTCTGGTTCCCGCACGATGGCACGATCGCGGCCGACACCCGGTACTACCGCTTCGGGACCCGGTTCTACGTCCCGGGCTGGGGCTACGGCGTGGTCGAGGACCGCGGCGGCGCGATCGTCGGCCCGAAGCGACTCGACCTTTACTACCGATCTCATCAAGCGGCTCGGAACTGGGGGCGGCGCACCGTGCGCGTCGTGATTCTTGAATAATAATCGTGTAGTTTGATTACACACAAATGACGCCTATAGGATATATAGCGTAAACTCTTTCGTTGACGGCGTGTGCGGTCCTTTGGTTAGGTCGCGGCAACCGTGAGGGGGAGCAATGAGCGTGGGATTGGTGACATCGAGGACGCGGGACGGCGTCGTCGAGCCAACGGTGCGAACCGGCGAGCCGGGCTCCGACCGCCTTGGGGTGTCGACCGACGCGTTTGTCGGACGCGAGCATGAGCTGCAGGTGTTGCAGGCGCGGATCGACGAGGCGATCCTCGGCCGCGGCGGCCTGTTGCTGGTGAGCGGCGAGCCCGGGATCGGCAAGACCCGCATCCTCACCGAGGCGGCCCGCTACGCGGAGTCGACGGGCATGTTGGCGCTGTGGGGCCGCTGCTGGGAAGGCGAGGGGGCGCCGGCGTTCTGGCCGTGGCGCCAGATCATCCGATCGTGCATCGCGGGTGCCGCGGAGCGAGGCCCGGAGCTGGTCGCGCGCGGTGAGGAGGTCCTCCGCTCGCTGACTTCCAACGAACTGTTGACCGTGGAGCGCATCGACACCGACGCCCAGTTTCGCCTGTTCGATGCGATCAGTGACGTCCTGCGGTCCGTGATCGCTGCGCGGCCGATGTTGTTGCTGCTGGACGATCTCCACCAGGCCGATGCGTCGTCGGTGCGCGTGCTCGAGTTCTATCTCAACGAGATCGCGCACGCCCGATGCCTCGTGGTCGCTTCGGCTCGCGAACTCGAGCCGCGCCCGCAGGTGTCGGTGGTTTTGAATCGACTGGCGCGCGACCCGTTCGCTCGGTCGTTGAGGCTGGCAGGGCTGAACGGCCGGGAGGCGCGCACGCTCATCTCGTCGCACCTGGCTGGAATGCCGATCTCGGATACCCATGTCGAACGCATCGAGCGACGGACCGAAGGCAACCCGTTCTTCCTGATCGAGGTGTGTCGAACGATCAAGCTCAGTGGCGGAATCGAGGGATCGGCGGTTCTCGACGTCCCCGCGAGCCTGAAAAATCTCCTGGATCAACGGCTTGCAGACATCGGTCCTGCCGGCCGCGCCCTACTCCGCACGGCGGCTGTCATCGGGCGCTCGTTCTCCAAGGCGCTGTTGGACCGGCTTTGCGGGCCCGCCAACCCCACCGAGGGCCACCTGCGACTCGCCGAGGAGAAGGGCCTGATTCGGACGGTGCTGACCGGGCCGGGCGAGTTTCAGTTCGCGCACGCGCTCATCCGCGAGGCGTTCTACGGCGAGCTCTCGCCCGAGGATCGCGCCACGGTGCACGGCAGGGTGGCGGATGCGATCGCGGCGACGCCCGGGATAGGTCCCGACAGCTGCGCGGACACGCTCGCCCATCACTACTTCGCCGCCGGCCACCATGCTCCAGGTGGGAAGGCCATCGAATGCACGCTCCGGGCTGCCGCGCAGGCGCGGTCCACCGCGGCATACGACTACGCCGCCGAGCTGCTCCAACGGGCGCTCACTCTGCCCGAGGTCGCCGATGATCGCGATCTGAAAACCGATATCCTGCTCCAACTCGGCGGCGCGCTTCTCGCGGCCGGGCGCTGGTTTGAGTCGCGCGAGGTGTTCGTCGAAGCCTCGGGTGTCGCGCGGGCGGCCGGATCTCCCGGTCGTTTTGCGGCCGCGGCGATCGGCGTCAAAGGTCTGATTCTCGCGCCCGCTCCGCCGGACGCCAGCAGTATCGACCTGCTCGTGGAAGCGTTGAAAGAGTTGCCGCCGGACGCCGTCGGGGTGCGCGTCCGCGTCCTACATGCGCTGGCGACGGCGACGCACTTTTGCCCGCCGAGTCAGAGCCGGGCGGAACTCGCGACCGAGGCGTTGATGCTGGCGGAATCGATCGGAAGGAACGACGCCGTGGCCGCCGCGCTCGAAGCTCTGATCGTGACGCATTGGCGGCCGGGCACCCCGGATACGGCTCTGGCGCATGCGGAGCGGCTCTTGCGCCTCGGCAAAGATGCCGGCGATGAGGAGCTGCAGGGGAAGGCGAGGATTCACCTGTACGTCGCCCGCACCCAGCGTGCGGATACGACGGCGGAGTCGGATCTCGACGTAGCCGAGCGGATCGCGTTGCGCGAGAATCATCCCAAACTGCGTTGGCTCGTCGATTTGCTGCGTTCGTCCTCGGCCCTGGCAAAGGGGCAATTCGATACGGGCCTCGAGTACGCGCGCTCCGCGCGCGAGTTGGGCAAGAAGTGCCACGATCAGACCGCCTTCCTGCATCTGGGGCTCAACCTGCTGCTGCGGGCGCGACTGCGCGGCACGATTGACGATGGCGAGTCTTCCTTCATCCGTGCCGGGGCCAAGCTGACACCGGACGTTCCGCTGTCGATGCTCGCCCTGTACTGCACGGATTACGCATTCGAGCCCGGGGCACCGCGGCAACGCGCCCTGGACGAGACGATGGCGGTCTGCGCCGACTATCTGGAGTCGAATGCGTTTTCGCTTTGGGCCCAGTGCCTGCTAGCCGAACTCGCGTTCCTGACCGGAAACCGGACGGTCGCGGCCAGGATCCTGCCGATCGTGGAGCGCTTCGCGGGCGAAGTCGCGATCGCCGGGTGGGGTACGGCGATCGAGGGTGCGGTTTCCCACTTCGTCGGATTGGCCAACTCCACCGTCGGTCGACACGATGCCGCCGCGCAGTCGCTCCGGGATGCGATTCGGATCAACAACGACTGCGGCTGGACGCTACTCCGCGCCCGCAGCCAGCTCGCGCTGGCGGCGGTCTTGTCCAGGGCCGACGGCGGATCCTGCGCCGCGGATGCCCGTATCCAGGCGTCGCGGGGCGCCGAAGTATACGCGAGACTCCGTGTAGACCCGTTTCAGAATCCGTTCATCGTCGGGGCGTCGGATTCCGATCTGGCCGATACCCTGCGTCGTCTCGCCTCGGCCGAAGCGGCACCATCTCCGACCGGGCCCGCCTTGAATCGTCCGGTTCTCGTCAGCGGCGACGCCGAGACCATCTCTCTCTCGTACGCCGGAGAGTTGGTCCGGATTCGTATGACGAAAGGGGCCAGGCAACTATCGTGGTTGCTGGCCAATCCGCAGACCGACATCCCCGCTACCCTGCTCGCGCAGGTCGACGTATCGCCGGATTTCGTCGCGAGAACCCAATACGTACCGGAGGTGCGGCCCCCGGGAAAGATGAAAGTGTTCGACGACGAGGCCCGCGGCCAGTACGCGCGCCGGATTCGCGAGCTGCGTGGCCTGCTCGACCGTGATTCCGATGATCCCGCCGCGGTGGCGGAACTTCGGGAGGAGATGGAGTGGCTGAACTCGACGATGGCCAAAGCGACGAGTCCCACGGGGCGATTGCGATTCATGACGGACAATGAAGAACGGGCGCGGGTCAGTGTCCGCAACAACCTCACCAACGCGATCAAGAAAATCCATCGGCAGAGCCCGCGCCTCGGCACTCATCTAATGAACACTGTCCACACGGGCGCCTTGTGTGCGTATCGCCCCGAGAGCGGGAGTCGCTGATCCGGGGGGGGGGGGGGGCCGCGCGGGTTCCGCCCGAAAGTTGTACCCCAACCGGACCG
>Ga0307505_10002767_pt1 | contig 11769 bp, 11 predicted proteins | sample 23_S_MG_FD_202183 | JGI IMG/M metagenome (GOLD analysis project Ga0307505, IMG submission 202183) | Soil microbial communities from Populus trichocarpa stands in riparian zone in the Pacific Northwest, United States - 23_S | ecosystem: Environmental > Terrestrial > Soil > Riparian zone > Trees...
CACTCGTCGATCTTCGATGCGGGAGGCACCCATGTGCTCGGGGGCAACCTGGTCAAAGTCATGTCCTGGTACGACAACGAATGGGGCTACTCGAACCGGGTGGTAGACCTGATCGAGCGTCTAGCCGAGGTGATCGCGAAGGACGAGTAGGGGGCAAGACCACCTCCGGCCCTTCGGGCCACCTCCCCCAACAGTCGCTTGCGTCGCTCCCGGGGGAGGAAACAGGAGCGAGACGGAAGCCCCGGCCGACCGGCGTCTGTTCACCCTGAGGTGTGATGCCGCATATGACTTAGATAGTGCACTGAGTGAGGGTTGCCGAAGGGTGAAGTCGGCCGGCAATCAAGCCACTGGTCTATTCGAGCAGGGAGAGAACTGTCGACCGGAAGTCGTTGGGCTGGAAGGGCTTGGTGACGAAGGCGTCGGCGCCTCCCTCATTTGCCCGCCGTCTCGACTCCTCTTCCGCGTGAGCGGTGAGAACGACAACTGGAATGTTCTTGGTGGTCTCGTCCCTGCGGATGCGGTCCAGGACCTCCCACCCGTCCATGCCGGGTAGTCCGATATCGAGGACTACCAGGTCGGGAGACTCCGAGCTGACCGCTGCAAGACCGCTCTTACCGTCGTCCCGGGTAACGATCTCGAGGTCGGCGGCGCGGAGGCAGACTTCAATCAACCGTCGAATGACGGCTGAGTCCTCAACTACGAGTATCCGCGAGCCCATTTTTGATCACCTCTGTCATTCGCCCCACGAGGGCGTGTGTCCAGATACATCGGCAGTCGGGCGCTGGTGGTTTAGAGATTCTGGAGGGTTCGGCTTCCCGGGAGCGTCAGCTCCTCGATGAACTGCTCCAACTGCCGTAGCGTCCTCACCTCGTGGACCGATGTGCAATGACCAGCGTAGTGCGACATTGCCGAGTCTCCCGTGTCCCAATAGGCCTTCGGTTCCGGGTTCAACCAGACGACCGCGCGGGATGACCGTGCGATATCGGCCAGGACCTTGTCCCGGGGTGGCCGATAGTTGTTCCGGGCGTCCCCGGTGATGATCACTGTGGTCCTGGAGGTGAGCTGTCGGCCGTAGCGGGTGAAGAAGGTCTCCAGGGAGTTCCCATAGTCGGAGTGCCCGTCGAGCCAAACCACCTCCGCCTCCGTCGTGATCCGCTGCAGGGCAGACCCGAAATCGATCCCAGGGCCGAAGAAGTCACTCACCTCATCGATGGTGTCGACGAATGCGAACGAGCGGAGCTTGGAGAAATGGGTGGACATCGCGTGGGTGAACTGAAGAGTGAAACGAGAGAACGTCGCCATTGACCCGCTGATGTCACAAAGCAGCCACACCTCGGGACGATGCGGTTTCGGGTGACGGAACTGGGGATCGGCGGGCACACCACCCGTGGCCAACGACTTCCGCATGGTGCGTTTGAAATCGAGACGACCCGCACGTCTTCGTCGCCGCCGGGCGAGGCGGGCGGCAAGCTTGCGAGTCAGTGGCCCGATCGCCGCTTCCATCTCCTGAAGGTCGCTGGTCGTGGCATGCATCAAGTCGACGTCTTCGACCAGTGGTCGACGAAGGGTGCGAGCCACTGCGTCCCTCCCCCGGTCGGCGACCAGTCTTCGCCGTATCTCGTCCTGGATGTCGTTCCGCAGTCGCTCGATGCGTGACTCCACCTCCTCCTGGAGTAGCCGTCTGTCGAACTCCGAGAGGCTCTCGTCCTCCGTCAGGGCTTCGATAAGCCGCTCCTCGAGACTCTTCAGGTCGAGTCGCCTGAGGGTCCGGTACAGGTAGTAGGTCCCCCCGACCGGGCGTCCGGGCTCCATCCCGGCGAGTTGGTCGACTGCGGTCCTGGCGCCGCGACGGATGGCGTCTTCATCGAGCCCGCTCAGTGCCTGGAGTAGCGAGTCGAGGAACTGCTCGAGGTCGAAGGGTGGTGGCTCGAACTGGCCTCCGGAATCCGACGGGGAAGCCTCCGACCTTTCCCTGTCGTCCTCAGCCACGGGAAGGGCCGATGGCACGGTGGAGAAATAGACGTCGAAGGCGGTGTCGAAGGCCTTTTCATGACGAAGATTCTTGATCAGGGTGGCACGAAGGGTCTCACGGAGGGCGACGCGGTCACCGATGTCGACCACCTCGACGGCGCGCATCCCGTCGATCGCCTCCACCATCGACACCGGCACCCCACCGGCCCGTAGCTCGTCGATGAATCCGGTGATGATCCCCAGCACAGTCAGGCGGGCAGGGACGAGGTCAGCTCTTTGGCCGCCTTCTCGATGTCGACCTGATACTTGAGGAGGACATGGAGGGTGTCACCCAATATCGCCTCATCGACGTCTTCGACGGACAGGGCCAGCAGGGTGCGCGCCCAGTCGATGGTCTCGGACACCGACGGCGCCTTCTTCAGATCGAGACTGCGAATCGACCTCGCCACTTTGGCTACCTGGCTCGCCAGGTGCTCGGAGAGACCCGGTACGCGGGCCGCGAGGATCTCCTGTTCCCGGTGGGCGTCGGGGTAATCGATGTGGAGAAACAGACAGCGCCGTTTCAGGGCCTCGCTCAGCTCTCTTGTGTTGTTCGAGGTGAGGAGGACGATTGGCTGGGTCTCTGCGGTGATCGTTCCCAGTTCGGGGATCGACACCTGAAAGTCGGAGAGGATCTCGAGGAGGAGAGCCTCCGTCTCCACCTCCACCCGGTCAACTTCGTCGATCAGCAGGACAACGGGCTCTTTAGAGCGAATCGCCTCCAACAGGGGTCGGGTCAACAAGAACTCCTCGGAGAAGATGTCCTGTTCGATCTCGCCCCAGTCGTGGTCGACGTCGGATTGGATCCTCAACAACTGCTTCTTGTAGTTCCACTCGTATAGCGCCTTCGACTCGTCGAGTCCCTCGTAGCACTGCAGCCGTATCAGGTCGCGATTCGTGGCTCTGGCCAGCGACTTCGCCAGCTCGGTCTTGCCCACTCCCGCCGGTCCCTCGACCAGGATCGGCTTATCGAGACGATCGGCAAGAAACACGACCTGAGAGATTCGATCATCTGGCAGATAGTCGACCGAGCGGAGGGCGTCCGCAACCGATTGTGGACTTTCGAACTTCATCTGTCTCCCTGTGTGAAACCCCATTCTACGGGTGGTCGGTGATCGGCCAACTGCGCAGCCACACTTTGCTTCTTTGGGTCGAGCCCGGGTTAGCCTGACGCCCTTGTGCCCACGCTGAGACAGACTGAATGCGGATAATCATCATCGGCGCTGGAGCCGTCGGTTCCTATCTCGCCGAGCGTCTGTCTACCGATGGTCAGGACGTCGTCGTCATCGACGACGACGAGGTCAGGGTCGCCGAGCTCCAGGAGCGGATCGACGCCCTTGTCATCATCGGCAACGGTGCCAGCACTCACACCCTCGAAGAAGCGGGCGCAGCAAGGGCAGATCTCCTCATCGCTGTCTCCAGCTCGGATGGCGCCAACGTCCTCGCCTGCCACGCCGCAAAGGAGATGGGGACAAAGACCACCATCGCCAGGATCGAGAACCCCGAGATCCGGGAGGGAGCCGAAGGCCTCGGTGTCGACGTTGTCATCGACCCATCGGCGACTGCTGCGGAGGATCTCGCGGGCGTCGTCGGTCTGGGAGGCGTCACCGAACTGATCCACTTTGCCGACGGCAAACTGGTCATGGTCGGAGGCATTGTCACTCCCAACGCTCCCCTGACAGACGCCCCCCTGAGTCAGCTGCGTCTTCGCAACGCCGAATGGGGGTGGGTGGTAGCCGCCCTGGTGCGGGAGGGAGGGACGATCGTCGCCCACGGCGACACCGTGGTGAATCCCGGTGACCACGCACTGGTGATGACTACCGAAGATCGGATCGACAAGGCCACCGCCATGCTCGGGCTCAAGCGCCGTCACTTCGACCGGGCGGTCATCATGGGTGGCACCCGCTTCGCCGAGCTCGCTGTCAAAGAGATGGAGAAGGCTGGTTTGTCTGTCGTCGTCGTCGACGAAGACAGGGATCGATCCCGCCGTCTTGCCACCAAGTTCCCAAAGGCACTAGTCATCTGCGGTGACCCGACAGACCCCGACGTCCTTGCCGAGCTCGACCTCGGTCCGAAAGACGTAGCCCTCGGGCTGAGCGGATGGGATGAGGTGAATCTCCTCGGATGCCTGGTGGCCAAGGCGACCGGGGCAGGCATGGTCATCTCCAGGTTCAACCGGGTCGCTTATGTCGGTCTTCTCACCGGAGTCGGCATCGACGCCGCTGTGTCGAGCCGTCTCCTGGCTGCAAGCGCCATTCTCAGATTCGTTCGTCAGGGAGCAATCGAGCAGGTGGCCACATTCTCGGACACGGACGCCGAAGCAATCGAGATCGAGGTCGCGGAGAACGCCGAGGCGGTCGGGAGGTCGTTGCTCGAGCTCCAGCTGCCCCTTGGCGTCATCATCGGAGGGATCTCGAGACAGGCGACCTCGTTCGTTCCTGACGGGTCGACAGTGATCAGGCCGGGAGACCACATCATCTTCTTCTCCCTACCCAGCGAGATCGAGGAATCGGCAGCCCTCTTCACCGCATGAGCGCACCGGTCTCTCGTCGCAAGCAGGGCTCGGCGTTACAGCTTCTGAAGACCGTTGGCTATGTCCTCGGGTCGATCCTGCTCTTCGTCAGTGCGGCGATGCTCACAGCTGCCCTGGTGTCGATCGTCAGCGCCGAGTACGAGACCGCAATGTGGATCGGAATCTCTGCGGGGCTCACGGCGGGCACGGGGCTGGTCATGCGCCAACTGGTCCCCCGCCCCAACGCCATCAGTGTTCGCGAGGGATTCGTGACAGTGGGCCTGGCATGGTTCGTCTTCTCACTATTCGGGGCCCTTCCCTACCTCCTCACCGGGGCGATCCCCTCGGTGACCGATGCCGTCTTCGAGACAGCCTCGGGGTTCACCACCACCGGAGCGTCGATTCTCGCCGACCCCAGCGTGCTCCCCAATGGGATCGCATTCTGGCGAGGTCTAACTCAGTGGCTCGGTGGGATGGGCGTGATCGTGCTCGGTGTTGCAATCCTGCCCCTGCTGGGGACGGGAGGCGCCCAGTTGGCCCAGGCAGAGTCTCCGGGTCCCACCTTGGACCGCCTGACTCCACGTTTCCAGGGGACGGCCAAGCGTCTTTGGATCGTCTATGCGGTGTTAACGGTGATCCAGATTGTCTTGCTGAGCGTCGGGGACATGGACTTCATGCAATCGGTGATCCATTCTTTCGCCACCATGTCCACTGGAGGGTTCGGCACCGAGGCGGACTCGGTCGCCAGCTTCAGCATCTACACCCAGTGGATCATCACATTCTTCATGTTTGCCGCCGGCGTGTCCTTCGCTCTCCACTATCGGGCCCTGTCTCGACCCGCCGAATATCTGCGCAACTCCGAGTTCAAGCTCTACACGCTGATCACCGTGGTAGCGGTGATCGTGGTCGCTGGAGGCCTCTGGGATCAACTGGCTCCGAACGAGGCGATCCGACACGCCTTCTTCAACACGGTCTCGATCGTCACCACAACCGGTTTCGCGTCCACCGACTTCGGACTGTGGAGACCGACCCTGCAGATAGTGATCATCGGTTTGATGTTCGTGGGCGGCATGGCCGGTTCGACCGCCGGTGGGATCAAGACCTACCGGATCGGTGTGCTCAGCAAGGCCGCCTACTCCGACCTGAGACGTCTGGTCCATCCCAGGGCCGTATTCGTCACCCGTTTCGGGGGGCACAGGGTCAGTGATCCCGTGGTAGAGGCCGTCCAATCCTTCTTTCTCTTCTACATGTTCCTCTTCATGACTTCGGTTTTCCTCCTCTCGTTCATCGACGCCAACATCAGTGAGGGACTCGACCTGGTCACCTCGGCGTCGGCAGTCGCCTCCGCACTGGGGAACATCGGGCCGGGTCTGGGAGACGTCGGACCCGCCTCCAACTACTCGGCGCTCCCGATCCCGGCCAAATGGCTGCTCTCGAGTCTCATGATCGTGGGACGTCTCGAGCTGTTCCCGGTCCTCGTCTTGTTCACCAAGGACCTGTGGCGACGATGACCATGACCGATGAGGAGCTGGACCAGCTTCGCCAGACCCTCACCAAGCGTCGAGCCGAGCTCGAGGGCGAGTTGGGTCGTCTCACCGAGCCTCCATCGGAGGGTGCCAACGTCGCGTTCGGCAAGAGAGTCGGGGAAGGCACGACGGAGGCAGTGGAGCGTCTCAGCACAACTGCGACTGCCCGATCGATCGCGGGCTCGATCGATGACATCGACCGGGCCCTGGTGAAGATCGAATCCGGAACCTATGGACTCTGCAGCAACTGTGGTCGTGCCATCGGCGAAGCCCGACTCGAGGCATTGCCGGCCTCATCGCTTTGTATCGACTGTGCTGGGAACCGATCGTCGGATCGGGCCGGCTGACGTCTATTCCTCGTCGTCTCCGCGATCGGGGATGAACTCGAAGGACAGGTCACCGATCCTCACCTCGTCACCAGCCACTGCGCCTGCCTCGCGCAGGGCCTCGTCCACACCGAGTCTTGCGAGACGCCATGCCGCCATGTCGGCCGCCTCGGCCATTGTGAGATCGGCGAAGGCCACGGCGCGCTCTGCCGCGACGCCATCGACCCGCCACGCGTCTTCCTCACGACGAACCGTGAAGGTTGGGCCGAGGGGGCGGTGGAGAACGAAACCCTTGCGCTCCGGGGCGACCCGTTCCGCCTCGACCACCAGATCTGCGACCGCATGGAGCACGTCACGAATCCCCTCTCCGGTCATGGCCGAGACAGGAATGGCCCCGAGCGAGCTGGCGAGCTGGTCGTAGTCCCCGAGGTCGGCCTTGTTGAGAAGAACGAGTCGGGGTCGTGCCGCCAGGGACGACGAGTAGTCGGAGATCTCTCGTATCAGGATCTCGAGCTGCTCCTGAGGGCTGTTCTCCTGTGTCTCGGAAGGATCGAGGAGGATCACCAGGACCCTCGCCCGCTCGACATGTCTGAGGAACTCGTGACCCAGGCCCTTTCCCGATGCCGCGCCTTCGATCAGACCGGGGATGTCGGCCAGGACGAACTCGCGTCCGTCGAAGCTGACCACACCGAGGTTCGGCTCCAAGGTGGTGAACGGGTAATCGGCGATCTTCGGCGTCGCCGCCGACACCTTCGAGATAAAGGTGGACTTCCCTGCGTTGGGGAACCCGACGAGAGCCGCGTCGGCAAGGAGTTTCATCTCGAGTGTCAACCATTCGGACCGCCCATACTCACCCTGCTCGGCGACGCTCGGAGCCCGGTTGGACGGGTTGACGAAGGCTGCGTTGCCACGCCCACCTCTGCCGCCCTTGACCACTTCTACCTGTTGACCGGCGGCGACGAGGTCGGCGAGCATTGTCCCCTCATCGTCTAACACCACGGTCCCGAGCGGCACGGAGAGCACCAAGGACTCACCTGCGCGACCATGTCTGATGTCGCCCTGGCCGTGGGTGCCGTGCTCGGCGGAGTGGTGCGGGTTTCGCTGGTAGCGAAGCAGCGTCGCCACCGACGGGTCGGCCCTGAGGTAGATCGATCCTCCCGGCCCGCCATTGCCACCGGCCGGCTTGCCCTTTGGTTTGCCCCGGGCTCTTGCAAACGAGACAACCCCCGCACCGCCGTTTCCGGCACGGAGGTTGACACGGACCCGGTCGACGAACACGACCGGACGCTAGTAGTGGGTTGGGGTCAATCGGGGAGGACGTTCACCCGTCGCCGGTTGCCGCGGGCCCCGTACTTGACGGTTCCAGCCGACGTGGCGAAGAGCGTGTCGTCGCTTCCCCTGCCGACGTTCTCTCCGGGATGGATCCTGGTGCCGCGCTGACGCACGAGGATCGCTCCGGCGTTCACGAACTCGCCGTCGAACACCTTCGGTCCGAGACGCTGGGCTGCGGAATCGCGCCCGTTCTTCGAAGAGCCACCTGCTTTGGTCTTTGACATTTCACTCCTCCTCTGAAGATTCGGGTTTGGCGGCCTTGGCAGCCGTTGACTTGGCGGCCGTAGCCTTGGCGGCCGACGTCTTGGAAGCAGTCGTCTTGGCGGCGGGCTTCTTCTCCGCCGGTTTCGCGGCAGCGGTCTTGGCCGCGGGAGTCTTCGCCGCGGGCTTGGCGGCTGTGGTCTTTGCGGCGGGCTTGGCGTCGGAGTCCTTGGCGCCAGCAGACTTGGTCTTGGCGGCGCCGGGAAGCTCGATCCCCGTGATCTCGATCCTGACGTACTTCTGACGGTGACCCTGGCGACGTCGGTAGCCCGTCTTGTTCTTGTACTTGAAGATGTCGATCTTGGGGCCCTGCGACTCGCCGAGAACCTTGGCCGTCACCGAGGCCTTGGCGAGCAGGTCACGATCCGAGACCGCGTTGCCCTTGTCGTCGACAACGAGCAAAGGAGCAAACGTCAGTTCCTGGTGGTCGCCTTTGACACGTTCGATGTCTATGACATCGCCCGACTGGACCTTGGCTTGTTTGCCACCGGCGCGAATGATGGCGTACATGGGTAAACCTCTTGGAAGGGGGATTCAGATGGTAATGGTACCGACTTCGGCATCTACAGCCAAGATGGTGCTATTCAGCTGAGAGCTATTCGAAGTCGCCGACGACGGCTTCGCTGACCAGATCGTTGTCCGCGATCGCATGCTCGTGCACGATGACGCCCCGACCGCCACACTCCTCGCATTTCGACGAGAACTGCTCGAGAAGCCCCGCCGACACGTTCTTCCGGGTCATCTCCACCAGACCGAGATGAGACACATCGAACACTTGAGTCCGTGTCTTGTCCTTGGCCAACGTCTCCTTGAGCCGCCGCAGCACAGCCTGCTGGTTCTCGAGCGTCTCCATGTCGATGAAGTCGATGACGATGATCCCGCCGATGTCGCGCAGACGAAGCTGACGCCCGATCTCCTCTGCCGCCTCGAGATTGTTCTGGAGGACGGTCTCCTCGAGGTTCGACGAGCCGACGAACTTGCCGGTGTTGACGTCGATCACCGAAAGGGCCTCGGTCCGGTCGATGACCAGATGCCCACCCGACGGGAGGTAGACCTTGCGGTCGAGTGCCTTCTTCAGCTGATCGTCGATGTGATAGCGCTCGAAGACCGGGACGTCGTCCTGGTAATGCTGGACCTTGGACACCAGATCCGGGGCAGTCCCGTGCAGGTAGTTGATCACCGTTTCGTATGCCCTGGCGTCGTCGATCAGGAGCTTCCGGAAGTCCGCGGTGAAGTGCTCGCGAATCACCTTGATGAGAAGCTCCGGCTCCTCGTGGACCATTCTGGGGGCACCACCGGTCTTGGCCTCCTCCTGGATCTGGTCCCACATCTTGCGAAGCCTCGAGATGTCGGCTGCCAGCTCTTCGGCACTTGCGTGAAGGGCTGCCGTGCGGACGATGACCCCATAACCCTCGGGCCGAACCTTGTTGATGACCTCACGAAGACGAGTCCGGTCGTCGTCGGGAAGTCTCCGGCTGATCCCGACACTGTCGGAGTCGGGCACAAGCACCAGGTACCGACCGGGCAATGAGGGCATGCCGGTGAGTCGGGCGCCTTTGGCCCCCATCGCGTCCTTGGTCACCTGGACGAGAACCTCGTCACCGTCCTTGAGGACGCTTTCGATCCTTCGATTGGATCTACCGTTCCCCCTCGAGTCCGACGCGACATCCGAGGCGTAGAGCACGCCGTTCTTGGGAGCCCCGAAATCGAGGAATGCCGCCTCCATACCGGGCAGCACGTTGCGCACCTTGGCCAGGTAGATGTTCCCGGCGACAGAGCCCGAGTCCTCCCGAGCGACATAGTGCTCGACGAGTACCGGGCCTTCGAGGATCACCATCTGGGTCTGACCCCGTGTGACCCGGACCAACATCTGCTTGCGGCCACTCTCGACGGGGAGGATCACCTCGTCGTCCATCGGCCGTCGTGTCCTGGTGCGGGAGGTTGAGATACCGCCCTTGCCGTGATTGCCGCCGCCCTTGTTGGACTGCTGGCGGCGTTTGTCTTTCTTCGGTGCCTGGGTAGGGGCGGGACGCCCCTCGAGCCTGGTTACCTCGACTTTGCTTCCCTTGAAGCGAACGGTCTTGCGCTCCTCGACGGTCCCTTCCGTTGAGGACTTCCGAACGATCTGGGGGCTCTTCTTGCGAAATAGAGCCATTTGGTGTCACTCCTCTGAGTTTCGATATGCGAGATGGCACAAGAGCTCACGTCCTGGCGGAGCTCCTGATTGCGAACATGTGCGCCAGACAGCGCCGAGACAGCCGCCCCGTGAAAGGGGCCGACATGGAAACCGTTATCAGCATCACCGGAAGCCCGATGTGCGTGGGTGCTCATCAACGAAACACTCCGAAAGAAGGAAAGATGTCGCGTCTGGCCGACAGCTACAGGTTACCAGAACAGACGGCCGTATCTATCCCTCGTCGAGACCCAGTTCCGGCTGCTCGGGCTCGTTGGGGTCGTAGCACCTGCGGCACCGCGCTTCGTAGGCGCCCAAGGCGCCCAGCACCACCAAGTCGTCGGAGGTGACGATCCGCTGGGTGTACATCCCCGGCCCCCCACAGCGATGACAGACGGCCAGCATCTTGGTCACGTACTCGGCTCGATCGCAGAGGGTGGGAATCGGCTCGAACGGTCTTCTCAGGTAGTCGGTGTCGAGACCGGCAATGATCGTGTGCTTTCCTGCGGAGGCGAGTTGTTCGACGACGTCGACCAGGCCATCGTCAAAGAACTGGCCCTCGTCGATGCCGATCACACGGGTGCTGTCCTCGACGTGACGGAGGAGCTGAGATGCGGTCTGCACCGGTATCGCCTCCACCTTCAAACTGGAATGGGAGACGACCGCGGTCTCCGAGTAGCGATCATCGAGTTGCGGCTTGAAGGTCTGCACCGGGATTCGGGCTATCTGATAACGAGTGACCCGACGGATCAACTCCTCGCTCTTCCCGGAGAACATGGGGCCACAGATGACCTCCACCCATCCGTCCTCGCTACGTCGATCCATCACCAGCGAGAGTAATCATGCGAGAACCGGCTCCGGAGAGGCACCACCGCCCCAACCCGGCCGAAGAGCTCACCTTGGAGCGGCAGCCCCGGCCGACCGGCGTCTGTTCGCCTTTGACCGCGAGCGCGCTGAAGAGTCAACCCGTCGAACACTGTGGGGTTGGTCGATTGCGAAGTCGGACGGCAATAAATCAGTCAACTCAATTGGTTCTCGCCGGGGACCGGGGTACGCATCAGCCAAACCGAGTTGGCCACACCGAGAGCGAATGTCATCGCCAGATAGAAGGAGCCCCCGGCACTGAGGAACGGAAGGGGGATACCGGTGACGGGCATGATTCCGATCGTCATCCCAACGTTGACGAAGACATGGAAGACCACCATGGCTGCCAGACCAGTCGCAAGCAACGCACCGAAGCGATCACGGGCGTTGGCGGCGATCACCAGGAGTCTCCAGATGATCACGGAGAATGCGGCAAGCACCAGAATCCCACCGACAAACCCCAGCTGCTCCGCCACAGCGGTGAAGATGAAGTCGGTTTCCTGCTCGGGCACATACTCGAACGAGGTCTGGGTCCCCTCCGCGAAGAGCCCACGCCCGAATAGCTGGCCTGAGCCGATGGCGAACTTGGACTGGCGGAGGTTGTAGCCGATGCCTTGAGGATCGATGGTCTGGTCGAAGAGCACCCTGATCCGATCGAGTTGATAACCCTCGAGCCAGCCACGCTGCAGCGTCACGAAGACTACGGCTGCCGCAGCTCCGGCCAGGGCAACCATCTGTCTCCAGGTGGCCCCGCCGACGAAGACC
>Ga0307505_10002768_pt1 | contig 11767 bp, 8 predicted proteins | sample 23_S_MG_FD_202183 | JGI IMG/M metagenome (GOLD analysis project Ga0307505, IMG submission 202183) | Soil microbial communities from Populus trichocarpa stands in riparian zone in the Pacific Northwest, United States - 23_S | ecosystem: Environmental > Terrestrial > Soil > Riparian zone > Trees...
CTGTGCCTCCCGTCGCGGCGGGAGGGTGTTCCGCTCGTCCTGCTCGAGGCGATGTCCTTCGGGCTGCCGGTGATCGCGACGCCCGTAGGCGGGATCGCCGACTACGTGGCGCACGAGGACAACGGTCTCCTCGTCCCGCCTGGGGACGTCGACGCGCTGGCCGTGTCCATCGCCGTGCTCGCGGCGGATCCCGAGCTCCGAACCCGCCTCGGCGATGCCGCTCGACGCCGAGTCGCCGAGCAGGCCGGCCCCGGCACGATCGCCCGCCGCTGGCACGAGACCTACTCCGAGCTCGGAGCCGTCTGACCGTGCGCGTCGCCTTCGTCTACCGAAACCTGAACCGCTCGGGAAGCCTCGAGCGCGACAGCGTCTTCCTTCTCGAGGGCCTTGCCGCGCGTGGTCTCGAGCTCCACTGCTTTTGCGACCCGGGGACGAGCATCGACGTTGACGGGGTCTTCCGCCACGACGTCGCGCCGCTCACGCGCTCGCACTCGCGGATCGGCCTCCCGCTCCTCCGCGGGAGCTTCGCAGCGCGCGCCACGAAGGCCGTTCGGAGAGACCGTGACAGGTTCGACCTCGTCCACGTGCTCGGCGTGTCGGCCTGGGAGCACGACGTCGTCACGGTCCCCGCCGTCATGGCCGCCGAGCAGGCTCGCTGGCCGGAGCGCGCGGGCCGTGGGTACCGCGGCGCCGCGGCGCGCGCAAAGCTCGCCCCCGTCATCCGCCCCGAAGTCGCAGCCGTGCGGACGATTGAACGCCTCCAGTTCCGGCCGGGCCGGTACCTGCGCACCGCGGTGGTCACCGAGCAGGTGCGCGACGACCTGATCAGGGTCCACGGCGTCCCGGCCGAGCGCATCGACGTGGTACCGCCCGCGGTGGACGTCGCGCGCTTCGGCGAGGCGAAGGATGGGCAGCTCCGCCGCGACCTCGCGATCGAGCCTGATCGCAACGTCCTTCTCTTCATCGGGCACTCCTTCGAGCGCAAGGGCCTCGCCGACGCGCTCGCCGCGCTCGCCCGCTGCCGGACGGACGCGCATCTCGTCGTGGTGGGCGGCGGAGACGCCGACGCCTACCGGCGCGAGGCGGACGCCCTGGGTGTCGGTCGTCGGGTGCACTTCACGGGCTCCGTCGACAGCCCCGAGGATTACTATGCTGCCGCCGACTTGCTCGTCCTCCCGACGCGGAGCGACCCGTGGGGGATCCCGGTCATCGAGGCGATGGCGGCAGGCGTACCAGTCGTGACGACGGCAGCGGCCGGCTCGGCATCCATTGCCGAGCGAGCCGGCGCCGCGATCATCGTCCCCGCCCGCTCGCCCGGGCGCCTCGCCGACGCAATCGGCGAGCTCCTGGGCGACCCCGACCGGCGGCGTGAGATGGGGGCGCGAGGCCAGGCCGAGGCGGGGCGCTTCGACGTCTCCTCGGTCGTGGAAGCCACCCTCGGCCTCTACGAGCGTGCGCTCGCTGAGAAGAGCGCATGACCGAGCCGGGCTTCTCCATCGTGTGCGTCTCCCGCCAGGACTGGCACGCCGGGCTGCCCACGAACCGCCAGCAGATCATGATCCGCGCGGCGCGGCGCGGGCACCGCGTTCTCTTCGTCGAGAGCGGCGGGCACATCGGCCGGCATCTCTGGCGGCTCGTTACGGGCCCTGACCGCGGCTCGGTCGCACGCAGGCTCTTCGGCGGCGAGCAGCCGGCCGAGTCGATCACCGTCGCGAAGGCGCTCACTTTCGTCCCCTGGGGTCAGAAGTTCCCGCTCGCCAACCGGATCAACTCCCGCTTCACCGGAGCCCGGATCCGCCGGGCGGCCCGCGGCCTCGGCGGGCCGAGGATCCTCTGGATCTACGACCCCACGGCGTTCGAGCTCGTCGGGCAGGCGGGCGAAGACCTCACCGTCTACGACGTCGTCGACGACTACGCCGAGCAGGTCGGCCCGGACGCGCGCCGCCGACGCTTCGTGGCAGCCGCCGACGAGGCGGCCGCGTGCCGCTCCCAGGTCGTCTTCGCGACCACCACCGGGCTCTACGAGCGCCAGCTTCAGCGGAACCCGGAGACGCACCTTGTTCGCAACGGCGCCGACTTCGCCCATTTCTCGCACACGAACGGGACGGCGCCCGAGGTGCGCTCCTTCGCCGGGCCGGTCGTCGGCTTCGCCGGCAACTTGACCGCGGAGAAGGTCGACTTCGACCTGCTCGAGGCCGTCGCCCGGGCACGCCCCGAGTGGAGCCTCGTCCTCGTCGGGCCTCCGGCCGAAAACGCGCGCGGACAGCTCGACAGACTCGGAACTCTCGACAATGTACACGCGCTCGGCTTCAGGCCCTACGAGGAGCTTCCAGCCTACGTCTCTGGATTCTCGGTCGGCGTGATCCCGTACCGGGCGACTGCCTACACGCGGAACTGCTCGCCGCTCAAGGTCTACGAGTACCTCGCTGCCGGCAAGGCCGTCGTGGCGAGCGGAGTCCCGGAGCTCAGTGGGATGGAGCCGGACGTGACCTTGGCGGATAGGCCCGAGGCATTTGTCGCCGCGATCGAGTCGGCGCTCGCGGCCTCGTCGCCGGAGGCGGTCGCGCGCCGGCGCGCGACCGCGGAGCAGAACACGTGGGAGGCGAGGACCGAGCGCCTGCTCGACCTCGTCGGCGGGAGGCTGGGCGGGTAGCCGTGCGCATCCTCGTCGCCATCGATCAGTGGTTCCCCGACCGGCAGGCTGGATCGGCGCGCCTCGCCGCAGCTTCGGCGGCCGGGCTCGCCGCGCGCGGCCACGACGTGACCGTGCTCGCGCCGGAGAACGGATCCGTCGGTGAGTCGACGGAGGCCGGTGTTGTCGTCCGCCGCGTCCTCGCGCGAAACGTCTTGCCGCAGACGCTGACCGACCCCGTCGAGACCTGGCGGCATGCGCGCGAGCTTCCCGACGAAGCCTTTGACGTCCTCCTGGCCCATGAGTCGACGACTGCCTTCGGCCTTAAAGGTCGCGCGAAGCAGACGCCTCTCGTCCTCATGTTCCACGCCTCGGCCGCGCGCGAGCAGCGCTTCTTGCGCTCGCAGCTCCGCCCAGGCCTCAGGAAGCTTTCCACCTACGCGCTCGCGCCGCCGCTCGGCGCTCTGGAGCGGCAGGCTGTCGCCGCCGCCGACCGCGTCCTCGTCCTCAGCGAGTTCAGCCGTTCACTGCTCCTCGAGGACCACGGTCTGGACGGCACGCGCATCAGGACTGTGCCCGGCCTCGTCGACACCGAGCGGTTCGCCCCCGGCGATGGGAAGGCTGCCGCCCGCGGCCGCCTGGGGCTCGACGTCGACGGCCCCCTGCTGCTCACGGTAAGGCGCCTCGAGCCGCGCATGGGAATCGACCGGCTCCTGCGCGCGCTGCCGCTTCTCGGCGAGAACGACGTCACGTTGGTCGTGGTCGGCTCGGGCTCCCTCGCCGGAGACCTCCCGCGCCTCGCGGCGGAACTCGGCGCCGCCGAGCGCGTCCTGTTCGTTGGCCCGGTCTCCGACGACGCCCGCCTGGCGGACTGGTACCGAGCGGCCGACCTCTTCGTCCTGCCGACCACGGCCTACGAGGGCTTCGGTATGGCGACCGTCGAGGCGCTCGCCTCGGGCACGCCCGTGGTCGGGACGGCGATTGGCGCGACTCCCGAGCTTCTCGCGCCTCTCGACCCACGCCTCATAGCGCAGACGGCGGACCCGGAGGCTCTGGCCGCCACGATTGCGGAAGCCCTCGACTTCGCCACCACGGAGGACTTCGCCGCGCGGTGCCGCGCGCAGACGGAGGAGCGCTTCGGCCTCGCCAACGCCGTCGCAGCCTGGGAGACAGCGCTCGAAGAGGCCCGCCGGTGACCGACCTCCTCGTCGTCGCAGGAGCCCGCCCCAATTTCATGAAGGCCGCGCCCGTGCTCGAGGCCGCCGGCCGCGCCGGGCTCTCGTCCGCACTCGTGCACACGGGCCAGCACTACGACGCCGCGCTCTCGGATGTCTTCTTCGCCGAGCTCGGCCTGCCCGAGCCCGATGCGCACCTCGGCGTCGGCTCCGGCTCTCACGCCGAGCAAACGGCGAGGATCATGACCGCCTTCGAGCCTGAGCTCCGGCTATTCGACCCCGCGGTCGTGGTCGTGGTCGGTGACGTGAACTCGACACTCGCGTGCTCCCTCGTCGCGGCGAAGGAGCGGTACCCGATCGCCCACGTCGAGGCCGGCCTCCGCTGCCATGACTTCTTCATGGCCGAGGAGATCAACCGCCGCCTCTGCGACCACCTCTCCACCTACCTCTTCACGACGAGCCGCGACGCCCGCGACAACCTCGTGTCCGAGGGGATCGCGGACGAGCGCATCGAATTCGTCGGCAACACGATGATCGACACCCTCCTGCGCTCGGCAGACGCGGCGCGCGCCCGGGGCGCGGCCGAGCGTCTCGGCGTCTCCGCACCGTACGCTCTCCTCACGCTCCACCGCCCCGAGAACGTCGACGACAAGCGGATCCTCACGGGCCTCCTCGAGGCCGCGGAAGAGATTTCGGCCGAGATCCCGATCGTCTTCCCGCTCCACCCGCGCACGGACGCGCGGATCGACGCCTTCGGGCTTCGGGGCAGGATCGACCGATCGCGGATCCAGGTGCAGCCGTCGCTCGGCTACCTGGACTTCCTCGGGCTCCTCGCCGACTCCGCCTTCGTGCTCACCGATTCGGGCGGAGTGCAGGAGGAGGCGACTGTGCTCGGCATCCCCTGCGTCACGCTCAGGGAGTCGACGGAGCGCCCCGTCACCGTCGAGCAGGGGACGAACGTCGTCGCGGGCACGCGGCGCGAGGACGTGCTCGCCGTCGCGCAGGTCGCCCTGCACCGCGAGGGCGGGCCCGGGCAGATCCCCGAGCTCTGGGATGGCCGCGCAGGCGAGCGCATCGCCGCGCGCCTCGCAGAGGAGATCTTCGCCCTCGAAGGGACGGCGACGGCGAATGCCTAGCCGCATCCACCTCCTCGGCGCGCCGCTCGACCCGATCACCCTGGACGACGCAGTCGCGCGCGTGGACGAGGCGGTCGCCTCTCGCAGGCCGACCCTGAACGCGTCGCTGAACGCCGCCAAGCTCGTCCGCATCCAGACGGACAGCGAGCTGCGCAGGTCCATCGAGCTCTGCGATCTGGTCACCGCGGACGGCGTGCCCGTCGTCTGGGCCGCCCGGGTGCTCGGCCACCCGGTGCCCGGGCGCGTGAACGGCACCGACCTGATGGAGCTCCTCTTCGCGCACGCGGCCGAGCGTGGCTACTCCGTCTACCTCCTCGGCAGCGAGCCGGGAGTCCTCTCGCGCGCGCGTGCCGAGATCGAGCGCCGCCACCCGGCGATCAGGATCGCAGGCACGCAGCACGGGTTCTTCCCGCCGGGCGAGGAGTCTGCGGTCGTCGAGCGGATCGCGGCCGCACGGCCGGACATCCTCTTCGTCGCCCTCGGCACGCCGCAGAAGGAGCTCTTCCAGGCCCGGCACCGAGACGATCTCGGCGTGCCCTTCACGATGGGCGTCGGCGGCTCCTTCGAGGTGCTCGCCGGTGTGAAGAGGCGCGCGCCCCGCTGGGCGCAGCGCTACGGCCTCGAGTGGGCCTTCCGCCTTGCGCAGGAGCCTCGGCGGCTTGCCGGCCGCTACGTCGTCGGCAACACGCGCTTCGTCTTCCTCGTCGGCCGCGAGGTGCTGCGGACGAGACTGGGGACGCGTTCGTGATCCGCCGGCCGAGTAAGGCGCAGGACCTCGCAGAGGTGGTCGCCCAGGACGACGCGAAGCTCGACAGCCGTATCATGCGCGGCTCGGCCTGGGTGGCGGTCAGCTACGGCGGACGGAACGTCGTCTCGCTCCTCACGACGCTCGCCCTCGTCCGGCTCCTCGAGCCGCAGGCGTTCGGCCTCGTCGCCCTCGCGTGGACTGTGCTCGTGGTCACGGACCAGGTGCAGAACGCGGGTGCGGCCGCCGCGCTCGTCTACCGCCGGCACGACGTCGAGCGGGCGGCGGCCTCGGCGTTTGTCTTCGTCCTCTGCTCGAGCACGGTCCTCTTCGGGCTGGCGATGGTGCTCTCGCCCGTCTTCGCGTCGCTCTTCCACACGCCGGACCTGACGAACGTCCTTCGTGCGATGTCGCTCCTCCTCATCACGCGGGCCTTCGGGACGATCCCGCTCGCGCTCCTCGAGCGCAACATCGACTTCCGCACGCGCTCTGTGTGCGAGCTGACGGGCGCGCTCTCGCAGGCGGCGGTCTCGCTTACCCTCGCCTTCACCGGCTTCGGCGTATGGAGCATCGTCTTCGGCCAGGTGACCGGGTCGGCCGTGCAGTCCGGCCTTGCCTGGGTGGTCGCCCCGTTTCGTCCCAACCCCCGCAAGGCAGAGCTCGGGGTCGTTCGTGAGCTCATTCGCTACGGCCGCCACGTGAGCGCGACCAATATCCTGAACATCGTCAACAACACCGCCGACAACGTCGTCATCGGACGGGTGCTCGGCACGACGGCTCTCGGCTTCTACGCGGTCGCCTTCCGGCTGGCCGATTTTCCCAACACCGTCATCGCTCACATCGTCGGCCGCGTCATGTTCCCGGTCTACTCCCTGCTGCAGAACGAGGTCGCCCGCTTCCGCCGCGCGTTCATCCAGAACCTGCAGCGGATCGCCGTGCTCGCCCTTCCGGTCAGCGTCACGATCCTCGTCTGCGCCGAGCCGATCGTCCTCGGGCTCTTCGGGCGGAAGTGGGAGGAGGCGATAGGGCCGCTGCGCATCCTCGCGGCCTACGGGCTCGTCAAGTCGTTCACCGCGCCGGGAGGAGAGGTGTTCAAGGGCGCAGGACGGCCCGAGCTCGGTGTCGCGACCGGAGCGCTGCAAATCGGCCTCGTCGTCCCCCTCCTGATCGTCCTCGTCCGTTCGAACGGGATTGAGGGCGGCGCGCTCGCCATGCTCATCGCGATCAGCGTCTGCGGCGTCCTGAAGCTCTGGCTCGCCCTGCGGCTTCTCGAAGGCAGGGTGGTGGAGCTCGGCCGCGCGCTCGCCCCGTCGCTTCTCTGCTCGGCCGTCCTGTGCGGCGCCCTCCTCCTGCTCATGCCGGCGACGGACCACCTCGGCCCCGCGTACCGGCTGCTCGTTCTCGTCTTTGCCGGCGCGGCGGTCTACGTGGCCGCAACGCTCGCGTTCGCCCGCAGCGTCGTCGGGCCGATGTGGATCGGCCTCAGAGGAGCGGACGCGACCCGATGACCAGCCTCGTCGCCATCGGCCGCCTCGTCACGGATCGCAAGGCCGGCCTTCGCAGCCTGGTCGTGAAGGTCCAGGCCGCGCTCTTCCTCGTTGCGCTTCTGGCCCCGGTGTCGGCCTGGGCGGGATTCGACCGCCCCCGGGCGTTCGGAGGGGTGTCGGTCTTTCCCTCCGACCTCATCGTCCTGGCTGCGATCGGCTCGTTCTTCGTTCTGCGCTACCTCTCGACTGAAAACGAGCAGCCGCACATGTTGAACACACTCGTCCTCAAGTGGCCACTGCTCCTCTTCGCGGTTTGCCTCCTTCCCGGGATCTGGCGCGGACACGAGCGTTACGGGGAGGGCCTGGTCACCCAGCCGGTCCGGCTGGTGTTCTATGCGGGCCTTGCGGCCGCGATGACGGAGCTCACGGCGCGCCAAGGCCTCCGGCTGGTCACGGTCGGCCTCTACGCGGTCGCCTTCTGGCAGTCGATTCTCGCCGTCTACCACATCGTCACCGGGACTTCGCAGACCCCGATCAACATCCTCTCCACCGGCGGGACCCGCGTGCTCTCGCTCACGACGGGGATGTTCCTCGGGACAGCGCTCGTCATGGCGATCGTGAACATCGACCTCGAGACGAGCACCCGCCGGAGGCTCGTGCACGGGTTCTTCGGTGCGATTGCCGCGGTGGGAATCGTGCTGGCCTACGGGCGCACGACCTTCCTCGCGCTTGGCGTCGTCTTCGTCTTCCTCGCCTGGATGCTCCCGAATACGCGAAGAATGGCTCTGGGCAAGTGGCGCTGGTGGGTGCCGGCACTGGGAGCGCTCGTGGTGGCGATCGCCGTGCTAGCCCCGACGACCGCGACCCAGATGTTCGATCGGGTGAAGGCCAACCCGCTCACGGACCACAGCGTTCGGTGGCGTCTGGCCGGTATTCACGCCGTGCTCGCCGGGATGAAGAACGGCCAGTGGGACACCCGAAGCGGCCTGCTCACTGCCGACGCGACCGGCAACCATCTGATCAACGCGAGCTACGAGTTCGGAACCACCGGCTGGCGCGTCCAGGGTGGAGGCATTTTCACGGTCCCGACCGACGTGCCCGGCTTCGGCGCTCGCTCGCTCGAGTTGCGTACGACCGGTGCGATCTCTGACGAGGGCTGGTTCTCCTCCCCGGTCGTCGCGAAGGCAGGGCAGACCTGGGTCCACACCGTCTGGCTCGAAGGAGCGCACGGCGGCGAGCAGGTCAACGTCTCGATCTGGGAGTACAACGACCGCGAGCAGGCGATTCACCGTGCGGAGCTGCCCGTCGTGCTGACTCCCACACCGGAGCAGTACGCAGTGAAGACAACGATCACGGATCCGGAGGTGACGCACATCCGCGTGCTCGTGCGGACAACGGTTGCGGAGAGCGTCGACCTCTGGGGCGATTTGGCCACGCTGCGCCGGATCACGAATCCTGCCGCCGCCAAGACCGGCGAGATCACGACCTACAACTCCGACGGCGCCATCCTGTCGCCGACGATCCGTGGGGATGAGCAGATCTTCGGGGACAATCAGCCGAACTACGCCGTGACCGGCCCCAACCTTCTGCCCAACGGCAGCTTTGAGGAGGCGAGCCGGCTTGGCGGAGTCCAGAACGCGACGCTCACCCAGGTCAACGGGTTCAGCCGGTCGCTCGGCCTGAGCAGCGTCCTGCTCAGGACAAAGGGGACGACGAGCGACGAGGGCTACTACTCCGACCCGGTTCGTGTCGAGCCGGGCCAGACGGTGAGCTTCTCGGTCTGGCTCCAGGGGTCGCAGGGCGGCGAGGAGATGCTCGTCGGCATGTGGCTCTACCCGCGCCACACTCTCGAGACGCCGGTCGGGAATCTCAACGTCTCCGTGACGCTCTCGAACCGTCCGGGGGAGTACGTGGTCACCGGAGTCGTTCCGCCGGGCCCGGCCCGTTACGCGCGCGCAGTGGTCCGGACGCGTCTCGAACCACAGAGGGTGAGCGTTGTCATGGACGGCGCCCAGCTGCGGACCAGGCCTGCCAACCAGGCCTCCATCTACGCCGCCAAGAAAACGGGCACCTCGTACCAGATCGACGAGCCGCTCCTCGGGCTCGGGTTCGGCCGTGAGACGCAGTACGTCTGGCAGGGCGTCTACTACCGGGTCAAGGGCGATCCGGACAACAGCTACGTCTTCCTTCTGGCGGGCGGCGGGGTCCTCGCCCTGGGCGGCTTCCTTCTCCTGCTCTGGGGGTTCGTGCGTGATGCGCTCGGTCGTCTTCGCTCCGCGGTGGGAACCGATCGCGGCCTGGTGATCTGGGCGCTTTCGGCCTGGTTCATCCTCGCGGTGAACTTTGCGATGGCCCCGTTCCTGCCGCGCCCGAAGATCGTCCTCAGCTTCTGGGCCGTCATGCTCGTGCCCGCCCTGGTGCGGAAGGCTCGCAAAGAGCGCCCCGAGTAGGGATCCTCCTCACGCCATGCGGATCTGCATCGTCACGGTTGCGAGTTATGCCCATGGCATCGGAGGGATGCAGGCGCATTCGGCCGACCTCTGTCGAGGGCTCGTCGAGGCTGGCCATGAGGTCGAGGTGGTCTCGGCGCGGCATCGCGACGGCCTGACGCAAACCGAGCACCTGGGAGCGACGTGGCACTTCGTCGATGCCACTGCACGACGGCCCGGCCGCCCCTACCGCAATCGCGACTGGCTGCGCGCATCCGCGGATGCCTTCGCCGGGCTCCACGCTGGGCGGCCGTTCGACGTCGTGCATAGCGAGTCGACGAGCGCACTCGGCCTTCTCCGAAGAGGGGTGCACCGCAATGTCCCGGTCGCAGTCAAGTTCCACGGGAATTATCTCGGGCTCGCCGCCGCGACAATCGGCCGCGGAGTCCGCGAGTCAGGGATCGGCCCCCGCGTCCGCGAGGCAAAGCATCTCGTCTGGCTCACGGCCGGCCACGTGATCCCGCCGGACTTCGTCCGGTTCCGCGCGTGCGAGGCGATGGTCCCGTCGCGCCAGCAGCTGGACGGCACCGTGCGCTCCTTTCTCCTCGACCGCGCCCGCGTCCACGTCGTCCCAAACGGGATCTCGGTGGAAGACTTCGCGGCGCCTGGCCGCGATGAGGCGCGCAAGAGCCTGGGGCTGGGGACCGGGCCGATCCTCCTCTGTGTCGGCCGCCTAGCGCGGGACAAGGGCTTCGCGACCGCCATCGAGGCACTCGCGCGCCTGGAGAGCGACGCGCGCCTGCTCGTTCTCGGCAGCGGTCCCGAGCGGGCCCTGCTCGAGCAGACGGCGCGAAGGGCCGGCGTCTCCGACCGGGTCGACTTCCTGGGCTCGAAGCCGCGGGCGGAGGTGGTCCACCATCTGGCTGCCTCGGACGTCTTTGTGTTCCCGACCGAGCGCGACGAAGCGGCGCCGCTCGTCCCCCTCGAGGCGATGGCGGCGGGCCTTCCGGTCGTCGCCTCCGACATCGGGGGCGGGGCGGAGCTGATCGAGAGCGGGAAGAACGGCCTCCTCGTCCCGCCGGCGTCGGTCGATTCGCTGGCGCGGGCGATCGACTCTCTGCTCGCTGACGACGCGCTCCGGCGCAGGATGGGCGAAGCTGCGCGAGAACGGATCGTCGAGAGGTACACCATCGAGGCCATGACCCGCCAAACCGCCGCCGTCTACGAGCTCGCCGCGAAACGCCTGCAGAAGGATGGCTGAAGCGGCGCAGGCAAGGACCGCCGCGGACTCTCTCTCGGCAGCTCTCGAGCGAAGCGACTTCGTCGGCTGGGATCCTTACGACGCGCTCGCCTCTCCAGGAATCCGCGCCGTCGCACGTACGCCCCTGCTCCGGCAGGCCGCCATCCAGGGACTGAAGATCCTGCCATTCAACCCCAGGCGTGTCCTGGCGGTGCCGCCGAAGGAGAACCCCAAGGCGCTCGCGCTTTTCGTCTCCGCCTACGCTCGCCTGGCGCGCCTGGAGCCCGACGGCCGGTTCGCCGGCCTCGCCCTCGCGCTCGCCGAGCGCCTCGAGCGGCTCGCTCTGCCTTCGGGAGACGGGGCCGGCTGGGGCTATCCCTTCGATGTGCAGACGCGTTGGGGCTACTACCCGGGCACGCAGCCGAACGCGGTCGTCACGTCGTTCGCCGCCCACGCGCTCATGGACGTCGATGAGCTCGCGCCGCCGGGCCGTTTCACGCCCGCCGTCGACTCGGCGCTGGCGTATGCACGCTCGCGCCTCCTCGTCGAGGAGGGAGAGGAGGCGTTCTTCGCCTACTACGACGGCTCCCGCGTCCCGATCCACAACGCAAGCCTGCTCGTGGCGAGCATGTTCGCCCGGCGGGAGCACGAGGACGACGCGCTCCCCGCGCTCAGCTACTCGCTGGCGCGCCAGCGTCCGGATGGGTCCTGGCCGTACGGAGAGCGGCCCGGGCTCGACTGGGTCGACGGGTACCACACGGCCTTCGTCCTCTGGAGTCTCGGGCGCATGATCGACAAGGAGGGGCTAACCGCCGGGCTCGACTATTTCTCAGCCCACCTGGTGGATCCGGATGGCGCGGTTCGCGCCTCGCCGGAATCCCGCTACCCCGTGGACATTCACTCCTGCGCCTCCTCGATCTGGG
>Ga0307505_10002769_pt1 | contig 11765 bp, 13 predicted proteins | sample 23_S_MG_FD_202183 | JGI IMG/M metagenome (GOLD analysis project Ga0307505, IMG submission 202183) | Soil microbial communities from Populus trichocarpa stands in riparian zone in the Pacific Northwest, United States - 23_S | ecosystem: Environmental > Terrestrial > Soil > Riparian zone > Trees...
CGGGGCATTGGTAATACGCTGGTAAGAACGTCCGGCGTCTTGTTCGATGCGTTCAGGCGAAACGCCATCAGCCTGTAAATCGGCGCGCAGTTTGGCTCCCATCGCGGCCGCGAGCCGCTGTTTGGGGGCAGGTGCTGGCATCACCACAAAGCGCCAGGGTTGACGGTTATGGGCTGAGGGGGCAAAGGTCGCGGCAGCGAGCAGTTGTTGTATGACTTCCTCGGCGACAGGCTCAGAGCGATAACGCCGAATTGAACGACGGGTTGTGGCTAAGGCGAGAAATTCGGGCGTCATTTCTGGCACACAAACACCCCAGCCTTCTTATTCACCCGAAACTCACCCTTTTGGGCAATATGGGTACTCAGACGACGATACATCTGCTCGGCAACCTGCTCCCAGGTGGTGCCAGGCGGGGCCACTTCTAAAAGTTTCTCACGGGTCGTGCCGATGTAGGCAATAACTGGCTCAGGTGTGGGAAAGATAAACGCGCTGTCCACCTCGTCTCGGGTCACATGTGCAAAATGACGTTCTAACAAGGCCTGCCCATTCTCCAGAGTAAACGTCAGCAGCGCATCTCCTAGAGCTTCGTCGGTCAAAGGGATGGCTAATTCCGTAGCCACGTCACGGACCAGTTGGTTGAGTTCGAGCCGGTTGTGGCTGGTGTTGGTGGCCGCCAACAGATAGCCGCCTGGACGTAGCACACGGGCAAAATGGGCGGCGGCCGCATCTTGATCCGGTACATGATAAAGCATGTGATTGGCCAAAATCACATCCACGGATTCATCAGCCAGGGGCAACCGTTGGGCGTCCAGATTCAGGCGAGAAATGTCGGCGGGCAAACTTTGAAGCATCCCGAAGGAGAGATCGCCCCCCACGTAATGTCCAGCTCGTGCTTGCGTGCGGCGAGCGTACACACCAGAGCCACAACCCACTTCAACGACTCGTTCGCGGCCGCGCCAGGCAATATGATCCAGCACCCAGGCGGCAAAATCCAGCTTGGGGAAGGAATACTTTTCGTGTGTTTCTACCCGTATTTGCAGGTTCGTCTGGGTGGCATACTGGTTTTGCAGATACGTTTGATTAGTAAAAAAGGTGGTCGCCGACATTTAATTTCTCCTACAGGTAGGACACAGAGAACACGGAGAAGACACAGAGGGCACAGAGAAAATCGTTGTATTCTGCGAATCTGTGGTTGAGAGTTCTCTATCAAAAGGCCAGCCGCATGACTAGACCGAGTTCGTCATGAGTAGAATACAAGGGTTGTTTAACCTGGAAACCCAGTCGTTGATAAAGAGCCTGGGCGCGGGGGTTGTTTTCGGTAACACAGATTTCGACCTGACGACAGGTTTGGATTTTAGCCTGTTGAATAAGGTGAGCAAGAATCGCCGTACCGATGCCCTGGTTCCGCCACGCGGCCGCGACCTCTACATGGGCAATCTCGGCCCGCCTTGCTGGTAAGAAGTGGAGTTGTCCGTGTCCCACCAGTTGCCTATCCCGAAAGAACAAGAAATAGACCATGCGGCCGCGGGCCTGTTTATCTAACCAATTCGCCCAAAGATAGGGGAACTCGGTGGGGGGTTTCGTAGGGAAGAAAGTGGCCTGGAGTGCGGCCGCGTCCTCTTCCCTCACCTGTCGTATCTTATCCATAACCATCCATTTTGCCTGTTCTCAGCGGAAAAACAAAAAACCCTGCGTTTTGCAGGGCTTTTTGTGGGAAGAGGAGAAAAAAGGAGGAAATTTTGTATGAATTTTAATGACACCATGCATTATAGCGGTTTAAAGGATGATCGAAAGGGACAAGCAATACAAGCCTCATGTAAAATGTTTAACACCACTATTTGTTCCTCTTGTCCAGAAAGATAGGGCCAATTTCCCAACCCGCCCCCATCGGCCCTAGCCCCGTCCATTCCTGAGTCACCTTGACGCCCTCCAGGGCGACCAGTACAATCCGCCCTATGTCTGCTAAATCTCCCACACAATTTAACTACGGCGGTCAAGCCGTTATCGAAGGAGTCATGATGCGTGGCTCCAAAGCCTTTTCGGTGGCTGTGCGCGACCCAAATGGCACAATTGTTACCCATACTGAACCACTCAATGCCAATTTTTATGGTGGCTGGTTCGTGCGCATCCCATTTTTGCGCGGACTGACGCTCTTATGGGATGCTCTGGGCTTAGGAACCAAGAGCCTGATGTTTTCGGCTCAGGTGGCTATCCCGGAAGAAGAACGGGATGAAACGGGGGATATTTTCTCCGGGCCAGCCCAATATGGCATGGTACTCTTATCTCTATCAATGGCCATTGGCCTGTTTTTTGTTTTACCCGCGTTTCTTAGCCAACGCATTCCCTTGTGGTTGTCTTGGGAGTTGACACCCCTCGTTATCAACTTAATGGAAGGGGTAATCCGGTTGGTTTTGTTGGTGGGATATATTTGGGCCATTGGTCTGATGCCCGATGTGAAACGGCTATATGGGTATCACGGGGCGGAACATAAAACCATCAATGCTTATGAAGCCGGTGCCGAACTAACCCCTGCTTCGGTGGCTCGTTTTCCTTTGGAACATCCCCGTTGTGGCACTGCTTTTTTGCTGACGGTGGTTTTGCTTTCCATTATTCTCTTCACTTTGTTACCACCTGTTTTTACGCAAAACATTTTGCTACGCATTGTTTCGCGAGTGGTGTTTATTCCAATTGTTGCTGGAATTGGTTATGAATTTATTCGGTTCACGGCTAAACACCAGGCAAACCCATTTATCCGTTTTATCACCAAACCCAACCTGGCTCTACAACGATTGACCACTCGTGAACCTGATGAAGGGATGTTGGCAGTGGCGATTGTGGCATTTCAGCAGGTATTAGATAATGAGTTCACGCCGAAAATAAGCGGTGAAGTGGTGGATGCCCCTGTGGTATAAGGGGTTAGGCAGGAGAGCAGGTCATGGCAAAAGCAACCACAAATGAAACAAAAGCGGCCGCAAGCAATACACAAGGTTTAGATTATTACCGGCAGTGGAAGTTGGACGAAGCAGTTGAAGCGTTCAAGGACGCGGCCGCGCACGATACCAATAATCCCGAATATCACCTAAACCTGGCCCGCGCCTACGCCCGTGGCGGCAAATACCATGAGGCCATTCGTGCCCTGGGTGATTACATTCACGCCGAAAAAGATGAGAAGCTCGCTTCCCGTTACGAACGTCTCTTCTCCACCGCCCTTGATGAAGTCGAAGAAAAAATGATCGCTGGGATGCAGAACCTGGATTTGTCCGTACCACTGGTAGGCAAGGCGATTCAAATGTGGTTGGAGTATCGTATTGCCATTGGGCGGCAACCCCTGCGTACCCCTAAACCAGAAATTTGGGCGGCCGCGTTGACTTATGCCGTATGTAAGGTCAACCTGATGGAGATAACCCGCGAACAAGTAGGGGAAGCATTTGCCGTGAAGGACCGTTCGCTCAAAGATAAATATGACGATCTGCTGGATACGCTGGATCTGTTACCTGGTGATTACCGTTACTTCACCGGTGAAGAAAATCCTTTGGATGATCTTATTGAGGCCGCTGAAGAGTTAAATCAGATTTATCAGAGTTTCCGCGACGCCTGATGTTGACCCCCGATGCACCTGCTTCGGTGCGTTTGCCCATTCTTTTAGACCGTTTGCGTCAGGCCCACCCTGATGCTCACTGTGCCCTCAACTACGAGACCCCGGTGCAGTTGTTGGTAGCCACGATTCTCTCAGCCCAATGTACGGATGAGCGGGTGAACCAGGTCACGCCGGTATTGTTTGAGCAATACCCTGACGCGGCCGCGTTAGCCAACGCCCCCATAGAAAACCTCGAAGCGATCATCTATACCACGGGGTTCTTTCGTCAAAAAGCCAAATCTATCCAGACCACGGCTCGCGTGCTACGGGAAAAATACAATGGTCAACCCCCGGCGGACATGGCCGCTTTGCTCAAGTTACGTGGGGTGGCCCGCAAAACGGCCAATGTGGTTTTAGGCGAAATTTATGGTCAGGCAGAAGGCATCGTAGTGGACACCCATGTTAAACGACTGTCCAATCGGTTAGGGTTGGTTCATGAGCGAGATGATCCGGTCAAAATCGAGCAGGAATTAATGTCCCTTGTCCCCCGAGCTGCCTGGATCGAGGTTTCCCATCTGCTCATTTTTCATGGACGACGCATCTGTGAAGCCCGTAAACCAGATTGCCTCCACTGTCCTCTAGCCGATTTATGCCCCTCGGCTTTGCCCACTCCCCATTTGGTGTGACCCCTTTAGTAGGCTAACCGGCAAACACGGGCAAGTTGCCTAAACTGATCACCTCGCTCCAATCCCCATCCCCTTCGGTAAAAACAGCCGCTACTTTGCTGATGTGCCCACCCGCGGCCGCGACCACCTGGCGCATCCCTTTGAGCGTGCTACCGGTGCTAATCACATCATCCAATAAAATGCAATAATTACCCTTTATCTGAACGACATCCTTTTCATCCAGGTAAAGCGTCTGTTTACTGCCCGTGGTAATGGAGACGGTTTCGGCACTGACAGCCTCACCCATGTAGCTCTTGTATGTTTTACGCAAGACCACAAAGGGAATACCCAGCAAGGCACTCAACTCATACGCCAGGGGGATGCTCTTGGCCTCAGCCGTTACCAGCACATCGGCGTGGGTCAATTGTAACTGCTCACCCAGCGCGGCCGCGGCCGCTTTGATCACGTATGTATCCCCTAACATATTAAAAATGGCAATACGCACGCCTGGGGCAACCTCAAACAAAGGTAAGTGGCGTGTTAATCCACCGATCTGTACTTCATAACCCTCTCGTTCAGCCATGATAGAGATTCTCCTACAAATAATGAACCGCAGAGACGCAGAGTCCGCAGAGAAAAGAAAAATCTGTGTGAATCTATGTCATCCGTGGATAAATTTTCATTCATCATGGTGAGCGCCCCGCTCATGGGGAACTCCTACAAAATAATGAACCGCAGAGACGCAGAGTACGCGAAGAAAAGCAGCGTTAGCCAGCAAAATCTGCGGCTAAATTTATCGTACTACCCTGCGGTCGGCCACAATAAGGCGGCCTGGGCCAGCCATTTGAGACCGAGCGTAAGTTCTTGCTCCAGGTTTGCGTTTTCAGGTGCTGGTAAGGAACCGTCTTGGATTGCGGCCGCGACCCGTTCCTGCAACATCTCTTTATCCACCGACCCGTCCAGTTGTAATACCAAAAAATGGGTCAAATCATCCAGGCGAATGCGTTCATGGCGTAGGTTTGTTACCAACCGCTGAGTTTGGGCTTGCCAGCGGGCATACGGGCTAACCACAGGTCGGGCTGAGATTTCCAGTGTGAAGGGAGCCTGCCAGGTATGTAATTCCATCAGCAGTGGGCTATAAGTCGAAGCCTGGAGCAAATTGGCCGCTAAAAGCGTGGCATCTCGATTAATAGTCATCTGATCCGGCAGGGTGGGATAAGCCATGGTGATGGCGTGGTGTAACAAACGGGCAAAGGGTAGAGTTTGCGGGGCGATATGACCTAAATGGAGCAGAGCCGCCTTGGTTACGGGGTGGTTGGTGGCAAAAGTGGCCTCATTGATGGCCTGAAACCGCTCCACAGTATCTCCGGTGATGTCGGGTTTGTCACTGACAGGGTGAATGCGGGCCGTAAACCGCAAATGTTGGGCCTGAGCAGGTGATAAGTTGCGGGTCAGGTTGATTCCTTCATGGCACAACAAGGTTTTACGGAAGGTGCGGTTACGCAGAAAATCCATCTGCTGTTCCAGGTCAATCGTATCCGTGGCCATCTGAAGCAGTTTTTCGGTGATAGCAGGCGGGAAATTACTGGGGAATACTGTGTCAAAATCGGCTTCGGCTAGATATTGGAGACCGTGCGCGGCCGCGTGCCCGGCAAACTGATGAAAATAAACTGGCTCATTCACTGTTTCTAGCTCATCATGGAGCAAGGTGGCATCCACACGCACATCTTTGTTCAACACCTGCTGGTAACTGTGCAAAAACAGACCAAACGCCCCCGAATCCGGTTTCACCCCTTCCGACAGAAATTGGATATAGGCCCGTGCTTCTCTGGCTTTAGCCGCTGGTTCGCGGATATGGCGGGTGTGATACAGCATCATCTCTCGCATCATCCGCATGTAAAACCAGCCCGGATATAGGTTATAACTGACATAAGCCACGCCCTGAGGGGCTAACAACTGTTTGATCACAGCCAATAACTGGTCGCGAACGGTTGCGGGAACCCAGGAATACAGCCCGTGGGCCATGATGTAATCAAACTGACCCAAATCAGGGGACATCGTCATGATGTCCTGTTGCAAAAAACGGATATTGGTCAGCCCCAGAACTTCGGCGATAGCTTTCCCTTCCTCAATCTGGCGGGCCGAATAGTCCACCACCACAAATTCGCTCTGGGGCAAAACCAATGCCAGGGGCAACAAGTTGCCCCCACTGGCCCCACCGATATCCAATATCCGGCATTGGTTGATGGGTTTGGGGGCCATGCCTAGCACGGTGGCAATGGCAGATAGTAAATCCGGGTGGGTTTCACTGTAGCTCAGAAAGGGGTAAGGGGTTTCGTCGTAAGTGTTATCGTAAGTGTTAGAGGTGTTCATACCTGGCCTGTAGGGAGTTCCGTATAGGCTAAAATCGCATCATGCTGGGGGAATTTTAACCACAGATTTCACGGATTAGCACAGATTTTTCTTTTCTCGGCGTTCTCTGCCTCTTGGCAGTTCGTTGCTTTCGTAGCAGAAAAAAGAATGCCCAACAAGGTTACTATCGCATACAATAAAGGCAGAGGCAAACATTTCAGGAGGGCATATGACAACAGAAGAGCAAGAGATATGGGCGTTTCTGCATCGCCATTTGCAGAGCATTTTTAGCCGTGACGCGGCCGCGTACCAGGCCACTACTGCCACTGATTTATCCCTGTACGAATGGTTTATCACCCCGCACCGGCAAGACGGGCTGGATTTTCACCTGTTTATGATTGAACATAGCTGGGCTGGAGCCGGAGCCGATTTTCGCTACGATCTGTGGGAGCCACGCCTGCAACGATACGGTGATACGGCCATTGTCACCTACACCTTCATGTTGAGCATCGCGACTGAGGCCGGTATCCAACATCGCACGCACAACGAGACTCGGGTATTGATAAAGGGAGAAGTAGGTTGGCAGGTGGTGCATGTGCATAAATCACCAGCGGGAAACCAGGAATAAGGACGAAAAGCCATCAGCCTGTCAGCTATCAGCCGTAATCCTTTGCGCCTGGCTAACAAGCTAATGGCTGACAAGCTATTTTCAGTGGGGTGTGTGATGCGGGAAATTGGCCGGGTGGTGAAACTGCAAGTGCAAACTGGGCCACTTAAACAGGGGCCAAATCGAGAACAGTATCAGCCGGTTAATCTGCTGGAAGTGCCAATCCTCGAAATAACGGCGCGAGGTGTAGTAGGTTGGCAGGGTGAAACAACAATTATAGATGTTCATCATCAGGATCATCCCCGCGCTACCGGGCGCAAAGGGCACACATTGTCGTTTAATTTTACCAGCCATTATGAGGTGATACGCGGCCGCTATGGGGAACATGTCTTTACCGGTTGCGGGGGCGACAATGTGGTGTTCGCGGCCGCGAGCACTATCACCTTAGCCGATTTACAAGGCGAATTGGTGCTGGAGATACAGACAGGAGAGCGCGGCCACGTACTTCTGCCCACCATCGCCACCCCCTGTCTTTCCTATAGCCGTTACATCCTTAATCACCCAGCCCCCACCCCGGCTCAACTCAAAGAAACACTCCAATTTTTGCATGACGGCCAACGGGGTTTCTATGCCGATTGGCAAGGCCAACCGGTGTGGATTCGCCCTGGTGATCGTCTACTTAGGCTGATTTGAGGGGAATTGGGCCTTTTGTTTTTGCCGTAACCCTTCAACTCCTGCCATCATATCATCTGAAAAGAAGCCTACCATTTCCAGGGCCAACGAATGATCAAAGATGGGGCCAGCATTGAGCAGCCACTGATTCAAGGCTCGTTTGGTGAATTTGATGGCCTGGCGGGGGCCGGTAGCCAGGTTCGTGGCGACTTCCATCGCCTTATCCAGAAGCTGTTCATCTGGTACACAGAGACTAACCAGATTCATGCGTTCAGCATCGCGGCCGCTGACAAAATCACTGGTCATCAAATAATACTTCGACTTGGCCATGCCACATAACAACGGCCAGATAATGGCCGCATGATCCCCAGCGGCTACCCCCATGCGCACATGCCCATCGGCCAGACGGGCACTCTCGGCGGCAATGCTAATATCAGCCAATAGGGCCACCACCAGCCCTGCTCCCACCGCTGGCCCATTAATAGCTGAAATAATCGGCTTGGAGCAATGCAAAATGTTGTAAACCAGGTCACGGGCTTCATCCAAAATGCGACTCACCTCTTCATAATTGCGGTAGGCATTCTCCACTAGCTTAAGATCACCCCCCGCTGAAAAAGCGCGTCCCGCCCCGGTAATTACCGCCACATGCACATCCGGGTCACGGTCAATGGTGCGCCAGAGTTCCACTAATTCCGTATGTAACTGAGCATCAGCGGCATTGAGCACTTCGGGTCGGTTCAACGTCATCCACAAAATGTGGTTGGAACGGCGTTCAAATAGGATATGTTGATAATCATCGTAGTTCATTGTTCACCCATTATTTGCTACATCTCATAATTTAAGTTAAGATTTTACCAATATACCACTCTAATTCGTATAATAGTACCATTAGGTGTTGGTATCGTGCCTCTGCCCCCTTATAATGTCAACTAGTTAACAGATCTGTTGTTGCTTTTTTCCAAATAAAAGGAGCTAATCATGACAACTCTTGTCATTATCCTCGTTGCCTGGATCGCTTTTTCTGCGGGGGTTGTGCTTTTTGCCTGCATGGCATCCGCTCGTTTTAGTAGTGAAGAAGATGGTTCATCTAACCATCGTGGGCGACGGGAAAGGCAAGATGTGTCACCAGCCGCTAATTTTGGGCAGGCTCCTGTACAACGGTAGCCCATAGATTTTACGTTTAACTTTGACGCCCGTCTTTTCGCAAAAAAGACGGGCGTTTTTATTTGGCTTGAAAGGTAACTACCAAACCCGTTGCCTGAGCTTGTCGAAGGCAATGGGCGGGCTTGGATAAACTCAGCCCTCGGTAGCGTTAGTCGTTACCTTGAAAGGGTGTAATTAAGGCCTTTTGTCTCAGGTGTTGTATACTAAAGTGCTGTTCAAAACAATTTTGGTTCTACCGAGTTTAGCGGGGAGGCGTGGAAACTTTAGTCGGAACGTCTCGACCGGCTAAAGCCGCGACTCCTGATTCACCCCGTCCGTTCCGGTAGACCACAATTTCGAACTTGGAGATGTGTTGGCAAATAGGCAGCCCCTTTGATAGAGTCAGGCTTGGGGCAGTTATTTATCAACCTAGGACTTACACGATTGCCTGGTATGACCCAGCAGGACACCTTCCACGGCGCGGAAAACCTGAGCATCGATCATAGAAGAACCTGACTTCTAGGCTGAACGGTTGCAGTTGTTGTTCAGATGGTTTAGACAATTTATGACGAAGCGACTTTTCTTTTTCACCCTTGTTGGCCTTTGTTTTTTGGTCTGGTTTAACCGAAACCCCATTCTAGCTCAAGATGATGGTTTGCCCCCTCTACCCACTGAGTTGGGTGAAGCTGACGCGGCCGCAGGCATGGTCATTTACCAGGCTCGGTGTGCTACCTGTCATGGCGTCACCGGTCTTGGGGATGGGGAGATGGCTCCTCAATCCATCAATCCCCCTTCACCCATTGGCACAGCCGCTTATCTGGCGACGGCAGACCTGGCCAATATGCGCCAGATTATTCTCAATGGCAATATGGAGCGGGGGATGCCCCCCTTTGGCCCAACCAATAGCGATCCTTTGGCTGACGCTGACGTGACCAATATCCTGGCGGCCTTGTATGATCTAGCCCAACTCCATGCCCCATTACCTGAAGCATCTGTTCGCGGCCGCATCATCAACGGCACGACAGGTGAACCCGTTATCGGTGATATGAACATTGAACTCAGTGCCTTTGACCAGAATTTTCAACAAACGCTGGTGATGACATCCACCTCAGATGCCGAAGGCAACTTCCTCTTCAATCTGCAAGATGTTTCCCCATCGTGGGCCTTTATTCCTAGCGTTGTTTACGAAGGTGTGGATTTTACCGGCGATGTGTTTCAATTCCAGTCAGACGTACCCGATCGGGATGTCACCGTTACCGTATTTGAACCAACCGTAGAAGATGCGGATATTCTGGTGCAACAATGGCATATTGTCGCCGAGGTGATTGAAGGGAATTTGCGCCTTGGTGAAGTGTTTATTTTTGTGAACCAAGGCAATGAGGTTTACGTTGGCCCCACAGGTGATCCTGACGCGGGAACGATCCGCATTCCTTTGCCCGTTGAGGCGGCGAACCCCACTTTTCGGCGGGGGTTTGGTGGCTCAGACTCCTTTTTACCCGCCAATGAGTTGATGCCTATTGACAACGATTGGGTAGATGTCTTCCCCTTGCGCCCAGGTTTGGGGGGCATGATTATGCTGGCGCAATATAGCCTGCCCTATGAAGATTCGATCACCCTGGAACGACCGGTCTATTACGCGGTGGAATCTTTTTCAATTGTGGTGCCCCAGGGGGTAACGGTAGACACGGACGATGGCTGGGAAGAAGGTGAAGCGCAGAATTTGGCAGGGCAAGGCAGTTTTGTGACGTATCGGTACGCGGCCGCAACCCCTGGTGACACTGTGACGATTCGGCTAAGCGGGAAACCGGATGCAGTGGTTACGACTGGTGGGAGCGCGGCCGCGGTCGTTCGCAACGAAAACAACGAGCTCTTCATCGGGGTGGTGGCTCTGGCAGTTGTTGCTGGTGGGGCCTTCTACCTTTACCGCTCCCGGCAAAACGCCACCGAGCCAGATGAGACTGATATCGAACCAGCCCTGGATAAAGAAAGCCTGCTCCAAGCCGTCGCCGACCTGGATGAACAGTATGAAGCAGGTGAACTGAACGAAGGTGATTATCAGGCTGAACGACAACGGCTAAAAGCCCTCTTGCTAGACATTTGGCATAAATAGTGACTGCGAAAATGAGTTTCAAGTTTCAAGTTCCCAGAATTCCTCTGAGTTCCCACAAGTTCCTCTGATGTTCATCCATCCCTTCGGCTACGCTCAGGACAGGCTTGGTGCGCCGTAGGCCCATGGGGAATTCTGATAGTAACATGATCCACATCGAAGGTTTAATTAAAACGTATGGCCTGAACCCGGTATTGAAAGGGGTCAATTTGCATGTCCAGGCGGGGGAATTTGTGGGGCTGGTGGGAGCCAATGGGGCGGGCAAATCTACCCTGTTGAAAATTATTGCCACCTTGTTGAAACCCACAGAAGGCGTCATCCGCATCGGCGGCTGGCCTTTGCCGGATCAGGCTGATCGGGTGCGGCCGCATCTGGGGTATGTTTCCCACGACCTGTTGCTTTACCCTGACTTGACCGCTGACGAAAATTTGCGCTTTTATGGTCGTCTTTATGGCCTGGTCCACATAGATGAACGCATCGCGGCCGCGCTCAAACAAGTAGGCCTGTATAGCCGCCGCCATGATCTACTCCGCACCTTCTCCCGGGGCATGGGCCAACGGCTGGCTCTGGCCCGCGCCACCCTGCATGGGCCAGATATCCTGCTTCTGGATGAACCATACACCGGACTCGACACTCAGGGAG
>Ga0307505_10002770_pt1 | contig 11762 bp, 9 predicted proteins | sample 23_S_MG_FD_202183 | JGI IMG/M metagenome (GOLD analysis project Ga0307505, IMG submission 202183) | Soil microbial communities from Populus trichocarpa stands in riparian zone in the Pacific Northwest, United States - 23_S | ecosystem: Environmental > Terrestrial > Soil > Riparian zone > Trees...
AGAACCAAAAAGGTTTTTGCCACGAATTAAACGAATTAGCACGTATGGTAAAAGAATTCGTGAAATTCGTGGCTGATATTCTTGCTAACTGTAAAAGAAGTTGACTTGTCAGGTACTAAAACACAGGCGAATAACACACATTCATGCGCAACTACTTCTGGAATCATTGGCCCCTGGCCCTTCGCCTCACCACCATTATTACGCTTGTCGTCATCCTGGTGGTGGTTTTTGTTTCGGCCTTGACCGTGCGGCGAGAAAGAGATAATTTCCAGACGGAACTAGAGCAACAGCTTACCCTGCTTTTAGATACACTGGCCGCCAGTAGTGCCGATTCCCTTTATTTCCTGGAAGCCGACTACCTCTCTGACTTGATGCGCGACCTGGGCGAGTTTCAAGTTGTTACCTTTGGTCGCATTTATGATGACCAGGGGCGTATTGTGGCCGATGCCCTCAACCAGGATACCCGCTTCATGGTTGAGCCAGATGCGTTTGGTCAGGAACTTATTGCTACGGATGAGGTTATTTTTCGTCCGGGTGATGAGGATCTGATTGCGGGTCGGGCCGTGATCTTGGGCAATCAAACCATTGGTGCCGTGAGTGTTGGTTTGCCAACGGCTCCTCTCGCAGCCAAGATTGCGGCGGTGCGGACACAAGGGTTGGTGGTCGCGGCCGCGGCCGCGTTCGTAGGTCTCCTGCTGGCGCTTATCATTAGCCGCTCTATCACTGAGCCAGTTCAACGTCTTATCGAAGCCACCGATGAAGTGGCCGAAGGTCATCTGGCTGAACGGGTCCAGGTACAGGGCAGTGATGAACTGGCGAAACTAGGGCATCGCTTTAACCTGATGACAGGTCGTCTGGAGCAAACCCTCTTCCAAATGGAAGAAGAAATTGAAGAGCGCAAACGGCAAGTGGCGGAGCTTGATGCCTTTGCCCACACGGTGGCGCACGATCTCAAAACCCCCTTGACCTTGATCGTGGGCTTTTCTGATCTAGTCCGCAACAATTACAAACTCATGTCACCCCAAGATTTAGATAGCTCTTTACATCGTATTGAAAAAGCCACTTACCGGGCTATCAATATCGTGGAAGAGTTGCTTCTACTGTCCAGTGTGCGTAAACAAGATGTATCCTTGAACGAGGTAGAGATGAATACGGTCGTTGAGAACGTCATAGACCGATTTTCTTATCTCATTGAGGAGAATCAAGCGCAAATCAGTGTACCCGCAGAATGGCCGGTGGCGATTGGGTATGGGCCGTGGCTAGAGGAAGTGTGGGCCAACTATATCAGCAACGCTATAAAGTATGGCGGTTCCCCACCCCAGGTAAAACTTGGGGCAACCCAACAGCCGAATGGCATGATTCGTTTTTGGGTGCGGGATAATGGCGATGGTCTGCCCCCGGAGAAACTAGCTGTCCTGTTTACGGAATTTATTCGCTTGAGTGAGTTACAGATAGAGGGGCACGGGCTGGGGTTGTCTATTGTGCAACGAATTATGAGCAAATTAGGCGGCCGCGTGGGGGTAGAAAGTGAGTTAGGTAAGGGGAGTGAGTTTTATTTTCTCTTGCCCGCCAAATAAGGTTCAGGGGTGCGGGTCATACTAGAGAACTACAAGGGTTGCCCCTACGAAAATAACGAACCGCAGAGAACGCAGAGGAAAAGAAAAATCTGTGTAAATCTGTGAAATCTGTGGATAAATTTTCATTCATCTTGGTGAGCGCCCCGCTCATGGGGAACTCCTACAAAATGGGGCGAAGCCTTAAGAAGCAAACGCTTCCCTGACAACCTTACCTTCCCAGTCGCGGTGGGGTGTCAGCCCCATAATGTGAGCCAGGGTGGGGGTTGTGTCTAACAAGCTGACAGATGTTTGAAGGATATGGCCTGGACGAATGCCTGGCCCGGCTATCATCCAGGGGATGGTCATATCTTCGGGGCTGTCGGTGCCGTGGTTGCGCTCATGGCCACCATGATCACTCTGGAGCACAATCGTTGTCTCGGCCGGGACAGCCTGGAGAAGCCACCCTAAATAGCTGTCCACCTTTGTCACTTGTTGCAGATATTCTTTACTCATCCAGCCATACAGATGGCCGAAGGTGTCTACGGTTCCGAGATAAACGAAGGCAAAATCGGGGCGTTCATGGGCGATATAGTCCGCGGCCGCATCAGCAATCACCCCATCCCCCGCCGGATCGCTGTACACGTTATACCGAAAATAGCTGTAGGCCAGACTACCGGGCTGGCTCAAATCCCGCAACTGCTCCCAATTATAAAAGAAAGCACAGTGGCGATTGGCCTGAGCTGCTACATCTACCAAACCGGGTAGCGGCCGCGCCATAGGTTGCCAGGTGTTGGTCGTAACCCCGTGCCGGGTGGGGGGCACGCTGTGAAAGATGCTCATGTGACAGGGCAGGGTCATAGAAGGCATGACCGATTGGGCTGCCAGGGTAGATGATCCACGGGCGATCAGGCTGTGTAAGGCCGGGCAATCTGTCTGGGTCAGGGCATCAGGGCGTAAGCCGTCTATGAGGATAAAAAGGGTTGATGACATAGGCATTATAGGTGGATTAACGAAAGACGGGCATTTTGCCCAGGATGGGGCGTGGCAATTGTTGCTCAAAATGTTCAACGAGCCGTTGTTTGCCAGCTAAGGGGAGAAATGCGGCCGCGGCCGCGTTCAAAATTGCCTGCCGCACGTGAGTATAAGTTAAACCTGACTCACCCATCCCCATCTGGTACTCATTGGAAAGATCACTATCACTTACACTGGGATCATCGGTGTTGAGGGTGACCAAAACCCCGGCCTCGAGCAGTTGTTTGGCTGGATGTTCGGCCATATTAGCCACGGCTCCCGTGTGAACATTGCTCAAAAGGCACATTTCCAGGGCAATTTCTCTCTCTTTCACCATTTCTATGAGGTCGGGGTCGTCAATGACCCGCACCCCATGCCCTAAACGTTCAGCGTGCAGGTCCTCAATAGCCGAGCGAATAGTGTCACCCCCCATCACTTCACCGGCATGGACGGTGATGCCTAGCCCCAGTTTGTGAGCTTCATCAAAGATATGTTTGAACGGATCACAGGGGAAACGAATTTCGTTACCGGCCAGGTCAATACCGACAATCCCTTTGTGGCGGCGGGCGAAGGCAATATGGGCTACTTTTTCGGCCAGGGCGATGTCTTCGTGGCGCAATAGGGTGACAATGAGACCCACTTCGATTTCGCAGACACGACTAGCCTGATGGGCGGCTTCGATGACCCAATCGGTGACATCGGTGAGGGGAAAGCCCCGCTTGCGAGCCAGGGCCTGCGGGCTGAAGCGGAGTTCTAAATATTGCACATTGTCCGCGGCCGCGTCCACAATCGCCTCATACGTCAGCCGGGCAATGGCTTCATCACTATGATAAAACCGGCGCAAAATCTCAAACTTAGCCAGGAAATGCTCCAGATTGGCCGGATCATTTTTGGTTACTTGAACCAGCGGCCGCAACTGAGCCGTATTCGCCGCCGGAATATCAATGCCATGCTCACGGGCGATTAGTGTCAGCGTACCCAGCCTTAGTGACCCCTCCAAATGGCGATGCAAATCAATTTTGGGCATTGCTTTTAGCGAGGCGGCCAATTCGTTACTTCCGGGCGTCATGTAAACTGCTCACTTGGGATGTGTATTAATCTGCTTTGGGGAGGGCCACATGGAATGAACTGCCTTTTTTTAATTCACTTGTGACCCAAACTCGCCCTTTGTGGGCTTCGATAATTCGTTTGACCAGGGCTAAACCGATACCGGTTCCCCCAAACCGCCGTTTAGATGACCCATCTACCTGGTAAAAACGGTCAAAAATGCGGTCCAGTTTATCTTGAGGAACCCCAATGCCCTGATCCGAAACAAGCATCAATACTTCATTCGCCGTTTCTTGAACTTCAACAAAAACCGTACCCCCCTCAGGACTAAACTTAATGGCATTGGCTACCAGATTGTCTAACACCTGCGTAATCCGTCCCTTATCAGCATAAATTCGCCCTTGGGGCAAGGGCTGAACAGCAGTTATATGCAGATTTACCCCCGTTTTCAAGTTGAGTTTGTGCCCGGCTACCGCCAGTCGCACCAAATCGCCCAGAGAAAAGGCGGTGCGATCCAGATTACCTTCCTCGATGCGTTGCAGGGTGACAATATCCTCTATCAGGCGGGTGATTTCCGAGGTTTTGGTAGCCACAATTTGCAGGGCTGCCCGCTGTTCGTCGGCGAGTAAGCCCATCTCGCCATCCATGAGCAAATCTACATATCCTTTGACAAAGGTCAGGGGAGTGCGTAACTCATGGGAGACATTTTGCACCAGTTCATCTTTAAGCCGGTCACTCTCTTTGAGTTCTTCATAGGCTAGGGAGAGTTCCTCGGCATGTTCCTGGATTTCACGTACAAAATTGGCATTGGCGATGGCGACGCTTACCTGCGCGGCCGCGACGGTCATCAATTGTGCGTCCTGCTCATCAAACCCATTGGGCAAATCACTATCAATCGTCAATGTGCCTAGTACCGTATCCCGATGAATCAAGGGCACCGCCAACAAACTCCGCACCGTCTTATCAAAAAACAGAAAATTGGGATCCGCCTGTGTATCTCGCTCATAAATAACCTGCCGCTCTCGAACTGCCTGCCCTGACACCCCTTGCCCCAACTTCATCCGCTTCTTCAGAAATTCCGGCTTGATACCCACCGCCGCCTCAATCACCAATTCATCATCATGCAACAACGAAATGGAACTGGCACGGGCATCCAATAACCGTTGCAATACCTCTACCGTTGTCTGCATTACCGATCCCAGTTCTAGCTTACCTGTCACTTGCTGAGCCATATCTACCAGGGCCGACATAGCCTGGAGCTGATGCTGTAAATTATCAAACAAATTAGCATTATGGACCGCCACCGCCGCCTGATCCGCCAGCAAATTGAGCAGAATTAACTCATCATCGCTGAAAGTGTGTTCATGCAAATAAGCCGCCGTAAACGCGCCAATAATTTGTTCGCCCCGTTTGAGCGGGAACCCGGCAATCGCCTGCACTTCCCACATCTGCGACTCTTGCGACAAAAAGAGAGGGTGTTCCTGAGCACGATTAATCACCATAGGTTGCCCATTCCGTACCACCGTCGCCGTCAGACCATCCGGGCGTGGGGGGGCCACAGGGACCTGGTGCCCATCTCGCCATAAAGCCAGGCCATAACCAAACGTTTGTCGTTCATCGTCATAAAGGTAGATGTGCAGATTAGTAGCATTGACCAGGCGTAAGGCTGCTTCACCAATGGTGTTGAGAACTTCACGCAGAGCCAGCGGCGAATTAATTTGCAGAGCGATTTTCTGAAAAGTAGAAAGCTCTTCAATCCGTTGTTGGGCCTGAGCAAATAGGCGAGCATGATCTAGGGCCACGGCCGCCTGATTGGCTAGATTTTTGGTTACCCGAACTTCGTGAGCTTCAAATTCGCGTGCTTCTTCGGCTAATCCCAGCCCTAACAAGCCCAAGAAACGATCCCGCCACACCAACGGAACCAGCAGGAGAGATTGCAGACCGACCATATCTAGCAGGGCGCGTTCATCGGCCAGTTGGGTGGCAGAATGAACAAGTTGGCGGACTTCTTGACTCGTGAACATTTGCCGCACAATAGGCAACTTATCCAGGTCGGTTAATGTGCCCAGCCCAATCTGCCGCCCGGGTTTGTCGGGGTTTGTTTTGTTTTCGTGGGCCGCCGTTTCCAATGCCTGGCGGGCTTCATCCCAAACAAAGATGGTACAGCTATCTATTTCCAGGGCACTAACCATCTCTTTGAGAATGGTTTTGAGAACGGTCTCTTGATCCAGGTTGGCCGACATCGTGGCACTGGCTTCGTAAAGAGTGGTTAGCTCGGCCAATTGTTGCTGGGTTTTACGGTGTAAATCGGCATTGTGAACGGCAATGGCGGCATGAGAAGCCAACGTCGTGATGAGCCAGACTTCTTGTTCGCGATAAGCATGGGGTTTGTGGCTTTCCAGTAGAAGTAAACCCAATACCTGATCGCTGGCGACCAGCGGGGTACCAATCCAGGAGCGTACGTTTTGTTTACCCGCCAGATTGAGCCACCGGGGGTCTACATTGACATCGTCAATGACAATGGGTTCCCTGGTTTTGAGGATCGATTGCAAGAGTGTTCGGTGTTCCCAGGTTTGGCGAATGTGGGCGGTGATGAGCTGATCATTACCCGCCCCCCGATAAACGAAGAAGCTGGGTTGATTGTTTTTGATGAGGGCCACGATGCCACAATCGAATTCGACGACTTGGGATAGGGCGCTGAGGATGTGATCCAGTACAACATCAAGCTCCAGAGAGGTGCTCACAATCGCGGCCGCTTTCTGGAGTGCTTCAGCCATGCGGAATTGCCGGGCAGAATGTTCGGCCAGTTCGTTGGTGGTGGTATAGAGGTTGGCGTTATCTATAATGACGGCTAGATGTCCGGCAATAGCTGCTAACAGGTAATAATCAGATTCATCGAACTGGTGGGGTTCGGGATGTTGGATGGAAATGACGCCCACCACCGCATCCTTGACTTGCATGGGGAAACAGAGAATGGAGCGGGGGTTAGGGTCTTCAGATAAAAGGCCAGGGACGGGCCGCTCGGCTGTCTGCCAATCTTCGGTGGCAAATGGTTCGTTGTTGCGGATGACCCAGGTCATCAGGCTTTGGCGATCAAAAACAGAGATAGGGGGTAGCTCAATTTCCTGATAGCTATAGTAAGCTAAGGGGAAAGTGACCATTTGATTTTCGACGTCGTACAGGCCAACATAGCAGGTGGGGGCGTGAAAGGCCTGGATAAGCTGTTGGTGTATTTCTTGTAGGGTGGGTTTGAGCGGTTTAAGCAAACGAGCCGATTCGGTGATGCTGTAAATGGTTTCGATACGTTGGGATTGTTGCCATTTTTGACGGGTATATTTGTCTTGACTGATGGCTACGCCCAATTGCCCGGCAATCGCTTGTAGGGTTGTGAAATTGTAGGGTGTGTTGATTTGAATGGTTGGGCCAACGACACGCCAAAGGGCTTCAGTGGATTCCCCGATGGTGATGGGAATGAGTAGTTCGCTCAGGTTGCCAGCTAAGGAGTGGACGACGACACTGTTTTGGGCCAGGGCTTCGGCAAAGCTGTCATTGAAAGAGATAGAGTGGTTACCCATGTCGGCATGGGGTTCACCGACGACAAGCCGAGGATGAAGTTGCCATTCGACGGTATCTACCATGAGCAATTGCCCACTGCTGTGGGGAAAGGTCGTGGACCATTCTTGTTGTAGCAGATCGAGGGTGGTCTGGATGTCCCGCCGCCCGGAGATGACCTGATTGAGTTTGTGGAGCAGGGTTATGGGGGGCGGTGCAGATAGAGTCGCGGCCGCGTCGCTTATCATACCGGCGACTATTTCAACGAGGGCAATCTCCTCCTCTTGAAACGGGGTGGGGCGCTCTAGACACAAGCTAGAGGCTGTGCCGGTAATGGGATAAACCAGGATGGCTGGGCCAGCTACGGGGGGTGTAGGGGTGAGGCGAACGGTCGCGGCCGCGAGATGTTGTCGAAAAAAAGCGGCAATCATCTCTTCCAGGTTTCCTTGAACCTGATCCTGACGTATGTTCTGGTTTAGTTGATTAAGTGAGACGAAAATCTCAGCGTGGGCTGGCTTCATAGGTTAATGATTCACCTGATGTGGGCGCGGGATGGTTTGTATGTAACTACGCCAGTATACCGTATTCATCCCATCAAGTCAGCATAAAAAAGGCGTGACAAAAAACGGCTCTACCGGAACGGGCAGGGCGAATTTGGAGTCGAGGCTTCAGCCGGTCGAGACGTTCCGACCAAAGTCTCCACTCCCCCCGATAAAACCGGTAGAATCCCAAAAACAAACTGGTTTGTGTGGATGGGTTGTTCGCCCGGCGTGGAAGGGCTGGATAAAATGAGGGCTTGTTATTTTATGGTTATGGAGGTGTTTTTTGACCTGGCAAGGTGTTATTCAACATTATCGAGGGCATATTCCGTTGGCCGCGGCCGCGACGCCTATCACGCTCAACGAAGGCAATACCGCACTTATCCGAGCAGATAGATTGGCCGAGCAGATTGCCCCAGGGGCTGGTTTGCAACTGTATCTTAAATATGAAGGGCTAAACCCTACCGGTTCGTTTAAGGATCGGGGGATGACGGTGGCGATTACTCAGGCGGTCTATGAGGGGGCGAAAACGGTGATTTGTGCCAGTACCGGTAACACCGCCGCCAGCGCGGCCGCGTACTCTGCCCGTGCTGGTTTGCGCTGTATCGTTCTGGTTCCCGAAGGCAAAATTGCCCTGGGCAAACTGGCCGCCTGCTTAGCCTATGGGGCTGAGGTAGTCAGCATCGAAGGCTCGTTTGATGATGGTTTGCGCCTGGTGCAAGAAATCAGCCAGCAATATCCCATCGCCCTGGTCAACTCGGTCAACCCCTGGCGGTTGGAAGGGCAGAAGACGGGCGCGTTCGAGATTTGTGACCAACTGGGTGGCCGCGCCCCGGACTGGCACTGTTTGCCGGTGGGCAACGCTGGCAACATCTCTGCCTACTGGATGGGGTACAAGGAGTATGGCCGAGGGTTGCCCCACATGTTAGGGGGACAGGCGGAAGGGGCAGCGCCGATTGTGCGCGGCCGCGTGGTCGAAAAACCCGAAACCATCGCTACCGCCATTCGCATCGGCAACCCGGCCCGCTGGCGGCAAGCTGTAGAAGCGCTGGATGAGTCCGATGGCCTCATTACGGCTATCAGCGACGAGCAGATTTTGGTCTCCTGGAAGCAGTTAGCCAGTTTGGAAGGGGTGTTTGTCGAGCCAGCCTCAGCCACGGGGTTGGCCGCTTTGCAGAAGGAGATTGCTTTGGGCAATCTGGACCCAACGGGCAAAACGGCGGTTTGCATCATGACCGGGCATGGCCTCAAGGACCCGGACACGGCTATCAAAATGGCTTCACCCCCACGGGCTGTGCCCGCTACCCTGGACGCACTGGCCCAGATTGTGAACCCCTCACCCTAACCCTCTCCCCACTGGGGCGAGGGAATTGGCACCTTTCTCCCTCGCAGGGAGAAGGGCCAGGGATGAGGGCGAATATAAAGGATCATCTGTTATTCAAAAGCCAGGAATTCGTACTGGACCCACCCTTCCAGACCGTCCACGGTGCTGATTTCTTGCCATAAGAGACCCCCCTGGTTGGCCCGACCGGGCAGGAGCAAGACGATATCCCCATTGTCTACCAGGCCAATGGTTTGGCTTCCACCTGGATAACGACGAATAAAGAGACTACTACCATCTGTATCAACCAGAGCCGTTGGCCCACTGATAGGTGTGGGTGTCCAGGTGAGTGTGGGGGTTAACGTAGGCGAGGGTGTAGGCGTGGGGGTGCGGCTGGGCGTGGGTGTGGGTGTTTGGGTGGGTGTGCCCGTGGGGGCGTTGGTAGGGCGTGGAGTGGGTGAACTGGTGTCGTCGGTGGTGGCAGAAGTCGCGGCCGCGTTCCCTGTTTCGCCGGTATTGGTTACGGTTAGGGTGGCTTGCACAGGGGGTGGTCCACCAAAGGCCCCGGTCACGGGTGTCAGCGGGGCAGGGGTAACTTCTTCTGTGCCCGTTGTCTCAAGCGTGGGGCTGGGCAGAATGACCACATTATCAAATTGGGATGCGGGAGTGGGAGAGACGTTGGCGGTTGTGCCGGGTTCTGTGCTATTGCCCAAGGGGACACCAGCCACAAAAAACCCAATCAACAACAACACCAGGGCGAAGGCGTAACCGGTGAGGGAACGCACGGAAACGGGTAACCCGGCGCGCCGGGCCAGGGCCGGGGTTTGAATGAAAAGAGCCAGCCCCAAAACAAAGAGTGCACCGATAGCGGAGAGGGCCATGCCCCATAAAGTCCAAAGTGGAAACATAACCAAGCGATTATAACGAGTTCAAAGGCAAGGTGTTAATCTGCGGCCGCATGTTAAGCCACCGCCAAGATTACCCTATCTAAAACGGCTGTACCCGTTGTTTTTGGCGGCGCTCCTGGCGGCGGATGCGGCCGCGGACATCAAAATAACGTTCGGCTCCTAGGAGCAGGGCATTCAGCACAAAGGCCAACACCGCTACCACCACCGAACCAGCCACGATTTTGTCGTAGCGGTTCTGGGCAATGCCGTCAAAGAGCAAAGTTCCTAATCCCCCGGCGGCGAATTTGGCTCCAATGGTGGCAATAGCCACAGCCACCACTGCGGCAATGCGCATCCCCGCCAGAATCACTGGCAAGGCCAACGGCACTTGCACCCGCCACCACCGTTGCCAGCCATTCATCCCCAAACCGGTGGCCGCTTCTATCACCTCGGCTGGCACCCCTTGTAACCCCACTACGGTATTCCGCACCAGGATAATCTGGGTATAGATGATCAGGGCGACAATGACAGTGGTTCGACCCAGACCAAACAGGGGCAACAAGAGAATGAGCAGGGCGATGCTGGGAATGGTGTAAAAAATCCCCAGCAGGCCCATGACCGGAGTTGCCAGTTGCCGATAGCGCACCAGCCCCACGCCCAGCGGGACAGCCAGCAAGGTGGCAATGATCAGGGCGATCACGGTCATACTAAGATGTTGGCCGGTCAGGCGGAAGATGATGGTGGGGTTGTTGAGGATGTAGGTCATGGGAGAGTAGAATGTGGAGAGTGGAGAGTGGAGAGTGGAGAGGGCCGCAAATCTCAGTCTCTCGTCACCAGTCTCTTCTTTATCTTTACCCGGCGCTGAGTTGGATGCCGCGTAGGGTGAGCAAGCCCACCGGTTTTTCACCGTCCAGGACGATGAGGGCGTGTTGGTCGGTGCTGAGGAGCAAGGAGAGGGCCTGGCGCAGGTTTTCATGGCAGTTGACGGTGGGTTGACCGTCGAGATTGAAGGAGGATGGTAATGGTTCCATCGCGGCCGCGACCCGCAACAAACTTAATTGCCGCACAATATCATCCGCCCCAATCAGGGCATGGACAAATTCATCAACCGGGCGGCGGAGCAGGTCAAACGGAGGGGCATATTGCACCACCTGCCCGGCCCGCATAACCACAATTTTGTCGGCCAGGCGCAACGCCTCTTCCACATCATGGGTCACAAACAAAATCGTCTTCTTGAGCTTCTGCTGTAAATCCAGGAGTGCATTCTGTAGTCCGGTTCGGGTAATGGCATCAATCGCCCCAAACGGCTCGTCCATCAAAATCAGCCCCGGATCACCCGCCAGGGCACGAGCTACGCCCACCCGTTGCCGTTGCCCGCCTGACATTTGTGAAGGATAACGCTCGCGGTACTCATGGGGGGGTAAATCCACCAGGTCTAACAACTCATCCACCCGCTGGCTGATCCGATCTGGCTCCCAGCCCAGCAAGGTGGGCACCACACTCACATTTTGGGCCACCGTCATGTGGGGAAACAGACCAATCTGTTGGATAACGTAACCAATCTGTCGTCGGAGCATGACCGGTTCAATCTGGCGGATGTCTTGCCCACCCAACCAGATAGTGCCCCCGGTAGGTTCAATCAGCCGGTTGACCATTTTCAACAGGGTGGTTTTGCCACAACCAGAAGGGCCTAACAAGACGACAAAACTGCCCTCCGTGACCTCGAAATTGCAGTTGTCTACGGATGGGCGAGGGGCGTTAGTAAATTGTTTAGAGACGTTATCGAAGCGGATGGTGGTCATAAAAATACGACGAGGAGATTAAGAGACTGGTAAACCAGTCTCTTAAT
>Ga0307505_10002771_pt1 | contig 11761 bp, 12 predicted proteins | sample 23_S_MG_FD_202183 | JGI IMG/M metagenome (GOLD analysis project Ga0307505, IMG submission 202183) | Soil microbial communities from Populus trichocarpa stands in riparian zone in the Pacific Northwest, United States - 23_S | ecosystem: Environmental > Terrestrial > Soil > Riparian zone > Trees...
TCGGCATCACCTTCAGCTCCATCGGCTACACGACTCCCGAGCAGGTCATCCGCGACGCCGACACCGCCATGAACAAGGCCAAGTCGGGCGGCAAGGCCCGCTACGCGATCTTCGACGCGAGCCTGCAGCAGCACGTCTCGGCGCAGCTCCACCTCGAGTCGGAGCTGCGCCGCGGGCTGGGCGCGGGCGAGATCTACCTCGACTACCAGCCGATCTTCGCCCTGCGGGGCGGCCGGCTCGTGGGCTTCGAGGCGCTGGCGCGCTGGCGCCACCCCGAGTGCGGCGTGATCGAGCCCACCGCTTTCATCCCCCTGGCGGAGGACACCGGCCTCATCGTGGCGCTCGGAAGCTGGGTGCTGCGCGAGGCGTGCAGCCGGATGGCGGCGTGGACCGAGGCGGGCGCCAAGGGCCTGAAGATGAGCGTGAACGTCTCCAGCCTCCAGGTGGCCGACCCCGGGTTCGCCTCCGAGGTGAAGCGCGTGATCGCGGAAACCGGCCTTTCGCCCGGCCAGCTCACGCTGGAAGTCACCGAGAGCGTCCTCATGGATGGCGAGGGCGCCGCGGTGGGAATGCTCACCGAGCTGCGCGACATGGGCATCACGCTCAGCATCGACGACTTCGGCACCGGGCACTTGTCGCTGTCCCGTCTGTCCCGGCTGCCCATCGACCAGCTGAAGGTCGACCGCTCGTTCATCGCGAGGATCGGCGCGGGCGACGACAACGGCGAGATCGTCCGGGCGATCATGGGCCTGGGCCGGGCGCTGTCCAAGCAGGTGCTCGCGGAGGGCATCGAGAACCCCCGCCAGCTCTCGATCCTTCAGGACCTGGGCTGCGAGTTCGGGCAGGGCTTCCTGCTCTCGCCGCCCGTGGACGCCACGGTTGCCGCGGCCATCGCCACGAGGGGCAAGCCGGTCCACGGCGCGTGAGCGCGCCGCGCCCCTAGACCTTTATCTGCACATGCACGGTCGCGCGGTCTCCTTCGATGGCCCGCGTGACCTGCAGGTAGGCGCGGATCGACGCGCGCGCCATCTCCACCGCCTCCACCTCCGTGGCTCCCCGGCATATGCAGCCCGGTAGCTCCTGCACGCGCGCGATGTAGAAGCCCATCGCCCTGTAAAGGGCGACCCGGAAGGTGGCGCTGCCGTTCGACTCCATGGCCGTGGACGATACGCCGCGGCGCTCGGCCGGCACCTCCGAAATGCCCGTGCGCCGGTTGGCGATTCTCGGCTGCGCGGCTTGCGGCACGCTCCTACGATGCACTCACCGGTCGGGGCACGACAGCCTGCCGGGAAACAGCGTGCCTCGCATAGAGGAGGGTGTCGTGAAGGAACTCAGTCTCGAGGAAGTGTTGCGCATCGCGGGCGGAGTGCCGGTTTCCGCGGCGCTCGACGAAATCACCTACCGCGCGCCGCAGGAATCGGCGGGCGAACCGGTCGACTTTGCGCACCTCCTCGCGCCCGTTCCCCGCGCGCCCGATCCGACGTGACTTCGCTGCAGCCTCGAGTGTCCCGGCCGTCCCTTGCAACAGCGAACAGGAGATCCAGATGAAGGAAGTTCCCAAGCAGCACACGCCCGACGTCTCGGGCGGCCAGTACAGGGACGACACCTGTATCCCGAACCCGACGCTTCCGTCCCCCGACGAGTCGTATCCCACCGATCCGGTGCGTCCCGTCGTGCTTGTTCCGACGTCGGTGTAGGCGTGCACAAACGCAGAAAGGAAATGACATGAGCGACAGACCGGTACCGAAGATTCCCGAAGGCATCCTCTCCGACGAGCAGATCGCGAAGATCAGCGGTGGGGAATGCACCGTGAGCGATTACATGGAGGCCCTCGACAAGCTGAAGGCCTCATACGAACAGGTGATCGACTTCACGTCGTACGTGATCGAGCGGGTGGCGGGTTAGCAAACAAGAAAGGGGCCGCGAAGGCGGCCCTGCTTTCGAGGAGAAGCGACGATGAGAGTCGGCAACGCCTCCGGCCTGCAGATCGCATTCTTCACCTACGCCCTGTTGCTTCTCGCTGTCCCAGTCAGTCGGATCGCGGAAGAGTCGCTGGGCACGTCCGGTCACGCGACCGCGTTGGTCAGCAAGGCCACCCCGTTTGCCATGTTCGTGGCGGCGGTGGCCTTGATCCCTCCGTTCCGCCGCGCGGTGCTCCGCCTCCTCGTCGCGCCGATCCCGGTGCGTTTCCGCTCGGAAGTCGCCGTCGTGAGCGTGGCCTCGGCGCTGCTCAAGTTCGCCTTCACGGCCCTGCTTGCATTCTGGGTATGGGCCCGGGAGGGAACGGCCGGCGTCGATGAGAGGATACGAATCGACGTCGTGCGGGACATGGAAAAGGCATTCGATCCGGCGGGACTCGTGATGTACCTGGTCCTGGTGCCGATCATCGGTCCGATCATCGAGGAGGTGATCTTCCGCGGCTTCCTCTACCGCGCGCTCGAGCGGAAGTGGGGATGGATCGCCGCGATGATCCTTACGTCGGCCCTGTTCGGGCTGTATCACAAGCACTTCTACGCGGCGTTCATCAGCTCGATCGTCTTCGTCTGCGTGATGCGCCGCACCGGCTCGCTCTGGTCCGCGATCGTCGTCCACGGCTTCGGCAACCTGATGCTCTGGTGGCCGCTCGCCGGCCAGTTCGTGTTTCCGCATTGGGGACGCGCGAGCGAGCTCCCCACATGGCACTTCCACATCGCGTGCCTCGTCTTCGCGTTGATCGCGCTTCCCATCTACATCTGGATGTCGCGCGATCGTCACGCCGCCGCTCCCACCATGTTCCTGCAGCCGAATGGCGCTCTTTCGAAGTGAGAGCGAGGAGGCGCGCGCGAGCGCGTGGCTGGGACGGATCCTCCTCGTAAGGCCGCTCTCGTTCGCATTCCTCACAGCGGCCGCACTGCTGATCGCGTTGGCGCTCGCCGCCTTCTTCATCGCGGGCGAGTACACGCGCAAGGCGCGCCTGGCCGGAGTGCTGGCGCCGAAGGGCGGCGTCGTGAAGGTGGTTGCGCAGCAAGCGGGCACCGTCCAGGACCTGCGCGTCGCCGAAGGCGGGGCGATCGAGGACAGCCAGCCCCTCCTTTCTCTCGTCGACGCCCGGGCGCGGTCGACCCTCGAGGACCTCGGCGGCTCGATCGACGCGCGCCTCCGGGATCGTCGACGCGCACTCGACATGCAGCGCGAGCACGCGCTGGCTGCGCTGCGCTCCGAGCAGGCGGCGCTCCAGCATCGCAGCGCCGGCCTCGAGCGCGAGCTGGCGCAACTCGATGTCGAGCTCGATATCCAGGCGCGCCGCCTGGCGGTCTCACGCCAGGGCGTCGAGCGCTGGCATCGACTCGAGGGCAGCGGCTTCGTCTCCGCGGCGGCCGCCGATCGCGAGCGCGATGCGGCCCTCGAGCATGAGTCGCGCTACGAAGGAGCGCGGCGCACGCGCCTCGCGCTGGCACGCGAGCTCGCCGCCGTGCGCCTCGAAGGCGACACCGCGCGATCGCGAGGCAGCGCGCAGCTCGCGGCCATCGATGTCCAGGCCGCAGCCCTCGACCAGGAGCGCGTCGAGCGCGGCGCGCAGCATCGCCTGGCGGTGCTCTCGCCGGTGCGCGGGACGGTCGCGACGGTGCTGGTAGAGACGGGGCAAATGGTGGCCGCCGGCTCGATGCTCGCGACCATCCTTCCCGCCGATGCCGAGCTCGAGGCGCACCTCTTCGCCCCCTCGCGCTCGATCGGCTTCATCCGCGTTGGACAGGAGGTCCTGCTGCGCTACCTCGCCTACCCCCACCAGAAGTTCGGCAGCCACTCCGCACGCGTGACCGCGATCGCGCGCAATCCGCTCATGCCGGCCGAGCTCGGATTCAGTCCCATCGATGGAAGCCGCGAGCCGCTCTACCGCATCAAGGTCGCGCTCGCCACCCAGGCCATCGCGGCCTACGGGCGCGCCGAGCCGCTGCAGCCCGGCATGCAGCTCGAGGCCGACGTCCAGCTCGACCGCCGGCGGCTGATCGAGTGGGTGTTCGAGCCGCTGCTGAGCCTCGCCGGAAGGACCTGATGGAAACCGTCGCCCGCCTCCAGTTCGGATTGCGCGCGCGCCTGCCCATGTTCCTGCAGACCGAGGCGGCCGAGTGCGGGCTGGCGAGCCTCGGCATGGTCGCCTGCTTCCACGGCCACCGCGTCGATCTTGCCGCGCTGCGCCGCCGCTTCACCGTTTCCCTCAAGGGCGCGACCCTCGCGTTCCTCATGCAGGCGGCCGGAAAGCTCCATCTGGCGCCGCGGCCGCTGCGCCTGGAGCTCGACGAGCTGGCGCAGCTGCGTGCGCCGTGCATCCTGCACTGGGACATGAACCACTTCGTCGTGCTCAAGTCCGCCGACGGCCGCGGCGCGGTGGTGCACGATCCGGCGTTCGGCGTGCGGCGGCTCTCGCTCGCCGACGTGTCGAAGCACTTCACCGGGATCGCGCTCGAGCTCACGCCGACCTCGGAGTTCCGCCCAGCCGACGAGCGCCGCAGCATTCGCCTGCGCGACCTCATGGGGCCGGTGACGGGGCTCAAGCGGTCCCTCACGCAGGTGTTCCTGCTCGCGCTCGCGCTGCAGGCCGTCGCCGTGGTGAGTCCCTTCTACATGCAGTGGGCGGTCGACGGCGCCGTCGTCACCGCCGACCGCGACCTGCTCACGGTGCTGGGCCTGGGGTTCCTGCTGCTCGTGGTGGTCCAGGTAGCGATCTCGGCGCTGCGCTCCTGGGTCGTGCTCTACCTCGGCACGACGTTGAACCTGCAGTGGCTCGCCAACGTCTTCTCGCACCTGCTGAAGCTGCCGGTCAGCTACTTCGAGCGCCGCCATCTGGGCGACGTGGTCTCGCGCTTCGGCGCGGTGACGACCATCCAGCGCACGCTCACCTCGAGCTTCGTCGAGGCGCTCATCGACGGCTTCATGGCGATCGCCACGGCTGCGATGATGCTGGTCTACAGCGCGGCGCTGACGGCGGTCGCGATGGCGGCCGTGGGCCTGTACGGCATGCTGCGATGGACCTTCTACGCCCCGCTGCGCCGCGCGACAGAGGAGCACATCGTCCACTCGGCCAAGCAGCAGAGCCACTTCCTCGAGACGGTGCGCGGCGTGCAGTCGATCAAGCTCTTCGGCCGGCAGGAGGAGCGGCGCTCGCGCTGGCTGAACCTCGTGGTCGACGCCGTGAACCAGGATCTCGCCTCGCAGAAGCTCACGCTCGGGTTTCGCTCGGCCAACGGCCTCGTGTTCGGCATCGAGCGCGTCGCCATCGTGTGGCTGGGCGCCCTGCTGGTGCTCGACAGCGCCTTCTCCGTCGGCATGCTGTTCGCCTTCGTTGCGTACAAGGAGCAGTTCTCCGCGCGCGTCGCGGGGCTGATCGACAAGCTGATCGACCTTCGCATGCTGAACCTGCAGGGAGAGCGCCTCGCCGACATCGTGCTGGCGCCGCCCGAGGAGGAGTCGCCTCCCGCGCCGATGGACGCGATCGACGCCTCGCTCGAGGTGCGGGCGGTCTCCTTCCGCTACTCGGACCCCGAGCCCCTGGTGCTGGTGAACTGCTCGTTCGCCGTGGCGCCCGGCGAGTCGGTCGCCATCGTCGGTGCCTCGGGCGGCGGCAAGACCACGCTCGTGAAGCTGATGCTCGGATTGCTGCAGCCCACCGACGGCAAGGTGCTCGCCGGCGGCGTCGACATCCAGAAGCTCGGCATCGACCGCTACCGCAAGCTCGTGGGGACGGTCATGCAGGACGACCAGCTCTTCGCCGGCTCCATCGCCGACAACATCAGCTTCTTCGACCCGGCGCCCGACCATGCGGCAATCGAGCATTTCGCGCGCGTTGCCGCCGTGCATGACGACATCGCGGCGATGCCCATGGCGTACAACACGCTCATCGGCGACATGGGTGCGGCGCTCTCGGGCGGGCAGCGGCAGCGGATCCTGCTCGCGCGCGCCCTCTACAAGCGGCCCAGGATCCTGTTCCTGGACGAGGCGACGAGCGCGCTCGACGTCCAGAAGGAGCGCGCCGTCAACGATGCGATCCGCTCCCTCAACCTCACGCGGATCATCATCGCGCACCGGCCCGAGACCATCGCTTCCGCCGATCGCGTCATCGTGCTGCAGGCAGGCAAGGTGGCGCAGGACCTTCGCCGTGTCGACAAGGAGCGCTCCGGAACGGGCTAGAATCCCCGCTCCCCATGACCTCCTCCTGGATGATCGTCGCGGGCTTCTTCTTCGCGACGATGGCCGTGTTCGTGAAGCTCGGCTCCGAGCACTTCGGCGCGGCGGAGCTGGCGTTCTACCGATCGCTCGCGACGATGCTGGTGGCCTACGCGGTGCTGCAGGCCACGCGTGGCACGATCCGCAGCGAACACACGCGCACGCACTTGATCCGCGGCATCGTGGGCGCTCTTTCGCTGGTCGGCTATTTCTATGCGATCACGAATCTCTCGGTCGCGACCGCGCAGACGCTCAACTACACCTCGCCCCTCTTCCTCGCCATCGTCACCACCGTGGTGCTGGGCGAGCGCTTCTCCGGTTGGCTCGTCGTCGCCATCGTCGGCGGCTTCGTGGGCGTGGGCCTGCTGTTGCAACCCTCGTTCCAGGGCGGCAAGGAAGGCGCGGCGCTGATCGGCCTCTTCTCAGGCGTGCTCGCCTCATGGGCCTACCTCGCCGTGCGCACGCTCGGGCGCCTGGGCGAGCCCGACTGGCGCGTGGTGTTCTGGTTCGGCCTGGTGTCCACCGTCGTGTGCGCGATCTGGCAGCTCGCCACTTCGACCTTCCACGCCATCGAGTGGCGCACCGTGTGGATCCTGCTGGGCCTCGGCGCCAGCGGCACGCTCGGCCAGATCTGCATGACGCGCGCCTACCGCACCGGCAACACGCTGGTGGTGGGCAGCTACTCGTACTCCACCATCGTCATGGGGATGGCATTCGGGATGATCCTCTGGAACGACATCCTCTCGCCGCTCGAGTGGGCAGGGATCGCGGTCATCGTGGCGAGCGGGCTCCTCGCCATGCGGGTGGAGAAGAAGGAGCAAGTCGAGGAAGCCGGGTTCGAGGGATAGCAGGGGCGACTGTATAGTGCGGGGTTTCGGTCGACGGGTTAGGAACGGGATGCTGATCACCGCCGAAGAGCTCGCGAGGCACCTGGACGACCCCGACTGGATCGTCATCGACACGCGCCACGAGCTCACCAACCCTGACACGGGACCGCGTGTGTATGCCGAGGGCCACATCCCCGGCGCGTACTTCATGCACGTGGACCATGACCTCTCCGGACCCAAGACGGGCAAGAACGGCCGCCATCCGTTGCCCGGCCTCGCCGAGTTCGCCGCGAAGCTGAACGAGCGTGGTGTGGGCCCGGGCAAGCAGGTCGTGATCTACGACGACATGGCCGGCAACTACGCCGTGCGCCTGTGGTGGATGCTGCGCTGGCTGGGGCACGACAAGGTCGCGGTGCTGGATGGCGGCTACCCGCTTTGGGTCAAGGAGGGCCGCCCGGTCACGAAGGAGGTGCCTGCGCCGCGCAAGGGCGCCTTCGTCCCGCGGCCGCACCTGGGCGATGCGGTGGACGTGCACTTCGTCGGGCGCTTCAGCGAGTCGCCGGAGATGAAGCTCGTCGACGCGCGCATCGCGGAACGCTTCAGCGGAAAGCAGGAGACGATCGATCCCGTCGCGGGCCACGTCCCCGGCGCGATCAACCGCTTCTGGAAGGACAACCTCGATTCCGACGGCCGCTTCAAGGCCGCTGCGCGCCTGCGCGAGGAGTTCGATCGCCTGCTCGAGGGCGCGCGCCCGGAGCAGGTCGTGCACATGTGCGGCTCTGGCGTGACCGCGTGCCACAACATCTTCGCCATGGAGCTCGCGGGGCTTTCGGGCTCGAAGCTCTATCCCGGCTCGTGGAGCGAGTGGTGCGCCGATCCGGCGCGCCCCGTCGCCCGGGAATCGCAGTGAAGCTTCGCCTTGCCACGGCGCTGCTGGCCGCCGCGTTCTGCGGCGCCACGGCGGCGCAAGAGGTGGTCACGCCGCCTGCCGCCCTCGTCCTCGAGAACGTCCCGCCGATCCCGGTCGAGGTGGCTCAGAAGGTGAGGCCGTACGAGGAGTTCCGCCCGCACACGCTCGCCTCGTGGCATCCGCTGCAGCGCGAGATGCTCGTGCGCCGCCGCCTCACCGCGACCTTCCAGGTCCACCGGGTCGCAGATCCGGGCGCGGCGCCCCGGCCCCTGACCGAGTATCCCGACGCGGTCGCGAGCGCCTCGTTCCAACCCACGCACGGGGACTACTTCCTCTTCACCATGGGGGAAGGCGGCAACGAGGGGTTCCGCATCTACCGGCAGGACGTCGCGACCAGGTCGGTCACGCCGATCAGCCCCGAGGGCGAGCGCGCGGGCGCCCCCTCCTGGAACCGCGCCGGGAATCGCATCGCCTACACCACGGTGCTGATCGACCGGAACAACCCCGACCGCACCGCGCGCACCACGCTGCACCTGGTCGATCCTGCGCGGCCCGAGACCGGCAAGGTGCTCGCGCGCTTCGACGACGGCGGCTGGTCCGGCTTGCGCTTCTCCGAGGACGGCAAGCGCCTCGCCTTCGTCGAGTTCATCTCCACCAACGAGAGCCACCTGTGGGTGATCGACGTGGTGAGCCGCAAGAAGAGGCGCGTCACACGTCCCGGCCGCAAGGAGACCGTCGCGTACCGGAACCCGCGGTTCACGAAGGATGGACGCGCGCTCTTCGCCACCAGCGACCGCGACAACGAGTTCCGGCGCCTGGTGCTGGTGCCGCTGAACGGCACGGCCGAGCGCGTGCTGACCGCGCACAAGCATGACGTCGACGACTACGAGCTCTCCTTCGACGCCGGGCTCGCCGCCTTCATCACCAACGAGAACGGCGGCCACGTGATGCGCTTCCTCGACCTCGTCACGCTCAAGGAGCAGCCGCGGCCGGCGCTCCTGGACGGGGTGATCGGCGGGCTCGAGTGGCGGCCGAAGTCCCACGAGATCGGGTTCCACATCACCTCCGCGCGCTCCTCGGGCGACGTGTTCTCGTACGACGCCAAGACCAACCAGCTCACCCGCTGGACCAACGGCAACAACCCGCAGGTGAACGCGCGCGAGTTCGCCGAGCCGGTGGTAGTGCGCTGGAAGAGCTTCGACGGGCGCGAGATCACGGGGCTGCTGTACCAGCCGCCCGCGCGCTTCACCGGCAAGCGGCCGGTGATCGTGGACATCCACGGCGGCCCGGCCGTGCAGGCGCGCCCCACTTTCCTCGGCCGCAACAACTATCTCATCGGCGAGCTCGGCATCGCCATGATCTATCCCAACGTGCGCGGCTCCTCGGGCTTCGGCAAGACCTTCCTCAAGCTCGACGACGGCAGGAAGCGCGAGGACTCGGTGAAGGACATCGGCGCGCTGCTCGACTGGATCGGTGCGCAGCCCGGCCTCGATGCCGGCCGCGTCATGATCATGGGCGGCAGCTACGGCGGCTACATGAGCCTCGCGTGCTCGGTGCACTTCGCCGACCGCATCGCCGGCTCCCTCTCGACCGTGGGCATCTCCAACTTCGTGACCTACCTCGAGCGCACCGAGAGCTACCGCCGCGATCTCAGGCGCGTCGAGTACGGCGACGAGCGCGATCCCGCCATGCGCGCCTTCCTGGAAACGATCGCGCCGCTCAACCACGCGGCGAAGATCACCAAGCCGATCGTGATCGCGCAGGGCCTGAACGACCCGCGCGTGCCCCATACCGAGGCCGAGCAGATCGTCGCCACGTTGAAGAAGCAGGGCACGCCCGCGTGGTTCGTGATGGCGAAGGACGAGGGCCATGGATTCGCGAAGAAGCCCAACGCCGACTACCTCTTCTACACGCTGGTGGAGTTCGCGCGCCGCAACCTGCTGCAGTAGCGCCTAGAGGTCGAGCACCGAGTCGAGGCCCCGGTGCAGGCCCACGAGACCCGGCACCTTGCGGATCGCGAGCAACGCGCCATCCACATACGGCCGCGCGCTGGTGCCGGTGTCATGGCGGATCGAGAGGCGCTGGTCGGGCATGCCGAAGATCGCCTCGGTGCTGAGCGTGTAGCCGGGCAGGCGCACCGAATGCACCTGTGAGCCCGACACCGTTCCGCCGCGCGCTTCGCGCACGCCCTTCGTGTCCGCGACCGCGATGGTGGGCTCGGGCGCGCGCACCCTCGAGAGGCGGAAGGCGAGCTCGCGCGCGGTGCCGCTGGGCGCATCGGGCTTGTCGTCGTGCGCGTAGTCGAGGATCTCCCACTGCGGGATCAGGCGCGCCGCGGCCTCGGCGAACTTCTGCATCAGCACCACCGTGAGCGCGAAGTTGCCGCAGGCGAGCACGCCGCGCTCCTTCGCCTTCGCTGCCGCATCGATCTCGGCGTAGTCGGCCTCGGTGAGGCCCGAGGTGCCGACCACCACGTGCGCGCCCGCCGCGATCGCGGCGAGCACATTGGCCTTCGCGGTGTCGGGCTTGGTGTACTCGACGAAGACGTCGCACGGCGTGGCGAGCGCCTTGGCGGCGGTGGAGAACACCGGGGCGGCGAGGCGGGAATCGCCGAGCACGTCGCCGAGCGCACGGCCCGCGCTCTTGCGGGCGACGGCGGCGACGAGCGCCAGGTCGGGAGCGGCGGCGATGCCGCGCGCAAGTTCGGAGCCCGCCCAACCCGTGGCGCCGGCGAGACACACCCTCAGCTTTTCCATGAGGCGCCGACTATACTAGATGCGAGGGAGGGATTACATGTCCGAGGCACTTCAAATCCTGTCGGTGGGAGTGGGGACGCTGCTCGCGATCGTGGTATTCGCCGTCATCGTCTTCTGGTTCATCGAGGACGTGACGCAGAAGAAGCACGCGGTGCTGCGCAACTACCCGGTGATCGGGCGGCTGCGCTACTTCTTCGAGAAGCAGGGCGAGTACTTCCGCCAGTACTTCTTCGCCGGCGACCGCGACGAGATGCCGTTCAACCGCGCCACGCGCTCCTGGGTCTACCGGGTCGCGAAGAAGGAAGACGGGAGTGGCTTGATCGGCTTCGGCTCCACTTACGACATCAAGGCGCCGGGCGCGATCCTCTTCGTGAACTCGGCATTCCCGGTGCAGGAGTGGGAGCACAAGGCCACACCCCCGCTCGTCATCGGCGGGGGCTAGTGCGAGCACCCCTTCACCGCGCGCTCGATGGTCAACATCAGCGGCATGAGCTTCGGCGCCATCTCCAAGCCCGCGGTGCAGGCGCTCGCGCGCGGCGCGGCCGAGGCCGGCTGCTGGATCGACACCGGCGAGGGGGGCCTCGCGCCCCACCACCTCGAGGGTGGGCCGGACGTGATCATGCAGATCGGCACCGCGAAGTACGGCATCCGCGAAGCCGACGGCGCCTTCTCCCCGGCGCGCGCGAAGGAGCTCGGCCGCGTGGTGAAGGCCTTCGAGATCAAGCTGTCGCAGGGTGCGAAGCCCGGCAAGGGCGGCGTCCTTCCCGGCGGCAAGGTGACATCGGAGATCGCGGCGATCCGCGGCATCCCGCAGGGCCAGGACTCCATCAGCCCCAACCGGCATCGCGACGCGGCGAACGTCGGCGAGCTGCTGGACCAGGTGCATTACATCCGCACCCTCACCGGGCGGCCGGTCGGCATCAAGACGGCGATCGGCGGCTGGAAATTCCTGAACGACATGGCCGAGAACATCCTCACGCGCGGGCTCGAGTACGCGCCCGATTTCCTCGTGATCGACGGCGGCGAGGGCGGCAGCGGCGCCGCGCCCCAGGCGCTCTTCGACCACA
>Ga0307505_10002772_pt1 | contig 11757 bp, 11 predicted proteins | sample 23_S_MG_FD_202183 | JGI IMG/M metagenome (GOLD analysis project Ga0307505, IMG submission 202183) | Soil microbial communities from Populus trichocarpa stands in riparian zone in the Pacific Northwest, United States - 23_S | ecosystem: Environmental > Terrestrial > Soil > Riparian zone > Trees...
AGCTAGAGCTAGAGGAAACCTCTCTACTACTACTCTAACTCTAGCTCTAGCTTCACATCACAAATCCTGGTAGGTTGTGACTTGAAGTTCGGGATAATGGTGTAAGCGATGGCGAATGATGTGACAATGTTGAACGTTGACAACCACCAGGATGCGCCGACCGGGATCACGACGCGCCACAGCCAAAACAGATTCAGTCAGGTGGTCGGCGTGCTCATCCCAGGCCTTTTGCACAGTCTGACCGGCCAGACGCCGGGTTAAACCGTATAAAGTATTGGCTAACTCGTGTCGCCAACCCTGGTTGATGGCATCGGGACCGGGGGCGGTGCGCTGTATGAGGGCCAACAAGGAGCGCACCCAGGCAATGACGCGGCCGCGCCATCCGCTGGCTTCTGGTTTCGGCGGATGTTGGTGCCCAGCCAGGGGAACGACCACGATATCCGTCTGTTCGGCCAATGGCAGAAGTGCTTCCTGGTATTCCGGTGGCAGAGTGGCAAAATCTTGCTGTTGCCACTGGGCTGTCGTCATATCCAGACATAACAAATCCGGGTGGATGTCAGCCACCAGATGCACCAGGGCAGTCAAGTTATACGGGATTGGCTCCCGCTGAAACTCGGCTAATGTCCCCAAGACGGCGATGGTGGTTGGTTCCGCATTGCTCATTCATTCATTCCTTTCACTTACACCGGTCATGATACCCGTTGTCAGGCTGGTTCGATACGGTAGAAACACGGGATTGTGCCTAGGTGAAATTACGTAGGGGTTTCAGTTTCGAGTTTCGAGTTCAGAGTTTCGCGTTAATCACCTGACTCGAAACTCGAAACGTTGAACTCGGAACTTCACCTTCCATACCCATGATTGACCGCCCACAAGACTGCCTCTGTACGTGAGGCGATGGCGAGTTTGCTGTAGATGTTGCGTAGATGGGCCTCGACGGTGCGTACACTAAGAAAGAGGGCTTGGGCGATGTCTTTGTTGGTCAATCCTTGCGCTAACAGGCGCAAGACTTCTGTTTCACGCTCACTCAGGCTTTCGATGGGCTGAGCCTGGTCATAGTTGCCACGCGTCAGAGCCGTTAACGCCTGGATCGCCAGTTCCGGTGGTAAAACAATTTCACCCCGCGCCACGGCAATGAGGGCAAGAGCCAATTCGGGGGCACTGGCATTACGACTGAGGCATCCGGTTGCTCCAGCCTGAAGGAGACCTACGATCTGGGTTACGTCGTGGTGATCAATGAGGCAGAGGATGGTTGAATGGGGTGCGGCCGCAGCGAGGTGTCGCACCCACTCTGGTTGTACAGGGGTCATATCCACCAGGAGCGCAACCGGGGCTTCGACCATACCCTGTAATTCATCTGGGGCTGCGGCCGCGCCGCGTACTACCAGTCCTGGTTGTTGCCCTAGCAGGGCTGACCAAGCTAACCGGTGCAGGTTCGCGGCCGCGAGGATAATCACAGAGATCGCCAATGCCCTTTCTGACATTATTTCACGGTATTTCACCTTATTTCACGGTCAGACCAACCGTTGAGACGGCGACAGGTTCGTCCGCGGCCGCAAGTTGCGTCATCGACATTAGTTGATTCAAAATACCCAGTAATCGTTCAGAAATAACGTGGGTGACTCGGTCAGGAGACCAGCCACAGCAAACCATAATACCAGGATGGTGGCCATGAGCACAGGTACAATCTCAAAAAACGTCATTCATAGCCTCAAAAAAGGAGAATTTCACTGGTAATGGTGACTCTTATCGTTATCAAAATCCTCAGGGTTTAAAAACTCCGCGCATTTTGTTTTCGCGATGCGATCTGGGTTTGTTTGGCTCGCCATTGGTAAATGAAGAAAAAGAGGCTCGCGGCCGCAACATCTACCAACAAATCCTTGCCATCATTGACGCCCAGGGGTCTCTGCTTGTACCATAGCTGTAACAACTCCTGGCCCAATCCCAGACCACCAATTAGCATCAGGTATAGGGCAAACCGGCTTCTGAGAGTGGGCAACAAGGTCAACAAAAACCAGCCCAACGTGGCAAAAATCAGGCTATGACCGATGGTATGAGCCATCTCGGTCTCAAAAAACCAGTTGAGAAACAGGCCAAAGGGGGGCCACAAATGCGCCAGCCAGCCATAAGGAAATAAGGCCAGGATAAGAAAAAGGGCAAAGAGCAGAATCATCCTTTGTCGCATGGGGATGAGGGTAACAAAGTGGGCAACGCGGCCGCAAGCACCTGAGTGTGGGGAAAAGGGGTTTCAGGTTTCGAGTTTCGAGTTACGCGTTGGGGATACCTCACTTTTGACAGGGTTGATTGCTGACAGACGGGGGAAGCCGAGCCGCCCACCTTTTTCTATCCTTGTGCTACAATTACCGTTTGCCCCACCCATGCCGTAGCCGCCTGTAGCCTGTGAATGGGCATGTATCATCTGCCCCAGTTAGGGGAAAGCCTTGCTATGAGCGACCTTTTACCTGTGGAAGAAGCCATCATCCGTACTGTGTCCTATGTGGATATTTTTGATTATCCACTTACCATGCCAGAGGTACATCGTTATTTAATCGGTGTCCAGGCCCCCCTCGGTACAGTACAGAAAATATTGTCCAATGGTCGACTGATCCCTCACCATCTTTCACGGGAACAGGAGTTTTTTACCCTGCCAGGCCGAGAAGAGGTGGCAGCTATTCGGCGGAAACGGGCTGCGGCCGCGAACGAACTATGGCCCTTAGCTATCCATTACGGACAGATCATCGGCTCCCTTCCCTTTGTCAAAATGGTCGCCGTCACCGGTTCCCTGGCGGTGGATAATCCTTACGGCGATGTGGATATTGATTATTTCATCGTCACCGAAAATGATCGGCTCTGGTTATGCCGGGCCATGGTTATCTTGTTGGTCAAACTGGCGGCCCGCCGGGGCATTGACCTCTGTCCCAACTACTTTGTCAGCGAACGTGCCCTGACTTTTGATCAACAAAACCTTTACATTGCTCGCGAAATTGCCCAGATGGTGCCCTTGACCGGGTTTGAGGTGTATCAACGGTTGCGCCAACTGAATGGTTGGACGGCCAACTTCCTGCCCAATGCCACCGGGCCGGGCAAGATGATAGAAAACATATCAGTCCGCGGCCGCGTTCTGCGCCCCTCTCTGGAAACAGCCCTACGTACCCGGCCCGGTGGTCGGCTGGAGCAATGGGAAATGAACCGCAAAATCCGCAAATTCAGCCACGACAGCCGCGCCAACACCGAAACATCCTTCTCCCCTGACTGGTGCAAGGGCCACTTCGACGCCCACAGCCAGCGCATTCTCAATCAGTATGCGAGTCGGCGAGTAGGCGAGTAAACCTATCACTCGCAAACTCGCTACTCACTCACTCGCCCTATGAAATTACTCTTCGCCCAATCTTACTACCTGAAATTTGACCCTAAGCTGTATGACGCCATGCAGCCTTACCCGCCGCTGGGCACGATGTATGCCGCCAGCTTCATGCGTGAGCGGGGCTACGATGTGGCCCTGTTTGATGCTATGTTGGCCGAAAGTGAGGCTGAGTTCGCGGCCGCGCTCGACCTTGAACAGCCCGACATGGCCATCATCTACGAAGACAACTTCAACTACCTCTCCAAAATGTGCCTCACCCGGATGCGCGAAGCCGCCTTCACCATGATCCACCTGGCTCATGAGCGGGGTGTGCCTGTCATCCTCTGCGGCTCCGACGCCACCGACCACGCCGAAAGTTACCTGCACCAGGGAGCTGATTATGTTCTCCTGGGCGAAGGGGAACTAACCCTGGCCGAACTCCTCGACCACCTGAGCCACCGCCAGCCCACCAGCCTCAACAACATCCTCGGCCTGGCCTACGCCCACAACGGCGATAGCAGTCAGCCCGTCAGCCAGTCAGCCCGTCAGCAGAACTCAAAACTCGAAACTCAAAACTCAAAACTCGAAACTCACCGCACCCCCCGCCGCCCCGACATCAAACAGGTGAATGAACTACCTTTCCCCACCTGGGACTTAGTGGATGTACCACGCTACAAAAAAATCTGGCTGGAACGGCACGGCTACTACGCCATGAACATGGTCACAACACGCGGTTGCCCCTACCACTGCAATTGGTGCGCCAAACCGATCTGGGGCCAGCGTTACAACTCCCGTAGCCCCGAAAACGTCGCCCGCGAACTAAAATGGCTCAAAGAAACATACCAACCCGACTACATCTGGCTGGCCGATGACATTGTGGGCATCAGGCCGCGCTGGTGGCAGGAGTTCGCCGACTGGGTGGAGAAGCTGGACGCCCGCGTACCCTTCAAATGCCTCAGCCGCGCCGACCTCATCGTACGCAACGACGCCGATGTCAAAGCATTGGCCCGCGCTGGTTGTGACATCGTCTGGATGGGGGCGGAATCTGGTTCGCAGAAAATCCTGAATGCTATGGACAAAGGCACGACGGTCGAACAAATCGCCGAGGCCACTCGTCGTTTGCATGAGGTGGGGGTGCGGGTGGCTTTCTTCCTGCAATTCGGCTATCCTGGCGAAACCCGCGACGATTTGGAGAAAACCCTGCAAATGGTGCGCGACTGCCAACCAGACGACATCGGCATGTCGGTGTCGTATCCACTACCGGGCACAAAGTTCCACAACAACGTTAAACTGCAACTGGGGGACAAACAGAACTGGGTGGACTCGGCCGACCTGGAGATGATGTACCAGGGGCCGTTCACGACGGCGTTTTATCGGCAATTGCATATCGTCTTGCACAAAGAGTTCCGCAGTCGCAAGCAGTGGCGGGAGCTAACGCGGGATTGGCAAAAGGGGAAGGTACGATTGGGGCAGGTTAGGACCGCGGCCGCAATCGCTTACCGTCTCGCCACCCTACCCCTGGCCCGGCTCAAACTCAACCACCTATCCACCATCCCCCACCAGGGCATTCCGGCTCTACCACACATGAGTCTGGAAGACGCGGCCGCGCCTTCCCCGCAAGAATAGTGAGCAGTGAGCAGTTACCAGTGATAATCGTTATCTAATGAAAGTTGAGGAATTAAAGCGGTAATAGAAAATCTGTCATGCTGAGGTCCGCCAAAGCATCCCGTTCACCTGACTTGTAGGGATTCTGCCTCGAAGACAAGCCTGCCCCGTAGGAAAGTCACGAAGTGTGCGAAGTCGAATGGGTCAGAATAACATTTCAGGCGTTTGGTCTATTACCGAATCAATTAGTGAATATTCATTAGATGGCAAAGTTTTGCCTGAGATTATCCGTGTTTCCCTCATCTGTGGCTCTTTTTAGGACAACACACCAATGGACATACTCCTTTCCCACGGCTACTTCATTGCCGAAGACGAACACGAAAAACAGATCATGAAGCCCTATCCCACGTTGGGCCTGTTGTACATCTCATCCCACCTCAAGGCCAAAGGGTTCAACGTGGATTTATGGGATAGCACCTTCCGCACCCTGGCCGATTTCCGCGCCCACGTACAGGCTACCCGCCCATCTCTGGTTGGCCTCTACTGCAACCTGATGACCAAACAAAATATCCTGACCATGATGCGCGATTGTCAGGCACAGGGGGCGAAAGTCATCTTGGGTGGGCCAGAGCCAATCTCTTACGCCGAAGAGTACCTGGACGCCGGAGCCGATGTGATTGTCTCAGGGGAAGGGGAACTGACCCTGGAAGAATTGATTCCCCGCATCGCCCAAGAAGGGGTTCACCACCTGTACGGTGTCAACGGGGCCATTTTCCGCAACAACGAAGGGCAAACCATTCGCAACATGCCCCGCGAACAGATCAAAGACCTCTCGGCCCAGCCCTGGCCCGACCGGGCGGCGATTGATATGCCCCGTTACTTGGAAACCTGGAAAACCCATCACGGCCTCAGTTCCGTCTCGCTTATTACAGCGCGGGGTTGCCCCTACACCTGTACCTGGTGTAGCCATTCCGTGTTTGGTAACACCCACCGTCGCCGCTCCGTTGAGGATGCCGCCAACGAAGTGGAGTGGATCGTCCAGACCTACCATCCCGACCAACTCTGGTACGCCGACGACGTGCTAACCATCCATCCCCGCTGGTTCCTGGAATTTGCCGACGAACTCAAGCGGCGCAATCTGCGCGTGCCCTTCGAGTGTATCAGCCGCGCCGACCGCCTCAACGACAAGGTTGTTGAGGCCCTGGCGGAGATGGGCTGTTACCGGCTGTGGTTGGGGTCGGAGAGTGGTTCACAGCGTATTTTGGACGCCATGAAACGCAAAGCGGATGTGACCGACGTGCAGGCCAAGTCGAAAATGCTCCAGGAGAAAGGGATTGAGGTAGGCATGTTTATCATGCTGGGGTACGAGGGGGAAGATGTCAGCGACATTGAAGCCACGGTGGATCATCTGAAAAAATCGAACCCGGATGTGTTCCTGACGACGGTGGCGTATCCCATCAAGGACACAGCTTTTTACAATGAAATTGCCGAACGGGTGACGACCCATCTGGCCTGGGAAAAGCGGACTGACCGGGATTTGCAGGTGGCAGGACGGTACTCGCGCCGTTTTTATGACCACGCCACCCGCTGGATGGTAAGCGAGGTCAACCTGAACCGGGCCAGGCGGGCGGGTTCCCGTAACTATTGGCAGATGGCGAAGATGTATTTGAATGCGAAACGCGGCCGCATCGGTATGTCCCTCACCCAAAACGAAAAAGAAACCCTGCCCGCCGGTCAAGGCTGGCCCGCCCAAGACCGCGCCGCCGAAGGGTGGTAGACGTGTTGCGTGTTGCGTGTTCCGTTGAGGGTACGCACCACGCAACACGCAACACGCTATGATTGACTCGACCGCATTTGATGCTTTTGCCTCTGACTACGATGATAGCTTTACCCATTCTCAATTGGGCGAATGGCTGCGGCCGCGTGTCTGGCATCATCTGTCACGTCATTTCCAACCAGGCGACCACATCCTGGAACTGGCCTGCGGCACGGGTGAAGATGCCCTCTGGCTGGCCCAACACGGCATCCACGTCACCGCCACCGATGGTTCAGCCGAGATGGTGCGCGTCGCGGCCGCGAAAGCCGCTCGCGCCGGTCTGAGTGACAAGGTTCAGGTTTACCAACTTTCTCTTCAAGAGCTTAGTGAACAGTTGCCAGTAACCAGTGAGCAGTCAGCAGTGAGCAGTAATTCATTCACCATTCACCATTTACCATTCACCATTCACCATTCCTCTCCCCCCACGCACCACACACCACGCACCACGCAATACGCTGGCATCCTCTCCAACTTCGGCGGCCTCAACACCATCGAGGATTTGCGGCCGCTGGCTCAAGCCCTGGCTCCCCTCATCCAACCCGGTGGCAAGGCCATTCTCGTGCCAATGGGGCCGGTTTGCCCCTGGGAAGTGGCCTGGTATGGATTGCATGGAGATATGAGAAGAGCGGTGCGGCGTCGCGGCCGCGCCCAAGCCAAAATCGGCGATACACACATCCCCATCTGGTATCCCTCGGCCCGCCAGGTGCGAGAAGCCTTTGCACCCTGGTTCCACCCCCTACAAACCGAAAGCCTGGGGTTCTGGTTACCCCCCAGCTACCTGGAACACCTCGTCCACCGTTGGCCCCGGTTGTTCCAAACCCTGAACCGCCTCGATCAAGCCACCGCTTCCTGGTGGCGCGGCTGGGGCGATCATGTCATCATTGTCTTGGAGAAAATTTGAATTACTTCGTGTTTCGTAGTGCGTGTTCCGTTTAGGAATTGACACGCACCACGCAACCTTGCCCTGAGCTACGTCGAAGGGACACACCACCTTATGAAACCACACATCATCTTCTACAACCCCCAATCATCATCCGGGCGCAAACCCGTGCTCCCGCTCTCCTTGCTGGCCGTCGGGGCCGTCCTGGAAGGCAAATACGGCTACACCATTGCCGACGGCAATCTGGAACATGACCCCCTGGAACATCTGGATAAATTGATCCAGAACGCGGGCACAAACCCGTTGTTAGCCGTCACGGTCATGCCGGGGCCACAATTGGAGCAATCTGTGCCTCTGTGCCAGGAACTCAAACGTCGCCATCCCCACCTGATCATTGTCTGGGGTGGTTATTTCCCCACCCAACATTGGGATGTGGCCTTGCGCTCTGACTTTGTGGATTTTGTCGTGCGCGGGCATGGGGAAATGGTGTTCTTGGCCCTACTCGGCGAATTGGAACTAGGGGGCAAGAATTTTGCCAGTATCCCCGGTCTGGCCTACAAGGACGAGGCCGGACAACCGGTGAGTAATTTGCTGGCGCCTATTCCGCGGCCGCATCAACTCGCCCCCTTCAACTTCGACCGTGTCCCCGTAGACCGTTACGTCCGCCGCACCTTTTTAGGCAACCGCACTCTGGGTTACCACTCCAGCTACGGTTGCCCCTTCTTCTGCAACTTCTGCGCCGTCGTCAACATGGTCAACGGCAAATGGTATCCCCAAACCGCCGAACAGGTGGCCGATATCATGCACCAATACGTGGATCGCTGGAACGTCAACGCCGTGGAGTTTTATGACAACAACTTCTTCGTCCACCAGGAGCGGGTAGCCGAATTTTCCGAGCGTATCATGAATTTAAAGCTGGCCTGGTGGGGCGAAGGGCGCATAGATACCATGCTCAAATTCAGCGACAACTCCTGGCGGCTCATGCGGGATGCGGGCTTAAAAATGGTCTTCCTGGGGGCCGAGTCCGGTTCGGCTGAAACGCTCAAACGGATGGACAAAGGGGGTACGCTTACACCAGAGAAAACCCTGGAAATGGCCCGTATTATGAAAGGCTGGGGCATCGTGCCAGAGATGTCTTTTGTGATGGGCAACCCGCCGGACGCCGATAGGGATTTGGCCGAAACGATGGAGTTTATCCGCAAAGTCAAACAAGTTAACCCGGCTACAGAGATCATCATGTATCTGTACACCCCCGTCCCTCTGGCGGGCGACCTGTATGATGAAGCCCAGGCCGAAGGGTTCGCCTTTCCCAAGACGTTAGAGGAGTGGATCAATCCGGACTGGCTCAACTTTTCCCAGCGACGCAGTAGCAACATGCCCTGGATCAAACCCACCCTGCAACAGCGCATTTATGACTTTGAGCGGGTGATTAACGCTTACTACCCCACCTCCACCGACATCAAATTGACCAACCTGCGTCGCCAATTGCTTAAAGCCGTCTCATCTTGGCGTTACCATACCCGCTTCTACCATTTCCCTCTGGAGCTGCGGGCCATGCACAAACTCATTGCCTACCAGCGGCCAGAGACATCGGGGTTTTAGGAGAGGGAGGAAGTGGAGGGGGGAGAGTGGAGAGTGAGAGACTGGTTACTGCTTACTGCTTACTCCCATTCCGCTCTGTCCACAAAACTCCCTGGCTGATGGCCGCCCAGGCGAGGACGAACAGGTACACGTAGGCACGTTGAGCAACCACAAAGGCCAGAGCCGAGGTTTCCGGGATACCCCCCAGGCGTAGCAACCCCAGCCAGCCTAGATCAAACAGCCCTAAACCCCCCGGAGCGAAGGCCACAATCAGGCTTAATTGCACAAAGGGATAACTGCTGGCGATAAGAGGGAGGGAAGCCGGGGTGGCAATGGCCTGACCAATGCCGTAAAAGCTGATAATAAGAACCAGATGCAGCACCACCGTCCAGGCCAGCGCAGGCATGGCATAAGCCGGGGCGGGAATGAGGCTACTTTCATCCAGATTAAGCCGCTGGGCCAGACGGGGAAACCGTTTTATCTGGCGTAGTAACGGCTTCAATCGCCCCGCCTGTGTTCCCCACCAGACCAACAGACCTGTAACCACCGACAACATGCCCAGTATAAGCCAGAACAGCAGGGCTGATAGTTCGCCACCAAACCAGAAAAATGCCGGGATGAGCCAAACACCCAAGAGCAACAAGTCAAAAACGTTATCCAGGAAAACCAGCCATACCGCCTGACGTAGAGGCAAGCCCAAGGCTTTCAGGGCAACTGTTTTTCCGCCCAGGATACTGACACTGCGGGGCAAGATTAGTCCTAAGGCACGGGCGGTCCAGTTCAGGGCGTAAATCTGACGCCAGGAAATGTTTTGGGGCGCGGCCGCGGCACGCATCAACCATTGCAGGCGTGAAGCTGAAGCCACACCAGCTACCCCGTGCATGAGGAAGGCCATAAAGAGGTAAGCCCGGTCTCCTTGCCAGACAATACGCCACGTTTCCGGCCCAACCTGCCATAAAATGAAGCCGAAGAGAAGCAGGCTCAGGAGCAGTAAGGCCAGACGTAACCAGCGATTCATTGGGTAGACGCCGGGCGGTAATCCTTCCAGGCCTGAAACATCAGGATAGCCAGGGTGAAGAAGGGCAAGGGCAAAAAGAGCAGGGGATTTTCATAGTTGCCGCTGATGGTGGCAAAAAAGAGGATCCAAAGGCCAAGTTCAAAGACCAGCAGACTGATAGTCGCCACGCCTATGCCGCGCCGTTCTTTCAGAGCCAAAAGCCAGGCAAAAAATGGGATCACCAACAATACCTGATTGGTGGTTCCAGTCTGGAACGTGATAGTGAGGCTAACGGCAATCGTCCAAAACAGTGCCCGGTCGGACAGGTAGCCGGTTGTCCGCCAACCTTGCCACCAGGTGTACAGCATGATAACCACAAGCAGGGCGGCGATCAGATAGCGTAAGGGTTCAGGATAACCTGACCACAGGGTTTCCAGGATAAAGGCCAGGGGGTTGCGGCCGCCAGCCACCTGTGAGTACCGTTGCACATCTTCCATGAAGCTGATGGGCCAACGGGGGAAAAGAAGCATCGCGGCCGCGAACATGACCGCCCCCCCCGCTACCACCCCGGCCACAAACCGCCATCGCTTTTGCCCAATAGCCCACAACACCAGCCAGGGGCCGATGAAGATGACCATTTGGGGTTTAACCGAGGTGGCGGCGAGAAACACGCCAGCCCATTCGTCGCGGCCGCGATCCAACAACCACAAGGCCATCACCAGGAAAAAGGCCACATGGAGCGTAAACTGCCCCAACAAAATGGTGCGGGCCACCGGATAGAAAAATAACACCGAGAGCAACACTCCGAGCGCGGCCGCGGGTTTTAGCGATAACCGTTTCCACCCAATCAGGGCAATACCTGTGCCAATAGCCAACCATTGCACCATGACCAACCAGATGGCTTGCGTCCAATCATAGGGTAAGTACACCAACGGCCAGAAGAGAAAAATCACATGGAGCGGGTAGGCAAAGCCCCCGCGCCCTACTTCGCTGGGGTCAATATCAATCACGGGCTGGATTTCCGCCGTCACATCCAGTCCATAGGGGTCACGCCCTTCCAGCAAGAGAGCTTTCGCGCCGTGCCAGCGGGAGTAAAAATCGTTGGCCCCCGGAACCTGACTGGTCAGATACCGCTGGGCTACCACAGTCTCCAGGGCAAATAAAACGAGAAAAAGGAGCAGTAAGACCAGTTTTTCTTGGAGAGGGGTTAGTTTCATGGTTGGACTCACACAGGGGGAAAACGGCCAATAGCCACGAGATTAAAACTCAGTCGTTTGAGGGGATGGGGCAACCAGGCATCTAAACCCTTATCCAGGCGTACCGCCAGACGGCTCAAGGGCACGGATAGAGCCTGGGGATTGATGATGACCTGGGCAAATGGGGGTACGAAAAAACCTTGTCGGATAACGGTGACATCGGTCAGGCCATGCCGGACACACAGTTGGTGTATTTCCTGGGGAGAAAAGTAACTTTGTTCAGTGGAGTAATCGTCATCGGTGCGGCCGCGAATCCAGCGTAAGGCCTGTATCAGCGGATTA
>Ga0307505_10002773_pt1 | contig 11756 bp, 10 predicted proteins | sample 23_S_MG_FD_202183 | JGI IMG/M metagenome (GOLD analysis project Ga0307505, IMG submission 202183) | Soil microbial communities from Populus trichocarpa stands in riparian zone in the Pacific Northwest, United States - 23_S | ecosystem: Environmental > Terrestrial > Soil > Riparian zone > Trees...
ACCCAGGAAGACCGGCAAGCGGGCCGGGGGCCGGGGGTCGGCAGTGGGTCAATCCGCGCTGGTCACCGAGAGCACGTCGCCGTCGGAGCCGAGGTTGACCAGCAGCACGTCGTCGGTGGCGTCGGGATCGAGCGCGTACTCCAGCACCGCGAACGGATCCGCTCCCCCGTGCTCGTCGGCGAGGATCGTCATGCTCATCAGCTGCAGCGACCGGATGACGTCGATGTGCGTGTCGCCTGAGACGTCCACCAGCAGGGCTTCGAGGTCGTCGCCGAGGGTCTCCTGCTGCTGCAGGATGTACTCGGTCACCTCGCTGGTTCGGTCGCTGAGCTCGTTGACCATGGCATTGCGGGCACTGCGGTCGATCGTCTCGATCGCCGAGATGAGTCCGGCTGCAACGTCGAGGGCGGCCTCCGACACGTCGTCCTGGTCGGGCGCGGTCAGGTCGACCGTGACGGTCAGATCCCCCAGCTCCACGTTCTCGGACCAGAAGATCGAACCGTCCGGCCCAGACTCGAGGAGTCCGAAGAAGTCGTGCTCGATCGCCATACGCCCATGAAACCAGCCTCGACGCCGGTGCGATAGTCCCGACGGCGGGTGTGTCGGGTCAGTCGACGAGGGAAGCCGCGAACACGTGCGGAGTGAAGCCGGTGAGATCGCCGATCCCCTCGCCCTGGCCGAGGAGCTTGACCGGGATGCCGGTGCGCTCCTGCACCGCCAGCACGAACCCGCCCTTCGCCGAGCCGTCGAGCTTCGTCAGGACCAGACCGGTGACTCCGGCGTGCTCGAGGAACGCCTGCGCCTGCAGGACGCCGTTCTGTCCGGTGGTCGCGTCGAGCACGAGCAGCACCTCGCTGATGGGCGCCTGCTTCTCGATCACGCGGCGGATCTTGCCGAGCTCGTCCATCAGGCCGCCCTTCGTGTGGAGGCGTCCCGCGGTGTCGACGAGCACGATCTCGGTGCCCGTGCGCTTGGCGTAGTCGATGGTCTGGAAGGCGACGGATGCCGGATCCTGACCCTCCTGCTGCGGTCTGACGATCGCCGCTCCGCCGCGTTCGGCCCAGGTCGCGAGCTGGTCGACGGCGGCGGCACGGAAGGTGTCGGCGGCGCCGACGACGACGGAGCGGCCGTATCGCTGCAGGAACTTCGCGAACTTGCCGATGGTGGTCGTCTTGCCGACCCCGTTGACGCCCACGACGAGGACGACCGCAGGCCGCTCGGTGAGGCGCAGAGTCGGATCGAACTTCGCGAAGTGCTCCTCGAGCGTCTCCTTCAGCATCCGCTGCAGGTCGCGCGGGTCGGTCGTGCGGTATCGCTCGACCTTCTCCCGCAGCTCGTCGATGATGCGCTCGGCGATGTCGGGGCCGAAATCGGCGGTGAGCAGCGCCGTCTCGAGGTCGTCCCACGTGGACTCGTCGATGGTGGGCTTGACGAACACGCCGCGCAGTGCGCGACCGAGTGACCAGGAACTCTCAGCCATGCGTCAACCCTATGCGCGCGCGCAGTCCGAGCCGACAGCGGAACGGGACGGGCGCGCCAGGCCCCCACCGTGAGGCGTGAGAAGGTGGCGCATGTGGTCGCCTCGCGGCGATCGAGGCGACCATTCGGCGCACCTTCTGTCGCGGCCCCCACCGTGAGGCACGAGAAAGGTGGCGCAAACAGTCGGTTCCGCACGAGGCAGGCGACCATACGTGAGACATTCCTTGGCGAGCACGCCGCGTGCTCAGGCCGAGACGCGCTCGCGCTCGGCCATCCGCTGCCCGACCACCGCCGAGACGCCGTCCTGGCGCATCGACACGCCGTAGAGCGCGTCGGCGATCTCCATCGTGCGCTTCTGGTGGGTGATCACGATGAGCTGGCTCGACTCGCGCAGGTGCTCGAAGACGCCGAGGAGTCGCCCGAGATTCGCGTCGTCGAGGGCCGCCTCCACCTCGTCGAGGATGTAGAAGGGGCTCGGGCGCGCCTTGAAGATCGCGGTCAGCAGCGCGACGGCCGCGAGCGAGCGCTCGCCTCCTGACAGCAGGGACAGCCGCTCGATCTTCTTTCCGACCGGTCGCACCGCGACCTCGATCCCCGTCGTCAGCGGCTCGTCGGGATTCGTGAGCGAGATGCTGCCGGTGCCTCCGGGGAACAGCACCGGGAACACCTCGGCGAACGCGGTGCGGGTGTCCTCGAACGCCGCGAGGAAGATCGTCTGCATCCGCTCGTCGAGCTCGTCGATGATCGTGATGAGGTCCTTGCGGGTCTGCGTGAGGTCGGCGAGCTGCTCGGTGAGGAACCTGTGGCGCTGCTCGAGTGCGGCGAACTCCTCCAGCGCCAGCGGATTCACCCGGCCGAGCTGACCGAGTTTGCGCTCGGCATCCTGCAGCCTGCGTCGCTGCTGTGCACGATCGTAGGGAACGGATGCCGGCAGCTCGTCGTCGGCCGCTGGCGCAGGGTCCGCGGGGATCGCCTGATCCGGCCCATATTCCGAAACAAGAATATCTTCGTCCAGACCGAGCTCGGACGTCGCGCGATCGAGGAGCGCGGTGACGTGCAACCGCTTCTCATGGATCTGCAGTTCGAGGCCGTGGACGCTCTCGGTGAGGCCTGCGAGCCGCTCGCGGGTGCTCGCCTCCTGACGCCTCAGCTCGTCGAGTTCGGCGGTGACCGTGGTGCGCGCGGATTCGGCTGCGGCGAGCTCCACGCGCGCGAGCGAGACCGAGCGGTCGATCGAGTCGAGAACCGCAGGAAGCTGAGCGGCGACGCCGGCGGCGACCTGTCGCTGCGCTCGCCGGATGACCGTCCGGCGCGCCGCCTCGGCGGCGGCCTCCCGTTCGCGCTCCCGCTGGCGTTCGAGCTGCACCACGCGCGCCTCGCCGGCACGGATGCGCTCGCGCAGCGTCTCGACCTCGAGCCGCGCGCGCATCTCGCCGTCGCGCGCGTCCTCGAGGGCTTCCAGCAGCCCGTCACGCGCTGACGCGTCGAGGATCGGGCGGGGTGCTTCGAGCGCCCGGGTGAGCTGCTCCTCGGCCGCTCGTGATGCCGCTCTGGCCTCATCGACCGCGGCGCCGGCTTGGGCGACGCCCGCAGCGAGCCGATCGCACTCCGCCACCGCGGCCTCGTGGCGCACGGTCGCGCGGTTGACCTGCTCGGTGTGCGCGGCGAGGGCGGCGTCGTGTGCGCGCAGGGTCGCCAGCGCCGTCTTCGTGCGCTGGCGCGCCTCGTCGAGCGCGCGCGTCGCATCGGCCAGCGCCTCACGCAGCGAGTCGCTGACGACGGCGATCTCGTCGCGGCGCTCCGCCGCGGCATCCCGCTCCGCTGCCAGCTCCAGGCGCGAGCGACCCTGCCCCGACCCGGCGCGAACCGTGTACTCGGTCACGACCTCGCCCGATCGGGTCACGATCGTCACCGGTCCGCCGACCTCGGCGGCGGCGATCATCGGGCCCGCGGCGAGAGCGGCGTCGAGGTCATCGGCCACCACGACGTACGACAGGATGCCGAGCACGCCCTCCGGGGCGGTCACGACCTCCTGCGCCGGCACGATCCCGGCGATCACGGGGAACGCCGGCCGCATCCTTCCCGCGTCCGCGATCGCGATGTCCACGACGCCGACATCGCTCTCGCGGGCGACGCGCGCCGCGTCGAACGCGTGCTCTCGGCTGTCGACCAGCATCCCCTCGACCAGCGGACCGAGGGCCGCGGCGATGGCCGTCTCGTACCCGGCGGTGATCTTCACCGCGTCTCCGAGAAGTCCGCGGATGCCCACCCCGCCGCGCGCCACGAGTTCGGCCGCGGCGTTCTTCACGTCGAGCGCGCGCCCGAGCGCGGTCGTCTGCGCGGTCAGCGCCTCGCCTTCGCGCTCCGCCGCGTGGAGCCGATCCCGCAGCGTCCCGACGCGACTCTCGGCGTCGGTGGCGTCCCGCTGGGCGCGTTCGTAGGCCGACGCGTACTCGGCCGCGGATCCCTCGGGCACCAGGTCCGGATCCACACCCGCGAGCGACTCCTCGGCTTCGGCGCGGCGGGCCATCGCGGCGTCGAGGGCGCGCTGCTGACGTTGCACGGCGGCCTCGACGGCGGCGAGAGCGGATGCCGCGGCCTCGGCGGTTCCGCGAAGCGCCGTGATCCGCATGTCGTGCTCCGACACCAGCGCGCTCTGCGCCGCGATGTCGGTGTCGAGCGCATCGAGCTCGGCCCGGGCGCGGATCACCTCTCTCGCGGCGTCCGCCGCGGCATCGTGCGCGTTCCCGAGGCCCGCAGCGATCTCGTCGATCTCGGCGCGCGCCTCGTCGATGCTCGCCTGCGAGACCGTCGTCCGCTCGATGCCCGCATCCTCCTCGGCCTCGCCGAGCAGCGCGAGGCGCTGACCGGCGAGCGTGTACAGCCCGCGGAGACGCTCCTGGACCCGCTCCAGCCCGTGGGCGACCCGGCGAGCGTCGTCCACCGCCTCGGAGCGCTGCTGGGCTTCGAGCAGCTCGAGCCGCGTCCGCGTGTTGTCGAGCTGGTCCTGCAGGACGAGCCGCTCCGTGTGGCGCTCCTGCTCGCTGCGCGCGTGATCGGCGAGCTCGGCGCGGAGGCCGACGAGCTCATCCGCCAGAAGTCGCGCCTTGGCATCACGCACCACGGCGGCGATCGTCGCCGCCTCGCGCGCGATCTCGGCCTGCCTGCCCAGGGGCTTCAGCTGCCGCCTCAGCTCACCGGCGAGATCGCTCAAGCGGGTGAGGTTCGCCTCCATGGCCTCGAGCTTGCGGAGGGTCTTCTCCTTGCGGCGGCGGTGCTTGAGGATGCCGGCAGCTTCCTCGATGAAGCCCCGTCGGTCCTCGGGCGACGCCTGCAGCACGCTGTCCAGGCGGCCCTGTCCGACGATGACGTGCATCTCGCGCCCGAGTCCCGAGTCGCTGAGGAGCTCCTGCACGTCGAGGAGCCGACACGTCTGCCCGTTGATCGCGTACTCGCTCGCGCCGTTGCGGAACAGCGTGCGGCTGATCGTCACCTCGGAGTACTCGATGGGAAGCGCACCGTCGCCGTTGTCGATCGTCAGCTGCACTTCGGCGCGGCCGAGTGGACCCCGAGTCGCCGTGCCGGCGAAGATGACGTCCTCCATCTTGCCGCCGCGGAGCGTCTTGGCGCCCTGCTCGCCCATCACCCACGCGAGCGCGTCGACGACGTTCGACTTGCCCGATCCGTTGGGTCCGACGATGCACGTCACGCCGGTCTCGAACGCGAACGTGGTCGGCTGGGCGAACGACTTGAACCCTTTGAGCGTCACGCTCTTCAGGTGCATGAATGCGTCCTCCACCCCGGTCAGGTACGGCCATACGCTACCGGAGGTCGAAGGCCTGCCCGTGCAGGCGAGCCGGGGCGAGCGGATGCCGCGACACATCCACCTTCCACCGATTCCGGCAAAACGCTTGACGAACGTCGGCGGATCGCGCTAACGTCTCTCTCCGCGTCCGAAGTTGAGAAAGGAGGTCCCCCGATGATGCACATGAACCTGATTGGAAACACCGCCCTCGAAGGCGGCGTTGCGCGTGCGTTCGGTCCGGGGACCTGCTCCTTCGGGACGCCCCTGAGCGGCCGCTTCCCCGCATCCGCCTGACCTTCGCAGGGGAGGACTCTGCCCGGTTCCGGGCATGATCCGCCCGCGTCGACCGCTGTCGGTCTGCGCGATCCCTGCATTCGTCCCCGCCGTGCTGCGGCTCGGCATCCCCCTGCCCACCCGTCCTGGGTCCGGGCATCCCCTCCCTCCCTTTCTGGAAAGAGATCATCATGAACACTCTCCTCGCGCCGCAGCGCGTCTCGGGCATCCCCGATACGCAGCGGCTCACGAGCCGCTCTCCGCGTCCGTCGCTCCCGGACCGCATCGCTCTCCGCATCGGACTGCGCCTGCTGATCTGGAGCACCCGGACCCCACGGCTCGCTCAGGATCGCGAAGAGCACTCGCGGTCGTACCGCAACCAGGTGGCACGCGCCGCCCGGGAGCGGGACTACAGCCGCGAGGCGCTCCTCGCACCCCGCCTGTGACAGGCACCGGGGTCCGCCGGCCGCACACGCCGCCGGCGGACCCCACCCCCATCCGCATCACCACGACATCCCATTCCCACGAAGGACGCATCATGAACACCACGACCCTGACAGGCCTGGAGCTACGCCCGCTCGTCTTCCCCGAGAGCGTCGACGCTCCGGACGCCCAGGACTTCCTCACCATGATCGAGGTGCGCAATCGCGTGTACGTCGAGATCAACGGGCACAACGACGAGGCCATCACCGCCGCCGAGCTGCTCCCCCACTATCAGCCGGACCCGGACGAGAAGCGCTTCATGTGGGTCGCCGTGCTCGACGGCGTCTTCGTCGGCCGAGTGGGCGTGGACATCCCCCTCGAAGAGGGGTCCAAGACCGCCTTCTGGGAGATCGAGCTGCTGCGCGAGGCGTGGGGCAAGGGCATCGGCTCGGCCGCCTACGCGCTCGTCGAGCAGACCGCGCGCGACCACGGCAGGACCGTGCTGCAGTCGTGGGCGACCCATCCCGCCGCAGACGGGCCTCGCATCGAGGCGCCGACCGGCTTCGGGTCGATCCCCGACGACTACGCCGCGCGGTTCTACCGCAAGCACGGCTACACGCTGCAGCAGGTCGAGCGCAACAGCGCGTTCGACCTGCGTGGCTCCTACGACGAGGTCCAGCGCCTGCACGACGAGGCGACGGTCGCCGCAGACGGGTATCGCGTCCTGCAGTGGTCGCCGCCGACACCGGCGGAGTATATCGACGGCTACGCGTGGATGAAGTCGCGGATGTCGACGGACGCGCCCTCGGCCGACCTGGAGTTCGATGAGGAGACGTGGGATGCCGCGCGCATCCGCCGCCACGACGCGCGGTACACCGATGCCGACCGGATGCTGCTCGTGACCGCCGCACAGCACATCGCCACCGGCGAGCTGTGCGCCTTCAACGAGCTGGTTGTCGGCACGGATCGAACGGAGGCGTCCGACCAGGAGGACACCCTCGTGCTCAAGGAGCATCGCGGACACCGGCTCGGCATGCTCGTGAAGTGCGCCGGCCTTCTCGCCTGGCGTGACCTGGCCCCGGACTCTCCGCGCATCCTGACTTACAACGCCGAGGAGAACCGTCCGATGCTGGACATCAACGAGGCCATCGGCTTCGCGCCGATCGCCTACGCAGGAGCCTGGAAGAAGGTGCTGACATGACGAACTCGACCATTCGATCGGATGCCGGCGTACTGACGATCAACGCGATCGCGGTGCCCGCATCCCTCGACGCCCCGGACGCGGGACCGTTCCTGGCGATCGCCCGCCTGAGCAATGCGATGTGCCGGCACGACACCGGCCACGACTACTTCGACACCACGCCGGAGGAGATGCTGCCGTCCTGGCAGGATCAGACGGATCGGCTGCAGATCGGACTCGCGGCCGAGCGCAGCGGTGAGATCGTCGGCGTCGCGACGATGATGCTCCCGCTCGAGGACGGCGCGACATCCCTCGACTTCGATCTCATCCCCGACCCCGAGCGGTGGGGCGAGGGCATCGAGGACGCCCTTCTCGTCGCGATCGAGGACGAGGCGCGCTCGGTCGGACGGCCGGTGGTGCAGACCTGGACGCTGCATCGCCCAGACGCGCCCGGAGCACGGCTGGCCTCGCCCACGGGCGTCGGATCGATTCCGGCGGACGACCGGCAGACACGGTTCATGCTGCGCCACGGCTACTCGTTCGAGCAGGCGGAGCGCAACAGCGTCTTCGACCTCACCGGGTCGTTCGAGGTCGTCGAGCGCATGCTCGCCGGCGCGCTCGAGGTCGCGGTCGCGGTGGACGACTATCGCGTGGTGACCTGGACGGTGCCCACGCCCGTCGAGTACAAGGAGGGCTTCGCCGAAGTGGTCTCGCGCATGTCGACCGACGTGCCGACCGGCGCGATCGAGTGGACCGAGGAGAAATGGGATGCGGCTCGCGTCGAGCGGCGCGACGCGCGCCTGCTCGCCGGGGGTCACACGGTCTCCGTCGCGTGCGCGCAGCATGTGCCGACCGGCCGGATCGTCGCCTACAACGAGCTGGTGATCGCGGCCGATCACTCCGGCCCCACCCACCAGTGGGGAACCCTCGTGATGAAGGAGCACCGCGGCCGCCGCCTCGGAGCGCTCGTCAAGTGCGCGAACCTGCTCCGCTGGCGCGAGCTCATGCCGGACTCGCCGCGAGTCTCGACCTTCAATGCCGAGGAGAACCGCCACATGCTCGACATCAACGAGGCGATCGGCTTCGTCCCGGCATCCTACGCCGGAGCCTGGAAGAAGGTGCTGGATGACTGAGTCACCACGGTCGGAACCGACGATGCTCGACGAGCTGGCGATCACGCGGGTCCGGGTGCCGGACGATGTGCACGCGCCGGATGCCGCCGACTTCCGCGACATCGCCGAGGTGCGCAACCGGGTCGGCACTGCGATTCGCGGTGCCGACTCGGTCGACATCACGCCGGAGCAGATCTTGCCGCACTGGAAGACCAGCGACGAAGAGGTCCACGGCTGGCTGATCCGCGCGAGCGGCGCGCTGGCCGGTCGAGCACTGATGTACATCCCGCTCGAGGAGGGCTCGCGCCGCGCGCAGCTGCGCGTCGAGCTGCTTCCCGAGTTCTGGGGGCGTGGCCATGGCCGCCGCACGCTCGGCTTCCTCGAAGATCGCGCGCGGGAGCGCGGGCGCGACATCCTGCAGAGCTGGTCGGAGCACGCACCGGCCGGCGGAGACCGCATCGCCGCCCGCACGGGGTTCGGATCGATCCCCGTGGACCGTGCGTCGCGGCTGATGAGTGGTGCGGGCTACTCGCTCGAGCAGGTCTATCGCATCAGCACGCTCGACCTCACACGTGAGCTGGACGCGATCGAACGGCTCCGCGAGACGGCGCGCGCCGCTGCATCCGCCTACCGCTATGTATCCTGGCTCGCGCCGACGCCGGACGAGTGGATCGACGACTACGCGTGGATGAAGTCCCGGATGTCGACCGACGCCCCCGCCGGCGACGCCGTCGTCGACGAAGAGACCTGGGATGCCGATCGGATCCGGCGCATGGAAGCCCAGTGGGGCGACAGCGGGACGACGACCATCGTCGGCGCCGCCCAGCACCGCGAGTCGGGGCGGCTCGTCGCGTTCACCGAACTGGTGTCGTTCCGCGTCCCGGGCAAGCCGATAGAGCAGAACGACACGCTCGTCCTCCGTGATCACCGAGGCCACCGGCTCGGCGTCCTCGTGAAGACCGAGACGCTCCTTCGCGCGAGAGGGGTGTTCCCCGAAGGAGAGCGCATCGTCACCGGCAACGCCGAGGAGAACCGGCCGATGCTCGACATCAACGAGGCCATGGGCTTCACGCCGACCCGCTACAACGGCGAGTGGCAGAAGATCGCGGGCTAGGCTCTCGACGGCTTCTGGCAGTACGGGCAGAAGTGGCTGGAGCGGTTCGTGAAGGAGACCCGGACGATCGGGCGGCCGCACCGGGGGCACGGCTGTCCGGTTCGGCCGTACGCGTTGAGCGAGTGTGCGAAGTAGCCGGACTGTCCATTGACGTTCACGTACTGCGCGTCGAAGCTCGTCCCGCCCTCCGCGAGCGCCTTCTCGAGCACCGCGTCGACCTCGGCGAGCAGCCGGTTCACGGTGCGAGTCGACAGCACCCGTGCCGGTACTTCGGGGTGGATGCGAGCCGCCCACAGGGCCTCGTCAGCGTAGATGTTGCCGATCCCGCTCACGACCGACTGGTCGAGCAGCACGCGCTTGATCGCGGAGTCCTTCCGCGCGAGCGTCGCCCGGAAGACGCCCGTGCGAAATGCCGGATCGAGAGGATCGCGCGCGATGTGCGCTACCTGGGCGGGCACGGAGGCATCGACGGTGCCGTGGCCGCCGGGTGCGGCATCCGTCGTGGGAACCAACGCATCGAGCGCGAGCGATCCGAACGTGCGCTGGTCGGCGAAGACGATGGCGAGGTCGCCGTGGTCGGGGTGATGGATGTCGAGTCTGATGCGCTCGTGCCTCTCTGTCGCCGCGCCCGGCGCGCGAAGGAGGATCTGACCGCTCATCCCGAGGTGCGCGACGACGGCTTCGCTCGGACGCCCGGGTCCGTCGAGCGGCAGCCACAGGAACTTGCCGCGGCGGGCGGCGCCCCGGATGAGCCGGCCCGAGAGCCCCGCTTCGAAGTGCGCGCCGTCGCCCGAGTGACGGGTGAGCGCGCGCTCGTCGAGCACCGTCACGCCGAGGACCGTGGCACCGGTCACCGCGGGAGCGAGGCCGGCGCGGACGACCTCGACCTCGGGCAGTTCAGGCACGGGCGCTGAGTTCCTGCCAGGCGCGTAGCGCGGCGGCCATCTCGGCCTGCTTCTTGCTGGTGCCGGCACCGTGCGCGGCGACGTCGCCGACGCGGACGGTGGCCAGGAACGCGCGGTCGTGGTCGGGCCCGGACGAGGTGACTTCGTACACCGGCGGCGCGGCGCCGTTGCGCGAAGCGAGCTCCTGCAGGCTGGTCTTCGGGTCCATCGCGGCGCCGTAGCGCTCCGGGTCGGCCAGGAGCGGCTCGACCAGTCGCAGAACGAGCGCGGTCGCCGCATCCGTCCCCGCGGAGAGATAGGCGGCGCCGATGATCGCCTCGGTGGTGTCGGCGAGGATCGAGTCCTTGTCGCGCCCGCCGGTGAGGTCCTCGCCGCGCCCGAGCTTGATGTGACTGCCGAGGCCGATCGCTCGCGCGACCTCGGCGAGCGCGACGGTGGACACGACGCTGGCGCGCCGCTTGGCGAGCGCGCCCTCGTCGAGATCGGGATGCCGGGTGAACAGCCGGACGGTCACGGCCTGGCCCAGCACGGAGTCGCCGAGGAACTCGAGGCGCTCGTTGTGCGGCACCTGCCCGTTCTCGTATGCCCAGGATCGGTGCGTGAGCGCAAGCGACAGAAGCTCGGGGTCGATCTCGACCCCGAGCTTGTCGGTGAGGCGTGAGAGCCCCGGAGTGACGTCCGTCACGGCATCAGCCGCGAGATTCAGACGTCGGCGACCTTGCGGCCCTTGTACTCCAGGAACAGCTCGGTGCCCTGCGAGTCGGTGACGACCTTCGCCTGGTGGGGACGGCTGTAGACGACCTTGCCGTTCTCGACCGTGGTGGTCAGCGTGATGGGCGCCGCCTTCCACTGCGCGCGACGCGAGCGGGTGTTCGAGCGGGAGACCTTCCGCTTCGGGGGGTTACCTGCCATGGCTAGCTCTTCTCTGTCTGATCATCCCCGCTCGCGCGGGGAACGTCTGGGGTGTAGTCCTGGAGCGCAGCCCATCGCGTATCGAGGGGTGTGCTCTGCTCTGATCCGGCGCTTTCGGTCAGCCGCTCACCCGTGACCGGATCGAGGCCGGGGCAATCCGGCTGACACACCGGTTGAAACGGAAGCGCCAGGACGGTCGCATCCCTGACGAGAGTTTCAAGATCCACGTGGTCGTCTTGAACCTCGAAGTCAGTTGCTTCCTCCCCAGGATACGCGAAAAGCTCCTGAATCTCGACTTCGACGCCCTGGGCGATATCGGTGAGGCACCGGCCGCAGATCCCCGCGTACTCCGTGTCGACGTCGGCGGATACGAGGATTCCCTCGTGGACCGCCTCGAGCCGCGCCTCGATGACGACGGGAGCTCCCTGCGAGACGGAGACGAGGCCCTCGCCCCACTTCTCGGGCGCAGGCACCTCGAGGGTGATCTCCCGCATCTCGCCGGGGTGGCGCACGATGTCGCGCACGTTGATGCTGAACGGTCCGGGCCTGCGGC
>Ga0307505_10002774_pt1 | contig 11747 bp, 10 predicted proteins | sample 23_S_MG_FD_202183 | JGI IMG/M metagenome (GOLD analysis project Ga0307505, IMG submission 202183) | Soil microbial communities from Populus trichocarpa stands in riparian zone in the Pacific Northwest, United States - 23_S | ecosystem: Environmental > Terrestrial > Soil > Riparian zone > Trees...
AAGCACTTTGGCCCCTGCGAAAAAGCCGGGGTCCGGATTCCTCACGCCGACATACAGCGAGCCATCGGCGGCGTATTCAATGGTCTCCAATCGCACGCTCGTGGTCGGCAGGGTCGGGCCGGTCCAGGTGCTGCCGCCGTTGTTGGAGACGTAGACGCCATCGCTCGCGGCCAGCGCGAGCGAGTTGCTGGTGCCGCGGCGCAGCGACATGTCATTGAAATACACGTCGGGCGGCAGTGCTGCGACCTGAACCCACAGATCACCGGCGTTTCCCGAACGATAAACGCGCACGCGGTTGCCCACGTAGACCACCGGGTCGATCGTTGCCGCCGCCAGATGTGAGGCATAGAACGGTTGCGGAATGCCAATTTCGATGCGCTGCCAAGACGTGCCGCTGTTGACGCTGCGGAACACGCCCGATCCGGTCGCGTACACGGTGCTCGGCGCCGCCTCGTAGACGGCGAATGCGTTCACGTTGCCGCCAAACGGGCCGTTCGAGCTCCAGCTGCCGCTGGCTGCATGAAGTGTCGCGCATGCCAGCGAGGCGACGCTTGCGATCAACCAACGTGCCGTAGCCTTCGAATGTTTCGCATTCATCATGTCTCGCCCTTCGGAATTCGCAGTTCGTGATGGTAGTACGGAAAACCGGGGCAGTTCGCGACATGGGCGCGGGTCGGCCTGTGAACCGGTGCGCATTCCACAGGCATTCGCCGGATCCGCCACTGATCGCTGTTCAGGTGAAAAAGATCTTCCTGCTCCGCGTGCCTACAGACGCGCACCCAGACGCGTACCCTGTGCAATGGCCCGTTTCGCGTCGAGTTCGGCCGCTACGTCGGCACCGCCGATGACGTGAACGTTGACGCCGGCGGCGACGAGTTCGTCCGCAAGGACGCGATTGGGCTCCTGACCGGCGCAGACGACGACATGGTCGACGGCGAGGACTTCGTGGCGGTCACCGATCGTCACATGCAGGCCGTCTTCGTCGAAGCGCTCGTAGCCGACACCGCCCAGCATCTTCACGCGCTTGGCCTTGAGCGTGGCGCGATGAACCCAGCCGGTGGTCTTGTTCAGGCGCTTGCCCGGGGTACCCGGTGTGCGTTGCAGCAGCCACACTTCGCGCTCCGGTGGCGATGGTGCGGCCTCGATCAGTCCGCCGCGTTGCGCATGTTCAAGATCCACGCCCCATTCCCGGGTCCAGCGCGCAATGTCGGTGGTCGCCGAAGGGGCATGTTCGACAAGAAACTCGGCGACATCGAAACCGATGCCGCCGGCGCCGATGATAGCCACGCGTCGACCCACATCGGCATCTCCACGCAGGACGTCCACGTAGTTCAGCACGCGGGGATCGTCGCTGCCGGGAATCGACAGTCGTCGCGGGGTGACGCCGGTGGCAACGATCACTGCGTCGAAACCGTAACCGGCCAGACCGGCGGCCGTCGCGCGCGCGCCGAGACGGACGTCGACCCCGGTGTCGCCGAGACGATGGCCGTAGTAGCGCAAGGTCTCCGTGAACTCTTCCTTGCCCGGTATGCGCTTGGCCATGTTGAACTGGCCACCGATCTGATCGGCCTCGTCGAACAAGGTCACCGCATGACCGCGCTCGGCGAGCGTGGTTGCGGCAGCGAGTCCAGCGGGTCCGGCGCCGACCACCGCGTAGCGACGGGATCGGTCGGCCTTCACGATAACGAGTTCGGTTTCATCGCAGGCGCGCGGATTGACCAGGCAACTGGCCACGCGATTCTCGAATACATGGTCCAGGCAGGCCTGGTTGCAGGCGATGCAGGTGTTGATCCGCGAGCTGCGACCGGACGCGGCCTTGGCCACCCAGTCGGGGTCCGCGAGCAGCGGACGCGCCATCGAGACCATGTCGGCGTCGCCGGCGGCGAGGATGCGCTCGGCGACTTCGGGCATGTTGATGCGGTTGGTGGTCACCAGCGGCAACGCGACCGCACCCTTGAGCTTGCGCGTGATCGCGGTGAATGCGGCACGCGGCACCGAGGTGACGATCGTCGGGATGCGCGCCTCGTGCCAGCCGATGCCGGTATTGATGATCGTCGCTCCGGCGTCCTCGACCGATCGGGCGAGCTGGACGATCTCCTCCCAGCTTTGCGCATCGTCGACCAGGTCGAGCATCGACAGGCGGTAGATGATGATGAACTCGCGACCGACCGCCTCACGCGTGCGGCGCACGATTTCGATCGGCAGGCGCATGCGCTTTTCCGCGCTGCCGCCCCAGGCGTCGCTGCGCGTGTTGGTGCGCGCGGCGAGGAACTCGTTGATCAGATAGCCCTCGGAGCCCATGACCTCGACGCCGTCGTAGCCGGCATCCTGGGCGAGCCTGGCGCAGTTCACGAATGCATCGATCGTGCGCTCGACACCCCGTGCGGACAGTGCGCGCGGGGTGAATGGCGTGATCGGCGACTTGATCCGGGACGGTGCGACCAGCAGCGGATGGTAGGCATAGCGTCCGCCATGCAGGATCTGCATGCACAGGCGTCCACCTTCGGCGTGCGTTGCGCGGGTCAACTTGCGATGCCGGGCCACATGCCAGGGCATCGACAGGCGTCCGCCGAACGGTTTCAGCCAGCCCTCGATGTTCGGGGCGATGCCGCCGGTGACCATGAGGCCGACGCCCCCGCGCGCGCGCTCGGCGAAGTAGGCGGCGAGCTTGTCGTAGTCCCGGGCGCGGTCCTCCAGACCCGTATGCATCGAGCCCATGAGCACGCGGTTGGGCAACGTCATGAAGCCGAGATCGAGCGGCGCGAGCAGGTGCGGGTAGTCCATTCAGCCTTCCGGGAGATTCAAACGCTCGTTCAAGATGCCTGCCGCGCCCGTGAGTGGCAAGTGGCTCAAGAGATTCCCCGTGCTGCGCGATCAGCGACGATCGCGCGACAGCCCAGCGGTCCAGCGGAATCGGATTGCTGCAGCGCGCAACCGGTGCTTCTGGCACAATGCGCGGCTTCGTGACCGCCGCTCGTGTGGTTCGCATCTCCCAATCAGCGCAACGGAACTCCCATGTCCGGACATGACATCCGCTCGGCCGCTCGGCCGGATCCCGACCAGCCGATGGTCGAAATCGCCCACTACGTCGCCGACTACACGATCGATTCGACGGAAGCCTTCGATACCGCGCGCCACATGCTGCTCGATTCGCTGGCCACCTCGATGCTGGCGATGAAGTTTCCCGAATGCGTCAAGCATCTCGGTCCGGTGGTTCCGGGCGCGGTGCTGCCGGGTGGCGTGCGCATTCCCGGCACCCGCCACGAGTTGGACCCCGTGCAGGCCGCGTTCGCGATCGGCACGCAGATCCGCTGGCTCGATTTCAACGACACCTGGCTGGCTGCGGAGTGGGGCCATCCTTCGGACAATCTCGGCGCGATCCTCGCGGTCGCGGACTATCTGTCGCGCAAGGCCGAGCGCGAAGGTGGCACGCCGTTCAGCGTGCGCGATGTGCTCGGCTGGGCGATCAAGGCGCACGAGATCCAGGGTTGCTACGCACTGAAGAACAGTTTCAACCGGGTCGGGCTCGATCACGTGATCCTCGTGCGCCTGGCGTCCACCGCGGTGGCCACCGCGATGCTCGGGGGCACCAAGGAGCAGATCGTCACGGCCATTTCGCACAGCTGGATCGACAATGGCGTGCTGCGCACCTACCGCCACGCGCCCAATACCGGGCCGCGCAAGAGCTGGGCAGCAGGCGATGCCTGCCGCCGTGCCGTGATCCACGCGCTCAATGCCGTCGACAAGGGCGTGGTCGGCTACCCGTCGGCACTGACCGCGAAGACCTGGGGCTTCTACGACGTCGCGTTCAAGGGCAAGTCATTCGAATTCGAGCGCGGGTTCGGCAGCTACGTCATGGAAAACGTATTGTTCAAGATCAGTTTCCCGGCCGAGTTCCATGCCCAGACGGCCGTGGAGTGCGCGATGAAACTGCACGTCGAGGTCGCTGCGCGCATCGACGACATCGAACGCATCGAGATCGAGACGCAGGAAGCCGCGGTGCGCATCATCGACAAGACCGGACCACTGGCCAACTATGCCGATCGCGATCACTGTCTGCAGTACATGGTCGCCGTGCCGCTGATCTTCGGTCGCCTGGTTGCCGACGACTACAACGACGATGTCGCTGCCGATACGCGCATCGATGCCTTGCGCGAACGAATGACGGTCCGCGAGAACCCGCAGTTCACGAAGGACTATTTCGATCCCGAAAAGCGCTACATCGGCAACTCGCTGCAGGTGTTCTTCAAGGACGGATCCAGCACCGAAAAGGTCTCGATCGACTATCCAATCGGCCACCGCAAGCGGCGGGCCGAGGGCATACCGGTGCTGTTGCGGAAGTTCGAAGCCGCGATCTCCGCCCATCTGCCGCCCGCGAGCGTCGAGAAACTGCTGGCCACAAGCCGGGACGTCGCGGCGTTCGAACGCATGCCGGTGCACAAGCTCATGGACCTGTTCGTGGTCTGATTTCGTCCCGGGTCGGCTGGCGCCCGTTCAGCGTAGGCAAGGATGAATTCGCTAGAATCCGCGCGGTTCGTCGGCGTTCAGGGATTTGTTGATACTTTGTTAAAAATCGGTTGGCTTTGGCCGCAAGTGGCGTAAACTCTCGACGTTACGTTCGTGCGCGGCCTGCATCGATTTGCGGCGTGTGTCTGGAATCAAACCAAGAAAGAGGAGACTGCAATGAAACATAAGGCCTTGAGTGCATTGATCGCCGTGGCTCTGCTCGGTGGCGGTGCATCTGTTGCCACTGCGCAGGACGGCAGCTGGTACGTCGCCCCCCGCATCGGCGGCGTGTTCCCTGATAGCGATCGTCTGACCAAGTCTTCGCTCTACACAGGTATCGGAATCGGCTGGTGGGTATCGCCGAATCTGGCCGTCGATGTCGAATACGGCATCAACAATGCCGACTTCAAGGACAGCTCTTTCCGCGCCGGACGCGAGTGGGAAAGCGTGAGTCTCGGCGTGACTGGTCGCTGGTTCTTCGGCGAACAGGGCTCGGGCTGGCGTCCATACGTGCTCGCCGGTGTCGGCGCACTGCGTCATGCCGCCTATTCGGGCAGCGTGCAGAATCACGGCTGGGATCCGATGGCTACGGTCGGCGGTGGCGTCCAGTTCAACTTCTCCGAGCGCGTTGCCATGCGTGGTGAGCTTGCCGCTCGCTACGACAAGGACAACAACTCGCTGCGCGGCCAGTTCGTCGGCGCCCCGGACCGCAACCATTTCGTCGACGGCATCGCCACGGTCGGACTGGTCGTGAACTTCGGTGCCTCCGCACCGCCGCCGCCGCCGCCCGCTCCGGCTTACGAGCCGCCGCCGCCGCCTCCGGCGCAGCCGTCCGAGGAAATGCCCGCTGATACGGCGGTCGTGATCGACCTGCGCGGTGTCAACTTCAAGTTCGATCGCCCGACCACCGGCGAATCCAACATCGAGCCGACCCTGCAGGAACCGACCAGCGACTCGGTCGCGATTCTCGACCAGGCCGTCGACGTGCTGACCCGCAACCAGAACGTCCGCGTCCAGCTTGACGGCCACACCGATTCGATCGGCAGCGACGACTACAATCAGCGTCTGTCGGAGCGTCGCGCGCAGATCGTGTATGACTACCTGACCTCACGTGGCGTCAGCGCAAGCCAGATCATCGGCGTGCGTGGCTTCGGCGAAAGCCAGCCGATCGACACGAATGAGACCAGGGAAGGCCGTGCGCGCAATCGCCGCACCGAGCTTTCGGTGGATGGTCAGTAAGTTCGATCCAGTTTGACGTGACAAGAAGAAGCCCGGCGCAAGCCGGGCTTTTTTTGTTGCTCCGATGGGCCAGGACTTTCGACGTCGCGTTCCCCCTGCAGTTCCAGGTCCGCCCCCAGTCGACGGATCCGGCGCAGAGGCCGCGCTCAGCGCGCCAGTGCTGGGATCAGTTGCGGCGCAATCGTCTTGAGCATGCCGTCGACCACCTTGAGTCCGCCAGCCACGAGATTGCCGCTGTCCGGAATGCCCTCGCGTCCGCTGAAATCGCAATAGCGCCCACCCGCCTCGCGCACGAGCAGGCAGCCCGCGGCCATGTCCCACGGCTTGAGGCCGATTTCGAAGTAGCCGTCGAGGCGCCCGTTGGCCACGTAGGCGAGGTCCAGCGCCGCCGATCCCGTGCGCCGGATGTCTTCGGCTTCGCCAAGCAGCGCCCGGGTCATGCCGAGCTGCGCATCGAGGTGCGCACGCTGGCGAAACGGAAACCCGGTGGCGAGCAGCGCGCCGGCGAGTTCCGTTTTCGGATTGATGCGCATGCGGCGATCGTTGAGGAATGCTCCGTCGCCGCGACTGGCCGTGAAGAGCTCATCGCGCAACGGGTCGTAGACGACTCCGTGCATCGGCTCGCCATTCTCGAGCAGGGCGATCGACACGCAGAAATGCGGAAATCCGCGCAAGTAGTTGTGAGTGCCATCGAGCGGGTCGATCACCCAGACGTGGCGCGACTTGCCCTGCGCACCGCTTTCTTCGGCGAGAATCGCGTGGGCGGGAAACGCACGGCGCAGCTCGCGTATGATTTCGGCCTCGGCCGCGCGGTCCACTTCCGAGGCGAAATCCAGCCGCTGTTTCTCGACAATGGCGAGACCTTCGAGGCGGTTCATGTAGCGCAGAATGATCTGGCCTGCGGCGCGCGCGGCGCGCACCGCCACGTTGACAGCGGGTCTTGGCATGCTGATTCCGACGGAAGCGAATGAAAAAGAACGATATGCCGCGGCAGGCGCGGTGCGGAAGGGTAGCAAATCCGCGCAACACCACCAAACAACTCCTTCCGGGAGCGTGGGTGGCAGAAACGGGTCCGGATCGTGAGTGTTGATCGCGGCAAAGCGGTCGCGGCGACCGCCAACGTGCGTTTCGTGCTGGTGAACACCTCGCACCCCGGCAACATTGGCAGCGCCGCTCGGGCGATCCGGACCATGGGCTTCACGCGCCTGGATCTCGTTGCACCGCAGGTATTTCCGCATCCAGAGGCCTACGCGCTGGCCGCCGGGGCCAATGACGTGCTGGAACTGGCTCGACGCAGCGCAAATTTGAACGAAGCCATCGCCGACTGTTCGCTCGTGCTCGGCGCGACGGCGCGCAGCCGTGGGGTTGCATTGGACGAGCTGACACCGCGCGCGGCAGCGGTTCGGGCACTCGATGCAGCATCGGCAGGACGCCAGGTGGCGCTCGTGTTCGGCAACGAGCGCGCCGGGCTAAGCAATGACGAAATCAAGCTGTGCCATGCCGCCGTGCACATTCCGAGCGATCCCGCATTTTCGTCGCTGAATCTCGCCCAGGCGGTACAGGTGATCGCCTATGAACTGCGCGTCGCGGTGCTTGCTGGCGACCCTTCTGGCCCCGCGCATGGCGAGCACGAGCCGGCCACGGCAGCGCAGCTTGAAGGTTTCTTCGACCACCTCGCCACGACCCTCGATGACATCGACTTCCACAAGGGGCGTTCCGCGCGCACGATTCTTCGCCGTCTGCGCCGGTTGTTCCTGCGCGCCCAGCCCGACCCGCACGAGGTGCGCGTCCTGCGCGGGATCCTGGCTGACGTCCAGCGCAGCGCGCGACTGGCCCGCGACGACTGAGGCCGGTGCGGGCGGGTGATCCGTGCGCCGCGCACGGCTGTAATAAATCTGTAACATACGCGTCCCCGTGCTGGCGGTGCCGGGGATCACGCGCCAGTGCTGCATTCATCGAAAAGCGGACCCGACATGTTCTCGCTGCAAACCATCTTCGGAAAAGGCGACAGGTTTTATGGCCTGCTCGAGGCCAGTGCCGATGCGGCGCGGCAGAGCGCCAGCGCGCTCAGCGCCATGCTTGCCGAGCATTCGGCAACCCCGGCACTCGACGAATTCCGCGTGGCCCGCAAGCGCGAGAAGGATCTGTTCGCGCAGATCAATCTTGAACTGGTCAATACCTTCGTCACGGCGCTGGAGCGCGAGGACATCGAGGCGCTGGCCGCGGCGTTGTACAAGATTCCCAAGACCGTCGAGAAGTTCGCCGAGCGCTACGCGATGTTCGCCGATCGCCTGGTCGAGATCGACTACGGTTCACGCGCGCAGATGCTTGAACGTGCCTGCGAAGTCATCGTGCAGATGGTTGGCGAGTTGCGGCGCGGGCTGAAGCTCGAGGTCATGCATGATCTGAATGAGCGCATGCAATCGATCGAAGCCGAGGCGGATCGGCTGATTCTCGAGTTGTATCGCGACCTGTTCCAGAACGAAACCGATACCGCGCGCCTGCTCCTGCGCAAGGATCTGTTTGAAATCCTCGAGAAGGCCATCGATCGTTGCCGCGACGCCGGCAACGTCGTCTACCAGATCGCGCTCAAGAACTCCTGAGCGCAGGCGAGGAACTCTTCCGTGACCCTGAGCCTGACCCTCGTACTGCTGGTCGTCCTCATCGCGCTCGTGTTCGAGTACATCAACGGCTTTCACGACACCGCGAACTCGATCGCCACGGTCGTGGCGACCAAGGTTCTTCGGCCTGGCCAGGCCGTCATGCTTGCGGCATTCACCAATCTGATCGGCGCCCTCTGGGGCACCGCCGTCGCCAAGACGATCGCTTCGGGACTGATCGATACCGGGGTCGTCGCGGTCACGCCGCAGGTGCTGATCTGCGCCTTGCTCGGCGCGATCGTCTGGGATCTGGTCACCTGGTGGTGGGGTCTGCCGTCGAGTTCCTCGCATGCGCTTGTCGGTGGGCTGGTCGGTGCCGCACTGGCTGCCGCGCATGACGACTGGGCTTCGATCATCTGGTGGGAAGGCGGCGAGCACTGGTGGCAGGGCCGCGGTGTGTTGCCCAAGGTCGTCCTGCCGATGTTCAGTTCGCCGTTCCTGGGCTTCGTGCTCGGCTTCGTGCTCATGGGCATCATCTTCGCCAAGGTGAGCTTTCTCGGTTCGCGCACCGGCATGCTGCAGAAGTTCGGGCGACCGCGTCTGCTCAACGCATTCTTCGGCAAGGCGCAGCTGCTCTCGGCAAGCGCGATGGGTTTTTCGCACGGCATGAACGATGCGCAGAAGACCATGGGCATCATCGCGCTGGCCCTGGCCGGGGCGACCGCCGCAGGAACCTTCGAGGATCTGCCGGGCTGGCTGAATTTCCTGCGCGTGGAGGAGGACGCCGAGCAGGGGTTCGAGATCGCCGTGTGGATCAAGGTCGTGTGCGCAATCACGATGGCCGCAGGGACCGCGGCCGGCGGCTGGCGCATCATCAAGACCCTGGGTCACAAGATCGTCAAGCTGCACCCGGTCCATGGCTTCGCCGCCGAATCGGCCTCTGCCAGCGTGATCATCGCCGCCTCGCATTTCGGAATCCCCGTTTCGACCACACACAACATCTCGTCGGCGATCATGGGGGTTGGCGCAGCCAAGCGTCTTTCGGCGATCAAGTGGACGGTCGTGGAGCGCATGGTCTGGGCATGGATCCTGACGATTCCGGTGACCGCGGTGCTCGGATGGGGCCTGGTACGCCTGGTCCAGGCGCTCGGACTCGACTAACGCGTCGCCCGGCGTCAGCCGGCAGTCCGAGGGGATGCTGCCTGGCGCGCGCGCGGATTCTTGAGTCGCAGTGCCGGCTGCTCGATCAGGTGCCACGACGCGGCCGCAAGCAGCAGCGCAACCGGCGTTGCGTAGAAAAAGATTTCCCACGCGCTGCGGGCTTCGAACCAGTGGATCAGGGCCTGCTGCACCGGAAATCCCCACAGGTAGGTTCCGTAGGACAGGTCGCCAAAGCGTATCTGCGGGATTCGCGGCACATAGGCCAGCCACAAGGTCGCGTAGGCGATCCACAGGCCGAGCAGCGGCGCATAGAGCAGGCTGTCGCGCACGCTCCATGCGACCGCAGCGAGCGCAATCAGCGCGGCCGTCGAAATCGGCAACACCGCGCGGTGAATGCAGCACAGCGCGCCGAACACGAAAAATGAAACGAGGATGGCATCGGTAGCGAGCGGACGCTCTGCGGTCAGCGGTTTCGCGAGCCAGATCGTGGCCAGGATCGCGATGACCAGGGTCGCCAGCCAGCGTTGGCGCGTCAGCAGACCGGCGAGCCCGATGGCGGCGACGACCAGATACAGGCCTGCCTCGATCGGCAGCGTCCAGAGCGAGCCATTGACGAAGTCGGTGGACGGGTTGGCGGCGAATACACCGGGAAGCGTCCAGCGCAGGTCGATCAGCGAGGCATTGCCGGCAATGTAAGCCCACGTCGCTGGCGCGGCGAAATAGTCGTGCAGCGGCAGCGTCGTCGCCGCTGCACCGAGGATCAGCGCGCACGCACTCACGCACACGAGCAGGGCGGGCAGAATCCGGAGCGCTCGTGAGCGCAGGAAATAACCGATCTGCGGCCGACGTTGCCAGGCCAGCGTGATCAGCAGACCGCTGATCGCGAAGAACATCATCACGCCGATGAAGTGGCTGTAGGTGTTGCCAAGTAGGCGGTGCAGCGGATCGCTGGCGACGGTGGCGGTCGCAGACAGCACGTAGCTGTGGCCGAGCAGCACGAGCAAAGCGGCAAGCAGGCGCAACGCGGTCATGTTGTCGCGGCCGCTTTCGATGCACGCGGCGAGCGTGCGCCCGCGCAGCGCGGCGAGAAGATCGCCGCGGGTCACCTGGGATGCTCGGGACGGATCCGCGCAGGCATCAGTGCGCTGCGGGCGTGCCGGCAGTACCGCTGCGACGGAAATCCGTCTTCGCGCAGCCGGAATTCAGGCTCGATCGGCAAGGGACGGCCGGCTCCTAGAGCGCGTCGCCGCCAGCCGAGATCGACAGTTCCAGGCGGTCGCCGAGCTGTCCGAGTTCGGCGATTACCCGGTCCAACTCGTCGCCGCGCAACAGTTCATACGGGCGATTCTCGCAAAGGTGAAGATACGGCGAACCGTCCAGATCGCTGACCGCGAGATAGCCGGTGCGCTGCTCCCAGTTGAAACGCAGGCAGCGGGCCGGGTCGATCCCGGTAGCCGGGCCGATCGGCGTCGAGATGCGCAGGTACTTGTGGCCGTCCTCGCCGTCCAGTTCGGTCAGGTAGATGCCCTGGTGGCGCCCGTGCTCCAGGGTCAGATCGAAGCTGATCAGGTACGGATCGTTCGTACGCAGGCGGTGCTGGCTGCCGGCATGCGACCGGACTTGTTCGAAACTCTGCACAGGACTCTCCGCCAACGATGGACGGCTATGCTAGCGTGCCGACGCGATGAAGTCAGTCGATTCCGGTGTGACGGCAGACGTGGCCGCGATCCGTGCGGTGATCCGCGCGATTCCGCGTGGGCGCGTGGCGAGCTACGGAGAAATCGCCACGCGATCGGGGCTGCCGCGACGCGCACGTCTGGTCGGCCGCGTGTTGCGCGAGGCCGACGCCGCCACACGATTGCCCTGGCATCGCGTATTGCGCGCCGATGGTCGCCTCGCGTTTGCTCCGGGCAGCACCCCGTTTCGTGAACAGCAGCAGCGACTCGCGGCGGAAGGCGTGCCCGTGGAGCGCGGGCGCGTCGACATCGCGCGCTTCGGCTGGCAGCGCGATCTCGACAGTGAGCTGTGGGCGCCCCCCGCATCGGCAGCACGCAGGCGTTGAAATCGCGACTGGCCGCTACAATGCGTGCCCCTGAACCGGGTTCTCGCCCGCACCGCCCCTGGAACGCGCATGCCATTCGACCTGCCGCCGGTCACCCGCGCGCTGCTGATCGCCAATATCGCCCTCTTCGGTCTGCAGCAGCTCATCGGCGATCCGATGGTCATTCATTTCGCGTTGTG
>Ga0307505_10002775_pt1 | contig 11746 bp, 9 predicted proteins | sample 23_S_MG_FD_202183 | JGI IMG/M metagenome (GOLD analysis project Ga0307505, IMG submission 202183) | Soil microbial communities from Populus trichocarpa stands in riparian zone in the Pacific Northwest, United States - 23_S | ecosystem: Environmental > Terrestrial > Soil > Riparian zone > Trees...
GGCGGATCTGAGCCTCGCCTACACCCCCGGTGTCGCCGAGCCGTGTCTGGTGATCGCGGATGATCCTGACGCCGCCTTTCGCTTCACCAACCGGGGAAACCTTGTCGCGGTTGTCTCCAACGGATCGGCCGTCCTCGGGCTGGGCAACATCGGAGCCCTCGCCAGCAAACCGGTGATGGAAGGCAAAGCCGTGTTGTTCAAGAGGTTCGCCGACATCGATGTCTTCGACCTCGAGATCGATGCCACCGATCCCGACGACGTGATCCGCTTTTGCGAGATGCTCGCTCCGACCGTGGGTGGCATCAACCTCGAGGACATCAAGGCGCCGGAGTGCTTCGAGATCGAGCAGACCCTGCGTGACAGGCTCGACATTCCGGTCTTCCATGATGACCAGCACGGCACGGCCATCATCGGTGGAGCTGCTTTTCTCAACGCCCTCGAGCTGACCGGCCGGGACATCTCGGCTACGAAGGTCGTTTTCGCCGGAGCTGGTGCTGCCGGGATCGCGTGTGCCCGCTTCTTCGTCGAGCTCGGGGTCAGCGCCGAGAACGTCCTCATGGTCGACTCCCGGGGTGTAGTCCACAACGGACGCGATGACCTGAACGAGATCAAGAGGGAGCTGGCACGGGACACCGACGCCCGCACTCTCGAAGACGCCTTGGTCGGCGCCGACGCATTCATCGGGGTCTCGATCGCCGGGACGGTCACCAAAGAGATGGTCCAGTCGATGGCCGACAATCCAATTGTGTTCGCATTGGCAAACCCCGATCCCGAGATCACCTATCCCGACGCCAAGGCCGCCCGACCCGATGTGATCATGGCCACGGGGCGCAGCGACTACCCCAATCAGGTCAACAACGTCCTCGGGTTTCCCTTCATCTTCCGTGGTGCTCTCGATGTCCGGGCGCGTGGGGTGTCCGAAGGGATGAAGATCGCCGCCGTGCGTGCCCTTGCCGATCTTGCGCGCGAGCCGGTGCCCGACTCGGTGCTCAGGGCTTATGACCTCGAGCGTCTCCAGTTCGGGCCGGAGTACCTGATCCCCAAGCCCTTCGACTCCCGTGTCCTGTGGAGGGTCGCGCCCGCCGTGGCGCGGGCAGCCATGGACGAAGGTCTGGCCAGAGCGCCGATAGCGAACTTCGACGATTACATCACCCAGCTCCAGACCAGGTTCAGGGCGTCGTACGCATTGATCAACGCGATCACCACCCGGGCCATGGAGCACCCGAAGAAAGTCGTCTACCCACACGCGGAGGATGTGCGGATGATCCGGGCGGCCCGACGGGTCACCGACGAGGGGATCGCAACCGCCGTTCTCCTCGGCGACGCCGCCCGAATCGGATCCCTAGCCGACGACGCCGGAATCTCCATCGGGGGAATCGAAGTGGTCGACCCCCTGCGCGAGGTGTCGGAACGCGACCGCTATGCGATCGTTCTCGAGCAATTGCGGCGTCACAAGGGGCTTTCGCTGCAAACCGCGTTGAAGCTCACCGAGGACCATGACATGTTCGCCTGTCTCATGGTCAGGGAAGGTGCCGCCGACGCATTGATCGGGGGTCTGACGACCTATTACCCCGAGACGATCCGGCCCGCTTTGCAGGTCCTTCAGGTCGAAGAGGGCCGATCCATAGTCAGCTCGGTATATCTGGTCGTCGTCAGGGGACAGGCACTGTTCTTCACCGACTGTGCGGTGAATATCGAACCGACGGCGGAGCAGCTGGCTGAGATTGCGCTGGCCGCCACGACAACAGCCGAGGAGGACTTCGCTCGCGCTCCGAGGGTCGCCTTCATCAGCTATTCGGACTTCGGCTCGGCCGGAGGCAGTGAGCCGGCAAGGGTGCGTCGGGCTGTGGAGTTGTTCCGACTGGCGAGGCCTGACATCCCGGTGGACGGCGAGATGCAGGCCGACACAGCAGTGATGCCCGAGTTGCTGGCCAACCGCCGGCCTTCGGGTCCCTTGACCAAGGCGGCAAACGTCCTCGTCTTCCCCAATCTCACTGCGGCCAACGCCGCATACAAGCTGCTCAACAGACTCGGAGACGCCGAGGTGATCGGCCCGATCCTCAGTGGTCTGTCGAAGACCGTCCATGTCTTGCAGCGCGATGCGTCGGTCAGCGATGTGGTCAACATGACGGCAATCGCGGTGGCAGAGGCCCAGCGTCGGGAGAAGGCCGCTATCTGATCGGAACAATCAGATAGCCAGGCTTGTTTCAGCCGGCATGGATCAAGAAGTAACCACGGCGTTGGGTGAGGGCGGAATCGCTGACATCACGACGATCGGACGCAAGACCGGCCAACCCCATCGCATCGAGATCGTGTTTCATCATTTCGATGACGACCTCTATCTGACGGGTCGCCCGGGTTTCAAGCGCGATTGGCAGGCGAACATCGAGGCCAATCCCGAGTTCACACTTCATCTCAAGCGCGGGGTAGTGGCAGATGTTGCCGTTCGTGGTGAGCCGGAGCCTGACCGGGAGGTGCGGGCGGCAATCTTGCTCCGGGTCCTGGTGGAGAACTGGGGAACAGACCCGGAGAAGGCGAGGGCCGACCTGGACCGCTGGGTCGACACCGCGCCTTTCATCCGTTTCCGTCCGAGCGAACCCGGGGCGCTCGCTTAGACCGTGCTTTGAGTGGAAGTCGTCCGCTGTTCGACATCCCGCATGCCCAAACCGATCAGGATGAACAACAGACCCATCCCGACGGCCATGGCCGCCACCCCAAAGGCAACCACCGAGGTGAACAGGGACGCCTGGAGGAACGAAGCCGTGGCCGCAGTGGCCCTCAGCGGATCCTCACGGTCCATTTCCGCGTAGTAGAGGCCACCGGTGGATTCCAGGGAGTGGGCTTCGATCACCTTCGCTTCGCAATAGGCCGTGAACGGACCTGCGACCGTTCGGTTGGGGAGACATGCGTCCTCGGACGTCGTTATCTTCTGGTTCGAGAGGGTGTCGCTGACCACGAACCAGGTCGTGATACCACCGACAATCATCAGCACGCCGAGCACGATCGAGGCAATCGAGGAGATCTTTCTCATGGGTTGATCCTTTCTTGGATGAAGCCCACGTTACGGCCCGGAAAACCGGGTTTTGGAGTGCCGAAAGTCCCGACGAGTTGAGGACCCTTACGGGACCGAGAACTAGTGCCCGCCGTCCACGGACATCTTGGCGGTCGCCATAGTCCCGAGGATTCCTTCGCCCCGGTAGACGAGACGCAGTGAGGTGGCAGACGGAAGCCTGATCTCGAATCTCCGTAGGGGAGCCAGCTCTGCTCCTTTGGCCCACTCGTTGGCGGCACGTTGGATACGGGCGTCGATGGACAGACCGGGAAGTTGCTCTTGCGCATCGTCGATGGGCAGACCGTTGGGGAACTGCGGCGAGATCACGTCCGCGTGGACGATCACTGCGGTCCCGGGGCCCTCATTCCAGAGCTCGAAGATGTCGGGGTGCCCGGCGACCCGCTCGGCGGTCACACTCGGCATGGCCTGTCTCAGCGCAACTCCGCCGAACACGAGAGCAATCACGGCGACAGCGATTATCGCGATCTCCATACATAGAGGCTACGGCCGAAACTCCCGACTGCAATCACTGCTTTGACGGGAGGTGGCGGAGGCGGACGGGAATCGAACCCGCCAGGGGCCGTTTAGACCCCTCACCGGTTTTGAAGACCGGGGGACCCACCAGGCGTCCGGACGCCTCCACGATGGCGACGTCGAGGATAGGGAACCCCCTTGGTTCCGCCGTCCTGATGACCATCGGGGTCACTCCTCATTGAGCTAGTACAGGACCCCGGTACCATCAGTCCTGGATGCCCGAACGTTCCTTTGGAAGATCCGTGCGATATCGCCGGACCAAGCTCGGTTTGAGTCAGACGCAGCTCGGCGAGTTGGTAGGCCGGTCTGCCAGCTCGATCCGAAGCTGGGAGCGCGATGTCTCGACTCCCACCGATGCTTCGGTGCTGTTCGCTCTGTCGGCGATCCTCGATCTGGACCAAGAGGCCCTGTTCGAGAAGGCCGGTGTCGAGCTGCCGTCCGAGGAAGCCCAGCCTACGGTCGAGGAGGCCTTCGCTAGCTTGGCGCCGATGCCAATCGAGAGCCCGCTGGCAGATCCCGAGCCCGTCGAGAATCCAAGCCCGATCGATGCTCCTCCCGAGACCGAGCTCGATGCCGACTACGAGCTCGAAGCCGAGGTACGTGAGCATCTGGAAGAGGCTGCCAGAGTTGTCCCCGATCCGCCCCGGGAATGGGAACCGGAGCCGGTCCAGGAGACGTTCTCACTGAGTCCCCAACCAGTTGGGGCGGCCGCCATGAGATCAACCCAAGAGCCCGCCTTCGTCAGCCCACCAGAGCCGTTCCAGTTCACCCAACCGACGCCGCCCGTCCTGGAGCCGTCGTACATGGAGGACAGCGAGCAACGCCAGCTGTATCGGGTGAGGAACCTGGCGACGATCGTCCTCTTCGTGGGTCTGGTGATTGTCCTGCTCTGGTCGTTGAGCAACACCGTCGAGGCCCTCGGAACCTGGTGGGATGACTTCTTCGGAAGTCTCAGGATCTAGCGCGTCCTCCTGTCGCTACCGCTTCACTACACCCCATGACCAAGGATGCGCTTCGGGTCGCGGTGGTTGGCGGTGGTCCCGCCGGTCTCTATCTCACGATCCTGCTCAAGAAGGATCGGCCCGACATGGACGTCGTCCTTTTCGAGCGAAACACCCCTCACGACGCCTACGGGTTCGGTGTCGTCTTCAGCGATGAGACGCTGGACCATTTCAGGGAGGCAGACGAGACCTCGTATCTGGCTCTTGCTTCCGCCTTCAGACATTGGGGCGAAATCCGGGTCCATCATCCCGGTGGACGTGAACTGGTCTCCGGGGGTCATGGCTTCGCAGCGATAAGCCGAAGCGTGCTGCTGGAGATCCTCACCGAGCGCGCCCGTGAGCTCGGCGCCGACCTCAGATTCTCGACCGACATCGCCTCCCTGGCCGATGTGGGGCCGGTTGACCTCATCGTCGGTGCCGACGGGGCCAACAGCATGGTTCGACGACAGTTGGAAGAGCATTTCCGCCCGTCGGTCGAGCAGCGTCGCAACAAGTACATCTGGTTCGGCACCCCAAAGGTGTTCGACGAGTTCAACTTCATTTTCGAAGACACTGAATTCGGGATGGTGTGGGCCCACATCTACCCGTTCAGTTCCGAGGGCAGCACGTTCATCGTCGAGATGCCTCCTGAGACATGGGCCGGTCTCGGCTTCGATCAGACCGAGCACGAGGTTTTCCCTCCCGGGGTGAGTGACGAGCTGGCCCTGGCGAGGTGTGAGGAGATCTTCAGCTCTCACCTCGACGGGCAGGCGCTCCTCGGGAACAACTCGAAGTGGCTCCAGTTCCCAACGATCAGCTGTGACACCTGGCACCACCAGAATGTGGTCCTGGTCGGGGACGCGATTCACACCGCTCATTTCTCGGTCGGCTCCGGGACCAAGCTGGCCATGGAGGACGCCATTGCCCTTGCCGACCGGATCTTGCACGACGACGACATCGAAGATGCGCTGCGCGCCTACGAGGCCAATCGTCGACCCGAGGTCGAAAGCCTGCAGCGGGCGGCGCAGGCGAGCCTGCGATGGTTCGAGGGAGCCGACCGCTACCGCGGTCTCGACCCGGAGCAGTTCGGTTTCAGCATGCTCACGCGGAGTCAGCGGATCACATACGACAACCTCAGGGTGCGCGACCCCGACTACATGACATCGATCGACACCTGGTACGCGGGTTCGGACCACGGTGCTCCGCACCGGGTTGAACCGTCGGTGCCTCCGATGTTCCACCCGTTCCAGGTGAGAGACCTGATTCTGGAGAACCGGATCGTCGTCTCTCCGATGGACCAGTACACCGCGGTCGATGGCATACCCAACCAGTGGCACATGGTCCACCTCGGGAGCCGGGCTGTCGGTGGAGCAGGTCTTGTGATGACAGAGATGACCTGTGTCTCGCCGGAAGGCCGGATCAGCCCCGGTTGCACCGGCATTTGGAACCAGGATCAGGCAGGTCGATGGGCCGAGATCGTCGGGTTCGTCCATGACATGACAGCAGCCAAGATCGGGCTTCAGATCGGTCATTCGGGGAGGAAGGGCTCGACCAAGCGCATGTGGGAGGGCGACAGCCAGCCTCTGGAAGAGGGGAACTGGGAGATCCTGGCGCCCTCACCGGTGCGTTATCGGCCTGACAGCCAGGTGCCCCGTGAGATGTCCCGCTCGGACATGGACACGGTCCGGGATCAGCACGTGAACGCCGCGATGCTCGGAGATCAGGCGGGGTTCGACCTCCTCGAGTTGCATTACGCCCACGGCTACCTCCTTTCGAGCTTTCTGACGCCACTCGCGAATCGGCGAGACGACGAGCACGGGGGGTCGCTACAGAATCGGATGCGCTACCCGTTGGAAGTCTTTGACGCGGTGCGTGCAGTGTGGCCCGCCCATCGCCCGATGTCGGTGCGGATATCGGCCACCGACTGGGTTCCCGGCGGGTTCGACGGTGACGATGCGGTGGTGTTCGCCGCAGCACTCAAGGAGCGAGGCTGCGATCTGATCGATGTGTCGACAGGTCAGACCGCCATCGAGTCCGACCCCGAGTACGGAAGGCTCTATCAGACCCCTTATTCGGATCGGATCCGGAACGAGGTGGGGCTCCCCACGATGACAGTCGGCGCGGTCTCCAGCATCGACGACGTGCACAACATCCTGGTCGCGGGACGGGCGGACCTCTGTCTCCTGGCTCGTCCCCACCTCCTCGACCCTTACTGGACGATGAATGCAGCAATCGACCTGGGGTACACCGGTCACCGTTTCCCTGATCAGTATCTGGCGGGTCTCGGCGCTCGCCGGAGGGAGCAATCCGCGATCCCTCCCGAGGTCTTCCGCAAACGGGTTTAGGCCGGCTCACCCGGTCTCAGGGAAATTCACTCTGCGAATGATCAAAGGTGTGCCAAAATGACGTCACCAGAGAAAGGAGGTGGTCCTAGGTTGTATGAAAGTCTTTGGACTCTGGAGGTGGTCGAGCGCTGAGCGGCGCTGACCGCGTGCGCCGCTCGTCCCTCGGGACCGGTGGCGACTCCAAACTCGGACCACCCGGCTTTGGCTACCACGGAACTTGTCCACCTGTGGCGGCGCCCGTCGCCGAAGCAATGCCGTAGCTGTACTTCAACGGAAGACCCCCGACCATGTCGGGGGTCTTCTACGTGTTGAAGCCTTGCTCACGCATCCAATCGTCGTTGAAGACCTTTGACAGATAGCCCCGGCCGGAGTCGGGCAGAATCACTACCACCATCGCTTCATGGTCCTCATCCGCGACCGCCACCGCGGCATGGGCGGCCATCCCGCACGACCCCCCAACGAGCAGACCCTCTTCTCTGGCGAGTCGTCTCGCCATGTTGAAGGAGTCGGCGTCGGACACCTTCTCCCACCGGTCGATCAGGTCGATGTCGACGGTCGCCGGGTAGAAGTCCTCGCCCACTCCCTCGACCGAGTACTGATGGACCTTGGTCTCGTCGGGCGCGGTGAAGATCGAGCCTTCCGGGTCGGCACCCACCAGACGGACCGATGGCTTCTGCTCCTTGAGGAATCGACCCGCACCTGAGATTGTGCCGCCGGTGCCGACCCCGACGACGAGGACGTCGATCTGACCGTCAGTCTGTTGCCAGATCTCGGGGCCGGTGGTCTCATAGTGCGCCCGCGGGTTCTCCGGGTTGTTGTACTGATCGGGATGGAAAGCCCCTTCGATCTCAGCAGTGAGACGTCTCGCCACGCCGTAATACGAGTCGGCGTGCTCCGGGGTCAGATTGGTAGGGGTGACGATCACCTCAGCCCCGTAAGCCCTGAGCAGGTCCTGCTTTTCCTTGGAGACCTTGTCGGGGACGGTGCAGATCACCCGATAGCCCCGCACCGCGCCGATCATCGCCAGACCGACACCTGTGTTTCCTGAGGTCGGCTCGATGATGGTGCCCCCGGGTCGAAGCAGACCTTGCCTCTCTGCGGCGTCGATCATCGACACCGCGATGCGCTCCTTGATCGAGCCTCCCGGATTCATGTGCTCGACCTTTGCCACGAGATTTCCCGGAGGGTGAATCCTGGAAAGTCGGACGAGCGGCGTGTCGCCGATGGCCGCAATGACGTCATCAAAGATGTCCATATGGCGGCGAGGCTAGGCACATCGGTTTGATGTCGGTTCCAGAGTGTCTCCTAACCTTGGTTTGGTGACACGGCTTGCCCGCTATGCCTGGTTCACCCTCGTCTTCAACGTGGGTGTCATCCTGCTCGGTGCCCTGGTCAGGGCGACCGGCTCTGGCGCCGGTTGCGGCAGATCGTGGCCCACTTGCCAGGGGCAGTTGATTCCCGAGCTCGATGGTGCGACTGCCATCGAGTTCACCCACCGCGCGGCAAGCGGAGTCGCCCTCATCCTCGTCGCCGCTCTCGTCGTAGCGGTGTGGCGTCACACTTCCCCTGGGGACCCGGCTCGCACCGGGGCGATGCTCTCAATGGTCGCGATAGTCGGCGAGGCTCTGATCGGGGCGATGATCGTCCTCGCTGAATGGGTTGGCGACGATGCCTCGGTTGCCAGGGTGGTGGCGGTGCCGTTGCATCTGGTCAACACCCTGTTCTTGCTGGCGGCGTTGACCCTCACCGCCTTCTGGCTGGGCGGCGGAGGCCGTTTGAGCCCTCGATCGCACCCGAAACTCTGGCGTTGGGTGGTATTTGGGGCCGTAGCCCTCGTCTTGCTCGCCGCGACCGGAGCGATCACGGCGCTCGCCGACACCTTGTTCCCCAAATCAGGTCCGGTGGGTGACAACGTCGGAAGTGAGACCCTCCTCACCGATCTGAGACTGATCCACCCCGTCCTCGCCGTCATCGCTGCCTCGATCGGATGGTGGGCTTCGGGCCGGGTGGCCGGACCGAGGTCGGCTGCCAGCAGGGCGCTACCGGTGCTTGTCGGGCTCATGCTCATCACCGGATCGCTCAACATCGTCCTCGGTGTCCCGGTTTGGATGCAGTTGGTCCACCTCCTCCTCGCAGACGCCCTGTGGATCGCCTATGTGCTGGCATCGGCTGAGGTCTTGCAGGCCCGGGTCGAGATCGGTCAGTCGGTCTGAGGATGAGTGCGCAGGTCTTCGACGAGTTGGCAGATGGAGTGTTCCGGCGCCGGTACGACTCGATGGATCTCAACGTCGGGCTGGTCGTGTCGGACACAGGGGTCCTCGTCGTCGACACCCGTTGCTCTCACGCCGAGGCTGACGAGTTGTTGTCCGAGATCCGTGCTTTGACCCGACTCCCGGTGCGCTGGGTGGTCGACACCCATTGGCATTGGGACCACACTTTCGGCAACGCCCGCTTCGGGGATGTCGAGATCTGGGGTCATGACCTGTGCCGGCGGGCGATGGTCGATCAGGCCGACACGATGATGACGTCTGCTCTGAGGTGGCTACCCGAGCATGCGGCGGAGTTGGAGAAGGTCGTCATCACCCCTCCCAGCAGAGTTTTCACCGAATCGACCCGGATCGACCTGGGCTCGAAGACCGTGACACTCGGCTATCACGGTCGGGGTCACACAGACTCCGACATCTCGATCGTGGTCGACGAGCACGACGTCATGTTTCTCGGGGATCTCGTCGAGGAGAGTGGGCCCCCGCACTTCGATGACGGTTTCCCCATCGAGTGGCCACGAACCCTGGGTGCAGCCCTGTCTGATCGGGCGTCAGTGATCGTGCCGGGGCATGGGGACACGATGAGTCGCGGCGAAGCACTGCAGCAGGTCGAGGAATTGGAAGAGGTGGCGGTCGCGGCCCGTGCTCATGTCTACGAAGGAGAGCCGATTGCCGAGCTGGCGAAACGGGGCCCGTATCCGGTCGATTTCATGGTCACGGCATTATCCCGGGCAGTCGAGGTGGGCTGAGGTCCTGGATCAGGAGAGCAGTTGGTCTCTGAGCAAATCGGGGTCCGCAGTGGGAAGGTCACAGACGTGCCCCTGGCAGACGTAGGCAAGTGTGCGGCCCGGGTCCGATCTCCCCGAGAGCAGGGGAATCGGCTCGGTATCGTCGTTCGAGACCGCAAGGATGACGTTGGGGCGGAACCGCTCCCAGTAGACCCTGACGAACTGCTCCGGCCCGTTGCCGACCACCGCCAGCTCCTTCCCGGTGAGCATTGAATGGAGCACGGCGAGATGGTGGCCGACCATTGACGGGTATCGTCCCATAAGGGCCCCGACGGCTCGAACTGCGTTGACGGCGAGGTCGTGGAGCTCGGCGGAGCCGGTGTATCCGGCCAGGATGGCAAGTGCCTCGGCAGCCAGTGCGTTCCCCGACGGCGACGGGTTGTCTGTCGGGCTCTTGGGTCTCTTGATGAGCGCCTCACCATCGACCGGGGTGTCGAAGAAGCCACCGTCCGGGTCGGAGAATCGCTCTGGAATAGACAAGGTCATCTTCTCGGCGGCGTGAAACCACTCGAGCTCGCCAGTCGCGGCATAGAGGGCGAACAGGCCTGTCGCCAGGGCGGCGTGGTCCTCCAGGAACCCCCCGCCGCCGCTCCGACCTCCACGCCACGACCGGCGCAACTCGCCGTCGACCACCATCTGATCGAGCACGAACCTCGCCGCCGAACGAGCGGCCGCGATATAGGAGTCGTCGTCAAGCGCTGCACCCGCCTCGGCGAAGGCCCGAATTGCGAGGCCATTCCAGGCAGCGACCACTTTGTCGTCGAGACCAGGCCGCACTCGGGTGTTGCGGTGCTCGAGGAGTGCAAGGCGGATGGTCTCGAGCTGGTCGGTCCATGGTTGCCCACCGGGTCGGTAGAGGATGTTCGAGCCTTCGAAGTTCCCGTGTGGCGAAGCGCCGAAGTAGCTCGCCGCGACAGCGGCGTCTGCGGGTCCCAGGACTTCTTCGAGCTCGTTGGTTGTCCATACGTAGAACTTCCCTTCGACCCCCTCCGAATCGGCATCCTCGGCGGAGTAGAAGCCGCCGTCGGGGTGACGCATGTCGGTGACCAGGTAGTTCAAGGTAGATCGAGCAACCTCGACAAATCGCTCCTCACCGAGCTCGACGCCGGCCCACAGGTAGAGACGGGCCAACTGCGCGTTGTCATAGAGCATCTTCTCGAAATGCGGCACGAGCCACTGGTCGTCGACGGAATAGCGGGCGAATCCCCCGGCGAGCTGGTCGTGGATTCCACCGTCGGCCATCTCGGCCAATGAGACCCTCAGCATGTGATCGGCGCGTGGTGCCCAACTCTCCGAGTGGCTCCGCAGCAGGAACTCCAACACAGGTTGCTGGGGAAACTTGGGCGCAGTGCCGAAGCCGCCGTTGATCGGGTCGAAGCTGGCGGCCAGTGACTCGTATGCCGTCGCCAACGTCTCAACATCGGGAACGGCTTCGCTCACGGGGATGCTCCGGTTGATGGCATCTGTGAGTCTGTCGGACTGAGTTAGCACCTCGTCACGCTTGTGCTCCCAAGCACTCGAAACGGCTCTCATCACGTTTCGGAATGAGGGCAGTCCGTGACGATCCTCAGCCGGGAAGTACGTCCCGGCGTAGAACGGGCGCCCGTCGGGAGTGAGCCAGACTGTCATCGGCCAGCCGCCCCTTCCCGTCATGGTCTGCACCGCCTCCATGTAGATGCTGTCGACGTCGGGTCGCTCCTCGCGGTCGACCTTGACGTTCACGTAGAGACGGTTCATCTCTTCGGCGGTATCCGGATCCTGGAAGGATTCGTGCGCCATCACA
>Ga0307505_10002776_pt1 | contig 11744 bp, 12 predicted proteins | sample 23_S_MG_FD_202183 | JGI IMG/M metagenome (GOLD analysis project Ga0307505, IMG submission 202183) | Soil microbial communities from Populus trichocarpa stands in riparian zone in the Pacific Northwest, United States - 23_S | ecosystem: Environmental > Terrestrial > Soil > Riparian zone > Trees...
GTTACCGGCCGCACGCTGCCGCGTCCTGACGGTGAGTTGCTGTGCCGCCTCGCCACTGTGAACGACGTCCACTTCGGTGAGACCCGATGCGGTGTCATCGAAGGCATGAACATCGGTCCGATCTTGTCGGTGGAACCGGGGGAGCCGCCGTACCCCGAGACGATGAACCGGGCCGCGGTCACTGAAATGCAAGCGATCGACCCGGCGGTGGTTGTCGCGAAGGGCGACCTCACGGCCACGGGCACGCACGCGGAGTACGACCGGTTCCTCGCGTGTTACGGCGAGGCGTTCGGCGACAAGCTCGTGCACATTCGCGGTAACCACGACGGCTACCACGGTGAAATGTTTGCGGCCGACGGCCCGTTCGAGATTCCCTTGCCCGGCGCCACCGTGGCGCTAATCGACACGACCATCGCGGGAGCAACGCCCGGCCAGGTCACCGATGACACCGCCGAATGGCTCGACGAGCTTGCGGCGCGCACCGATCAGCCCGTCCTGGTGTTCGGCCATCACCACGTGTGGAGCCCGACCAGCAAGAAACGCGAACCGACCTACTTCGGCATTAACCCCGACGACTCGGACAAGTTGATCGACGTGTTCGTACGCCGGCCGAACCTCGCTGGTTACTTCGCTGGCCACACGCATCGGAACCGGGTACGGCACATGCCAGGTACCGGGAGCGTGCCGTGGGTTGAGGTGTCGGCCACCAAGGACTTCCCTGGAGCGTGGGCTGAGTACCGCGTGTTCGAGGGCGGGATCCTCCAAGTGATGCACCGCATCAGTGCTCCCGACGCGCTCGACTGGACCGAGCGGACGCGCGCGATGTTCGGCGGCATGTACGCCGACTACTCCTTCGGGCAGATGAAGGACCGCTGTTTCGTAGTGGTGTGAGGCGTTACGCCGGGTCGAAGATCACGACCGGAATCTCACGGTCGGTCTTCTCCTGGTACCCCGCGTAGCCCTTGTAGGCCGCGGTCACGCGGGGCCACAGCTCGGCTCGCTCTGTTGGTGAAGCAGTGCGGGCGATCATGTTGATCGTCTTGCCGTCCCGCGTGACCTGCACGTTCGGGTCGGCTTGGAGGTTCAGGTACCACTGCGGGTGCTTCGGCCCGCCGCCGTACGACGCGATTAACACGACGGTGTCGCCGTCGATGATTGGCGCCGTGAGCATGGATTGACGCTTCTCGCCGGACTTGCGGCCCGTCGTGGTGAGAATGACGGCGGGCATACCGGCGATCTTGCCGCCGACTTTGCCGTTGGTCGCATTGACCAAGCCGCGGTGAATCGTGTTGATGACTTTGATGATGGGGTCGCGGCGGTCTGCCATGCGTGCAGAGATTACGCGGCGTGACCGCCGCGATACGCGGCCACGATGTCCACGACCTCGCCCATCATCTCGGTAAGCGCGTAGTCCTTCGGCGTGTACACCGCCGTGACGCCACCGTCGATCAGCTTGCGGGCGTCTTCGTCGGGAATGATCCCGCCGACGATGACCGGTGCGTCGACTCCCGCCGCGCGCACCAGTCGGATCACTTCTGGCACCAGCTCGAGATGGCCGCCGGAGAGGATGGACAGGCCGATCACGTCGACGTCTTCGTCGCGCGCGGCGTCGGCAATCTGTTGCGGTGTGAGACGAATGCCCTGGTAGATGACCTCGAATCCGGCGTCGCGCGCGGCGACCGCTACCTGTTCGGCGCCATTCGAGTGGCCGTCGAGGCCGGGCTTGGCCACGAGGAATCGCGGCGGCCCGCCGACTAACGCTTTGACCTTCTCGAGCGTTGGCCCCATCTCGGCGCCGCGTCCACCAACGGCGCCGCCGACACCGGTCGGCGCGCGGTACTCGCCGAATACCGACCGCAGCGCTTCTGCCCATTCCCCAGTGGTGCCGCCCGCGTGCGCCAGAGCGATCGTGGCTGGCATCACGTTCTCGTCGGTCGCCGCGACGCGTCGCAGTTCCGCTAAGGCGATGTCGACCGCCGCGTTGTCCCGCGACGCGCGCCACTCGTTCAGCTCGTCCTTCGCCGCGACCTCGACGGCTGCGTCGACCCTGAGGATCGCGCCTTCGCCGCCGAGCGGCGACTCGGCGGTCTCGGTGAACGAGTTCACGCCGACGACGGTCTGTTCGCCGACTTCAATGCGGCGCGCCCGCGCCGCTTGCGAGCGAACGAGGCGCGACTTCATTTCTTCGATGGCTTCGAACGCCCCGCCCAACGCGAGGATCTCGTCGAGTTCCGCGGTAGCAGTGTCGACGAGTTCCTGTGTGCGCCCTTCGATTACGTGCGATCCCGCGAAGATGTCTTCGTACTCGAGCAGGTCGGTTTCGAACGCGAGGACCTGCTGCATGCGCAACGCCCATTGCTGATCCCACGGTCGGGGCAGTCCGAGCGCTTCGTTCCACGCCGGAAGCTGGAGCGACCGTGTGCGCGCATCGCGCGACAGCGTGACTCCGAGCATCTCCAGCACGATGCGTTGGACGTTGTTCTCGGGTTGCGCCTCGGTCAGTCCTAACGAGTTGACCTGCACCGCGTAGCGGAACCGACGCGCCTTCGCATCTTCGACCCCGTAACGCTCCTTGGTGATGCGGTCCCACAGCACGCCGAAGGCGCGCATCTTGCACACCTCTTCGATGAACCGGATGCCCGCGTTCACGAAGAACGAGAAGCGCTCGACCACGCTCGGCAACTCTGCGGCGCCGATCTGGCCCGAATCGCGCACTGCGTCCAAAACGCCGATCGCAGTGGCCATCGTGAATGCCAGTTCCTGGACGGGCGTGGCCCCGGCCTCCTGGAGGTGGTAGCTGCAGACGTTGATCGGGTTCCAACGCGGCACGTGGCGCACCGTGTACGCAATGGTGTCGACCGTTAGCCGCCGCGACGCCTCGGGCGGGAAGATGTACGTGCCGCGCGACAGGTACTCCTTGATGATGTCGTTCTGCGTCGTGCCACCCAGCACGGACGGATCTATCCCGCGGTTCTCGGCGTTGGCCACGTAGAGCGCGAGCAGCCATGACGCCGGCGCGTTGATGGTCATGGACGTGGTGAGTTCGTCTACGGGGATCTGATCGAACAGTTGGGCCACGTGGCCGATGTGGACCACGGGCACGCCGACCTTGCCGACCTCGCCCGCGGCTTGCGGCGCGTCGGGGTCGTATCCGGTCTGCGTTGGCAGGTCGAAGGCCACAGACAGCCCGGTCTGCCCCTTGGCCAAGTTGGTCCGGTACAGCTCGTTGGACGCCTTCGCCGTGGAGTGTCCGGAGTATGTGCGCATGACCCAGGGGCGATCCGCCATGCCCATATGGTCGCATTCTCGGTACCATGCCGTCATATGTCGGGGTCGTTGCTATTGCGTCTGCTTGGAGTGGCTGCTTTTACAGCCGCGCCGGTAGCTGCGCTCGACACGAATCCGACGCCGGAGATTCGCACCGGCGACGCCATCGGCAGCCCCGAAGAGGGTGGCTTCCAGAACACTGGCGGCAACTTCAACCTGGGAGACGGCAAGAGCGAGTCGAAGACCGTCCTCGGCGATCCCAATGCGGCTCCCGCCGCACCGAGCATCCTCGCGGTGCCGCCGGTCGCGTTGCCGAAGAACCCCGGCGCCGACGCCGTGGCGCGGGCGCGGGCACTCGTCGATGCTGCGAAGGCCCGAGCGCAGACGCAGGTCGATGCCGCTCGGGCTGCTGCCGATCGAGCGGTTGCCGCCGCGCATCAGCAGACCGAAGAAGCCAAGGCGAATGCCCAGGCGCACAGCGACGCCGCTCGCGCGAACGCCGCCGCCGCGTCCGCCCGTTCAAACCCGTAGACCGCTAGTAGCCTCTCGGTTCAATCGATGTTTTGGAGAGTCACTTGCCGCGTTTGAAGCTTTCGCACCTCGGATGGGCCGCCGCTACGGCCGGAGCGGCCACTTTGGCATTCATGACCGCCGCGGGCGGCTCGTTGCCATTTACGCCGGCGGCGACTTCGCTCGACGTGACACCGGGGCAGGTTCCGACGCTTCCCGTCATCGTCCGTCCAGCAACTCCGGTGTTGGTCAGCCCGGTGATCCCGCCGCGCCCGGTGATCATTCCGCCGGTGATCCCGACGCGTCCCAACGTCACCATCCCGTCCACGATCGATGCGGACAAAGCGCGTCGTGACGCCGAACGCGACGCGGCCAAGCAGGTCGCTGACGCCGAGAAGCAGGGCGCGGACGCCGAGAAGGACGCGGAGAAGCAAGCCGCCGACGCCGAGAAGGAAGCAGAAAAGGCGCGCGCCGACGCCGAACGCGAAGCAGCCAAGCAGCGGGCGGACGCCGAGCGGATGCGGAACAACCCGCCGGTTCCGCCGACGCCCAATCCTTAATCCCGCCCGGGATTAATACGTGTAGAAACCCTGGCCGCTCTTGCGGCCGAGTTGCTGCGCCGTGAGCATGCGTCGCAGCGTTGGCGCGGTCGCGAAGTTGGGATCCTTGAACTCTTCGTAGAGCGCGTCGAGGATCGCGACGCTGGTGTCGAGGCCGACGAGGTCGAGCAACGCCAGGGGGCCCATCGGGAAGTTGCAACCGCCCTGCATGGCCGCGTCGATGTCAGCGGCTGAAGCGACGCCGCGCTCGAGCATCTTCACCGCGTTGTTCAGGTACGGGAAGAGCAACGCGTTGACGATGAAGCCAGCTTCGTCCTTCACGGTGACCGGAGCTTTCCCGCAGGCCGTTGCGAACGCGAGCGCTGCCGCGATCGTCTCGTCGCTCGCGGTCAGCGGTCGCACGATTTCGACGAGCTTCATGGCCGGGGCCGGATTGAAGAAGTGGACGCCGCAGACTTTGTCTGGGCGGCCTGTCTCCATGGCGAGGTCGATTACCGACAGCGTGGACGTGTTGGTGGCGAGGATGGCGCCGTCCTGCACGATTCGGTCCAGCTCGTTGAACAGTTCCTTTTTCGTTTCGAGGTCCTCGACGATGGACTCGAGCACGAGGTCGCAGTCCTTCAAGGCGCTTAGCTCCGACGTCGCGGTGACGCGCCCGAGGATGGCGTCGCGATCTTCTGCGGTGATCTTCTCGCGGTCGACCTGCTTGGCCAGCGACTTCTCGAGCGAGGCGACCATGGAGTCTGCCGTCTCTTGGCGCCGGCTACGCAGCACCACTTCGTGGCCTGACTTGGCGGCTACTTCCGCCACGCCTGAGCCCATGATTCCGGATCCGACAATGCCGACACGCTTGATGGTCATGGCGCCGCACGTTACTAGTCGGTAATCGGGGACCGCCCTGTCGGCAACTACTTTGCTCGCCGTGGCTCATCCTGTCTTTGCGGCTTGGTACGACCGCAGCATGGACGCGCTGGACGCCGCCGGCTTGGGTGAGCGGCGCGAGCGGCTGGTCGCGCGGGCTCGGGGCCGGGTGCTGGAGGTCGGCGCCGGTACGGGACGTAACTTGCCCCTTTATCGAGGTGTCGTAGACGTGGTCGCCCTCGAACCTGACGCGGCGATGGCAAAGCGCCTGCGGGCTCGAGTCGAGCAGGCGTCGGTCCCCGTGACCGTGGTCGAGTCGACGCTCGCACAAGCCCGCCTCGAGAAGCACTCCTTCGACACGGTCGTGTGCAGTCTCGTGCTCTGCTCCGTCGAAGACGTCGACAAGACGCTGCAGTACATCGACGGTCTCTTGCGGCCCGACGGCCAGCTGCTCGCGCTCGAACACGTGCGGGGGACGGGTTTGCGTGGCCGCCTACAAGATGCATCGACGCCGGTCTGGCGCCATATGGCCGCCGGGTGCCGGGCGAATCGCGATCCGATCGACGCGATGCGGCGCAACGGATTCGCGGTAACCGACTGTGATCGGTTCATGATGAACCGCACCCTGCCGATCGTGGCGCCGCACATTTCGGCTGTCGCGATTCGCAAGGCCCAACCCGCAACAACCCAAGGAGTTTCAGAGTGACTGGATGGCTGGCGTTAGTAGGTGGTCACGAGTGGACCGACGGCTGCCGTCCGATCGACGAGATGCTGCTCAAGGAGACGGGTGCCAAAGAGGTGCTCGTCGTGCCGACGGCGGCTGCCTACGAACACCCGCAGCGCACCGTCGACGCCGCCACTGAGTACTTCGGCGCGCTAGGCGCCAAGGTCAAGGGCCTCGACGTGCTCGGCCGTCCCGCTGCGAGCGACAAGGCCAACGTCAAAGCGCTAAAGAACGCGTCGCTGGTCTACTTCGGTGACGGGTCGTCGCTGCACCTGCGATCCGTATTCAAGGACACGCCGTGGTGGGATGCGCTCGTCGCGGCGTGGAACGACGGCACTGCGGTCGCTGGCACAGGCGCGGGCGCCATGGTGCTCGGCGATCCGATGGTCGACCCGCGCGGTGGCGCCTTCACGCTCGGGCTCGGACTCGTGCCCTCGCTGGCCGCAATGACCAAGACCCACGACTGGCATCACGAAACCAAGCGGCGAACGATCCAACTCGCGACCAAGGGTCTGCCAGTGGTCGCCGTCGACGACGCGACCGCGGCGATGCGTTCGCCGAACGGCGAGTGGTCGGTCGTCGGCGTCGGTTCCGCCACCGTCTATTGCGACGGCGAGGAGGTGGAGTTAAGCCTTCTGCCGTAGCGCCGCGGCAAATTACTCGGCTTCGGTTATACGAACCGAGTTGATCGTGACCGGCTCGGTCGGCGCGCCCGAGCGCGAGCCGGCCGCTTCGATCGCCGAGATCACGTCGAGGCCCTGAACGACCTGGCCGAAAAGCGAATACAGCGGCGGGAGCCGAACGCCGTCTTGGCCGCTGATGATGAAGAACTGCGAGCCGTTGGTGTTCGGGCCGGCGTTCGCCATCGCCAAAGAACCGATCTCGTACCGACCGGCCGCCGGCAGCTCATCGGCGAACTGGTAGCCGGGGCCACCCCGGCCGCTTCCTTCGGGGCAACCGCCCTGCGCCATGAAGCCCGGGATGATGCGGTGGAAGTTGAGACCGTCGTAGTAACCGTTGCGGGCGAGGAAGACGAACGAGTTCACCGTGTTCGGGGCGCGCTCGGGCGCGAGCGCGACAGTGATGTCGCCCTTCGAAGTCGAGATGACTGCCGTGTACCGCTTGTTCGGGTCGATACCGAGTTCGGGTGCCTTCGAGAAACGCGTCGTGCGCTCCGCTAGGTGTTCAGCAGGAAAGTCGGACACGTTTACTCCTCGGTGATGGTGATCTTGACGATGCGATGCAGAGTCGTAGGCGTACCCGCTGCCGACCCGTCTTCGTTGATTTCCTTCACCACGTCGAGTCCCTCGGTGATGTTGCCGAACGGGCTGTACTTGGCCACCCCGCCGACGGCGGCGAGCAGCTGGTCGGCGCCGTTCTGCGACACGACGAGGAAGAACTGCGAGCCGTTCGTATGCGGGCCTGAGTTCGCCATTGCGATGTCGCCGATCTTGTACTTGTACCCCTCGGGGATCTCGTCCTCGAACTGGTAACCGGGGCCGCCGCCACCGGTGCCGTCGGGCGAGCCGCCTTGGTCGACGAAGTCCGGGATCACGCGATGGAAGGTGGTGCCGTCGTAGTAGCGGTTTCGAGCAAGGAAGACGAAGTTGTTGACCGTCTTGGGCGACTGCTTGGCGTCGAAGGTGATCGTGAACTCACCGATGTCGGTCTCGACCACCGCTTTGTACGTCTTGGCGGGGTCGATACACATCTTCGGCGCGGACGGGAATGAGCGGAACTTCTTCGCCGAGCCGTTCTCCGGCGGGCATTCGTTGGGATCGCCGATGGGCGCCGTCGTAGGCGTGGTGGTCGCCTTGACGGCGGTGGTGACGGGAATTGAGGCGGCAGACGGGGTGTCGTCGTCGCCGCCGAGTGGCCCGAAGAAATAGAGGGCGCCGATGACCAGCACAGTTATCGCCACCACGGCTACGCCTTGGTTCCGGCGCTTCGACTTGGCTTGGGCTGCAATCAGGGCCTCTTGGCGGGCCCGGCTGTTTTCGCGTTGACGTTGTCTCTTGTCGCTTGGCACGGCGGCGAAAGCTAGTCCAAGGGCAATTCAACTTCTAAGGCGGGCACGTCGCGCCAGTACCCTTTGGGCGTGAGTTTGGTCGTCCAGAAGTACGGAGGTACCTCCGTCGCGGATCCGGAGCGCATTCGGGCCGTCGCGGAGAACATCGTTCGTACGCGCCGCAACAACGACGTAGTTGTGGTCGTTTCTGCCATGGGCAAGGAAACCGACGAGCTCATCCATCTCGCCAACCAGGTGTCGAAGAACCCGCCGGGGCGTGAAATGGACATGTTGATCACCGCCGGTGAACGCAAGGCCACGGCGCTTGTGGTGATGGCGCTTGAGGAAATGGGTTGCCGCGCCGCCAGTTTCACGGGCAGTCAAGCCGGATTCTTGACCGACACCGAGCACCGCAACGCCAAGATCCTGGAGGTCAGGCCGGATCGCATCAAGGCGGCCATCGCCGACGGCAAAGTCGCGGTCGTGGGCGGCGCGCAAGGCGTGTCCACGGATCGGGACGTCACGTTCCTCGGCCGCGGAGGTTCGGACACCACTGCCGTCGCCCTCGCGGCCACGCTCAACGCCGACTCTTGCGAGCTGTACACCGATGTGTCAGGCGTATTCAACGCCGACCCGCGGGTCGTGTCGTCCGCCCGACGACTGAACCGTCTGAGCTTTGACGAAATGCTCGAGATGTCGGCCACGGGTTGCCCCAAGCCGGAAATGCGTTCCGTCGAGTTTGCACGCAATCACCACGTGCGTTTGCACGTTCGCTCAAGCTTCACCTGGGAGCCGGGCACCTGGGTCACCGAGGAGGACCCCACCATGGAACAGGCCATCATCACCGCGGTCACGCACGACCTGTCGGAGGCCAAGCTCACGGTCAACTCCGTCCCCGACTCGCCTGGTATCGCGGCCCGGTTGTTTCGCGCCCTCGCCGATCAGTCGGTGAATGTCGACATGATCGTGCAGGACGTGTCCCATGACGGCACGACCGACATCTCATTCACCACGCCCCTCGAACACGTCGATGCCGCGTTGGCGATCGCGAACGCGTTGGCGGCCGAGATCGGCGCGGGCGACGTGGCGGCGGACACGCACATCGGTCGCGTGTCGCTCATCGGTGCCGGCATGAAGACCCACCCCGGCGTAGCGGCGACCATGTTCGAGACGCTGGCCGCCAACGGCATCAACATCGAGATGATCTCGACCTCGTCGATCCGTATTTCATGTGTGGTCAACGAGGATCAAGTGGAGAATGCAGTCGTGAAACTGCACGAAGCCTTCAAGTTGGACGTGGCGTAATGGGAAGTCGCATTGGCGTTCTGGGCGCCACGGGTCAGGTCGGTGGCGTCGCACGTCAACTGCTCGCCGACCGCGCGTTTCCCGCCGATGAGATCCGGCTTTTCGCCTCGGCGCGCTCGGCGGGCCGCAAGCTCAGCGTCGGATCCGACGAATTCACCGTTGAGGATGCGGACACGGCCGACTTCGCGGGTCTCGACTTTGTGCTGGCTTCGGTCGGCGCGACCGCGTCGAAGGAACTGTCGCCTCGCATCGCGGCGGCAGGCGCGATCGTCATCGACAACTCGTCCGCGTGGCGCATGGATCCCGATGTCCCGCTCGTCGTAGCCGACGTAAACGACCACGCGCTGGCCTTGATCCCGAAGAACATCGTGGCCAACCCGAACTGCACGACCATGGCGGCGATGCCGGTGCTCAAGGCCCTCGACACCGAGGCTGGCTTGCGTCGTTTCGTGGTCTCGACCTATCAAGCGGTGTCTGGCGCCGGTGGCAAGGGCGTAGCCGAGCTCGACGAGCAGATCGCCAAGGTCGGCCCCGACGCGTCGAGCCTCGCTTTCGACGGAGCGTCGCTTGAGTTCCCCCCACACTCCGCCTTTCCCGGTCCCATTGCGTTCAATGTGCTGTCGATCGCCGGACAGCTCGTCGATGACGAAACGAACGAGGAAAAGAAGTTTCGCGACGAGAGCCAGAAGATCCTCGAGCTGCCAGACCTACTGGTGAGCTGCACCTGCGTGCGCGTCCCGGTCTTCACGGGTCACTCGATGTCGATCAACGCTGAGTTCGAGCGGGCCCTCACCCCCGAGCGCGCCATCGAAGTGCTGCGCTCCGCCAAAGCGGTGGAAGTTGTCGACATGCCGACGCCGCTTATGGCCGCCGGTCAGGACCCGACCTTCGTTGGGCGCATCCGCCGCGATCCGGGCGGTTCGAACGGCATCGCGTTGTTCCTCTCGAACGACAACCTGCGCAAGGGCGCCGCGCTCAACGCAGTGCAGATCGCCGAACTTCTCGCCTCCAGGTAGGGCGCGCCGACCGCCGAATCTTTCGTGTTCATAAACACGAAACATTTTCGGCTCACTTCCGACATGTTGGTCGTAGAGAGTGCCTGCAAGCGGTGCCCAACGTGCACTGCCTCACACAATTATTGGAGGTCTTTCTCGTGCCGGAACTCGACACGGGTGACACAGCTTGGGTGCTTGCTTCCTCGGCGCTCGTCCTGTTTATGACACCCGGCCTTGCCCTGTTCTACGGGGGCATGGTCCGCAGCAAAAACATGCTCGCAATGCTCATGCAGAACTTCTTCGCGATGGGCATCGTCTCGGTGCTCTGGGTGTTGTTTGGCTACTCGCTCATCTTTGGCGACGCTGGTAACGGCGGCTGGATCGGCAACTTCGACTTCGTAGGTATGAAGGACATCGGCCCGGACTCGCTGAGCGGTTCCATTCCAACGCTCGTCTTTGTCGCGTTCCAACTGACGTTTGCAGTTATCACGCCGGCGCTCATCACGGGCGCCATTGCGGATCGCATGCGGTGGATCGCGTGGGTTGGTTTCATCACGCTCTGGTCGGTCCTCGTGTACCTACCGGTCGCCCACTGGGTCTTTGCCGGTGGCTGGCTCGCCAAGCGTGGCGCGCTTGACTTCGCAGGCGGAACGGTCGTGCACATCAACGCCGGTGCCGCTGCACTTGCGCTCGTGATTCTGCTCGGCAGGCGGCGTGGTTGGCCGAAGGACGCGATGCCACCCCACAACCTGCCCTTTACCCTTCTGGGTACCGGCATCCTGTGGTTCGGCTGGTTCGGCTTCAACGCGGGCTCCGCTCTCGCGGCTAACGGCGTCGCTGCTCAAGCGTTCCTCAACACGTTCGTGGCTGCGGCAGCAGGCATGTTGGGCTGGCTCATCGTCGAACGCATCAAGAGCGGTCACGCGACCACGCTTGGTGCGGCTTCCGGCGCAGTGGCCGGGCTGGTTGCAATCACGCCGTGCGCCGGTTTTGTCGGTGGACTAGCGCCGCTGGCGATCGGCGGGCTGGCCGGTGCCATCTGCTATCTCGCCATCAGCCTGAAGTTCCGCTTCGGTTACGACGACTCGCTCGACGTCGTGGCCGTGCACCTCGTTGGCGGCATTATTGGCTCCGTGCTGCTCGGCCTGTTTGCCGACGCCAGCATCAACGCGGCCGGTGCGGATGGGGCGTTCTTCGGAGGCGGATGGGACCTGTTCGGTGAGCAAGCGCTTGCCGTCGCCGCTACGTTCGTCTTCTCGTTCGTGATGTCTGGGATCATCGGGCTACTCCTCAAAGCGGTTCTGCCCAAGGGCATCCGCGTCTCCGATGAGGAAGAGTCAACTGGTCTCGACCTCACCCAACACGCCGAAGCCGCCTACGCGCTCGATCGCGCCTGAAAGGACGACAGATGAAACTCGTTGTTGCAATCGTGAAGCCGTTCAAGGTCGACGACGTGAAGGCGGCGCTGCTGGCCGCTGGAGTGCACGGCATGACCGTGACGGAGGTGCAGGGCT
>Ga0307505_10002777_pt1 | contig 11740 bp, 9 predicted proteins | sample 23_S_MG_FD_202183 | JGI IMG/M metagenome (GOLD analysis project Ga0307505, IMG submission 202183) | Soil microbial communities from Populus trichocarpa stands in riparian zone in the Pacific Northwest, United States - 23_S | ecosystem: Environmental > Terrestrial > Soil > Riparian zone > Trees...
TCGAACGGCGATTTCGCGACGAAGGCATAGTTGACACTATGTTGAGGAGCGAAATCGTCGTTCGGCGAAGCAGACAGGCCGCTATCGGCTGTCGTAGCAGAAGGGCTGTGAGAAATGCGGGCTAGCTTTAGCGCGGCCCTGAGAGCGCGGAGCGCCGGCGTCTCGCCGGCTGGCCGGGGGGCGTCCTCGCCCCGGGCGGGGGAGCGCGCCTTGCGCGAAGGACATTCCTCTCGCGATGCTGGGTCTCGCTTCGAATGCCCCCGCCCGCGGCGGGACGCCGCATGGCCAGCCGGCGGGACGCCAGCGCTCCGCGACTCCCTTGCACCGCGTCAGCGATGCTCAAACTCAAAGATCCCGTGTCTAAGCGCGGAATCAAGTCACGGGCGATCCAAACCGCAAGGGATCGAGGGCACTCACATCGATGGACGCGCGGCCGTCGATGATGATCTCCGCGAGCAATTGCCCGAGGGCGGGGGCGTGCATGACGCCGTGGCCGGAGGAGCCGTTGGCGACGTAGTGATTGTCCGCGACGCGGCCGAGGAGCGCGTGCTCGTCGGGAGACATCTCGTAGAGGCCGGACCAGCCCTCACCGAGCGGAACGTCGTCGAGACAAGGCATGCGTGCGCGCGTCTTGCGCAGCACCTCGGTGCGCCACGCGTCATCGTCGAGCACGGGGTCGTCGGGCCAGAGCAGGAGCACGCGTCCGTCGCGCACGCGCAGGTGGTACCAGTCGCCAGCCCAGATGGTCATGGGCATCGACTCCGGGAGGATGTTCGTCTCGACCGTGGACAGGACGTTGCGACGCACCGGAGTGACCGGCGGCCCGCACCACGCGCCCATCGCGTTGACGGTGATGCGTCCCGTCGCCTGTGCCGCGTCCGCGCCGAACACGAACCGCACGCCGAGCCGCTGTGCGGCCTCGGCATACCCGCGGAGAATGTTTAGCGGTCCCAGGAATCCATCCGTGGGACAGAACGCCCCGCCGATCACGGAGCGGTCGCCGATCGCGGGATTGAGCTCGCGTGCCTGGGCCGCCGAGACCATGCGAGCCTCAACGAGTCCGCAGGCATGCTGAACGCGCTGCCTGGTCCGTAGCGCGTCTAGGTCATCGCCGTTGCACGCCAGGAAGAGATAGCCGCGTGGCGCGTAGCCGGAATCGACGCCGGTGTCTTGTTCGAAGGTGCGCAGCTTGTCGCGCGCGAGCAGCGAGAGCCGCACGTTGATCTCGCTGTCGAACTGCGCGCGAAATCCTCCCGTGGCCTTGCCCGTGGATCCCGCGCCGAACCCTGGCGCGGGATCGGCGACCAGCACCTCACACCCGCGCCGCGCCAGGTGATACGCGACACTCGCTCCGACCACTCCCGCTCCACGAATGAGGATCTCTGCGTGCATTCCCGGGGTTCAGTTTATCTCGGTGGGTGCAAACCTTGCGGCGGACGAGGAACGACTGTGGAGCGGTGGGCTTTAGCCCTCCGGGCTCTCGCGAGGCACTTCCCCTCTGCCGGTTCGACTCCCACGCTGAACGTGGCTCTCGGCACGAGGGTCCCCAGAGCCTCACACGGCTTGCGGCACACTCATCGCGAGTGCCCGGAGGGCTGAAGCCCCCCGCTCCACAATCGCGATCGCCGTTTCGATTGGAGATAAACTGCCCCACGCTTCGGTTTCCACTATGTCCGGCGGATATGCCTTCTCCCTGGCGTCTGTTCCCGTTGCGTTGACGGCGGTGCTGATCCTCGTCTTCGGCGTCCGGGTCATGGCGCGGCGGGTCACCAGCGTGAGCACGGCCTTCTTCACCATTACGGCCACGGTGGCGGTGTGGATGGTGGCGTTCACGGGCATGTACTCCGCGCGGGAAGCGCAGACGGCCCTGAGTTGGGCGCGAGCGGCATACATCGGCGCTCCGTTCATCGCTCCTGCCCTGTACTGGTTCACCATCGAGATCCTGCGCTTGGAGCAGAGGCGCCGTCTCGCCCACATCGCGGTCTGGAGCATGGGCGCGTTCTTCAGTGGCCTGGCCGTGATCACCGACCAGCTCATCCCCCGCGTGCAGCTCTACGACTGGGGCTTCTATCCGCGCTATGACAACCGGGTGGGGGCCGCCTTCTTCCTTTATTTCGGGCTCGTGCTCGTGGCCTCACTGGTCGAGTTTCTACGGGAGTGGCGGCGTGCGCAGGACCTCGAAAGACGGCGCATCCGCCTGCTGGTGCTGGCCATCGGGGTGGCCTTCCTGGGCATCGTGGACTTCCTCCCGAAGTTTGGCATCCCGGTCTACGCCTTTGGCTATGCACCGATTCTCGGCTTCGTCTTTCTCGTGGGACGCGTGGTCCGCAAGTACGACCTCGGGGCGCTCACGCCCTCACTCGCGGCGCAAGAGATCATCAGCACGATGGCCGACGCCCTGTTCGTCTGCGATCGCCACGGACGCATCGAGTTCGCCAACCGCGCCGCGGCCGCGCTGCTCGGATATCCGGAGCGCGAACTGGCCGGCAAGCGCATCGACGACCTTTTGGCGCAGGACCGTCACCTCTCCCGAAAACTGAGTCGCCGCTCGTTGCGTAACGACGAGTACGTCTTCGCGGCCCGCAACGGCGACCGTGTCGAGCTCACGCTGTCGATCGCCCCCGTCACGCATGACCGCGAGCCGGCCGGAGCGGTGATCATCGGCCGCGACATGCGCGACCGCAAGCGCGCCGAGCGGGAGGTTTTGCAGGCCGTGACGCTGCTGCAGTCCACGCTCGACTCCACCGCGGACGGCATTCTCGTCATCGGCGACGCGGGCAAGATCGTCTCCTACAACCATCGCTTCACGGAGATGTGGCGCATTTCCACGGAGCTGATGAACGGCGGCGACGACCGGGCCGTGCTGCAGGCCGTCGTGGTGCAGCTCGCCGAACCGGAAGATTTCCTGCACGCCTTCGACGCGCTGCTGTCCCAGCCGAGCGCGGAGAGCTTCGATCTGCTCCAGCTCAAGGACGGCCGGCGATTCGAGCGCTACTCCATCGGCCGTTACCTGGAGGACATCGAGAACATCCGGGTCTGGAGCTTCCGCGACGTGACCGCGCGCTTCGCCGCTGAGGCCGCGTTGCGCGAGTCGGAGAACCGCTACCGTCTGCTCTTCGAACAGAACGCGGCCGGCGTCTGCGTGACCACCATGGACGGCGTGATCGTCGACTGCAACGCCACCTACGCCGCCCTGCTGCGGGTCGGCCGGGAGGAGTTGCTCGGCTGCACCCTCTCCTCACTTTACGCAAGGCCGCATGAGGGCGAGGAGATCGTGACTCTGCTGCGCGGCGTGGGCACGCTGAACAGCGTTGAGGTAGAGATGCGCCGGGCGGACGGCGACCCGCTGTGGGTGCTGCAGAACGTCGTCCTGGTGGGCGACGAGCGCTCCGGCGTCATCCACACCACCGTCGTCGACATCAGCGATCGCAAGCGCGCGGAGGAACAGATCGAGTTCCACGCCTACCACGACGTGCTCACCGCCCTTCCCAATCGCAAGCTTTTCACCGACCGGCTGCGCCACAGCCTCACCCGCGCCAAGCGCGCGGGCAAGCCCCTCTCGGTGATGTTCATCGACATCGATCACTTCAAGACCATCAACGACACTCTCGGCCACACCGCGGGCGACGACCTGCTCCTGGAGATGGCCCGCCGTCTCCGCGCCTGCGTGCGCGAAGACGACACCGTCGCTCGTCTCGGCGGCGACGAGTTCACGATCATCCTCTCCGAGCTCCGCCACCCGGAAGACGCGCTGGCCGTCGCGCAGAAAATCCTGGAGGCGGTGCAGTGGCCACTGACCATCGGCGGCATGCCCATCGTCGTCACGGCCAGCATCGGCATCGCCCTCTATCCCGAGGACGGCGCCGATCCCGAGGCGCTGCTCCGCAACGCCGACAGCGCCATGTATCGGGCCAAAGAGGCCGGACGCAACACCGTCCAGCTCTGCACGGACGAGATGAAGACGCGGGCCATGGACCGGCTGTCCATCGAGAGCCGGTTGCGCATCGCCGTGCGCGAGCGCCAGTTCACGCTCGTCTATCAGCCGCAGATCAGCCTGGTCACGGGCAAGACCGTGGGCGTGGAGGCCCTCGTGCGCTGGAACGATCCGGAGCGGGGAGTGGTCCTGCCCGCCGAGTTCATTCCCATCGCCGAGGAGTCGCGTCTCATCGTGCCGCTGGGCGAGTGGGTGTTGCGCACGGCCTGCCTGCAGACCAAGGAGTGGTGGGACCGCGGCGCCGGGCCGGTGCGCATCGCCGTGAATCTCTCCGCGCGGCAGTTCCAGCAGCACGATCTCGCGGAGATGGTCCGCAGTGCACTCGCGGAAGCGCGGCTGCCGCCGTCTTGTCTGGAGTTGGAGATCACCGAGACCACGGCCATGCAGAACGCCGAGGTCACGGTGGAGACGTTGCACGCGCTGCGCGCCCTCGGTGTCGGCATCTCCATCGACGACTTCGGCATGGGCTACTCATCGCTGAACTACCTGCGACGCTTCCCGCTGACGGCCGTGAAAATCGACCGCGCCTTCGTGACCGACCTTCCTCACAACGACGGCGACGCGGCCATCGTCTCCGCCGTGATCGGCATGGCCCGCAGCCTGCGCCTGCGCGTCGTGGCCGAGGGCGTGGAGACCGCGGAACAATTCTCCTTCCTCCGCGATCACGACTGCGACGAAGGTCAGGGCTACTACTTCGGGCACCCCGTTTCCGCCGAGGAGATGACCCGAGCTTTGGTCGGCACGGTCGTGGTTTAGCCGGTACGACCCATTCAGGCAGCCTTCTTGCGCTGCATCGTCGCAGGAGGACACACATCATGGCCATCGATCCCGTCTGGATTTGGATCGCCCTCGGCGCCGTGGCGCTGCTGGTCGTCGTCGGGCTCATCGCCCGTGGCGCCCGCAACTCGAGGACCGATTCCCTTCGCGCGAAATTCGGCAACGAATACGACCACGCCGTCAGCGAGCGCGGCAGCAGGAAGCTCGCCGAGCGCGACCTCGTCGAGCGTACGGAAGAGGTGAAGAAGTACAGCATCGTGCCGCTCTCAGCCGGAGACCGCGACCGCTACCGTCGCGACTGGCAGAAAGTCGAGCAGCACTTCATCGAACGTCCGACCACAGCAGTGATTGAAGCGGACGAGCTCGTCGCGGACATCATGCGCACGCGCGGCTACCCCATGGGCGACTTCGAGCGTCACGCCGCCGACCTGTCGGTGACGCATCCCAGTGTCGTGCAACACTATCGCGCCGGTCACGATGCCTTCAGCGGCGATCGCCCGGCCACGACCTCGACGGAAGACCTCCGCCAGGCCATGCTCCACTACCGCGCGCTCTTCGACGAGCTCATCGACGACCGCATCGGCAACGACGTCCTCACGGACGTCCCAAGAGCGAACGAGGTGGTCACGCCGCGAAGAATCGAAGCAGTGAGGGACGAAGAGCGGGTGTAGCGGCTGGGATTGGGACCTCTGGGACGAATGGGACGAATATTTGTCCCATAAGTCCCATTCGTCTCATTCGTCTCATAAGTCCCATAACTCAAACCGCGGCAGCAGCGGGCTCGCTCTTCTTCAGCAGATAGTCCCCGGAGAAGCATGCCGTGCAGTAGAGCTGGCGGGGGTCATCTTCATTGCGGACGGCCTCGAGAAGGCCATTCTCGCTGAGGTAGCCGAGGGAGTCCGCTTCGATGAAGGCGCGGATCTCGTCCTGGGACTTGGAGCTGGCGATGAGGTCGCGGCGCTCGGGCGTGTCGATGCCGTAGTAGCAGGGCCAGGACGTCGGAGGCGAGGAGATGCGCATGTGCACCTCGGCGGCGCCGGCCTGCTTGAGCATGTTCACGATCTTCTTCGAGGTCGTGCCGCGCACGATCGAGTCGTCGATGAGGACCACGCGCTTGCCGCGCACGAGCTCACGCACTGGATTCAGCTTCACCTTCACGCCGAAGCTGCGGATGGTCTGCCTCGGCTCGATGAACGTGCGGCCCACGTAGTGATTGCGCACCAGCCCGTACTGGAAGGGGATGCCGGACTCGAGCGCGTAGCCGAGGGCGGCGAAGACGCCGGAGTCGGGCACGGGCACGACCACGTCGGCGTCGACGGGATGCTCGCGGGCGAGTTGCTTGCCGAAGCGCTGGCGTGTCTCGGCCACGCTGTTGCCGAAGACCACGGAGTCCGGTCGCGCGAAGTAGACATGTTCGAAGATGCAACGAGCCTCGCGCTCGCCGCGAGCCTCGCGCACCACGCGGATACCGGAGCGCTCGATGACCACGATCTCGCCGGCCCCGATCTCGCGGACCGTTTCCGCGCCGATGAGATCGAACGCGCAGGTCTCGGAGGACACGGCGTACACGTCGTCGAGTTTGCCGAGGACCAGGGGCCGGAAGCCGTAGGGATCGCGGGCCGCGTAGATCCGGTCCGGCGCGAGCAGGGCCACCGCGTAAGCGCCCTGCACGTGAGACAGCGCGTCGATGAACGCGCTCTCGAGGTCCGGCTCCTTCGAGCGGGCGATGAGATGAACGAACAGCTCGGAGTCGGCGGTGGAGTTGAAGATGGCCCCCTCGGCCTCGAGTTGCTTGCGCAGAGCCTCGCCGTTGGTGAGGTTGCCGTTGTGCGCGACCGCGATGGCGCCCTTGCTGGTGAACGCCACGATCGGCTGCGCGTTGCAGAGCATCGACCCGCCCGCCGTCGAGTACCGCACATGCCCGATGGCCGTATCCCCCGGCAGCCGCGCCAACCGCTCCGCCGTGAAGACGTCGGCCACATAGCCCATCTCCCGCTCGGAAACGATCCGCCCCTCCGCCGTCACCGAAGCGATCCCCGCACTCTCCTGCCCCCGATGCTGCAAGGCATACAGCCCGAGATACACGAGGTTCGCCGCGTCGGCCCTGCCGAGGACGCCAAAGACACCACACTCTTCGCGAAACTTGTCGAACATTCGAGCGAGTCAACGACGATTCGGGCGGGGATATTCGGCTGGGTCTGGGACCGCCCGAGTCTACGCAGACTGTGCTGTCATCCCGAGCGTCGAGCGAGGGACCCTGGGCGTGAGGGGCGCCAGACATGTGCCAATGCTTGCAGGGGCAAGATGCGAACTTCCCGGAGGCTGCATCGCCCCCCTCATCCGGCCTTCAGCCACCTTCTCCCCCAAGAAGCCGGGGGGAGAAGGCTTTCGATGGACAGGCCTCGCGATGCACCACTCCCACTTGCGATGACTACACGCCGAGCGGGAATGCTCTCGATGGGACATTCCTCCGCGAGCCGCAATGTTCATTGCAATGAAGGAACGCAGTCGCCACGACGGTGGCGACCAGCACCCAGCGGGTTCTCGCATGCCTGTGAACGTGGCTGAACATCAACCCTCTGTACGGTGAGATGGCCACCGCAGAGAAATTCACGTGCGACGGGCAGGAATCAAGGGAGGACGGGGAAGCCCTCGGCGCGTGCGGCGGCGGCGAGCTTCTCGTCGAGCGTGATGAACGGAAGCTTGGAGAGGGCCTCGCGAATCGAGATCAGTGTGCCGAGCTGGATCGCGTCGAGCGCGCGAAGTCTATGCCTGGCCAGCAGATCGAGAGCGACTTCAATCGCGACGGCGGATTGTGCGACTTCAAGCCAGCGCGTGCTCAGTTGCGCAAATCGCGTTTCGGCGCGCTGATGCTCTTCGAGTGAGAGGTGATTGTGGTGCCGTCGCCGCCAAAGCGAGCTTGAAACTTCAACCGGCGTAATCCATGAAGCGATGATGTTTCCATCTTCTTGCAGGATTCGACGGACGTCGTCTGACTTGTGCTCACGGACGAGCAGGGGCACGATCGCAGAGGTGTCCCAGAACAGCAATCAGTCGTCCTCTTCGCGATCCCGAAGAAGTTGGTCGAGAACCCCTGCACCCTCGCCGGGCAGCGGATCGGTGAAGAACTCCTCGGGGAAGGGCTCTCTCGTCCCGATCCGCACGAGTCCCTGTGCCGCAAGCTCCTGAAGGCGCGCTTCCAGGGAGGCCTGGTTGAGCGGGCTGAGGGTTCCCACGAGACGGGTCCCGTCGCGCACGGCGATCGTTTCGCCGTTTCGGATGTCCTCGGCGACGGCTCCCAACTCCGACAATTGCACCGTCTTCACGGCCATGAGTGTACCTCGGTCCGGCGCCTGGGCATTGCCCGCGCATGTTGGACCTGTGATAAACACCACTTCCACGAGGAGCATGACCGTATGACCGTGACGACCCCTGCCGCACCCACTCTCCGCGAGGTCGCGGAATCGGGCGGGAATCCGCTGAAGCTCAAGCGTATCCATCATGTCGAGCTCTGGGTGGGGAATGCCAAGCAGGCGGCGTTCTACTACCGGAAGGCGTTCGGGTTCTCGCAGCTCGCGTACAGCGGGCTCGAGACGGGCAACCGGGAGTTTGCGTCGTATGTGCTGGCGCAGAACAAGGTCCGGTTCGTCCTCTCCACGCCGTTCGATCCCGACCATCCGGCCAGCCAGCACATTCGCCGTCATGGCGACGGCGTGCGGGACATCGCGCTGCTGGTCGAGGATGCGGACTTTGCGTTTGCGGAGGCGGTGCGCCGCGGGGCGGAGCCGGTGTTCGAGCCGCGAGACGAGAGTGACTCGTACGGCACGATTCGCCGCGCGGCGATCAAGACATACGGCGACACGATCCACTCGTTCATCAGCTACAAGGATTACAGTGGCTCGTTCCTCCCCGGGTTCGCGACGGCGGAGGTTCCCGGCGAGGCGGTGGGCATCGCGGTGGTCGATCACATGGTCGGCAACGTCGAGCTGGGGGCCATGACCACCTGGTGCGAGTTCTACAGCCGGGTGATGGGCTTCTCGCGCTACATCACCTTCGACGACAAGGACATCAACACGGAGTACTCGGCGCTGATGTCGATCGTGATGAGCGACGACAACAAGGTCGTGAAGTTCCCCATCAACGAACCGGCGGCGGGCAAGAAAAAGAGCCAGATCCAGGAGTACCTGGAGTCCTACTACGGTCCCGGCGTGCAGCACCTGGCCCTGCTCTGCGGCGACGAGATCGAGACGGTGTCGAAGCTCCGCGACAACGGTGTGGAGTTTCTCCGCGTCCCGGACAGCTATTACGACGAGCTCCCGGCGCGCGTCGGCGCAATCGACGAGCCTCTGGACAAGATCAAGGAGTTGGGCATTCTCGTCGACCGCGACGAAGAAGGCTATCTCCTCCAGATCTTCACCAAGCCCGTGCAGGACCGCCCCACAGTGTTCTTCGAGATCATTCAGCGCAAAGGCGCCCGCGGATTCGGCAAAGGCAATTTCCGCGCGCTGTTCGAGTCGATCGAAAGAGAGCAGGCAAGGCGGGGCAATCTGTGATTTCGGTTGGCGGTTGTCAGTTGTCCGTTGAATGGACGTCATTGAGATGTCCGGAATGATTCACGTGAAAATGGGCTGACCCTGCGTTGCGGCGCTGTCCCACGCGCAGACAACCGACAACAGACAACGGATAACCGCCAATCGCCAACTGACAACCGCCAACCGAGAACCATGTACCAGTCAGGATTCAATAACGAGTTCGCCACGGAGGCCATCGCGGGCGCTTTGCCCGAGGGGCGGAACTCTCCTCAGCGGGTCCGCTTTGGGTTGTATGCCGAGCAATTCTCGGGCTCGTCGTTCACGATGCCGCGGCACCTGCAAAAGCGGTCGTGGCTGTATCGGATCCGGCCCAGTGTGTTGCACGAGCCGTTTGCGCCCGCTTCGTCCCGGCTGCTGCGAGGCGCGCCGTTCGACGAGGAGCCGGTGTCGCCGAACCAGCTCCGGTGGGATCCGTTGCCGATGCCCGGCGAGCCCACGGACTTCGTCGAGGGGCTGACCAGTATCGCAGGCACCGCGGAGACCGGCATCGGCATCCACATCTACCGCGCGAACCGGTCCATGTCCCGCTTCTTCTACGACGCGGACGGCGAACTGCTCCTCGTGCCCGAGCGCGGCGCGCTGAAGCTGCGCACAGAGCAGGGCATCATCGAGGTCCGGCCCGGCGAGATCGCCGTCCTCCCGCGCGGGATGAAGTTTCGGGTGGAGTTGCTGGATGAGGATGCGCGCGGCTACGTCTGCGAAAACTTGGGCCAGCCCTTCCGCCTCCCGGACCTCGGTCCCATCGGGTCGAACGGCCTCGCCAATCCTCGCGATTTCCTCACGCCCGTCGCGGCCTATGAAGACGTCGAGGGAGACTTCGAGCTCGTGGCCAAGTTCGGCGGACGGCTCTGGACGGCGCGCATCGACCATTCGCCGCTGGACGTCGTGGCCTGGCACGGCAACTACGCTCCTTACAAGTACGATCTGGCGCGCTTCAACGCCGTCAACACGGTGTCCTTCGACCATCCCGACCCCTCGATCTTCACGGTGCTGACCTCGCCGTCGGATACGCCGGGCATGGCCAACTGCGACTTCGTGATCTTCCCGCCCCGCTGGATGGTGGCGGAGAACACTTTTAGGCCACCCTATTTTCATCGCAATATCATGAATGAATATATGGGACTCATTTATGGTGTGTACGACGCGAAGGCCGAGGGATTCTCGCCGGGGGGTGGGAGCCTCCACAACTGCATGTCCGGGCATGGTCCGGACGCGCAGACGTTCGAGGTCGCCTCTTCAGCGCAGCTCGAGCCCCGCTTCGTGGGAGATACGCTCGCGTTCATGTTCGAGTCCCGATCGCTGATCCGGCCGACCCGGTTCGCGTTGGAGACGCTCGCGTTGCAGCGCGACTACTGGCGTTGCTGGCAGGGTCTGCGCAAGCACTTCAAGCCGGAATGAGCGAATCGCTGCGGGTCCTCCTCCGTCATCTGATCGACTATGCGGGACTGTTTCCGCCCGCCGGGCTGACGATGCCGGATGCGGTGCGTCACTATGCGCGCTATCGCGAGGGCGAGTACGCCTGGGCGCTGGGGAAGTTCATCGTCCCGGAGGCCCGCGCGAACGAGGTGCCGTCCGAGTTTCCACTGAGCGTCCTCGGTGTCGACGAAGTGAAGGCGACGACTGAGGAGGAGCTGGCGCGGTTCGCACCGGGCACGTATGTGGAGATCGTGGATCTCGGATTGCTCGACGCCTTTCGGAGTCATGGTCTGCGCGCAAAGATCCGCACGGGAGGGGTGACGCCGGAGGCGTTCCCAGCCGTTCCTGACATCGCAAAGTTCCTGCGGGCCTGCAAGGCGAAGGGTGTGGCGTTCAAGGCCACGGCGGGCCTGCATCATCCAGTGCGCTGCGTGAAGCCGCTCACTTACGAGCCGGACGCGCCCACCGGAACGATGCACGGGTTCCTCAATGTGTTCCTGGCCGCGGCCATGCTCGACCACGCGGAGGCGGTCCTCGAAGAGAAGGACCCGTGGGCTTTCTCGTTCGACGACGAAGGCGTCACCTGGCGCGACCAGTCCGTGAGCACCGCCGCCCTCACTCTCCTCCGCCGCGACTTCGCCATCTCTTTCGGCTCGTGCTCATTCGAAGAGCCGATCGAGGATCTGCGCGAGCTCGGCTGGCTCTGACCGGCGCGCTGCTTTTCAGCACAGAACCACAGCGCGGGCTTCGCCCGACAACCCAACGCAACATTGGCCTGTCATCCTGAGCGGGCGGCGGGATGGGGGGCGAAGGATCCCCTGCCGATGCACGACACTCGCTCCGTCGGCAGGGGATCCTTCGCAGCCACCCGCCACCCGCTCAGGATGACAGGAGGTTGTGCGCGCGAGAATTTCGATGTTAGTCGTACAGAGGACACGGAGAGCTCTCCGTGTCCTCTGTA
>Ga0307505_10002778_pt1 | contig 11737 bp, 11 predicted proteins | sample 23_S_MG_FD_202183 | JGI IMG/M metagenome (GOLD analysis project Ga0307505, IMG submission 202183) | Soil microbial communities from Populus trichocarpa stands in riparian zone in the Pacific Northwest, United States - 23_S | ecosystem: Environmental > Terrestrial > Soil > Riparian zone > Trees...
GAGATCGAGACCGTGATGTTCCCGATGGGCGGCCTCCCGTCAGGCTCCGAGCGCCGCCCGGACCTCCCCGATCCGCCGGATGGTCTCGACATCGAAGGGATCGCGGAAGACGACGATGACCTCGCCAAGGCCGAGCCGCCGATAGCCATCGACGAAGGCCGCGACCTCCGCGGGTGACCCGCCGATACTGAGGCCTCTCTCCGTGCCATCCGATCCGCGTTCGCCCTGGAGGCCATGGCGCTCGGCGGTCGCGGCCCACGCCGCCGCCGCCTGCTCCGCTGTGTCGCGGGTGACGGCGTGGATCGTGACCGTCCGCTCGATGTCCTCGAACGGGCGTCCTGCCTCCTCGCAGCGGGTCCGCAGGGTCTCCGACACCTCGGCGATCCGTTCCGGCGTCCCGTACCCATTCCACAGGTCGGCATAGCGGGCGGTCGTGCGCAGCGTCTTGGTCGGCCCGGACCCACCGATCAGGATCGGAAGTCGCGCCTGGATGGGACGCGGCGCGCAGACCGCTCCGTCCATTCGGTACGCGGGGCCCTCGTGCGTGACGGTCTCGCCGTCCAGCAGCCGGCGGATGAGGCCGACCGCCTCGTCCAGGCGGTCCAGGCGCTCCCCGAAGCCGCCGTGGAACGGGATGCCGAACGCCTCGTGCTCGCGCTCGAACCAGCCGCCGCCGATCCCCAGGACCGCGCGACCGCCGCTGAGGTGATCGAGTGTCGTGGCGAGCTTGGCGGTCAGGCCGGGCGGACGGAACGTGTTGGCCGCCACCAGCAGGCCAAGGCGGGCCTGCGACGTGAGGACGGCGATCGCCGCGAGCGTCGTCCAGCCCTCCTGCTTGGCGTCGGTCGGGTCGCCCTCGTCCGCCAGCAGGTGGTCGTCGATCCAGAGTGAGTCCCAGCCGGCCGCCTCCGCCGCGACGCAGGCGTCGCGCAGGTCGGGCCAGCTCGTGCGGTTGATCCAGAAGGCGGCCCCGAAGCGCATCGCCACCGATGGTAGCCGTTCGCCGGTCGCCGCCGTGGCATCCGGCGGCCGAACGCCGGCACGCCGAGTGCGCTATCGTATGCTCGATTTGATTCACTTTGCATAGTTTTGCATAGGTTCACAGATGCCTGACCCGACCTGGATCTCGCTCGGCGACGCGAGCCGCCTCCTTGGCGTCTCCACTGCGACCGTACGCCGCTGGGCTGATTCGGGGCGCCTCAAGCCATTCACGACCCCCGGCGGGCATCGCCGGTTCAGTCGCGCCGCCATCGAGCGGATGCTGCCCGCGGATCGGACGCGACGGCCGGAACTCGAGACGGCGGGCCTGACGCCCGCTCGGCTGCGGCGCGCCTACCGCCAGGACTCGCGATCGGTTGCTCGCGGCACGTCATGGCTGGCGGCCCTGGATGTCGACGACCGTGCCACGTTCCGCGACCTGGGCCAACGCCTCGCGCGGGAGTTGGTCGCGCACCTGGACGGCGATACGTCGGAGCGCCGGGCGCTCCACCTGTCGGAGGCCACGCAAGCGGCCGTCTCGTACGGGCGCCACGGTGCTCGCCTGGGCCTCGCCATGAGTGACGTCGTCGAGGGGTTCCTCGCGTTCCGGCGACCCTTCCTGGCGGAGCTCGGCAGGGTGGCTGCACGACGCGCCTTCGACGCGGCTGAGGTGGCGACCCTCCACGCCGATGCTGATCGGGCCCTGGACCGGCTCCTCGTGGCGACGATGTCCGGTCACACCATCGCGGCGGGTTCGAGCCACGCCGAACGACTGTCCGCACCGGGGGATCCCATCGAGTGACGCACGCACCGCCGCCGCGCCTCGCCGCGTTCGTGGCCGCGGCGCCGACCGTCGCGGCCGAACGTCGCACCTCCGTCCTCCAGGTCGTGGAGCCGCTGGCGTCGCGTGGCGGCGGCCTGCTCCTCGTCACATGCCATCGCGTGGAGTGGATCGCGGGCGAGCATGGAGCGGGCGCACCAGGTGCCGGTCCTCTGGGACCGGTCCCGGGCGACACGCAGCGCCTCGAGGGGATCGACGTCGCCCGTCACCTCATCGAGCTCACGATCGGCCTCCACTCGGCGGTCCTGGCGGAGGATCAGATCCTGCACCAGGTCCGGCGTGCGGCGACGGACGCGAGACGGATCGGCCCATTGGGGCCCGACCTGGAACTCCTGCTTGACCTCGCGTTGCGCGCCGGTCGCCTCGGACGATCGTGGCGTCCAGTCTCCGGGCCGGGCTCATCCCGGTCGCTGGCGGGCGTCGCCTTGGAGCGGATCGTCGCGTCGTGGACGCCGGACTCCGGGCGCCGGCTCCTGGTCGTGGGGGCGGGCCGGATGGGGGAGGCGTTGGCGGTAGCCGCGCGGCACGCCGGGATGGAGATCATGATCGCGTCCCCGTCCGTGGCGCATGCCCGGCTGGTGGCTGAGCGCCACGGCGCGCAGGTCAGCCCGTTCGATCCGGGAGCTCGGGTCGCGGACGTCGATGCCATCGTCGTCGCCCTGTCCGGACCGTGGCACGTCGCGGACGCCACCGCGCAGCGTGTCGCGGGACTGCCCATCGTGGTGGACCTCTCCATGCCGCCGGCCGTGACGGGCTCGCTTCGAGACCGACTGGGCGATCGCCTCGTCGACATCGATGCCATGGCCCCAGGCGGGTCGGTGCGCGCGTCTGCCTATCGGCAGCGCCTCGGCGAGCTCGCCGAGCAGACGCTTGCCGACTATCGGGATCGGCTGGCCATGCGGGCCGTGTCCCGAGCGGATCGACTGGCCGAGCGCGTGGAGCACCAGCGTCTCAGGCATCTTGACGACTATCTCCGCGAGCGACCGGACATGGATCCCGCCGTCCGGGACGCCTTGGACGACGTGACCCGCGACCTGACGGCACGCCTCTTCCGCGTCCCGATGGCGCGACTCGCCAACGATCCTGATGGGCGGCGTGAACGGGCCGTGGATGAGCTGTTCGGGGCATGACGACGATCGGAGCCGCGGCCATCCGCATCGGGACTCGCGGGAGCACCCTGGCGCTCGTGCAGGCGGGCATGGTGGCCGATGCGTTGCGGGGCACGGGAGCGACCGTCCGGGTCGACACGATCGTGACTGACGGAGACCGACGTGCGGCCGACACGCCGTGGGGCGAGGGAGCATTCGTCACCGCCATCGAGCGGGCCCTGCGCGACGGTCGGGTGGACGTCGCCGTGCACAGCGCCAAGGACCTGCCGGTGGACGAGGATGCCGATCTGGTCGTGGCGGCCTACCTGCCGCGCGCGGCCCCCGACGATGTCCTGGTCATGCCCTCGGGCGCATCGGGCGCGACGGGCGCGACGCTCGCCGAGCTTCCCCTCGGAGCCCGCGTCGGGACGGACAGCCCGCGCCGGACCGCTTTCCTGCGAGCCGCGCGACCGGACCTGGAGGTGCACCCGCTGCATGGCAACGTCGACACGCGGCTGCGCCGCCTGGATGCCGGCGAGACGGACGCGCTGGTCCTCGCCGCGGCCGGCCTGGATCGCCTGGGCCGCGCGGATCGCATCTCGTCCGTGCTGGCGCCGGACGTCGTCCTGCCGGCACCCGGCCAGGGCGCGCTCGCCATCCAGGTCCGCGCCGCCGACGCGGACACGAGCACCGCGGTGGCGGTCCTTGACCACGCACCGACCCGCCGCGCGGTGGAGGCGGAGCGTGCCGTGCTCGCCGCCGCCGGGGGTGGCTGTCGAGGGCCGATCGGAGCCCTTGGATCGGCCATCGACGGCGACCCCGTCCTGCGCCTGCGCGTGGGCTATGCGACCGCGGATGGCCGGGTCTCGGTCATGACGGCCGCGGAGGGCAGCGTCGACGCGGAGGTGGTGCGCCACGCGTTGGAGCGCCTCGCCTCCGATGCGACCGCTGCCGCCGCGTCGAACCTGGGAGCCGCACCGCGCGTCGTGGTCACGCGGGTACCCGAGCGGGCGGGAGCCCTGCACCTGGCCCTCATCGATCGCGGGATCGTGCCGATCGATGTCCCGTGCATCGCGGTCCAGCCGTTGGAGTCGCCGCTCCTGGACGCCGCGCTGGACCGGATCGCCTCGGCAGACTGGGTGGTGGTCACGAGCGTCCATGCCGTGCTGGCTCTGCGCGACGCGGCAGGACGGCGCGGGATGTCGCTGCCGTCGCACGGGGCCAGGTGGGCGGTCGTCGGCGCGGCGACGGAGTATGCCGCTCGCGGTGCGGGGATCGACGTCGCCCACCGCTCGCCGCGGGCCACGGGTGCGGCGCTTGCCGACTCGCTCCCGGTCCGGGCGGGCGAGAGGATCGTCGTGGCGAGGGGCGACCTGGCCGACGATGTCCTCCCGGAACGCCTCGCGGCGCGCGGCGGCCGCGTGTCGTCACTGGTCGTCTACCGCTCGGTCGAAGCACCTGCCCAGTCGCGAGCCCTTCTTGAGGCGGCCATGGCCCAGCACCCATCGGCCGTGGTCATGACCAGCGGATCGACCGTTCGTGGGTGGCTCACCCTGGCGCGTGACGTGGGCCTCGAGGCCGCCGCCCGGTCCGTCGGTGTCGTGGCGATCGGACCCACGACCGCGTCCGAGGCCCGGGCCCACGGTCTGGAGGTGATCGCGCAAGCCGCGACGCCGCGCCCCACCGACATCGCGGACGCCGTCCGCGCCGCCATCGCCCATGACACGGAGGCGACATGACGCTGACCATCGACACCCTCGCGCCGGAGGCGCCGCGAGACCGTGGTCGCCGCCTGCGCCGGACGCCGGCGCTGCGCGCCCTGGTACGGGAGACGCGTCTTGACCCGGCGATGCTGGTCGCCCCGCTGTTCATCCGGTCCGGGGTCGGCATCAGGGAGCCGGTCAGCTCGCTGCCCGGCGTCGTGCGCTGCTCGCCGGACGAGGCCGCCCGGGACGTGTCCCAGCTCGCTGCACTGGGCGTGGGTGGCGTGCTGCTGTTCGGCCTGCCGGATGCCAAGGATCCGGTCGGCAGCGGAGCGTGGGCGCCGGACGGGGTGGTCCAGGAGGCGATCCGACGGATCCGGGCGCTGGACGTGGATATCGCGGTCATCGCCGACACGTGTCTGTGTGAGTACACGGACCACGGCCACTGCGGGCCCCTGGCTCCCGATGGGCAGGTCGACAACGACGCAGCGCTGGCGCGGCTCGCGGCGACCGCGGTCAGCCAGGCCGAGGCCGGCGCGGACATCGTCGCGCCGTCGGCGATGATGGACGGCCAGGTGGCGGCCATCCGCACGGCCCTGGACGGCGCGGGACATCCCGACACGGCGATCATGGCCTACGCGGCCAAGACCGCGTCCGCCTTCTACGGGCCGTTCCGCGAGGCGGCCGGGAGCGCGCCGTCGTTCGGTGACCGACGCGGCTACCAGATGGACCCGGCCAACGGTCGCGAGGCCATGCGCGAGATGCGCCAGGACGTGGCCGAGGGGGCGGACATCCTGCTCGTCAAACCGGGCCTGCCGTGCCTCGATCACATCGTCGCCGCGCGAGCGGCGTTCGACGTGCCGGTGGCCGCGTACCAGGTGAGTGGCGAGTTCGCGATGATCGCCGCGGCCGCGGAGCGGGGCTGGATCGACCGTCGCCGCGTCCTCACGGAGAGCGTCGTGTCCATCGTCCGCGCCGGGGCGGACATCGTGATCACCTACGGGGCGGCCGACCTCGCGGGCTGGATCGCCGAGGAGCGGATGCCGGCCGGTGCGGGGCGCTCACGGTGAGCACGGACGTCGCCGACACCTACGTGCAGGCCGTCGCCCTGGGCCTTGACCCCGCCTGGCGGCGCCGATCGGCCGAGGAGCGGGCGGACGATGCCGCATCGCTGATCGCCGCGGAGGACGACACGCGCGCGGACGGCATCCGGACGCTGGTCTACTCCAGCGTCGGCCTTGAACCTGGTGCGGACCTGCTCCTGCTTCGACTCGCCCCCACGATGGACGCGCTCGAGGCAGCCGGCGCTCGCCTGGCCAGGAGCGGCGTCGGGGGTTGGCTGACCGTCCGCCACAGCCTCCTTGGACGCATCGCCGGATCGCAGTACGTGACCAAGCCCACGGACCAGGAGCGTTCCGTCCTGGACGGCACGCCAAAGCGGTATCTCATCGTCTATCCGTTCACGAAGTCGGCGGACTGGTATCTGCTGGGCCGCGAGGCTCGACAGGGCGTGATGAACGAGCACATGCGCGTCGGCCGTGGCTACCCGATGGTCCGCCAGTTGCTCGCGTACTCGTTCGGCCTCGACGACGGGGACTTCCTGGTCGCGTATGACACGGACGACCTCGCGGCGTTCGGCGAACTCGTCCGCGAGCTGCGGGGGACGGAGAGCCGCCGCTCGACCGTCAACGACCGGCCCATCCTGCTGGGGATCCGCAAGGAGCTGGGCGAGTTCATCGAGCTCATCGGCGGGCCAGTTTGGACCCCGTGACGGGTCCCGATGGACGTCAGGCGGCCTACCGGGAACGGGCACGAGCGCTCTTCCCGGGCGGCGTCAACAGCCCCGTCCGGGCGTTTCGCAGCGTGGGGCGGGAGCCGCTGATCCTGGCCTCCGGGGCCGGTGCCTGGGTCACGGACGTGGACGGTCGCCGCTACCTCGACGTCATCGGCGGCTGGGGGCCGGCCATCCTCGGGCATGCCCACCCGGCCGTCGTCGGGGCGATCCGGGAGGCGGCGAACGCCGGCTTCGCCCTCGGCGCCACCGGCCCGCTGGAGGTGGAGTTGGGCGAGCGCCTCAAGGCGCGGCTGCCATCCATGCAGCGCCTGCGCTTCACGTCGTCCGGGACGGAGGCCGTGATGAGCGCCATCCGCGTCGCACGGGCGGCGACGGAGCGCGAGCTCGTCGTGAAATTCGCGGGCGGCTACCACGGCCACAGTGACGGCATGCTCGCCGAGGCGGGGTCGGGCGTCGCCACGCTGGGCATCCCGGGAAGCGCCGGGGTGACCGCGGCCGCGGCCGCGGCGACCATCGTCCTGCCCTACAACGACCGTTCCGCGCTGACGTACGCCTTTGCGCAGCACGCGGGCCGGATCGCCGCCGTCATCGTGGAGCCCGTCGCCGCTAACGTCGGGGTGATCCCGCCTGAGCCAGGCTTCCTCGAGGACATCCGTGCGCTGACCCGTCACGACGGATCCCTCCTCATCCTCGACGAGGTCATCACCGGCTTCCGACTCGGGCCGGGCGGGGCGCAGGCGCGATACGGGATCCAGCCCGACCTTACGACGCTGGGCAAGATCATCGGCGGTGGCATGCCCATCGGGGCGTACGGCGGTCGGGCCGACGTCATGGGACTCGTGGCCCCGGACGGACCCGTCTACCAGGCCGGGACCCTGTCCGGTCACGCGCTGAGCATGGCTGCCGGGATCGCGACGCTGGACGCCCTGGACGACGAATCGTATCTGGCCCTCGAGTCGGCGGGCGAAGCGCTCGAAGAGGGGCTGGAGGTGGCGGCGCTGGAGGCCGGCCGGACGATCGCCATCGGTCGCGTCGGGTCGCTCCTGACCGTGTATTTCCGGGATGGCCGCCCGCACGACGCCGCGGAAGCGCTGGACGCGGACCGCGCGACGTACGCGCGGTTCTTCGGCGCGATGCTGGACGCCGGCATCCTCCTGCCGCCCTCGCCCTTCGAGGCGTGGTTCCTGTCCCTGGCCCATGGTCGGTCGGAGATCGCCGCGATCGTCGCCGCCGCGCGCACGGCGTTTCGCGCGTGACGGACGCTCGTCGTGGCGACCGGCTCCTGCGTGCCCTGCGGCGCGAGCCGGTGGATGCCACACCCGTGTGGTTCATGCGGCAGGCCGGCCGATCCCTGCCCGAGTACCGCCGGATCCGGGAGAGCGCCCGGCTAGTGGACATCGTCGGCGACGCGGCGCTGTGCGCGGAGGTCAGCCTCCAGCCCGTGGACCGCCTGGGCGTGGACGCGGCCATCGTCTTCGCGGATATCACCACGCCACTACCGGGGATCGGCGTGGACGTGCGCATGGTGGAAGGCGTCGGGCCGGTGATCGATCACCCGATCCGGACGGCCGCGGACGTGGCGAAACTCCGGACGTTGGAGCCGGCCGATACCGTTGGGCCGCTCCTGGATGGCATCGCCATCATCCGCCGGGCGTCGCCGGTCCCGGTCATCGGGTTCGCGGGTGCGCCATTCACCCTCGCGGCCTACCTCGTGGAGGGGCGTTCGCCGCGGGAGCTGGAGCGGACCAAGCAGTTGATGCACGCCGATCCAGCGACCTGGAACGGGCTGATGGCCGCGCTCGTGGACATGGACATCGCGTACCTGCGAGCCCAGGTCGCGGCCGGTGCCCAGGTCGTCCAGCTCTTCGACTCGTGGGTCGGCCAGCTCTCGCCGTTCGACTACCGCGATGGCGTACTGCCGCACGTCCGGCGGCTGATCGCGTCGCTCGAGGACCTGGACGTGCCGGTCATCCATTTCGGGACCGGGACCGGCGGCCTCCTGGAGGTGATGGCGGAGGCCGGCGGCGACGCGATCGGCGTCGACTGGCGCGTGGGTCTCGCCCAGGCGTGGGGACGCATCGGGGAGCGGGCGATCCAGGGCAACCTGGACCCCCAGGCGCTACTGGGTCCATGGGCGGCCGTGGCCAGCCAGGCGAGCTGGATCCTGGCCGAGGCGGCCGGCCGAACGGGTCACGTGTTCAACCTGGGGCACGGCGTGCTGCCGGCGACCGACCCTGACGACCTGCAGCGGCTGGTGGCCTTGGTCCACGAGGCGACCGCGTGAGCCGGATGACCGGGGCGGAGCGGATCCTCGCCGCCTGCCGGGGTGAGCCAACGGACGCGACCCCGGTCTGGTTCATGCGCCAGACCGGTGGCTCACTACCGTGCTACCTCGCGCTTCGCGAGCTCCACAGCGTGCTGGAGATCGCCACGACACCGTCGCTCTGTGCTGAGGTGACGGTGGGAGCCGCGGACGTCCTGGGAACGGATGGGGCGATCCTGTTCGCGGACGTGATGCTCCCGGTCCAGGCCATGGGCGTGGCGCTGACCCTGACGCCCCAAGGGCCGGTGATCGAGCACCCCATCCGGACGATGGTGGACGTCGATCGACTGCGAGCGGTCGACGTAGCGGCGGACCTGGGCTTCGTCATGGAGGCGATCGGCCTGGCGGATGACGCACTGGCCCGCCGCGCCGACCGCCCGGCCCTGATCGGCCTGGCCGGCGGTCCGTTCACGATCGCCGCCTACCTCGTCGAAGGGGGTCCGTCCCGCGACCAGATGCGCGCTCGGCGGATGGCGCATGCCGCCCCGGAGGTGTGGACGGCCTTGCTCGACCGGATCACCGCGACGATCGTCGACTACGTCGCGGCCCAGGTGCGGGCAGGTGCGTCGGTCATCCAGGTCTTCGACTCGTGGGCCGGTACGCTCGCGACGGCCGACTACGAGCGGCTCGTCGCGCCGTGGAGCCGTCGGATCCTGGCCGCCGTCAGAGCCGCCGGTGCCCCGGTCATCCACTTCGCCGCGGCCGGTGGTCATCTGCGCGAGTCGCTCGCCGTCGGGACCGATGTCGTCGGGCTCGACACTGCCCAATCCCTGGTCGAGGCGCGCTCCCAGCTCGGCCGAACGCCGGTTCAGGGGAATCTCGATCCCGCTCGCCTTGGCGCCGGATGGACGGTCGTGCGGGAGGGCGTGGCGGCGGTCCTCGACGCGAACGACGGGCGCGCTGGCCACATCTTCAGCACGGGCCACGCGATCCCACGCGACACGGATCCGACCCGGCTGGCCGACATCGTCCGCCTGGTCCACGACCGCTCCGCCACCGGCCGCGATGAGATCGGAGTCCCAGCATGACCAACGACATCTCACCGCGTGGGGTCCTCCTGATGACCTACGGTTCACCTTCGTCCCCGGGCGACGTGGCGCGATACCTGACCGCAGTCCGCGGCGGCCGATCCCCGGATCCGGAACTCCTGGCCGAGTTCCGGCGGCGGTACGAGGTCATCGGCGGATCGCCGCTCATCCAGCGGACACGAGAGCAGGCCACCGCCCTGGAGACGCACCTGGGTGCGGGCTGGCGGGTACGAGCCGCGATGCGCTTCTCCGAGCCATCCATCGCGACCCAGCTGGCGGACCTGGGGTCACAGGGCGTCTCCGATATCGTGGGCGTGGTCCTCTCGCCGCAGTACTCGCCGCTGCTCATGGGCGGCTACGCGCGCGATGTCGCAGCGGCACGGGACAGTCACGGCTCGACGGCGCCGGCGGTCACGATCGCGGGGGCGTGGCATCGCGAGCCGGCGCTCGTCGCCGCCCTGGGACAGCGGATCCGCGACGGTCTCGAGACGCTCGACCCGACCGGACGTGCCCGGATCCCGGTGCTGCTCACGGCGCACAGTCTGCCGCGCCGCGTCGCAGACCAGGAGCCGGACTACCTGGAGCAGCTGTCGGAGACGGCGCGGCTCGTCGCTGTCGCGGCGGACCTCGGCCCGGATCGCTGGACGTTCTGCTGGCAGAGTGCCGGCCACGAGCCGGGCGAGTGGATGCAGCCCGACTTCGCCGATGTCATGCCGAGGCTCGCACGAGACGGTCACGACCGCGTGCTGGTCGCACCCGTGCAGTTCGTGGCCGATCACCTGGAGATCCTGTACGACGTCGACATCGGCGCCCGCGAACAGGCCGCGTCGGCCGGCATCGGGTTCGCCCGCATCACCTCGCTCAACGCCGACCCCGGACTGATCGAGGCGCTCGCCGCGGTGGCCCATCGCACGGCTGGGGTCGTCGCGGCCTGACGAGCGCCATCGCTATCCTCACGCCGTGCACCTCCCGACGGACGCCCGAGCCGCGATCCTCGCCTGGTACCTGGAGCGTGGCCGGCCGCTCGCGTTCCGGCGAACCACGGACCCGTACGCGATCCTCGTCTCGGAGGCGATGGCCCAGCAGACGCAGGCCGCGCGGGCGGCAGCGTACTGGGAGCGCTTCATCGAACGCTTCCCGACGGTCCAGGCCCTGGCCGGGTCGACGCCCGCGGACGTGCTGCGCTCGTGGGCCGGCCTCGGCTACGACCGGCGGGCCCTCGCCCTGTGGCGCGCGGCGCGGGTCATCGTGGACGAGCACGGCGGCACGGTGCCGGACAGCGTAGCCGCCCTCCAGGCGTTGCCCGGTGTCGGTCCGTACACGGCCCGCGCGGTGGCGGCGCTGGCCTATGGCCTGCCGGTCGGGGCCGTGGACGTCAACGTGCGCCGCGTGCTGGGTCGCATCGTCGCCGGATCGGAGGTGGCCCTGTCGGCCGCGGAGCTGCAGGCGGTCGCGGATGGAGCCGTCCCGCCGGACGCGCCCGGGACCTGGACGCATGCCCTGATGGACCTTGGCGCGACGGTCTGTCGACCCCGGAGGCCGGCATGCCCGTCCTGTCCGGCGCTGGCGTGGTGCCGATTCGCGACCGCGGCCGGTGACGGGGTGGTACCGCGTGCCGGGTCAGTGCCGCGTGCCGCGTCCGGCCGGGCTGATCGTGTGCCAGCCGTCCCGTTCGCGTCCACGACGAGATGGCTGCGTGGCCGCATCCTCGATCGGCTGCGTGCGTTGCCGGATGGCCGTTGGGCTGCCATCTCCGGGCCGATCGGCGACCACGACGGTCCGGCCGTGCGCGCGGCGCTCCGCGCGCTCGCACGCGAGGGGATGATCGAGGTCGATACGTCGCCGGACGCGCCCATCGACGCGGACGTGCCGCGTGTGCGCCTGCCCCTGGGGTGAGGTGTTCGCGCTACGCTTGCGACCATGCGCGCCAGCTCCGTCCCGCCGCCCACCGGTGCCGCACGTGACGGCGCTCTGCCGCTCC
>Ga0307505_10002779_pt1 | contig 11727 bp, 11 predicted proteins | sample 23_S_MG_FD_202183 | JGI IMG/M metagenome (GOLD analysis project Ga0307505, IMG submission 202183) | Soil microbial communities from Populus trichocarpa stands in riparian zone in the Pacific Northwest, United States - 23_S | ecosystem: Environmental > Terrestrial > Soil > Riparian zone > Trees...
TGCCGTTCCGTGCCTTGAAAGCTTTTCCCCGTTTCCCACATGCAAGGCACGGGATCGAAACAGGCCCCGGAACTGAAAAGGTGAAGGCGCGTTAACGGGCCGTCCAGACGCGAAACCGGACGAGGCCAACATGATCAGCTCAGCCTATCTCGCTTCCGCGCTGGTGATTGGAATAGCGCTCGGCACGGTTCTGCCGCTGATCTGAACCGACGGGCTTCAAAAGCTGCTCGCGGCACTCCCCCCAGCCCCCGCTGCCGCAGCGGCGAAGTGGCGCTCCGAGTTGACCCCGACTCGGAGCGCCTTTCTTTTTGCGTCGCGTCTCAAATCCGCTCATTCCCGCGCAAGCGGGAATCCAGTGCTGGGTCCCCGCTTTCGCGGGGACGAGCGGTGGTTGGTGTGCTTCAACTCGGAAGAACCATGGACTAGCGTGCCGCAAAGGCGAGTCGCATGCGGCAGTATCTCGATCTTCTCGACAAAATCCTCACGAGCGGCGTGAAGAAGACGGACCGGACGGGTACGGGCACGTTGTCCGTTTTCGGGCACCAGATGCGCTTCGATCTCGCCGACGGCTTTCCGCTGGTGACGACGAAGAAGCTGCATCTCAAATCAATCATTCATGAGCTGCTGTGGTTTCTCGCGGGCGACACGAATGTGCGTTACCTGCGCGAGCACGGCGTCACGATCTGGGACGAATGGGCCGACGAGCGCGGCGAGCTGGGCCCGGTGTACGGCCGGCAATGGCGCTCCTGGGCCGCGCCGGACGGGCAGATCATCGACCAGATGGCCGACGTGATCGCGCAGATCAAACGCAACCCGGATTCGCGGCGGCTGATCGTGAGCGCGTGGAATCCGGCCGACGTGCCGAAGATGGCGCTCGCGCCGTGCCATTGTCTCTTCCAGTTCAACGTGGCGGACGGGCGGCTGTCGTGCCAGCTCTACCAGCGCTCGGGCGACGTCTTCCTCGGCGTGCCGTTCAACATCGCGTCCTATGCGCTGCTGACGCAGATGATGGCGCAGGTGACGGGTTACGCGCCGGGCGAGTTCATCCTCACGCTCGGCGACGCGCATCTCTACTCCAACCATCTCGAGCAGGCGCGGCTCCAGCTCACGCGCAAGCCGCGCGCGCTGCCGCGCCTCAGGCTCAATCCTGCGGTGAAGGATCTGTTCGCCTTCCGCTTCGAGGACATCGCCATCGAGGGCTACGACCCCGACGCCGCGATCAAGGCGCCGATCGCCGTATAAAAAAGGGCCGCCCGAAGGCGGCCCGCTCAGTCAGCAGTCACGAAGGGCTTGCGCTTAGAGACGCTCGACACCCGGCGAGAGCTCGGGCGTCCATTCGATGCGCTCGCGCCAGTCGCGATGGTGCTCGCGTCGGTCGCGGCGGAAATCGCGGTCGTTGTCGCCGTGGCGGCGCCATTGGCGCTCTCCCATCTTGCGCATGCCGGCATGAGCCAGCGCGTTGAAGCGGCGCTTCTGCGCGTCGTCGAGGGCGTCGTAGAGCGGTTCAGTCGCGTCGGCGAGACGCTTGAGATCGGCGCCGCCCTCGCTCATGCGGTCGGCGCCCTTGCGCAGGCGCTCGATCGGATTGGCGCGCTGCTCGCGCTCGGCCCGGCGTTCCTCGCGGTTCGGGCGCTCGTTGCGCCGTGCCTCGCGTTGTTCGCGGCGCTCGCGCCACTCCGTGCGGCGTTCTTCCTGGCGCGTGATGCGCTTGGCGGCGAGCTCCTTGAGCGTCGCCTCGACCGGCGGCCAGAGTCTTTCCTGTTCGGCGGAGAGGCGGAGGCCCGCCTTCAGCGCGGCGATGCGGGCATCGGCATAGGCGGCGCGGTCGTCGGGGTTCATGCGGCCGAAATGCGCGCGGCCGTGGCCCCAGCCGTCGTGGCGCGCATAGGCGCTATAGGCGATCGCGGATCCGCCCGCGACAACGACAACCGCGATGGCGGCAATCACTGTCTTTCTCATGGTTCGCATCCTTCCAATGAGCGGGAGCGCTCAAACCAGAAGCCGAATGATGCGAGCGGGTGAGGAACCTTTCAAATGAAGGTTCTGTAACGTGCGTGAAATTTCCGTAATGCGGCTTCGTTCAGCCGCCGTTCAGCTTATTCGGGGCCGATCATCTTTTCGGGGCGCACGAGTTCGTCGAATTCCTTCTCCGTGACGAAGCCGAGCCTGAGCGCCTCTTCCTTGAGCGTGGTGCCGTTCTTGTGCGCGGTCTTCGCGACCTGCGCCGCCTTGTCGTAGCCGATCTTCGGCGCGAGCGCGGTCACGAGCATCAGCGACTTCGCCATCAGGTCGGCGATCCGCGCCTCGTTCGCGACGATGCCGGTGACGCAGTTGTCGGTGAAGGAGCGCGACGCATCCGAGAGCAGGCGGACGGATTGCAGGAGTGCGTAGGCCATCACCGGCTTATAGACGTTCAGCTCGAAGTGGCCCTGCGAGCCGGCCATGTTCACCGCGGTGCCGTTGCCGATCACCTGACAGCACACCATGGTGAGCGCCTCGCTCTGCGTCGGATTCACCTTGCCGGGCATGATGGAGGAGCCGGGCTCGTTCTCCGGCAGCGATAGCTCGCCAAGGCCCGAGCGCGGGCCCGAAGCGAGAAAGCGGATGTCGTTCGCGATCTTGAACAGCGCGGTGGCGATCGAGTTCAGCACGCCGTGCGCGAACACATAGGCGTCGTGCGCCGCCATCACCTCGAACTTGTTCGGGGCGGTGACGAAGGGCAGGCCCGTAATTGCCGCGACCTTCCTGGCAAACGCCTCGGCAAATCCCTTCTTGGCGTTGAGGCCGGTGCCGACCGCGGTGCCGCCCTGCGCGAGTTGATAGAGTTCGTGGAGCACGGGCTTCAGGCGCGCGATGGCCGTCTGCACCTGCGCCGCGTAGCCGGAAAATTCCTGACCTAGCGTGAGCGGTGTCGCGTCCTGCGTATGCGTGCGGCCGATCTTGATGATGTGGTCGAAGTCCTTCGTCTTCTTCGCCAGTGCTGCATGCAGATGTTCGAGCGCGGGGATGAGCCAATGCGCGATCGTCTCGGCGGCGGCGATGTGCATGGCCGTGGGATACGAGTCGTTCGACGACTGCGACATGTTCACATGATCGTTCGGATGCACGGGCTTCTTGGAGCCCATGGTGCCGCCGAGCAGTTCGATCGCACGGTTGCTGATCACCTCGTTGGCATTCATGTTCGACTGCGTGCCCGAGCCCGTCTGCCAGACGACGAGCGGGAAGTGGTCGTCGAGCTTGCCGTCGATGACTTCCTGCGCCGCTTCGACGATGGCGCCTGCGAGCTTCCTGTCGAGCAGACCCATGTCCGCGTTGGTCTCGGCCGCCGCGCGCTTGACGATGCCGAAGGCGCGCACGATGGGCTTGGGCATGCGCTCGCCGCCGATCTTGAAATTCTCGAGTGACCGTTCGGTCTGCGCGCCCCAATAGCGGTCGGCGGGGACTTCGATCGGGCCGAAGGTGTCGGTCTCGGTGCGGGTGGCGGCCATGACTTTAATCTCTGTTATGAGGCGGGCCGCTTCTAGCATGCGGCGCCGAGGCCTGAAAACTTGCGTGTCCCGCAGAGCGCGCCGCCACGGCCTGCCGGATGCGGCAATGCGATGCGCGGGGAGGCGGCAGTTTAGGGTTGCGATCCCGGACGCAAAATATATGGTTACGCCCGTTCGCAACCGACACTTCACAAGATCGACGGGCGGACGGCAGCAACCTTCTCGATCAGCGGTCTCCCAGCGGGGGGTGGAGACAGCGATGGCCGAGCCAAGAGTATTTATTCACGATTGCGGGTCGACCCGCGCTCGCGGCGGACGCTATCCGGCGCATGCGCGAGGAATCCACGCCGCGAATTGCAATCCCGAAGCTGCGTCATCCTCCGCGGACGCCATTTCCAGGCCCGAGGGCGCAGTATGAAGAGTCCGGTCGTCAAGCGTTCGATTGTCATCGCAGGTCATAAGACCAGCGTCAGTCTCGAAGATGCGTTCTGGGACGCGCTCAAGGAAATCGCCGCCCGCCGCAAGGCGACTTTGTCCGATCTCGTCGCGAGCATCGATTCCTCGCGCACGCAGGGCAACCTGTCGTCGGCGATCCGGCTGTTCGTACTCGACCATTTTCGCTCATCCGATCGCGACGTGGCGGCGCAACCGGTCGCCGGCGAGTGAGCGGACGGCGGCAAAGTTGCCGCCGAATTGATCGATTATTCAGGAAACACTTGGATTTACGTCAAAGGCGCGCGTTGCGCCGCGTTGAATGGCGGCCTGCGGTCCCCTATAAGCCCCAATGAATAGTGCGCAGCGTCGCACCGGAGGATGACATGGCTTGGAAGAATCAGGGCGGCGGACCCTGGGGCGGCGGCGGTGGTGGAGGCGGCGGTCCGCGCGGACCGTGGGGCTCTGGTCCGCAATCGGGCGGTCCCACGCCCCCCGACCTCGAGGATCTCATTCGCCGCAGCCAGGACCGGCTGCGCGGCGTGCTGCCCGGCGGTTTCGGCGGGCGCGGCGGCATCCTGCTGATTGTGGCGCTCGCCGCGGTCTGGATGCTGTCCGGCTTCTATCGCGTGAATACGGACGAGCAGGGCGTCGTTCTGCGTTTCGGCAAATTCGTGCAGCTCACGCAGCCCGGCCTCAACTATCACTGGCCCTATCCCATTGAGACGGCGCTGACGCCGAAGGTCACGCGCGTCAATCGTACCGATGTCGGCCTGCGCGTGCTCGACGAGCCGCGCCGCGGCACGACGCTGCGCGATGTGCCGCAAGAGAGCCTGATGCTGACCGGCGACGAAAACATCGTCGACGTGCAGTACTCGGTGTTCTGGGTCATCAGCAACGCGGCGAACTACCTGTTCAACGTGCAGCAACCCGAGGGCACGATCAAAGCGGTGGCGGAAAGCGCCATGCGCGAAGAGATCGGTCGCAACCTGATTCAGCCGATTTTGACCGGCGCGCGGCAGGCGATCGAGACCTCGGTGCAGGAACTGATCCAGAAGACGCTCGACAGCTACCAGTCCGGCATCCAGATCACGCAGGTGCAGTTGCAGAAGGTCGATCCGCCGCAACAGGTGATCGATGCGTTCCGCGATGTGCAGGCGGCGCGCGCCGACGCCGAACGTCTGCAAAACGAAGCACAGACCTATGCCAATCGCGTCGTGCCGGAAGCGCGCGGTGACGCGGCGCGCATCATCCAGGCGGCCGAAGCCTATCGTGAACGCGTCGTGTTCGACGCGAGCGGTCAGGCTGCGCGCTTCATCAAAATCTACGATGAATATGCCAAGGCACCGGAAGTCACGCGCCGGCGCATGTATCTGGAAACCATGGAGCGGGTGTTCGACGGCATGGACAAGGTGATCGTCGATTCCGCGACCGCCAAGAACGGTGGCGGCGTCGTGCCGTATCTGCCGCTTAGTGAACTTGGACGCACGGCGCCTCGGCCGGCGAGTCCGTCGGCGCAGCAACAGCGGCCTGCCACCACCGCTCAGGGAGGCAACCGATGATGAAAGGTATCGCCGGTGTCCTCGCCGTACTCGTGGCAATCGCCGCGGTCGCGGGCTACACGTCGCTCTTTTTCGTGCATCAGACCGAGCAGGCGCTCGTGCTGCGCTTCGGCGAACCGCGCCGCATTATTCGCGAGGCGGGTCTGCAATATAAAGTGCCGTTCATCGATACGGTTATAGCGATCGACAAGCGCATTCTCGATCTCGACCTTCCCGCGCAGGAAGTGATCGCGTCGGACCAGAAACGTATCGTCGTCGACGCGTTCGCCCGCTACAAGATCGGCGATCCGCTCCTGTTCTATCAATCGGTCAGCACCATCGAAGGCGCCAATTCGCGCCTCGCAACGATCCTGAACTCTTCGCTGCGTGGCGTGCTGGGCGAATCCACGTTCGTGCAAGTGGTGCGGGACGAGCGCTCCCTGTTGATGAGCCGCATTCAGGAACGCGTGAACCGCGAGGCCAAGAATTTCGGTATCGACGTGGTGGACGTGAAGATTCGCCGCGCCGACCTGCCGGAAGCCAACAGCCAGGCGATCTATCAACGGATGCAGACCGAGCGTCAGCGCGAGGCGGCGGAAATCCGGGCGCAGGGTGCCGAGCAGGCGCAACGGACACGCGCCCGCGCCGACCGCGACGTGACGGTTCTGCTCGCGGAATCCACCTCGAAGTCGGAGCAGATTCGCGGCGAGGGCGACGGCGAGCGCAACCGCATCTTCGCGGACGCCTTTGGCCGCGATATCGGCTTCTTCGATTTCTACCGGTCGATGCAGGCCTACGAGACCGGACTGAAGAAGGGCGAGACCCGGCTTCTGCTCGCGCCGGAATCCGAGTTCTTCCGCTACTTCAACGACGCACGCGGTGCGGGCGCGGCTCCGTCGCCGGCGAGCGGAAGCGGGAACGTCTCGCGCTAAAAGAGGGCGGCGATGACCGATTTCATCGCCGCCATCGGCCTTGTCTTCGTGATCGAGGGCCTGGCCTTTGCCGCTTTTCCTGCCGCGACCAAACGCGCCATGGCGCATTTCTTTGAGACGCCGGAGGCGCAGTTGCGCGCCGTTGGCGTGGGGTCGGCGGTGATCGGATTGCTCATTGTCTGGGCGGTGCGCGGCTAGACGATCACATCCGTGCGAAGGCCGCGCGCCGGCCGGAGCCGCTATTCCGCCGGATTTTGACAGCATCTACAATGCTTCTTGCGCGGGGACGAAACCCGGCGCAGCTTTTGTCTTTATTGTCCGCCTCCGTTTCCTGACAAGGGTTTGTCCATGACCGCCTCGCCGCAGGCTTTCTCCCTCCGCTCGACCGTCCGCGGGTCCGTGACGCTGGCGCTCGGTGCGCTGCTCGTGCTGCTGCCGGCAACGCCGATGCTGCTCGCGCAGCAGCGTGGGCCGGCCTCGGTCGCCGACGTCGCCGAGAAGGTGCTCGATGCGGTGGTGAACATCTCGACCTCGCAGTCGCTCGGCGGCGGACAGGGAGTGCAGCCGCCGCGTGCCAATCCGCCGCGCAGTCAGCAGCAGCCGGACGGGCAGGGACCGGGCTCGCCCTTCGACGACTTCTTCGAGGAATTTTTCAAGCGGCGCGGCGAGGACAACGGCAACCGTCCGCGGCGCGTGTCGTCGCTCGGCTCGGGCTTCGTCATCGATCCGGAAGGCATCATCATCACCAACAACCACGTCATCGCCGACGCCGACGAGGTGTTTGCGAATTTCAACGACGGGTCGAAGCTCAAGGCCGAGATTGTCGGACGCGATTCAAAGACCGACATCGCCGTGCTGCGCGTAAAGCCCGACAAGCCGCTCAAGTCGGTTTCGTTCGGCGACTCCGACCGCATCCGCGTCGGTGACTGGGTGATGGCGATCGGCAATCCGTTCGGCCTTGGCGGCTCGCTCTCGGTCGGCGTCGTTTCGGCGCGCAATCGCGACATCAATGCGGGGCCTTACGACAACTTCATCCAGACCGACGCGGCGATCAATCGCGGCAACTCGGGCGGACCGCTCTTCAACATGGAAGGGCAGGTCGTCGGCGTGAACACGGCGATTATCTCGCCGACCGGAGGCTCGATCGGCATCGGCTTCTCGATCCCGGCGAAGACGGCCGTCGCCGTAATCGGACAGTTGCGCGAGTTCGGCGAGACGCGGCGCGGCTGGATCGGCGTGCGCATCCAGGCCGTCGACGACCAGATCGCCGAGACGCTCAAGCTCGGCAGGGCGCGCGGCGCCCTCGTCGCGGGTGTCACCGAGAAAGGCCCGGCGGAGAAGTCCGGCATGAAGACGGGCGACGTCATCGTCCGCTTCGACGGACAGGAGATCGCCGAGATGCGCGACCTGCCGCGCGCGGTGGCGGCGACGGCGGTCAACAAGGAAGTGGATATAGTCGTGTTGCGCGATGGCAAGGAAGTGACGCTGCGCATCACGCTCGGGCGGCTTGAGGACAGCGAGAAGGCGCAGGAAGCGGCGGTGAAGCAGCAGGCGCCTGTGGCGCCGTCAGCCACCAAGCGGCTGCTGGGCTTGGAGCTCGCGCCGCTCACCGACGACCTGCGCAAGCGCTTCAAGGTCGGCAGTACGGTGAAGGGCGTGATGATCGTCTCGATCGAGCCGAATTCGCCGCTCGCCGATCAGCGCGTGGCAGCGGGCGACGTGATCGTGGAGGTCACGGGCCAAGCGATCGCTTCGCCCGCCGATCTCCAGAAGCGGCTCGATGCGCTGAAGAAAGACGGGCGCAAGTCGGCACTGCTCCTGGTGACGAACGGCTCGGGCGAGCAGCGTTTCGTGCCGGTGACGATTCCGTAATCAGGTGGCGAACTCTTCGCGCCGGTAGCCCTGCACATACAACAGTGCGGTGAGATCGCCGTGGTCGATGCGCGCGGGTGCGGCGGCCGCGACGACGGGCTTGGCGCGGAATGCGATGCCGAGACCGGCCGCCTCGATCATCGGCATGTCGTTCGCGCCGTCGCCGGAGACGAGCGAGTCTTCGGGCTTCAGGCCGTGCCGCGCGGTCAACTCGCGCAAGGTCGCGAGCTTCGCCTCTTTGCCGAGAATCGGCTCCTCGACGCGGCCGGCGAGCTTGCCGTTCTCGACCATGAGCACGTTGCCGCGGTGTTCATCGAAGCCGATCATCCCGGCGATGCGGGCAGTGAACAGCGTGAAGCCGCCGGAGACAAGGCAGGTGTGAACGCCGTGTCTGCGCAGCGTCGCGGCCAGCGTGCGCCCGCCCGGCATCAGGGTGATGCGCTTCTCGATGACTTCATCGACCACGGAGACGGGCAAGTCTTTTAGGAGCGCCACGCGCTCGCGCAAGGCGGGCTCGAAGGCAATCTCGCCGTTCATGGCGCGTTCGGTGATCTTCGCCACATGCTCCTTCAGTCCGGCGAAGTCGGCCAGCTCGTCGATGCATTCCTGCTCGATGACCGTCGAATCCATGTCGGTGAGATAGAGTTTCTTGCGGCGGCCGTGTGCGGGCTGGAGCACCACGTCGATGGGCGCGCCGCCGAGGCGCGCGCGAACCTGATCGGCCAATGCGCGAAGTGCGGCGTTCGCGGCATTGAAGGGGATGTCGGCGGCGATGCCTTCGGCAAGCCAGAAGGGGCCCGCGGCGCCGGGCAGCAGCGCGCGCGCGGCCGCGAGGATGGCGTCTTCCAGCGCCGGCTTAGCCGGGTCCGCGAGAAGGGTGGCGACGTGGCTTGTGGGCGAAGGAGCCATGCTAAGAGAGCGCGATGAAATCCGGGACGATCCGCGCCCTGCTCATTGCAGGTCCGACCGCGAGCGGCAAGTCGGCGCTCGCGCTTTCGCTGGCCGAACGGCTCGGCGGCACGGTCGTGAACGCGGATTCCATGCAGGTCTATCGCGACCTGCGGGTGCTGACGGCGCGGCCGACGGCGGAGGAAGAGCGCCGCGTGCCGCATCGGCTCTACGGGCATGTGGATGCGGCCGAGAACTACTCCACCGGGCGCTGGGTGGCGGACGCGGCGCGCACGCTGAAGGAAGTCGCGGCGGACGGGCGGCTGCCGATCGTTGTAGGCGGCACGGGTCTTTATTTTCGCGCGCTGACCGAGGGGCTTTCCGACATTCCGCCGGTGCCGGCCGATGTGCGGGCGCGCGTGCGCGCCGAGGCGGAAGGAAGCGAGGCGCCGGCGTTGCATGCGCGGCTCGCCAAGGTTGATCCGCAGACCGCCGCGCGGCTCCGGCCGAGCGACCGGCAGCGCATCCTGCGCGCGCTCGAGGTTTTTGCCGCGACCGGCCGGCCGCTCGCGGAATGGCAGGAGAAGCCCGGTCTGCCGATGCTTCGGCCCGTCGAAACGCGGGCGGTGTTTCTTTCCGTCGAGCGCGAAGAGTTACGCCGCCGGATCGACATGCGGTTCGACGCGATGCTGGAAGCGGGCGCGCTTGATGAAGTGCAGGCGCTCGCCGCGCGCAAGCTCGATCCGGCGTTGCCCGCCATGAAGGCGCACGGCGTGCCGTGGCTTGTGCGGCATCTGAAGGGTGAGATTTCGCTCGATGAGGCGGCGGCGGGCGGCAAGGCCGACACGCGCCGCTATGCGAAGCGGCAGGAAACGTGGTTCCGGCACCAGCTCAAGCAGTTCGAATGGATCGAGCCGGAGCAGGCGCTGGAGTATCTGCTCAATGCAATCCGTCATCCTGAGGTGCGAGCGTAGCGAGCGTCGAAGGATGACGCTAAGATTCCGCCGGTCTTAGTCTGCTTCTCGCCGGTTCGCGCGGCCATAGCCATTGCGCGATGAGGCTTGCAATGGTGACGCCAAGGCCTGCCGCGAGCACCCACCACATCGGCGTGATGACGTAGTCGAACATCAGGTTGAATTCGATCACGCGGCGGAATTCGACGCCGGTAAGGAAGCCGTACCAGGTCGCCTCAAAGAGCGCGGTGAGGGCGGCGGAGAGGATCGCGAGCGTGACGAGCGGCACGAGTCCGGTCGCGCGCCAGTAACGGTTGAACACGCGCCATAATAGAAGCCAGAAGAGAAAGCCCATCATCAGCGTCGGCTCGTAGATGTCGAGCTTCTTCTGCATGGCGAAGTGAACGATCGCCAGAATGCCGATGAGATAGGAAACGCGATGCAATGTCGTCCAGCGGGGCCCGAGCCTCCGCACGGCGGCGTCGGTGGACGTGATGCCCAACGCGATCAGGCCGAGCAGCGCGGTGAAGCCAATGGTGAGATAGACGCGCAGGACGATCTCGCTCGCGACCTTCGTGAGCACGAAGTTCTGGTCCACGACATAGAGACAGAAATGCGCGAAGGCGAAGCAGGCCGCGCCGACGCCGAGCGTGCGGCGCATGTTGAGGAGCTTCGGCGAGTTGAACAGCCGCCGCGCGGGCGTCACGGCAAGCGCCGCCAGAATGAAGCGCACGGTCCAGCGGCCGGTGAACCACGTCGCCTCCGCGAAGGGCCGCGCGCCGAGATTGCCGGTCGCGGTCAGCCACAGGAGCCAGAGGGCCGGCGCCAGCACGATGGCGAAGGCGGCGATCTTTTCGGGCGACCACTGGCCGGACTTTTCGCGCAGGAAAGGCATGACGATCCTTGGCTTACCCGTTTACGCTCGCCCTCGCAGAATGGTTACGGTTGGCCGCGTCGGCGCGTTCACAAAGCCGTAGCCGTGTTTTCCGCGCGATACTTGACGGGACAGGGACTTGTGGATAATGTCCGCGCAACTTTGAAACCGGGCCGGGAAGTCATGCGCAATAATCTTGCGATTATCGTAGTAGGGAGGCGCACCGCCTGAAAGACGGCCGCGGGGCCGTTTTGGCTGGTGCGCAAAGGGCCCTCGAGGGCCCTTTTCGATTCTTGAGGGTCCGATAGACAGACGAGCGGGTGAGTGGAGCGAGCGATGCACAGGGAAATGACCGGCGCGGAAATGGTGATCCAGGCCCTGAACGATCAGGGCGTCGACCATATCTTCGGCTATCCGGGCGGCGCGGTGCTGCCGATCTATGACGCGCTGTTTCAGCAGAACAAGCTCCAGCACATCCTCGTGCGGCACGAGCAGGGCGCGGTCCACGCCGCGGAAGGTTACGCACGCTCGTCCGGCAAGGTCGGCGCGGTGCTTGTCACCTCTGGGCCGGGCGCCACGAACGCGGTCACCGGCCTTACCGACGCATTGATGGATTCCATCCCGATCGTCGTCATCACCGGGCAGGTGCCGACGCATCTGATCGGCAACGACGCGTTCCAGGAATGCGACACGGTCGGCATCACACGGCCCTGCACGAAGCACAATTATCTCGTGAAGGACGTGAAC
>Ga0307505_10002780_pt1 | contig 11724 bp, 10 predicted proteins | sample 23_S_MG_FD_202183 | JGI IMG/M metagenome (GOLD analysis project Ga0307505, IMG submission 202183) | Soil microbial communities from Populus trichocarpa stands in riparian zone in the Pacific Northwest, United States - 23_S | ecosystem: Environmental > Terrestrial > Soil > Riparian zone > Trees...
GGGTCCACGCCGTTCTTCTTGAGAATGAACTTAAGGAAGTAGTCGGTGGACGAACCCGGCGCGCTTACGCCGATCCGCTTGTTGGCGAGGTCCTTCACCGACTTGATTGAAGCCTCGTGCTTCGGCGAGACCACGAGAGCAAAGCCCGGATAGCGATCATAGACTACGATCGACTGGAGATGCTGGCCCTTCGAGGCAAGATTGACGCAATGATCGAAGTACCCCGACACTACGTCGGCACTCCCGCCGAGCACGGCCGTCAGCGACTGCGAGCCGCCCTTGAAATCCACCATCTCGACATTGACGCCCGCCTTCTCGTATTCGCCCAGTTGCTTCGCGAGCACCGTCGGCAGGTAACAAAGGCATGCCGCGCCGCCCACCGCGATGGTGACCTTGGCCTGCGCGAACGCCACGCCCGACATGAGCGCAAGCGCCGCGAGCGAAGAAAGCGCCTTCCGAAACAGACTTGTCATGGACCCGGTTCCTCCCTTTTGCTTCTTGTCATTGACCGCAACGATAGAACAACGTGCGCCGCCGCAGGAAGCGATCATTTCTGCGTTTCCGCCGAGACGGGACGCCATACCAGCAGGCGCCGTTCCACGACCGTCACGAGCATATCGATCACGATCACAAATACCGAAAGCACAAACATGCCGGCAAACACGCCCGCGATATCGAACGTGCTCTCCGCCTGCAGAATGAGATAGCCGAGCCCCGCCGCCGAGCCGAGATACTCACCGACGACGGCGCCGACGACCGCGAAACCCACCGACACATGCAGCGACGAGAACATCCAGGAAAGCGCCGATGGCCAATAGACATGGCGCATGAGCTGGTGTTCGTTCATCCCGAGCATGCGCGCGTTGGCGAGCACCGTCGGGCTGACCTCCTTGACGCCCTGATAGACGTTGAAGAATACGATAAAGAATACGAGCGTGACGCCGAGCGCGACCTTGGAAAGAATGCCAAGACCGAACCACAGCGTGAAGATCGGAGCGAGCACGATGCGCGGCAGCGCGTTCGCCATTTTCACGTACGGGTCGAACACTGCGGCAACGCGCGGTTGACGCGCGAACCAGAAGCCAACGAGCACGCCGGCAATCGAGCCGATGACAAAGGCAAGCGCGGCCTCCGTTAGCGTGATCCACAGATGACGCCAGATCGTCCCTTCGCTGAACCACTTGTAGATGCGCCCGATCACGTCGAGCGGCGTGGAGAAGAAGAAAGGCGGCACGAGCGGCTTGCCATCACCCATCGGGATCGTCGTCAGCAGATGCCACAGCACCAGCGCGACGACCGCGACCAGCAATTGCAGCAGGGTCAGCGTGCTCCGCTTCATGCGGCGCCTCCCGCCTGAACGTAGCCCTTCATCACTTCGTCCTTCAGCGCGTGCCAGATCTCTCGATGCAATCGATGGAATGTGTCGTCGAGCTTGATCTCGGCCGTGTCGCGCGGTCGCGGCAACTCGACACGCCAGTCCCCGATGATGCGTGCCGCGGGACCCGCCGACATGATGACAACGCGATCCGATAGCGCAATCGCTTCCTCGAGATCGTGCGTAACGAACAGCACCGCCTTTCGGTCGGCATTCCACAAGTCGAGAAGAAGATTGCCCATGATCTGTCGCGTCTGCGCATCGAGGGGCCCGAACGGCTCGTCCATCAGCAGAATTTTCGGATCGCGGATCAACACTTGTGCGAGGCCGACGCGCTTGCGTTGCCCGCCGGAGAGCATGTGCGGATAGCGGTCGGCAAACGCTGCAAGACCGACTCGTCGCAACCAGTCGCGCGCCTGCTCGCGTGCTTTCGCGCGCGAAGTACCAGCAACCTCGAGCCCGATCGCCACATTCTCGATCGCGGTCTGCCAGGGGAAGAGGGACTCGGTCTGAAACAGGTAGCCGGCCTGCCGGTTGAGCTGGCCGAGCTTCGACCCGAATATCTCTACCTGCCCCGCTGACGGCTTCAGCAGACCCGCGGCCGCGTTGAGCAAAGTAGATTTGCCGCAGCCCGTCGGACCGACAATCGCAACGAACTCCCCATCAGCGATATCTAGATCCGCACGCTCGACAGCCGTGAAGGCACCGCCCTCCATCAGGAAGGCGACGCGCACACCATCGAAACGTATGGCTGGGGCTGCGGTCGCGGCTTTTTCCGCCCCGCCTCCTGCAATCCTGGCCGCTTCCATCGCTCCCGTCCGAAGCGGTTCAGTTCCGCTCCACGCTGCTTTTGGCCCAAGGTAAACACCGCAGCCGCGGGCGCAAGACGGTTGAATCTGCCGCGCCGCGACAATCGGGTCACGTCTTTGGGATTGCGCCCGCCGTTGGGAAGCCCGACAAAGCGTCCGCCCCGCCCCTCGTTCACATCACACACGAGCCGATGTCCCTCAGCACCTACGGCCAGGAAATGCTCGCGCTCATGCAAGCGAGCCAGATCGGCCAGCAACTCATCGACTTCGTCAAGACTAACGCAGCGTGGGCGCCGCTGATCGTCTTTCTGTTCTCGTTCGCTGAATCGCTCGCGGTAATCGGAATTTTTGTGCCGGCGACGGTCGTGCTCGTCGCCGTCGCAGCGCTCATCGGCGCGAGCGACATCGAGTTCTGGCCGATATGGGCGGGCACCGCCGCGGGCGCGCTCGCCGGCGACCTTCTTTCCTACTGGATCGGCATCACCTTCAAGGACAAGGCTCCCAAGGTTTGGCCGTTGTCGCGCTATCCGGACATGTACAAGCGCGGCGAACGCTTCTTTCGGAAGTGGGGCGTTTGGGGCTTGTTCATCGGCCGCTTCCTTGGACCGGTGCGTGGCATGGTGCCGCTTGTCGCCGGCGTATTCGAGATGCGGTTTCCGCTTTTCTTCGTGGCGAACATTGCTTCCGCCATGGTCTGGGCCTTCGTGCTGCTCGCGCCCGGATTCGCCGCGCTGAACGCGCTGCAATAAAAAACGGGCGGAGTTTCCTCCGCCCGTTGTCTCGAATATTTCGCGATCAGATCGGGTAGTGCCGGTGACCGGTCTGCAACGTGATCCAGCGCAGTTCCGTAAACTCCGCGATCCCCGCCTTGCCGCCGAAGCGGCCGAAGCCGGATTCCTTCACTCCACCGAACGGCATCTGCGGCTCATCGGCGACAGTCGGGCCGTTGATGTGACAGATGCCGCTTTCGATGCGTGAAGCAACCGCATAGGCGCGGTCGAGGTTGCGGCTGAACACGCCGGCCGCGAGACCGTACTCGGTATCGTTGGCCGTCCGGATCGCTTCCTCGTCGTCGCTTACCGGCAGCACGATCACGACCGGGCCGAACGACTCCTCGCGATAGATGCGCATATCCGGTGTCACGCGATCGATCACCGTCGGCTGCAGGAGCGTACCGCTCCCCTCGCCGCCGCAGATGATGCGCGCGCCGCGATCGACAGCATCCTTGATGAGACCCTTGACGCGCTGCGCTGCGCGTTCGCTCACCATCGAGCCGATCTGCGTTTCCGGATTGGCCGGATCGCCGACCTTGAGGGCGCGCGCCTTGATCGCGATACGATCGAGGAACTGGGTAAGCACCGGCTTCTGCACGACCAGCCGTTCGGTGGACATGCAGATCTGGCCCTGGTGCATGAAGGCACCGAAGTTCGCCGCCGATGCCGCTTCGTCGAGATCGGCGTCGTCGAGGATCACGAGCGGGGCCTTGCCGCCGAGTTCGAGTAGAACCGGCTTGAGATATTTCGCCGCCTGCATGGCGACGATCTTGCCGACATGGGTCGAGCCCGTGAAATTGATGCGCTTCACGCGCGGGTCCGCGATCACCGCGTCGACCGCGCCGGCCGCGCCCTCGCGCGACGTCGTCAGCACATTGATTGCGCCGGCGGGCAACCCCGCCTCCTCCAGCACGTCACCGATGATGCGGTGCGTACCCGGGCATTCCTCAGAAGCCTTGAGCACGACCGTGTTGCCGCATGCGAGCGGCATGGCGACCGCACGGACGCCGAGGATCATCGGTGCGTTCCACGGCGCGATGCCGAGGACGACGCCAACCGGCTGGCGCACCGAAAGCGCGATATTGCCCGGGATGTCGGAAGGAATCGTCTCGCCCGAAAGCTGCGTGGTGGACGCTGCCGCTTCACGCAGAATGTTGGCGGCAAAGAACGTGTTGAACATGCCCCAGCCGAACGTGCCGCCGGTCTCCGCCGTGATCGTCGCGGCTACGTCCTTGGCGCGCGCCTCGAGGAGGTCGGCTGCTTTCCAGAGGATTGCGCGGCGCTTTGTCGGCGGCGTCTTCGACCATTCCTTGAACGCAGCGGCAGCAGCGCCCACCGCCGCAACCGCATCAAGCGGCCCCGCGTCCGGCACCCTCGCAATCAACTCCCCGGTAAAGGGGTTGCGCTTCTCGTAGTATCGGCCGTCGCCGGAAGCGGCGTCGCGGCCGCCGATACGCATGGCAACATTCATCATTGAAATCGTCCTCCCAAGCCCCAAGCGTCGCACCGGAAGGAGGAGTTGTCGACCCTAAGCCACTGGAACGGTTACTGGAATTGAAGGTGTGACCCCCGCGGTTGGTTTACCGCGAACCCCGTGTTACTCGGCCTCGAGGAGCTATGGATACGCCCGCCGCAGCGATCGAATTTAGCAATATTATCAAACGGTTCGGCGCAAGTCCGGCCGATGCGGGCGAGGTCATTGCCCTCGACGGTATCTCGCTCACCGTTCCTGCCCGGGAATTCCTCGTGATCGTCGGCCCGTCTGGATCCGGCAAGACCACACTCCTGCGCCTCATCAACCGCCTCTCGGAGCCGAGTGGCGGTACCGTGCGCTTCGCAGGCGAGGACGTGCGTAAGATCGACCCGATCGAGTTGCGTCGGCGCATCGGTTACGTGTTCCAAGGCATCGGCCTGTTTCCGCACATGACGGTCGCGGAGAACGTTGCGATCACCCCGCGTCTTCTTGGCTGGGACAGGGACAGGCGCGCAACGCGCGCCGATGAATTGCTCAATCTCGTGCGCCTGTCGCCAGCCGACTACCGCAACCGCTTCCCTCGCGAACTGTCCGGCGGGGAGCGCCAGCGTGTCGGCGTCGCGCGCGCCATCGCTGCCAAGCCGATGGTCGTGCTGATGGACGAGCCGTTCGGCGCGCTCGACCCGCTCACACGCGATGCGCTGGGCCAGGACTACCGCCGCCTGCACGAGGAACTTGGCCTGACGACCGTGATGATCACCCACGACATACTGGAAGCGTTGATGCTCGCCGATCGCATTGCCGTCCTGCAGCAGGGACGACTGATCGAGCAGGGAACGCCGAAGAAACTGATGGCCGCGGCCGAGACCGATTACGTTCGAGAACTGATGCAGATGCCTCGCACCCAGGCGACGCGCCTGCAGAAGCTCATGGACGAACAATGAACGGGCTCGATCCGCGCGTCGCGGACGCGCTAGCCCGCCTGCCCGATTATCTCGGCCAGCATGTCGTCATCAGCGTCACCGCGCTCTTGCTCGGCCTGGCCCTAAGCCTCCCGCTCGCAGTGCTGGCGACGCGCCGCGAGCGTCTGCGCTGGCCGTTGCTCGCCTTCGCCAGTCTCATACAAACCATTCCTGGCCTCGCACTTCTCGCTTTATTTTATCCGCTGTTGCTCGGCCTTTCGGCGCTGACGGAATCACTTTTCGGCAAGGGATTTTCGGCGCTCGGATTCCTGCCGTCCGTGCTCGCCCTCACGCTCTACTCAATGTTGCCGGTGTTGCGAAACACCGTGACGGGCATCGAAGGTATCGATCCTGCGGTGAAGGCAGCATCGCTGGGCGTCGGCATGACATCACGCCAGTCACTCTGGATGGTTGAATTGCCACTCGCGCTACCCGTCATTATGGCAGGTATCAGAACATCTGCGGTGTGGGTGATCGGCACCGCCACCCTGTCCACACCCGTCGGCCAGACAAGCCTCGGCAATTACATATTTGCGGGCCTGCAGACGCAGAACTGGGTCTCCGTCCTGTTCGGTTGCGTTGCCGCGGCACTCCTTGCCCTTGTAGTCGATCAGTTGCTCGCTTTGGTGGAGACCGGTGTCGCCGCCCGCAAGCGCCTCCGCATTGTCGCTGGCGCGATTGGACTGTTGCTCGTGCTTGCCGCGGCGCTTGTACCCGGCCTCTCCCGTCCGGCCGCGACCTACACCATCGGCACCAAGACGTTCACCGAGCAGTACATCCTCGCATCACTTATTCAGGATCGGCTTCGCGCGAACGGGCTCTCGGCCGCGCGCCGCGACGGTCTCGGCTCGACCGTTATCTTCAATGCACTGGCGAGCGGAGAGATCGACGCGTACGTCGACTATTCCGGCACGATTTGGGCAAACCATATGCGCCGCACCGAAATCAGGTCGCGCGACGAGGTACTGAATGAACTTCGTCTCTGGCTAAAGAGGGAGCGTGGAATCGAGATGCTTGGCGCGCTCGGCTTCGAGAACGCATACGCGCTCGCCATGCGGCGCGACCGCGCCGAGACGCTCGGCATTCGCACGATCGAAGATCTCGCGGCACGATCATCGCAGCTCGCCATCGGCGGCGACTACGAGTTTTTCGATAGGCCCGAATGGGCGACATTGCGCACTGCCTACGGCCTCACCTTCCGCCAGCGCAGGCAGATGGATTCCACCTTCATGTACGGCGCCGTCGTGAATGGAGAAGTCGATGTGATTTCCGCGTTCTCGAGCGACGGTCGCGTTGCGCGTTTCGATCTTCTTGTGCTCGAGGACCCGAAACGGGCTCTGCCGCCCTATGATGCTGTTCTATTGCTTTCGCCCGGCCGCGCTGACGATCAGGCGTTGCGCCGCTCGCTAAAGCCGCTCGTCGGCACGATCGACGTCGCGCTGATGCGCGAAGCGAATCTGCGCGCCGACCGCGACCAGGACAAGGAAACTCCGGCACAGGCGGCTCGGTGGCTGTGGGAGAAAATCAAGGAAAACGAATAATCTCCCTCATGCGGGGCCTGACCGCGCACGCAGTCGCCTCCGGCACAATGGTCTAAATAGCCGCGCCAGGCCCGGCCACGCAGAGTCCAATAAAGGCGCGGCTAGTTCTTGCTCTTATCGACAAGAGCGCGCTGCTTGATCCACGGCATCATGGCGCGCAACCGTTCGCCGACCTCTTCGATCGGGTGGGTCGCGAGCTTCGCGCGTGTCGCCTTGAACGAGGTCTGGTTGACCTTGTTCTCGAGCATCCAGTCGCGCGTGAACTTGCCTGACTGGATGTCGTCGAGCACACGCTTCATCTCTTCCTTGGTCTTCGCATTGATGATGCGCGGGCCGGTTACGTACTCGCCATACTCGGCCGTATTCGAAATCGAATAGTTCATGTTGGCGATCCCGCCCTCATAGATGAGGTCGACGATCAGCTTCACTTCGTGCAGGCATTCGAAATACGCCATCTCCGGCGCATAGCCGGCTTCGACGAGCGTCTCAAAGCCGCCCTTGATCAGTTCGACAAGGCCGCCGCACAGCACGACCTGCTCGCCGAATAGATCGGTCTCGCATTCTTCTTTGAACGTCGTCTCGATAATGCCGGCACGCCCGCCACCGATCGCGCTCGCGTACGACAGCCCCAGATCGTGCGCGTTGCCGGACGAGTCCTTGGCGATCGCGACAAGACACGGAACGCCCGCACCGCGCTGATACTCCGAACGCACCGTATGACCCGGCCCCTTCGGCGCGATCATGAGCACATCGAGGTCGGCGCGTGGCTCGATCAGATTGAAATGAATGTTCAGGCCGTGCGCGAACAGAAGCGCTGCGCCTTGTTTCATGTTGCCATGGAGATGATCGCGATAGATGTCGGCTTGAAGTTCGTCCGGCGTCAGCATCATCATCACGTCGGCCCACTTGGCCGCGTCAGCGACTTCCATCACCTTGAATTTTTCGCCTTCGGCCTTCTTTGCCGAGCCCGAGCCTTTGCGCAGCCCGACCGCCACGTCCTTCACGCCGGAGTCGCGCAGGTTCAGCGCATGCGCATGCCCCTGGCTGCCATAGCCGATGACGGCGACCTTCTTGCCCTTGATTAGGTTCAGGTCGGCGTCGCGGTCGTAATACACACGCATGGAAGTTTCCCCCGGGATCGGCTGAAGTTCGCAGTGCTTCTAAGATTATGAGCGGACCGGCACAAGCGGCAAAATCGCCGCTTACATGCCCTCCGGTCCACGCGAAATGGCGCAGATACCGGTACGCGAAACCTCCACAAGGCCCAGCGGCGCCATCAGCGACACGAACTGGTCGATCTTGTCGGATTTTCCCGTGAGCTCGAAAACGAAGCTCTCAGTCGTTGCGTCGATCACGCGAGCGCGGAAGGCATCGGCGAGGCGCAAGGCCTCGACCCGATTGTTGTCCTTGCCCCGCACCTTGACGAGCGCAAGCTCCCGTTCGATCGCAGCAGCGCCGGCCGTGAGGTCGTTAACACGATGGACCGGAACGAGACGCTCGAGCTGGTTCTTGATTTGCTCGATCACCATGGGCGTGCCCTGGGTCGCGATCGTGATGCGCGACACGTGCTTTTCGTGCTCGGTCTCGGACACCGTCAGGCTGTCGATATTGTAGCCGCGACCGGAGAACAGGCCGATGACGCGCGCGAGCACGCCCGGCTCGTTGTCGACGAGGATCGAGAGCGTCCGATGCTCCACCTGCTGAGTTTCCTTGGCGGCGGGATAGTGCGAAGTGCTGGGAGCGGTTTGTGTGGCCATGATTACACCAGCATCTTCCCTTCTTCGGTGACTGCATCCTCGACCGATACGCCCGTATCGCCGAGCAGCATCTCGTTATGTGCGCGTCCCGATGGGATCATCGGGAAACAGTTCTCTGCCCTGTCGACCACGCAGTCGAAGATCACCGGCTTCTTCACGTTGATCATTTCCTTGATCGCCGCGTCGAGATCGCCCGGCTTCTCACAGCGCATGCCGACGCAACGATAGGCTTCGGCGAGTTTGACGAAGTCCGGCAGCGCTTCCGTATAGGAATGCGCATAGCGCCCGCCGTGCAGCAGTTCCTGCCACTGACGCACCATGCCCATGTACTGGTTGTTCAGGATGAAGATCTTGATCGGCAGCTCATACTGGGCCGCGACCGACATCTCCTGCATCGTCATCAGCACCGACGCTTCGCCGGCGATATCGATGACGAGCGAATTCGGATGCGCCATTTGCACTCCGACCGCGGCCGGCAGCCCGTAACCCATTGTCCCGAGGCCGCCGGACGTCATCCAGCGCCGCGGCTCTTGGAAATGATAGAACTGCGCCGCCCACATCTGATGCTGACCGACCTCGGTCGTGATGTAGGTGTCCATCCCTTTGGTGTGTTCATAGAGCCGCTGGATTGCATACTGCGGTTTGATGATATCCTTCGATTGCTTGTAGGACAGCGACTTCTTCGCGCGCCATTCCTCGATCTGCTTCCACCAGGCTGCAAGCGCCTTTTTGTCTGGCGTAACCGCGCCTTCGCGCCACAGCCGCACCATGTCCTCAAGGACATGCGCGCAATCTCCGACGATGCCGATATCGGCCCGCACGTTCTTGTTGATCGACGACGGATCGATGTCGATGTGAATTTTCTTCGACCCCGGCGAGAATGCATCGAGACGTCCGGTGATACGGTCGTCAAAGCGTGCGCCGACGCAAATCATCACGTCGCAGTCATGCATCGCCCAGTTCGCTTCCCACGTGCCGTGCATCCCGAGCATGCCAAGCCATTGCGGGTTTGCGGCAGGAAACGCGCCGAGGCCCATAAGCGTCGACGTGATCGGGAAGCCGGAAGCCTTTACGAGCTCGCGCAGGAGCGCGGATGCTTCGGAGCCGGAATTGATCACGCCGCCGCCCGTATAGAAGAGCGGACGCTTGGCGTGGCGCATCAGTTCGACTGCAGCTTTGATCTTGTCCAAGTCGCCCTTGAGTTTCGGGCGATAGGTTTTGTGCTGAATATTCTGCGGGCCGACGTACTTTCCCTTGGCGAACTGGATGTCCTTCGGGATGTCGACAACAACCGGTCCCGGCCGGCCGTTCGCCGCGACGTAAAATGCTTCGTGCAGGATGCGCGAAAGATCGTTCACGTCCTTGACGAGATAATTGTGTTTTGTGCACGGCCGCGTGATGCCGACGGTGTCGCATTCCTGGAATGCGTCATTGCCGATGAGATGCGTCGGCACCTGCCCGGTGATCACGACAATCGGGATTGAATCCATCAGCGCGTCGGTGAGCCCGGTGACGGCGTTCGTTGCCCCGGGACCCGACGTCACGAGCACCGCTCCGACCTTGCCCGACGAGCGCGAATAGCCTTCGGCGGCGTGCACCGCGCCCTGTTCATGACGGACGAGGATGTGCTGGAGCTTGTTCTGCTGAAACAGCGCGTCATAGATCGGTAGCACCGCGCCACCCGGATAGCCGAAAAGGTGCTCGACGCCCTGATCGTTGAGCGCCTGGATCACCATCTCCGCGCCGGTCATTTCCCTGTGCATCGTCCGCTCCTGCTACTCGTTCACTCTGAACTGAAGACCCTTCAGAATCGAAAAGGGCCCCGGAGGGCCCCTGCGCACCAACCCAAAACAGCCAATCGGCCGTCTTCAGGCGGCGCGCCTCCCTACTACGATAATCGCAAGAAAATTGCGCATGTCCGGCCGCTTCCGTTTCAAAGTTGCGCGGGACATTATCCACAAGCTCCCTTGCCGTCAAGCGCGGACCAGCCCGTCCGCCTACGGGATCGTGATCGTTTTCATCGCAAAGAACCGGTAACAGCCTTGGCTTGCGCGCGAAGTCGTACGGAGACGGATAACCCAGATGCCCTTCCTGCGCGAGAAAAGCGGCCAATGGTCGCCGGAGAAAATCGCGGCATTCGTCGCCGTACTGGTGCCGATCCTCTGGCTCGCAGGCCGTACCGTTCTAGACGATCTCGGCGCACGGCCGGTCACCGAAGCAACGCATTTCAGCGGCCGGTGGACGGTGCGCTTCATACTCGCCGCGCTGGCGATAACCCCCGCTCGTCGGCTGTTCAACTGGCCCAAGCTCCTCAACACGCGTCGCACGCTCGGCGTCGCCGCCGCCTGCTACGCTGTTTTCCATTTTGCGCTCTACATCATCGACCAGAAATTCAGACTCGGCGTCGTGGCGAGCGAAATCCTGCTGCGTGTGTATTTGACCATTGGCTTCGCGGCGCTCGTTGGCCTGATCGTACTTGGATTGACGTCCACCGACGCGGCCGTGCGTCGTCTCGGTTCACGCTGGACCACCCTGCATCGCGCGTCATACCTGATCGGCGTTCTCGCGATCGTTCATTTCGCCCTGCAGAAGAAGCTCGACATCTATGAGCCGACCCTGATGATGGGCTTCCTGTTCTGGTTGCTCGGTTGGCGGCTCGTCAACCGCTATTGGCGCGATACCGGTTTCGCTCCGATGATTGCGCTCGCGATCGTCGCCGCTCTACTTACCGCGATTTTTGAAGCGACCTGGTACGGCTTCCTGACCGGTGTCGAATTCATACGCGTGCTCGAGTTCAACCTGGCATTCGATGTCGGTATCCGGCCGGCCTGGTGGGTGCTCGCCGCGGGTGTCGCGGTTGCGATTGCCAGCCTCGCCGCCCAATGGCTCTGGCCGCGCGAGTCCGCTCGCACGCGTCTGCGGCCGGCTGAATAATCACCTGCTGACTGCTGACACCAGATTCTCGAGTGCCTGCTCGGGTTCGAGCCAGGCGAACTCTTTCAACTGATGCCTGAACCAGGTCTCTTGCCGCTT
>Ga0307505_10002781_pt1 | contig 11724 bp, 10 predicted proteins | sample 23_S_MG_FD_202183 | JGI IMG/M metagenome (GOLD analysis project Ga0307505, IMG submission 202183) | Soil microbial communities from Populus trichocarpa stands in riparian zone in the Pacific Northwest, United States - 23_S | ecosystem: Environmental > Terrestrial > Soil > Riparian zone > Trees...
AAAGCTCTCAACGTGTTTTCCAGCAGTTTGGTATGGCACATGAGATTCAAACGAATCAAGAATTATTCCATTCTCTCGGTGATTTCACTAATCAGGAAAGGTAGATGTTGGTGTTTAATACCAGGGAAGCTAATTTCATCCAGGGCATTATCAGGCGGTTGGCCGCGACGAGGGTGATGGGCTGGGTGCTGGCGCGGCTTATGCACCGGTTGGACAAAGGGGTGATGCGCTGGACCCAGGGCCGCAACTCTGCCACCTCTCTCCTCACCGGCCTGCCCCTGGTTCTGCTGACCACCACCGGGGCCAAAAGCGGCCAACCGCGTACCACCCCCATCACCCCCACCCCGGATGGCGACCGGCTCATCCTCATCGCCTCAAACTGGGGTCAGAAACATCACCCGGCCTGGTATCTTAACCTGAAAGCACATCCTAACGTGACGATAACGTATCGCGGCCGCAGTCAAACCTACACCGCCCAAGAACTCACCGGGTCAGAACGGGACACCGCCTGGCAAAAAGCCATATCTCGTTACCCAGGTTATGAAGCGTATCGCGGCCGCACGGGGGCAAGAGGAATTCCGGTGGTGGGGTTAGTGGGAAAAGAAGTACTGAGTTGAAAGTGGTGAGTACTGAGTAAAACCCTCAGCACTCAGTACTCAGCACTCAGCCCTATTTCAACGGACAAATCTCTCCCGCTAGGATCATCTCTGTGTTGTAACCCATCCACTCGAAGAATTGCGTTTGTTCCGGGGGTAGGGCGTTGATGACGGCGGCCATGGCCTGGCAGGATGCGGCCGCGTCATTCGTTTGGGCGTAGGTGTCGGCGAAGAGGGTTGCGGCCGCGACATACGGGTTGTTCAGCGTGTCGTACTGGGCCAACGTGGGTAGCAATGCCTGGATGCTGGCCCCATCGCCGCGCAGGGCATAGACGATCATCAACTCAATCGCCGCATAGGTAGGAATCCGGGTTTGGGCAATGGCATCCATCAACATGAAGTTCGCCATATCGGCCTGGGGCAGTGCCAACACTTGAGCGGCTAACCGTTCGGCCGTAGTTGGATCATTAGCTTGCAGAGCGTAATAGGCATCCATCATCAAGTAATAGGGATGGGGATCGGGGGAGGGGATGTCTTGCGCCAGTTCGTAGAGGCCGTTTTGCAGGGAAAAAACCAGGGTGTGCTTCCGTTGCAACCCACCCCCCACCGAACCAACCAGGCCACCCGTCAGCAAAATTTCCGTTGTGCCATTACCATCTTGATCTTCCAGGGTGATGGTGCTGTAGCTCTGGCCAATGGGGGTGGCTCCGACCAGGTTGTGCCAGGTTTGTCCATCCCAACGCCCCACGAACAAGGTTTGGTAACAGGTATGTGCCCCACACATCTCCTGTTGCAAGATTAACTCTGGCAGGCCGTCGTTGTTCAAATCGCCCACGTGATGCACGATGGGGTTATCCAGCCAACCATTTTGAAACGCTGGATCACCCAGAAAGACATATTCCGGCACGTAGAGGGAGCCGACGAATTCAAAAAGAATGACCATCCCGGCGCAGAAGCCATAATCACACATCAAACCGATGTCCACCAGTTGTGGCACACGGACCAACAGTTCGTTGGTGCCATCGTTGTCCAGGTCGGTGGGGTGCAACCAGGTGTATTGGGCGGGGGTTTCCAGGGTGGTGAGTGGCCCCCAGGTGAGAATGTGGGCGCGGAAGGCGTCCGGGTTGGCCTGGGTGTAGTTGAGGGCGTTCGCGGCCGCGAGGATATAGTCGTTCAGGACAATGTTGTCTTTTTGCCAGATGGGGGGTGGTAGGGGCGCGGCCGCGGGCAAGGTAATGTAGGTCTGGAGCAATAGCGAATACGCTTCCACCGGCACGGGGCCACTGATTTCATTGGTGGGAGTAGGGCGTGTTTCTTGAGTGACAACTGGCTCCGGTGTGGGTGGAACGGGTTGGGTGGTAGCCGTGGCTTCACTGACAAAGGTTGCGGCCAGGGTAGGGGTTGCCGATAAAGGCGTGCCCGTGGGTAGGGCAATAGGGGCGGTGGGTTCCGTCTGACCATTGGGGGTACAGGCGACTAACGCCAGGACAAGCAAAAATAACAACCACTTCAAATGACGAACCATGTTCAATACTCCTTTTGAGAATTACCAGTACATTACAGGATTACCAGTACGGAATTCAAGTTGAGAGCCTACAGATGCGATGTGCCTATTATTACTACGAGCCTAAGAGGCTGTGATTTTCTAACAGGCTCTGCGCCCTGTCATTCTGAGAGTATCCACGGGTGGTGCGCCCATTCAATGAGAGTAGAAACAAGACTACGAGCTTCGGAGTAGACGCTTTAGCGGGCCAGCGTTGACCGGCTAAAGCCTCGATTCCGGACACGCATTCGCCTTGTTTCTGAGTAGGAGTCCGCGACGAAGAATCCCTGACGACTTGCCCTTCCAGGCTATTGGGATTCTTCGCTCCGAAGACTCCGTACACTTCGTGGCGTGCCTACAGAATGACACGGCTTACAACTCGGTAAAATACACAAGTTGCTAATTTTCTAACAGGCTCTAATGCTGACGTTACGGTGGCAGTTGCAACCGAAGGTGTATATGTATTAGAAATGGTTATTGATGGGAGAAACATACGGATTAACAGCACAGTTCAAAATCCGTTTCTTCCTCCCATCCGCTGTTCTCACCGCCAATCCATAATCAGGCCATTCTCGTACACAAACAGATTGAGCGCATACCAGGTTGTCGTTTCTACCATCCAGGGTGTAACACCCTGATAGGCCAGCCACTGCCCATCAGGACTCCAAACAGGTTGATAACCATTACCCAAATAATGTTCTTCACTGCCATCTGTTTTTAACACCCAAATCCCCTGCCGAGCCGGGTCAATGTCTTCGGCCGTGAAGGCCAGCCATTGATCATCGGGACTCCAGACCGCGGCCGCGGACCAACCACCCCGCCCCACATTGTCATACGGGTGGAGAATGGTGAAGGTGGAGTTGGTAAGGTCAAAGATTGCGGCCGCGATCTGCCAGCTTCCATTGGCCGCCGGATATGCTTCCCCCTGCACACCAGCTGCCCAGGCCAGTTTGTTGCCATCAGACGACCAGGAAGGCAAACCCAGTCGTTCCCAGGTAACGACCTGACTGCCAGAATAACTGTCCTCATGGAACGGTTCGGCCGTCTCCAAATCCCAATGATATAGCCAGGGTTCGCCCCCACGATCATAGGCGATGTGCAGACCATTCGGTGACGGGGCGAAATCTTCCCACGATATCTCATCTCGCTCCAGCAAGGTGAGCCAGCCTTCGCTCAGGCTCATCGCCGCCAAATAGCCTCTGGCCTGGGGGCCTTCCGCTTGGGTGTCGAGCGGGCGACTCTGAAAGAGGAGAATGTCGGGATGGGCGGGCCACCATTGCGGATAATGTTCGATGTGATCGGGGGTGTTAGTCAGCTGGGTGGTGGTTCCCTCGGCCAGCATGGTGAGCCAGAGGTCCCCCTGGTCGGCATACACCAGGCGAGTGTTATCCGGTGACAATACAGCCTCGGCAAAAGGGGAGAGGAACCGGGGTTGCCAGTCGTCGCCTATTTGCCACAGGCCAGCCGTGGTTTGATAAATCACACCGGGTGATGGTGGCACGGGCGTTGGTGTGACCGGGCCGATGGGCACTAAATCGGGCTGGGTCGTCGCCATTTCACTGGTGGCGGTCAGGGAAAGCTCATCTAGAAAGGGGGTGGGCGTGGCCGTGGCCGGGTCTAAATAGGGCGTGGGGGTTGGCTCGAAGGTGGGTGGAAGTTGGGTAGCCGCTGGCGTATTCTCATCATCCCCGGTACCCGGCTCAAAATTTGGTTCACTAATAGTACAAGCCACCAGCAGGCAGAAAATAGCCAATAAAAGCAACAAAACCGTTATCTGTTTCTCGCGCATCATACACTCCCGTTTCCGATTGGTTCAATCTCAGAGATTGAACCAATCTTTGACTGACCACAATTCACCGTCAGGCAGTAAGTTGCCAACTATTGGCTATAGCATACGTCACTCCCCGTTCCTTTGCTCGACTGCTTCTGTTCGTCCGGTTGTCGGTTAGGCTACGCCACCCTGTGGCATAGGACTTTTGTCGCGTGACAAATGACCTAAACAGACGTCTTTGCCTATAGGAAAATTAGCCAGATTACCAACAAACGAGATAATTCTGTTATCTTGGTTTAGCTTTGGTCTAACGGCGTGCCTCAAGAAACAATGATGGGGTTACACGCTGGCAAGCTATGGTTATGGGCAATCTGGCAACAATGACGCACTTGACGGATGAGGAGTTGGTGCAACTCTGTCAGCAACGGGGGAATCGTGATGATCGCCCGTTTCAAGAGTTGATGCGCCGCTATCAACGGCTGGTGTGGCGTGTTTGTTACCGTTTTATGGGCAATGGTGATGATGCTGAGGATTTAACTCAGGAAGTGTTTTTTAAGGTATACCGTAATCTGGCCTCGTTTGAGGGACGGTCTACGTTTAAAACCTGGCTTTATCGTATTGCCATTAACACGGCGCAGAATGAGCTACGGGCGCGGGCGCGGCGGCCGCAAGAGAGCGAAACAGAGTTGGAAACGGCGGCTGAGTTTATCCCTATGCCCGAGACGGTTGAGGAAACGGTGTTGGAGAAAGGCAAAAGTGAACGGCTCGCGGCCGCGTTCGCCAGTTTACGCCCCGAAGATGTGCAAATTCTGCACTACAAAGACGTTGAGCAGAAACAGTATGACGAGATCGCGGCCCTTTTGGGCATTGGCCTCAGCGCCACCAAAATGCGTGTCCAACGGGCACGTCTGTCTCTCCAGGCCATTTATCAGCAATTAAGCGAAGAGTAAAGTGGCGAGCAGAGATCATGGAAAATGTCTGATCCTTCGTTTAAGCAGAACCGGAAGATTTTTGCCACGAATTACACAAATGAAGAAAAATTTGTGGCCGATATTCTTTTCAACTGACATGAAGTTAATTCGGAAAGTGCGAACTATGATTGTTAAGGCAGAACATCCCGAAGCATTATTAGCATCTTTTGTGGCCGGAACGCTTCCCCAAGAAGAGAATGAACTGGTATTAGCCCATCTAGAAACCTGTGATGACTGTCTGCAAATCACCGAACAGTTCTGGGAAACGGCCCCCTGGCACGGCAATCTGGCTGAGGTCACTCGCCGGGATGAGCTTTTAGAGGAAGAGCGTGCCCGCCGCATCGAACAACGGGTCATTAACCAGATTCATCGCACGGAAATTGCCGGACGGGCCTTGTGGCTGGGCACGGAAGGGTTTGTCCAGGTCTCCTTTGCCTTGTTGCGGCCGCTATTGGAAAAATTGTCACGTTAGCTTCGCCTTATGGGCTTACCCGGAGAAAACACACTATGCCCGAATTTCTTGATTTTGATCTCATTCGTAACACCGTCACCAATCTGTTCCTCACCGCCTTGGCCATCGTACCCAAATTGATTATGGCGGCCCTCATTTTGGTGTTGGGGCATTTCCTGTCCAAATTCTTGGGGGGTTTAGTCAAGCGGCTGGGTGAACGGGTGGGATTGGACAAAATGGTAGAACGAACAGGTCTGGCCGAAGGGTTAAAGCAGGCCAATATCAAAGCGACGGCTTCCGGAATATTGGGTCAGTTTATTTATTGGCTTATTTTCCTCAACTTTGTAGTGCTGGCGCTAGAGTCATTAGAAATCGCGGCCGCGGTGGAACAATTGAACCTGCTCATCGCCTACCTGCCTCGCTTGCTGGCTGCCCTGTTTGTCTTTTTAGCCGGGGCGCTGGTGGCCCAATTTCTGGGTCGGGCCACCCAGGCCGCCGTTGCCAGTATGGGTATCGAATTCCACCAGGCAGTGGGTGGGGCCGTGCGCGGTATTATCCTGATGATGACCATCATTATCAGTATCCAGCGGCTGGGCGTAGATGTGACTATTTTGCAGGAATCGTTTATTACCATGCTAGCGATTGTGCTGGCTGGTTTGGCTTTGGCTTTTGGCCTGGGGGGGCGCGATGTGGCCCGCAATGTGCTGGCGGGTTATTACGCTCGTGATGTGTACAAGATAGGGGATACACTTTCGGTGGCTGGGGAGCAGGGGGTGCTCATTGCTATTGGTACACTCAACAGTGAATTGGAGTTGCCACAAGGCCGCCTGGTTTTACCCAATACCCGGCTCACGGATGACACGATTTTGATTGTGCGGAGCGAGTCGTAAATCCATGCAGCCCCTCACCCTAACCCTCTCCCCAGGTAGAGGGAACCAACTCCCCTCTACCGCTTTGGGAGAGGGGTCGGGGGTGAGGGTAATTCCGGTAATCCCACAGCCAGAAAACCTGTGTAGATACCGAATTTTTCTCTGCTAACTTCGCGTCTTTTGCGCCTTGGCGTGAATTTTCCCAGTGGTGCAACACCCATCTCTAACTGGTGACGGGAAGCCAAACGCGGAAGGTAGTCCCCTGACCGGCTTGACTTTCGACTTCAACGCGGCCGCGATGCAGATGCACAATCTCCCACACAATGGCTAATCCCAAGCCGGTTCCTGCAATAGCCGATTGGCTGGCCTGTTGTCCCCGATAAAATCGCTTGAACAAATGGGGAATATCTGCTTTATGAATGCCCATGCCACTGTCCACCACTTCCAGACAAACATGTAAGTTATCAGACGAAAGGGCAGTGAGAACCCGAATAGAACCCTGCGGCGTGAATTTAAGCGCGTTACTCAGAAGATGGGCTGTCACCTGGGAAAGTTGATTGGGTTCAGCTAATAAAGAGGGCAAGGCTTCGGCAGGCCAAAAAGCCAACACCAGATTCGATGATTCGGCCTGTACTTGATGCGCCTGCACCACATCAGCGACGATTTCATTAAGGTGTACGGGGACAAATTGCGGCCGCTCTTGCGCCAAATCTAACCGCGACAGACTCAAGATGTCTTCCAAAAGCAGGTTGAGCCGTTCGGTTTGTTTCTTGATGACACCCTGATAATGGCTCCGCTTATGCACCGAACCCCGCTCTAACAAATCGGCATAGAGCCGCAGGTTGCTGATGGGGGTACGCAGTTCGTGGGAGACATCATGGATGAATTTACTTTTAAGTAAATCTAACTCGTGCAGGCGTTCGTTCGCGGCCGCAAGCTCAGCCGTGCGCGCCTTCAAATCCTGATCCCACGTCTCCATCATCTTGGCCCGATGCAGGGCTGTGCCAAAAATTTCGGCCGCCGCCTCAAACAATTGCCTTTCTTCTTCACTAAACAACCGTTTTTCGGCAAATCCCAGCGTATAAACACCCACCAATTGATCCATGAACCGCAGGGGTAGGGCTAAAAAGGTGTGTAAGGGTTCCAACAGCGGGCCAACATCAGGCGGCGTTATGACAACATAGGGGTCTGTGGCTAAATCGTGGGTTACATAGCTTTCGCCTGTTTGGATGACATGCCCGACCACCCCTTGCCCAGCCGCCAGGCGCATCGGGGGAAATGATTCGGTCTGAGGGTAATATCCTATCATCAATAAATCACCGGATGGATTTTCTACCAGAAATAAGGACGAGTACGCGGCCGCGAACAGGTTAGCCTGGGCCAGAATGCGTGGCGCCATATCAGCTACGGTTGCGGCCGCACGCAAAGTTTGCGAAATCTCTACCAACATCTGCAAATGAGTGGCCTGCTGTTGCAAGGCCAAGGCCGTTTGCTTTTGGGCCGTTACATCTCTCAGCGTCACCAGAATTTGTTGCGGCAAGCCATTCTCATATCGCTGAAACACCCAATACCGCCCTTCTACCCAACATATCTGCCCATCCCGGTTAAAAAGACGCCACGTTAAGGGGGGTTTTTCTTTAGACTGGGGAACACGCAACACATCCAACCAATAGTGACTGACGGCCGACTGATCATCTGGGTAGATTATCCGAGCCAGATCGTTGGCAAAAGTCAGCTCATAGCTGGCATAGCCAAAAATAAGCGGGCGATTGTAATAGGTTATTTTGTAGGTGGTGGCATCAAACAGGAGAATAATATCGGAAGAAAATTCAGCCAGGCGTTCAAAGTTGATCAGTGGCGGTTGCGGAGCCACCGTGCTTCGTTGGTACAAGGCTTGCCTTAGCAGGGGCAAGGAAAGCTCCTCTTCATACAACACATCGGTTGCCCCCTGGCTCAGCGCCAGCAGGGTCAGAGCGTGTTCTTTTTGCGGCGTAATGGCGATGAAGGGCAGGGATGGTGTCTGGCGAAGAAAATGGGTCAGCGTGGCTTCACCCTGACTATCGGGCAAAAACAGGTTCAGAATAACCAGATCATAATGGTTTTGGGCCAGGTTCAGCAGACCATCATGCAAGGTTAAACAATGAGTTAGCCCCAGTCGTGGCAGACGGGCATCCTGAAATAGGTCAGGGTAGTCACGAACAAACTGCACCACCACTGGATGATTTTCATCTATGAGTAGAACGCATAATGGGGGTTGAGACACATCCATTAGATTAAAGTCTCTATCTCTTGCTGTATATTGGTCCGGGCTTGCACTTCAAATTGAATGGTGTACGGCTCAGTGAAATAAAGGCGTGGGCGTTGGAGAAATTGTTGGAGCACGCGGCCGCGACCTTGCCGATAGGCCTCATCAGAAACCCAATGATACTCCTGGCGAATGGCCTGGGCATATTGCTGATAGAGGGGCGCGGCCGCACCCAAAATCGCCAGATCAACATCCAACAACAGGTGGGCATTGCGATCATCCGCTTCGGCCTGATGGGTTTGAGTTGTTAAGATAAGCCGTGAAACTTCGTCCACCAAATCATCAGCTACGCCTGCCAATTGAAGAGCCTGATAGGCAACTTGGGCACTTTGGTGCTCATTGTCACTGGCCTTTGTGTCATAAATGAGGTCGTGATACCAGATAGCCAGTTGCACCGCCACGGGATCAGTTGTCTGGTTGAGATACGGCTGGGCCAACTGTAAACAGGCAGCAATATGGTTCAAATTGTGATAGGCACGATAGGGTGTATGATAACCTATGAAGAGGGTTTGCAGGAGAGAGTGACCGGTGGCGGCCACGATGCCAGCTTGTTCACATAAAGAAAACCAGTCCGACTCCAACTCAGTCACAAGGTGGTTTCCCTCTGGCAAAGATAGGTATTACAGATAGCGACTTATGAAGAAGAGGCCGCGGCCGCGTCCAAATCACTTACCAGGTCCTGAATCTGTTTAACCAGGGACATGGGTGAGATAGGTTTGGTCAAATAACGCGTTGCCTGGACTGTTTCACCCCGTTTGCGGCTCTCCACATCAGAACGAGCACTCAAAATGAGAACCGGCATATCCTGTGTTAATTCATTGCCACGAATTTTTTCACACACCGTAAACCCATCCATGCCCGGCATCATCACATCCAAAATGACCAAATCGGGGTGGCTTGTCTCCAACTGCTTCAACGCATCAGGGCCACTGGCGGCTACCGCCACATCAAAACCAGCCCGCACCAACATAAGCCGAAGCAAGGTCTGGGCTTCTAATTCATCATCCACAACTAACAATAATTTGCCCACTTTTCTACTCCCTACAATGAGATAATGATCGTATGGGTATCAATCATTTCGGGGTTGGTGGCGATGCTTTGTGGACAGGCACAAACCGGCTAAAGCCTCGATTCCAGACCCAAAATCATTATCTTAACGTCTATAGATGTAACTGCTCCGGTTGATCTGCCGACCAGACCTGCCAGAGCCATTGCCTAATGGTGAGCCTTAGCAGGAAAAGGTGAGCAATTACAGATAGATTATATCAACTGACAGAGGGTTGCCTAATGTCTAACGCCAATAAAACGTAAAAGATAATCAAATTTCCTAGTCCGCTTGTCCTAGTACGGTTGTCAAACCCCCCAGGTGTTGGTAAAGTCTGAGCTTACTGAGCATCTAAACATAAGTTTATGGTGACGACTTATAAGAAAGATGAATCAGGTGCATTTCTGATTCTGAGGCTGACATGACACCCGCCGAATTACAGCAAATTGTAGCCGAAGCAGATAAGGCCTTGGATGGTGATCAACCGTGGGTAGCCGTCGCCCTTTATACGGATATTTTAAGCCAGACCGATCCCAAAACCAGCTCCGATGAAACCAAAGAGTTGCGGTTGACCGCTTTATATGAACGCGGCCGCATCCTGAGTAATGTCGGTGAAGGTGAGGCGGCTCTGGCCGCTTTTGAGCAATATCTCCACGAAGCCCCTGATGATCGGCATCGTGCCAGGGCCACCGAGGCCATTGGTTCAACCCTACGCAAAATGGGTCGCTTTCAGGAAGCCCGTGAAAAGTTTGAGGAAGCTCTCAAATTGGCCGAAGCCATCATGTACCCGTATGGCCGCGCCAAAGCCTTACAGGGGTTAGGCACCTATCACCACCTCATGGGCCATGAAGAGGAAGCCGAAAAATATCTGCAAATGGCCTATACCCTTTACAAAAGCTCAGGCAGTCTGGGGGGGCAAATTGATACGCTAGTCTCTGTGGGTCTCATGCAGAGCTACAACCAGATAGACAAGGCCATCAGCACCTTCAATGAAGCCTTGAGCCTGGCCCGCAACCAGGGAAAAGTTAGCGATCTAATCACCATCCTGAATAATTTGGGAGAATGTTATCAAGATTTGTTTGATATGGAGCAGGCCCTGGCCATTCACCGTGAAGCCCTGATGCTGGCTTTGCAAGCCCGGTTACGACCCATCCAGGCCGATCTATTTCGCAATGTGGGCGTCAATCTGTTTTTTTTGGGGCAATTGGCTGAGGCAAGGGAAAATCTGCAACAAGCCCTACAAATTAGCCAGGAAACGAATGATGCCGACATCGAAGCCCAAACACTTTATAGTCTGGTGGTAACAGAATTAAAGCAAGGCCATACGGAAACGGCGGAAAATCATGCCGACCATCTCCTTCAATTAGCTAATCATAAGGGATCAGACCGGTATCGGGCTAGAGCACGATATGCTCTGGGATTGGTGAAACAACAGAAAAGGGAGCCAAACGCGGCCGCGGAGCAGTGGCAACAAGCCCTCTTTTTAGCCCATCAAACCCACCAGCAAATGCTGTTGTGGCAAATTCATGCTTCTCTGGCCGAAACCAGTCCCATCCCCGGTCTGGGAGCCGTCCACTTACGCATCGCCGCTGAAATCATCCAACAAATTGCTCAACCTATTAACGATGAAGCGTTGAAGCAAAAGTTTCTGGGCGCTTCTCAGGTTGCCAGCGTCTTATCTAAAGCCAGGTAATTCTTTCTCATTGGCCTAACCAGGACGAGCCAGAACCAAAGATGTTTGTCCGCAGACCTGTGGTGAGCAAAGTCGTAGGCACGCCACGAAGTGTACCATTAACGCCGATTTTCGCCGATTAAAAAATCGGCGTTAATCCCCGAAATCTGCGGATAATTTTCTTGCTCACCGTACAACAAATTGACTCGTAGGTACTAAAGCATCGGGGAATAGTCCGGTGTGACTCCTGGCAAAAGCAAGTCGCGGCCGCGTTCTCCCATCTCAATCCCCCATTTTTCTGCTAATTTCGCCAGCAAAAAATCAATACTTTCATACGGTTGACGGCTTATTTGCCGTTCCCGCATAATCTCCCCGACCAGTGCCAATAAGGTACATCCTTGTTGTCGCAACGCCTGATCAAAAAGAAACAGGTCAAGAAAAGGATGGTTGCGGCCGCGTTTTTTCTGCTGTTCCCAAACAAAAACTACATCCTGGGTAATA
>Ga0307505_10002782_pt1 | contig 11724 bp, 9 predicted proteins | sample 23_S_MG_FD_202183 | JGI IMG/M metagenome (GOLD analysis project Ga0307505, IMG submission 202183) | Soil microbial communities from Populus trichocarpa stands in riparian zone in the Pacific Northwest, United States - 23_S | ecosystem: Environmental > Terrestrial > Soil > Riparian zone > Trees...
CTCGTCTGCGACGCCCTTGCCTTCCGCAGCCGACGGGGCGCTGGGGTGTCGTGGCACCGGCGGGTCGTCGTGTCTCACCCGGATCCCGGTCTGTGGGAACGGTATCTCGACACCGGCCTCGTCGAAGGCGAGTTTGACCCGTCGACGCAGTTCACGTGCGATTCCCCACTGTTGACCGGGGATGGTCTTGATCACCAGCCGGATCACGATCCCATCCGCAGCCACGTTCTCCACACCCCAGACTTCGGGTGGGGCGAGGAACTGGCGGCGGTAGACGGGCTCATGAGCCATTTCGTCGGCGACCGTCTTGATGATCGCCGACGCCTGATCGATGTCTGACCCGTAGCCGATGGCGATGTCGAGCAACGCTCTCGACCACTCCTGGCTCATGTTGCCCACTCGACGGATCTCACCGTTGGGGAAGTGCCAGACGGTCCCGTTCACGTCACGCAGTCGTGTGGTGCGCAGACTCACCTTCTCCACGGTGCCGACGGCGTCGCCGACGTCCACGACGTCACCCACGGCGTATTGATCCTCCACGAGCATGAAGGTGCCGGCCAGGAAGTCCTTGACCAGGTCCTGGGCGCCAAATCCGAGCGCCACACCGAGAATCCCGGCTCCGGCGAGCAAGGGGGTGAGATTCACCCCGAAGGTGCTCCCGAGGATGATCAGAAGGGCGGTGAACCAGACGACGACGGTGAAGATGCTGCTCAGGACGGCTTCCAGTGCATCCAACCTCTGGTTGCGTCGTCCGGCCACACCGGGATCACGAGGAAGGTCCTCGGAGTCCTTGACCTTGCCACGCTCGATGAAGGCGCGTCCCGCCCGACGCAGTAGTCGGAGGGTTATCCACGCAACGACGATGGTCACGACGATCTGGATGGCCGGCTCGACCAGCGAGGAGAGAAATGCGGCGGTGGCGCCATCGGGATCGAGGCCGAAGACTTCGATGATCCAATCAGAGATGGGACGGCTCGGCTCGACGAATTCCACCTCAGAGTCGGAGGGTGTGGTCGTGCCGGTGGTCTGGGTCCAGCGACCGGATCCGAGAAGGCTCGTGGCGTGGTGTTGGATCGCGGTCATCAGTCACGATTGTGGCCTCGACCGACCTCCGTTGCCAACAGCCTCCCTGGTCAGCGTCGGTCATGGCCGTCACGGGCCCGGTCCCCCATGTGTAGATTGCCTGGACTCAGTCGGTCACCGAGGGAGATGTCATTGCCTGGTTTCGACATGGGGGACACGGTCCCCTCTTTAGGGGTCATCGCCGGAGTGGGTGTGGGTGCGGCGTCGGATGCCGGTGACGCTTCAGCGGTTGGTTTCCTCGTCACCTCCGGCGGGAGTCTTCCCGACGGGATCGACCTCGACTGGGAGCACCTGGAGACCGAGGGCTTCGAGGCGAAGAACGGGCAGGCCTACTCCTGTCCACGGTCGGGTCGGCCGACTCTGGTTCTGGTGGGTCTGGCCGGCGACCAGTCTGTCGACACCTTGAGGGACGGGGCCGCTGCCTTCGCCCGGGCCGCTGCCAAGCACTCGAATCTCGCCTTCGATCTGTCGACGGCGGACGAGGTATCCGGCGCCGCCCAGGCGGTCGTCGAAGGGATCCTCCTCGCCAGGTATCGCTACGACGCGCTCAAGGCGGAGCCGTCGGTGACTCCCGTCGAGACGATCACACTCATCACCGATGACCCCTCGGCCGCGGCCGAAGGAGCCCGCGTCGGCAAGGTGATGTCCGAAGCGACGTCGATCGCACGGGACCTGGCCAACGACCCGCCGGCGATCCTCACGGCAACCCGAATGGCCGAGATCGCGGCGAATCTCGGCGCGGAGCGCGGTCTCGAGGTCGAAGTCTTCGACAAAGCCGCCCTGGAGGAGTTGGGCTGCGGTGGCTTGCTCGGTGTCAATGCCGGAAGCAGCGAGGCTCCTCGCATGATCAAGCTGGTCTATCGACCGGCCGACCCCAACGGAGCTCGACTCACCCTGGTGGGCAAGGGGATCATGTACGACGCCGGTGGTATCGCTCTCAAGCCCGCCGATGAAGTTCACGCCACGATGAAGAACGACATGTCCGGCGCCGGGGCGATCCTCGCTTCGATGCTCGCCCTGGGGGAGTTGGGATGTCGCACCGAGGTAACCGGCTACTTGATGTGCACCGACAACCGACCATCGGGGACCGCCCTGGCCATGGGCGACGTGATCAAGATTCGAGGCGGGATGTCCGTCGAGGTGTCCAACACCGACGCCGAAGGGCGTTTGGTCATGGCGGACGCACTCGTTCTCGCAACCGAAGAGGAAACCGACGCCATCGTCGACATCGCCACCCTCACCGGAGCCGCCATGCGTGCCCTGGGGACCCGGATCGCCGGCCTCATCGGCAACGACAAGGACCTCCTGGGCCAGGTGGAGTCGGCTGCGGAGCGGACCGATGAGCCCGTGTGGCAGCTTCCTCTGGAACGAAGCTATCGCAAGCAGTTGAATTCACCGGTGGCTGACATCAAGAACCTCGGGGGAGCCAACGCCGGTGCGATCACCGCAGCGCTCTTCCTCGAGGAGTTCGTGGCCGGCAAGCCCTGGGCCCACATCGATATCGCCGGGACGGCGCAGAACGACGAGGACACCTCTTGGAGACCCCCCGGCTGCACCGGCTTCGGGGCAAGACTCCTGGCCGAATTGGCCCTGGACTTCACACCGGTTGGAGGAGAACGATGACTGCCGAAGCCAAGGCTGGGAAGCAAGGAGACTCGATGCTCGATCGCATCGAGTCTCTCGGCAACAAGGTCCCACATCCGGTGATGATGTTCCTCTACCTCATCGCCTTCATCGCGGTGCTCTCCCACGTCCTCTATGTGCTCGATGTGAGTGCCACCGAGGAGATGGCGGTGCCGGTGGCCACGGAGACCGAGGTCGACGAGCATGGCGGGCTGGGCGGGTCCGATGTTCCCTACCCGGTCTACCCGGACGTCCCCGGCGACCCCGACTACGAGATCGTGGAGCAGACCATCGAGGTGGAGAGCCTGCTCAGCGTGGAGGGGATCCGGTTCATCTTCAGCTCGTTCGTCTCCAACTTCGCCGGGTTCGGTGTCGTGGCGGTCGTGCTTATCGCCATGGCCGGGGTCGGTGTTGCCGAACACGCGGGAATGATGGGTGCGCTGATCAGGAGACTGGTGAAGGTGGCGCCACGTCAGCTCATCGCCTTCATCCTGATCTTCGTCGGCGTCCTCTCCAGCGTGGCCTCCGATGCCGGCTATCTGATCCTGATTCCGCTAGCGGCGTCGGCCTTCTTCACTCTTGGACGTCATCCATTGGCGGGCATGGCAGCTGCGTTCGCCGGTGTGGGCGCGATCTTCGCGGTCAACCTGTTGATCACCCCCGTCGACAGCATGATCACCGAGATCACCAACGAGGCGCTCCCGTCTGGAGCCCAGTCCCTCACCGTGACCGCCAACTTCTACTTCTCGGCGGTGTCCTCGGTGGTCCTGGCCCTGGCGGCCATGTTCGTGACCCAACGTATCGTCGAGAAACGCCTCGGCCCATACGACCCTTCCGATGGCGCCCTAGACGTCAGCATCGAGGAGCTCGACGAATCTGCTGCCGCGGCCGAGCAGCGGGGTCTGCGTTTTGCCTTCTACGGCCTGCTCGGCTCGGTGGCTGTCGTCTCTCTGCTGACTTTCCCCTCATGGGCACCACTCCGTGACGCGGAGACCGGGGCGATCGTGGGCACGACGCCGTTCATGGACAGCCTCCTGTTCATCATCTCGCTGATCTTCCTGATCTGCGGGATCTTCTACGGGATGGGTGCCAAGTCGATGTCGGGGAGTGGTGACGTCATCACGGGTGTCACCAAGACCTTCGCAGGACTGGCCGGGCTGATCGTCATGTTGTTGATGATCGCCCAGTTCATAGCCTTCTTCAACTACACGAATCTGCCCCGGGTGGCCGCAGTGGAGATGGCCCACTTGCTGGAGCGGGCCGATATCGGTGCCCTGCCACTGCTGATCGGGTTCATCCTGGTGATCGTGGTCCTCGACTTCATCATCCCGGGTGTGGTGCCCAAGTGGGCGATCTTCGCGCCGGTGTTCATCCCGATCTTCATCAGGCTGGATGTGAGTCCGCAGACGGTCCTCGCCGCCTACCGGATCGGAGACTCGCCGGTCAACGTGATCACGCCGTTGATGGTGTATCTCCCGTTCATCGTCACCATCGCTCAGCGTTACAAGCGTGACGCCGGTATCGGGACGGTTGTCGCGCTGATGATCCCCTACGTGCTGGTGCTGTTGGTGGTCTGGATATTGCTGTTCGTGATCTGGTTCGTCCTCGGGGTTCCGCTCGGGCCGGGCTATCCGATCAGTGTCTGACCCGGAACGGGTCAGGGATGGCGCGGTGATGCCGCGAACTGCAAAGTCCTCATACTTCGTCTTCACCGCCGGCCATGGGCGTGTCCGGCGCCCCAGGGATGTGATCACGTCGGTGTTTGGGCTTCTTCTGTTGGGCTGGGCTGTCGCCGCTTCGAGCTCGGTCCCTCCATGGACCCAATCCCTTGCCGCGCTGGTGGCGAGTGCGCCGCAGTGGGTTCACGTGCTCCTGAGCATCGGTTACCTGGTGAGCCTCGTCTATGCGCTGGTGGTCACTGTCGGGCTGGTCATGGGGGGAAGGGAGAGGATCGAGGCCATTCGTGACGTGGTCATCGTCGTGGTGGCGACACTCATTCTCGTGGTTGCCCTGTCGTTCGTCGTCAACGGGGCGTGGCCCTACTTCTTGCCAGAGATCGATCTCCAAGATCCGGTGCCGCAGTTTCCGATCACCCGCGTGGCCCTGGTCACTGCGATCCTCCTCGTCGTTGCCCCGTACGTGACCCGGCCGTTGCGCCGTCTCGGCTGGTTGGCCATCCTCGTCACGGCTATCGCCTCGGTTGCCCTCAGCTACGGCAGCCCCGTCCACGCTGTGGGCTCTTTCGGCGTCGGCATGCTCACCGCCGGGTTGCTCCTTGTCGCCGTGGGCACCCCGAGGGGCTACCCGTCGCCGGATTCGGTCTCCCAGGGCCTGGAGAGCCTCGGCGTGCCCAACAGCAATCTCCAACAGTCTGCGGATCAGGAATGGGGGATGGTGCGGTTCACCGCAGAGGATGGCTCCGGAGCCCCACTCGACATCAAGGTCCACGGCAGGGATTCGTTCGACTCACAGATCGCAGCGAAGGTCTGGCGGACGATGATCTATCGGGAGATCGGCAGGACCTTCAGCCTCACCAGGTTGCAGGCGGTAGAGCACGAGGCCCTGGTGACCCTGTTGGCCGGTAGGGCGGGTGTGCGCGTGCCCGAGTTGAGAGCGGTGGGCAACGCCTCGTCTGAGATCGCCCTCATCGCCGTCAACGGCGGTGGCACCCCTCTCCGCGATCTCGAAGAGTCTCAGCTCACCGATGACCTGCTGACGGAGCTCTGGGAGATGGTGGCGAGGTTGCATGCCGCCAACATCATCCATGGCCAGATGAGGACCGAGTCGGTCCGTGTGGTCGACGGCCGGCCGAAGTTGATCGATCTCGGTCTCGGATCTCTGGCCCCGGGAGCGGACGATCGCGCCGGGGACGTCGTCGAATTGCTGTTCTCCCTGGCGATGCTCGTCGGGACCGAACGTGCCGTGACGACAGCTCTTCGTGGCGTCGGATCCGAGACTCTCATGGCCGCACTTCCCTACCTGCAGGCGCCGGCGGTGAGCGCAGCCAGCCGACGCCAGGTGGACAAGCCCAAGCAGCTCGTCGCAGAGCTGAACGCAGTGGCCCTCGAACGGACCGGTGCGGACAGGCCGGAACCGGTCGAGGTGCGTCGGGTGACCTTGAAGAGTCTGCTGATGGTGGGTCTGGTCCTCCTGGTCGGCTCGGCGCTGATCCCACTGATCACCGGGGTGGACTACGCCGAGATCTGGGCGGTTCTGGAGGGTGCTGATTGGGCTTTGGTGATCCTGGCTGTGGTGATCGGTCACACCCAGTTCTTCCCATCGGCCACATCGACGATGTTCGCGGTGACCACGAAGCTGCCATTCTGGCCTCTTCTCGTCCTGCAGACGGCCAGCCAGTTCATCTCCCTGGCGGTGCCCAGCTCGGCGGGGAGGGTGGCGATGAATGCTGCTTTCCTCCACAAGTTCGGGGTGCCGGTCAGTGCCGCAGTGGCCCAGGGCGCCATCGACGGGTTCTCAGGGTTCTTGGTGCAGGCCGCGATCTTGATCGTCGTCTTGATCACCGGTGACGTCGACCTTGGGCTGGAGATCGACACCAGTGACATCCCCTGGCTGCTCTTCCTCGGTGTCATCGCGGGTGTCGCTCTGCTCGTGGTGCTGGTCATCTGGCGGGTGCGCAAGATACGAGAGAGGGTCGCCCCGATCATTCGTCAGGGGTGGGACGCCTGGCGGGCGGTCTTGAGACAGCCGTCACGCGCCATCGGGCTACTCGTCAGCAACTTCGTGTATTGGAACGTCCTCGGCATCACCTTGTGGATCATGTTGGGCGCGGTCGGGTCCCCACTCGCCTACGGGAGCGCGCTGTTCATCGCCGCCGGCACCAGCCTCTTGGCCGGATTCATGCCGATCCCCGGCGGCGTCGGGGTCGCCGAGGCGACCATGGCGGCCCTCCTGGGAACCTTCGGAGTGGACCAGTCGGCAGCCTTTGCGGTGACGGCCACATATCGACTGATCACCTTCTATCTGCCCGCCCTCGAGGGCCTCTTCGGCGCCCGCTGGCTGGAGCGCAACGACTACATCTGACCTCAAACGCGAACCCAGGGTTCACAGCCCCGCTCAGCGAAGTCCAGCGCCCTCAGTTCGCTCCTTGGCCTCATCGATTCGAGCGGTGTTGAGTCGAGGCAAGGCGTACACGAAGAGCCCGAGCGTGATGACAGCGGCGACGATGTACGGCAAGCGCAAGGCCCATTCCCGACCGAGCCTCGGTTCGGCTAAAGCCACTAGCGCGCCGCCCAGCGCCGAGCCAATCGGCATCATCCCCCAACCGAAGAACCGGTAGACGGAGTTGACCCGTCCCAGGATGCGGTCCGGGATCAATGACTGACGCAGCGAGACGGTGATCACATTCCAAAGCACGCCACTCAGCGCCATCGCCACGCCCATCGCCCAGTACACCCAGAAAGACGATGTGATCCCGCTGACCAGGAGAGTGGCCGCTCCTACCAGGATGGTCGAGAACAGCGACCGCCCCGGCCCGAGCCAGCGGGAGACCCGGTCGGCTATCAGTGACCCGACGACCCCACCCAGGGCAAAACCGGTGGTGACCAATCCGAACTCGGTGGCGTCGAGCCCGAGGACCTCCTGCCCGAACAGCACGAAGGTGGCGATGGTCATCATCCCGGTGGCGTTGAGGACTCCGAGGGCGAGCGCCATGGGGCGAAAGAGAGAGTGACCCCAAAGCCAGCCCACCCCCTCCTTCAGGTCGTCCCAGAAGTGTGTGGCCTCGTGAGGTCCGTCCCCGTCCGATTTGGGGCGGAACTCACCGGTGATCATGAACACGAGGCCGGCGGCGACTGCAAAGGTGGCGGCGTCGACGAAGAAGGGCAACGCGAAGGAGACGGCGATCAGGATGCCGGCGAGTGGTGGGCCGACGAAGGAGTTCATCACCATCTCCGCACCCCACATGCGACCGTTGGCCTTCTCCAGGTCGTCTTTGTCGACGATCGAAGGCAGGAGGGTCTGCGCCGAGTTGTCACGGAACACTTCCGCGGTCCCGAGGAGGAGGGCGGCGGCATAGACCAGTGCGAGGAGGAGACCCGCACTTGCCGGAGGGTCGGCTACGCCACTTGCGATGTCAGCCGGTGAGGAGAGGTTGGTCTGGGTGAGGAGAACCGCCACCGCGATGCCGATCGTGAACACAAACCGGAACAAGTCCATAGCGGCCACTAGTTTCCGCCGGTCGACTCGGTCGGTGATCACCCCTGCTGGAAGTGAGAAGAGGAGCCAGGGGAGGCGGGTCATTACAGCGACGGCGGCAATGTGGAGCGGGTTCCTGGTCAGCGCAGACGCCAGCCATGGATAGGCGACAACAGAGATGCCGTCCCCTAGGTTCGAGATCACCGAGGCGGTCCACAGCTTCCAATAGCTCGAGCCGAGTCGCTTGCTCACGAGGCGGGCTCTAAGTCGGGGAGATGGGGGCGGTCGGTCGGGTAGACGGCGAGGAGGAGCCCGAAGGTGGTTTCCCCACCCCTGGTCTCCCCGGTGAACTCGTGTGCCAGCTCGACGAGTCTCTCCACCCACTCGTCGGCTCGCTCGTCGGGGATCCGTGCGAAACGCAGGGTGCTCATGATCCCTGAGGTGCCCTTCTCGACCTTGGCGAACTCGGCCGCCGCCTCTTGAAGGAAGTGGTCAGGTGCCATCTCGATGCCGGTGTCGGGCTTGTGTACGAAGTTGTAGGTCCGGGCCACTCTCCCGTAGTACTTGGCCTCGATTGCCCGCACCATCTTGGTGCGGACCACCCGGATCAGACCGGCGTGTTCGAGGGACGAGACGTGATGGCCGATGGTTCCTTTGGGCTTGCCGAGGGTGTCGGATAGCTCCTTGATGGTGGCGGCCCGCTCCAGGAGTAGATCGACGATGGCGATCCGGGTCTCATCGAAGAGGGCTTTGAACTGTTCGGGCTGATCGACGTCGAGCATGTCGTCCAGCGTGTAATCGGGGGCTTTATGGGCGGCCATTCCCGTATGGTCGGCCAATCCCGACCATAAGTCAACCCCCGGACATGAACGAACCCAGGGCGCCAGACTTCGCTCAGCGGGGCCTGGAACCCTGGGTTCGCGGTTTTCAGGACAGGAGTTTGGCTTTCTGGGCGGCGAACTCCTCCTCGGAGACGACACCTTTGTCACGAAGACCGGCCAACTTCTCCAACTCGTCCGCGGTGGAACCAGTGCTGGCCACCTGACGGATGTAGTCCTTCTGAGCGGCCTCGGCGGCCTTGAAGTCACTGACGGTGCGCTCCTGCATGTCGCCGCCATTGGCGATCAGGTAGATCAGCGCCCCCAGCAGGGGAAGGACGATCAGGAACAACACCCAGCCTGCCTTGGCCCAACCCGACATGTCACGACGGAAGATGTCGCTGAAGATCGAGATGAGCAGCCAAATCCACATGATGAACAGGAACAGCCAGAGCATTGTCCAGAACAGGTCCAACAACGGCATACGATTCTCCTTCGAATCAGTAGGGGACGTGCGAAAACACTATACGTAAAACGCCTGTTGGCGGTGGTGCCGGCAGTGACCGGTGAAGATCTGGAGGTTTCAGACGTCGAGACGCCAGACCCGGGCAGTCCACTGAAACCGGCTGCCCCGTTGCTTGAGGGCGATGACTCTCTCCTTGAGTGCCTTGAGCACGGCTGGGTCCTCGGCAAGTGACGAAGGAAGGGGGATGTTGCGTTCGGCGAGCTGTTTCATCGACCCGAACACCGAGCGGGCCCGATCGAGGATGGAATTCTCGTCCTGGAGGGATCCCGTCGGGAGAAACAGACTTCCTCCCTTCCTGAGGAGACGCTTCGACTCCTCGATCATCCTCATCGGCAGCTCGGCTCCGGTAGGGCCGCCGGACAGACCGGAGGGGAACCAGCCGGAGGCTCGGGCGATCTCGTCGGGGATGCCGGAGACGTCACCGATCACGACATCGGCCTCGATGGTGGGATCGAGTGGGGAGAACAGGTCTCCCTGGGCGAAGACGACCCGATCGGCCACGCCATGAGCTTTGGCATTCGCAGTTGCGATCTCGACAGTCTCCTCGGCGGCGTCGATCCCGTAGACACGAGCGGCGCCGAGCTTGGCGGCGATGATCGAGAGGATTCCCGTTCCACACCCGACGTCGACCACCACGCTGCCCGGCTCGAACTCCAGGGCATCGGCGAGCAGCGTCGAGATCGTGCTCGGTCGAAACGTTTCGTTTCCGACCATGAGCTCCATAGGCCCGAATCGGCCCTTCCAGGTGATCGTCTCTGCCATGGAAACAGCCTAATGGAGTTGGGGATCGTCGAGTGGGCCGGAGGGTGATCCGGCTCGCCATTGCCCGTCGAATGCCTAGGGATTCGCTCCCACTAATCCGGGGATTTCTAGGGCCGACCCCACATGACGATGCGTTCTGAAGCACCCGGGTCGCCGTCCTCGTCTTCGAGGGTCACCCAGATCGCCGGGTAGGAGGATGGGTCGACACCCGACCACAGTGCCACCGACTCGTCCCCGCCCCTGAGATGGAACGTCCCGATGCTCACCCCGTCGCCGTCGTCGTTCCACACCCAGCCCTCGTAGTAGGTGCCCTCCTCGGCTGGCGGCAGGTCGGAAATGTCGAGTTGGATCCACCAGCCGGAGTCGGTCTCACGGATCGCGGCTCGTCCGGTCGCCTCGGGGTGGAGTTCCGTCCCACCGATCGCGACGACTCGCTCGTCGGCTGAAGAGAGGACACCGGTTATTCCGACGACGACTGCCACGATCGCGGCGAGGCCGAGGACAGCCGCAACGGGAGCCAACCATCGGGATGGCTTGCGAGTCGGCGTAGCGGTCACGGGTGGGCGTCCCGACTGGATAGAGGCGAAGAGCCGGTCGGCGACCTCGGGTGGTGCCTCCGCCCATGTCGCCTCGCGACTCAGCACGTCTCGAACCAGATCGAGACGCTCGGCGTCGGCAGGCTCGTGCCCAGACGCGGAGGCGAGATAGTCGGCGCGGTCCTCAGTCATGTTCCCTCTGGGAGACGAATACGGGTCCGGTGCTGGCATCGGTTCACAGAGATCATGTTTCCTCCAAGTGTTTGAGCAACTCGAGCAGCTTCTGGTGGGCCCTGTGGGAACGGGACTTCACCGTGCCGAGCGGGATATCCATGTGCTCTGCGATCTCGACGTGGGTGAGCCCGTCGAAGTGACTCAACTTGATCACCTGTCGTTCCTCGTCGGAGAGACGGTCGAGGGCCGCACGCACCTCGAAGACCTCCCAGATGGTGTCCAATGCAGGAGGGGGTGAGGTGGAGTCCACCTCGTCGGAAACCACCGACCTCATCTGCTTGCGATAGATGTCGATAGCGGTGCGGCGTGCGATCGCGTAGATCCAGGGCCCGAGCTCGCGCTCGGGGTCATAGGTGCTCGCCGCCTGCCACGCTTTCATGAAAGTCTGTTGGCTGGCGTCGGCTGCCAGTCCGCGGTCGTGGAGGACGGTCATCGAGATGGCGAACACCGGTCCACGGAATCGCTCGTATACCGCTTTGACGGCGCTCTCGTCGCCGGTGCGGAATCGGTCGAGCAGGTCTCGATCCACCCGAGGGATTCTGCCAGGCCGCGAACCATGAGTGACCGAGATGCGTACTCCGGGCAACGATCGAGGAGATTGTGATCTTGAGAATGCGCACCTTGGGCACTCTGGTCGCAGGCGTCGCCGTGGTGGCGGCCTGTGGCACCGAGGGAGGTGGTGACACCACGACCGTGGCCACCTCGGATACTGACGTCACGACGACGGCCGACACCGGCCAGGAGGAGCCGGCCACGACGACCGCGCCCGCTGAGGAGGAAGGCCCCACCACCGCCGCGGAGACGATGGACGGAGTCCACGCCGCCGATACCGATCTCGGTTCCATCCTCGTCGATCCCGACGGGCTCACCCTCTATGTCTTCACCGCGGACAGCGGCGGAGAAAGTGCCTGTTACGACCAGTGCGCAGAGACTTGGCCACCCGTCGCCGCGGACACCGCTGTCTCCTCGGACCTCGACATGGCGATGT
>Ga0307505_10002783_pt1 | contig 11721 bp, 9 predicted proteins | sample 23_S_MG_FD_202183 | JGI IMG/M metagenome (GOLD analysis project Ga0307505, IMG submission 202183) | Soil microbial communities from Populus trichocarpa stands in riparian zone in the Pacific Northwest, United States - 23_S | ecosystem: Environmental > Terrestrial > Soil > Riparian zone > Trees...
CGACACGGTGATGCCGTGGTAGCCCGCCGCGTCGGCCGCCTGCGCCAGCGGCAGCGCCTGGTCCGGCTCGATGTAGGCCAGCGCCATCCAGAACTTCATCGCTACGCAGTCATGCCGTAGTCGACAGGTATCGCGGTGCCGGTCATGTAGCGCGCGTCGTCGGACGCGAGGAAGCACATGACGCTGGCGATGTCGGAGGGAGGCGCGAACTTGCCGCGCACCAGCTCCATGCGGGCGATGAGGAAGCCCTCGACGTCGTCTGGAATTGTCATGTTGCCAACGAGCGGCGTGTCAACGCCGCCGGGGCAAACCGCGTTGAACCGCACACCCTTCTTGGCGTACTCGACCGCGAGCGCCTTGGTCATGAGAACGACGCCGCCCTTAGACGCGCTGTACGCGGCGCCGTAGGGCTGGCCGTGGATACCCGACGACGACGCCACGTTCACGACGTTGCCGCCGCTCTCCAACAGATGCGGCAGGGCGTGGCGAATCATGTTGAACGTGCCGGTCAGGTTCACGCCGATGACGCGGTTCCACTCGTCGATGCCGAGGTCGGTGGCGTGGCCGAACTGGAGAATGCCGGCCACGTTGGCGAGAACGTCGAGCTTGCCATGCGCCGCGACCACGTCGTCAACGACGACCTTCGCGGCGGCGAAGTCACTGACGTCGAGTGCGACGCTGGTCGCGCCGTTACCGATCTTGTCCGCCGTCGCGGCCGCGCCCTCGACGTTGAGATCGACACACACAACCGTGGCCCCGTCCTCGCCGAAACGCACCGCCGTCGCCTGCCCGATTCCCGATGCCGAGCCGGTTACCAGCACCACCCGTCCGTCGAAACGTCCCATCAAGCCAATCCCTCCATCGCGAATCTGACAGATTGTCAGATATGGATGCAGAACCGTTTGCCGGGAAGGTCGCGATCGTTACCGGAGGCGGTTCGGGCATCGGCCGAGCCACCGCGATCCAACTCGGCGCAGGCGGCGCCACCGTGATCGTCGCCGACGTCAACGAAGCCGGGGGACAGGACACGGTGACCACAATCGGACGCGACGCTCGCTTTGTCCGCACCGACGTCACCGATTCTGCGCAAGTCGACGCGCTCGTGGCGGCTTGCGAGGGCAAGCTCGACATTGCCTTCAACAACGCCGGGACCTCTGGCAACTTCGCCAACATCGCCGAGGCTGATGTCGCCGAGTGGCAACGGGTCATTGACCTCAACCTCGTCAGCGTCTTTCTCTGCATGCGGGCCGAGATCCCGTTGATGCAGGCGGCTGGCGGCGGCGTGATCGTGAACACCTCGTCGGGCGCCGGCCTGATGGGCTTCGCCGGCCTGAGCGCGTATGTCGCAAGCAAGCACGGCGTGATCGGCCTCACGAAGACCGCCGCCCTCGAATACGCCCGCGCCGGCATCCGTATCAACGCGGTCTGCCCAGGCACCGTGCGCACGCCGATGCTCGAAGGCTTCACCGGCGGCGACGAGAAGACGCTGCAGGCGATGGGCAAGATGATGCCGATCGGCCGGCTGGCCACGCCGGAGGAAATCGCGCAGGCCGTGGTGTGGCTGTGCAGCGACCAAGCGTCTTACGTGACGGGCATGGCGATGCCCGTCGACGGCGGTGCCGCCGCCGCCGCTGGACGAGGCTGACCGCACCTGACGGACCGTCAGAAACTCGCTACGCTCCGAGTTCGTGACCGCCGCAAATACGGAAGAGACGTTTCCGAAGATCATCTCGGTTGACGACCACGTCCTTGAGCCGCCGAACGTCTGGCAAGACCGGCTGCCGGCGAAATACAAGGAGATCGGCCCCCGATCGGTGCGGGCCAAGCTCGGCGAGATGGTGTTCGTCGGAGGCAAGTTCTCGTACTCGGCCGGCGAGGGCGCGGACTGCGACTGGTGGTACTACGAGGACCTGAAGGTTCCGACCACGCGCCTGTCCGCCGCGGCGGGCTTCCCGCGCGAAGAAGTGAAGATCACTGCGATCACGTATGAGGAAATGCGCAAGGGGTGTTGGGATCCGGTCGCCCGCCTCGAAGACATGGACGTGAACCACGTCGAGGCATCGCTTTCGTTTCCGTCCTTCCCGCGCTTCTGCGGACAGACCTTCACGGAAGCGAAGGACAAGGAACTCGCCCTGCTGTGCGTGCAGGCGTACAACGACTGGCAGGTTGAAGAGTGGTGCGCCGGCACGGGTGGCCGGCTCATCCCGCTGATCATCGTGCCGTTGTGGGACGCGCATCTTGCGGCGGACGAGGTGCGGCGCATGGCGGCGCGCGGGGTGCGAGCCACGTGCTTCAGCGAGATCCCGCCGTTCCTCGGTCTGCCGTCGGTGCACGACGCCAACGGCTACTGGGAACCGTTTGTCGAGGCGTGCGCAGAGACGGGCACCGTTATCAACATGCACATCGGCTCGTCGTCGAAGATGCCCTCGACGTCGGCCGACGCGCCGCCCGCCGTCGGCTCAACGCTCACGTTCAACAACGCGATGATGTCGATGACGGACTGGTTGTTCAGCGGTCTGCTCGTGAAGTACCCGAAGGTGAAGCTCGCGTACAGCGAGGGTCAGATCGGCTGGATCCCGTACATCCTCGAGCGCGCCGACAAGGTGTGGGAGGACAACCGCGCGTGGGGCGGCGTGGCCGACAAGATTCCCGAGCCGCCGAGCACCTACTACTTCAAGAACATGACCGGCTGTTTCTTCGACGACGTCCACGGGCTGAACAACCTCGACGCGGTGGGCGTCGACAACATCACGTTCGAGACCGACTACCCGCACTCCGACTCGACGTGGCCGCACACACTTGAGGTCGCGAAGAAGCTGATGGGCCACCTCCCCGCAGAGACGATCTACAAGATCGTGCGCGGCAACGCGATCAGGCTTTTCGAACTCGACTTCGACAAGGGCCGCGTGCCCGCCTCATGACCGTCAAAGAAGGGACGGTCTTCATCAACGGCGAGTGGGTCGAAGCCGGCAAAGGCGCCTACGACGTTATGAACCCGGCGACCGAGCAGGTCGTCGGCCACGCACCCGAGTGCTCGCGTCAAGACGCCGAAGCCGCCGCGGCTGCTGCCCGCGACGCGTTCCCGGCCTGGTCGCGTACAACTCCGGCCGAGCGCGCCGCGCTGTTGAGTCGCGCCGCCGACTTACTAATGGCGCGCAACGACGAACTCGTGCCGCTCGTGCAGGCCGAGACCGGCGCCACCATGCGCGTCGCCTCGACCATGCAGGTGCCGATCGTCGCTCAGCGTTTCCGTCGCTACGCGCAAATGGAGCCGAATCAAATCCCGCTTCCGCCCCAGCAGGCGCAGGCCACGGCGCTCGCGCCCGGCGGCATCGTCGGCGCGGTCGCGATCCGTCAGCCCGTTGGTGTCGTCGCATGCATCACGCCGTACAACTTCCCGATTGTGAATGCGGCTGGCAAGCTCGGCCCGGCACTTGCCATGGGCAACACGTGCGTGATCAAGCCTGCACCGCAGAATCCGCTCGCCGTGCTCGAACTCGTCGCCGTGCTCGAAGAGGCGGGCTTCCCTCCCGGGGTAGTGAACGTGGTCACGGGCTCGTCGCCCGAAACCGGTGAGGCGCTCGTCGACTCGCCCGACATCGACATGATCTCCTTCACCGGCTCCACGGGCGTCGGCGTGCGGATTGCCGAAGCGGGCGCCCGCACGATGAAACGACTGCTGCTCGAACTCGGCGGCAAAGGCGCCGCGCTCGTGTTCGACGACGCGTCCGTTGACCTTGCGGTCGGCGGCATCTCCAGCACGTGGGGGTTCCACTCGGGGCAGATCTGCACCGCGCCGACCCGGGTCATCGCACAGCGCGGCATCTACGACCAACTCGTCGAGAAGCTCGCGCAGGCTGCGAAGTACTTGAAGGTGGGCGACCCCCTCGAAGCCGACACGCTCGTCGGGCCGGTCATCTCCGCCGCGGCCCGCGATCGCATCGAGGGCTACGTGCAGAAGGGTCAGGACGAGGGCGCCGAGCTCCTCGCCGGTGGCGCTCGTCCCGATATGTCGACCGGCTACTACGTGGCTCCGACGTTGCTCGCCGGGTGCAAGCAAGGCATGACTCCGGTGCAGGAAGAGATCTTCGGTCCCGTGGTTGTGGTGTTGCCGTTCGACGATGACGATGAGGGGATCGCGTTGGCCAACGGCACGCCGTTCGGTTTGTACGACTACGTGTTCACCGGCGATAACAGCAAGGGCATGGACGTCGCCCGGCAACTTCGGTCCGGCAACGTCGGCATTAACACCGCGCAGCGCAATCACGAAGCGCCGTTCGGCGGATTCAAGATGAGCGGCGTCGGTCGTGACGGCGGATCGTTCGGGCTCCACGCGTACAGCGAACTGCAGTCGGTGGTGTGGGCCACATGAGAGGCGTTGTCTTCGACGGGACCGAAATCAAGGTTCGTGACATTGAAGTGCGCGACCCGGGAGCGAACGAGGTGCGCGTGCGCATCGCGGCGTCGGGCGTGTGCCATAGCGACCTGAGCGTCATCGAAGGAACGATCCCGTTCCCGGTGCCCGTCGTACTCGGTCACGAAGGTGCCGGTGTTGTCGAGGAGGTCGGATCGGCGGTTACCTCCGTCAAAGTCGGCGATCACGTCGTGCTCTCCACGCTCGGCAACTGCGGCGCGTGCAAGTACTGCGACTCCGGTCATCCCACGATGTGCCGGTCGACCTTCGGCCAACGACCGCAGCCGTTCACCCTCGACGGCGAGCCTGCGTACGCGTTCGCCAACGTGTCGTCGTTCAGCGAGTACACCGTCGTCAAAGCCAACCAGTGCGTGAGCATCGACAAGGGCGTGCCGCTCGAGGTGGCATCACTGATTGGTTGCGGCGTCGTCACAGGCGTCGGTGCGGTGCTGAACCGCGCGAAAGTTACGCACGATCAATCCGCTGTGGTAATCGGTGTCGGCGGGATCGGGCTCAACGTGATCCAGGGTCTGCGTCTGGCTGACGCGTATCCGATCATCGCGGTCGATATGAACCCGGCCAAGGAAGAGCTGGCGCGCATCTTCGGAGCGACGCACTTCGTGGATGCCTCGAAGGTCGATACGGCCGAAGGCGTGAAGGCGATCTGCGCGAGCGGTGTCGACTTCTCCTTCGAGTGCGTCGGGCATCCAGCGCTGATCCGCACCGCGATCGACCTGCTCGACTGGGCCGGCACGTGCGTGATCCTCGGCGTGCCGCCGCAAGGAACCGAAGCCGCATTCAACGTGTCGTCGATGTATCTCGACAAGACGATCATGGGCTGCCGATACGGATCGGCGCGCCCGCATCACGATTTCAAGATGATCGTGGACTTGTACCTCGCGGGTCGCTTGAAGCTCGACGAGTTGGTCACCAAGACCTACAAGCTCGACGACGTCCACTCAGCGATCGACGATTTGCACCACGGCGATGTCGCCCGCGGTGTCCTGTCGATCAGCGCCACGTAACGACTTCGCGGCGTACGCTGCCGCATGCCGCTCTATATGGACCGCCACGAGGTCCCGGGCGCAACTCCCGAAGCTCTCGCTGCCGCGCACGAGCAAGACCTCAACGTGCAGCTGAACCATGGCGTTCGGTATCTGACGTACTGGTTCGAAGAGGAGACGGGCCACGTGTTCTGTCTCGCGGAGGGTCCGAGCGCTCAGGCGGTGGAAGACGTGCACCGCGAGGCGCACGGACTGTTGGCCACCTCAATTATTGAGGTGCAGCCCGGCTCGTTAAACGGCTTCTTCGGCAAGATTCCCGAACACCCGCCTGGCGAGGCGTACGTCGACTCGGCGGTGCGCGCCGTGCTGTTCACCGACATCTGCGATTCCACGGCGATGACCCAGAAGCTCGGCGACCTGGCGAGCATGGAGCTCGTGCGCGAGCACGATGTTCTTGTGCGCGCCGCGCTGGGGGCGCACAAGGGCAATGAGGTAAAGCACACCGGCGACGGCATCATGGCGTCGTTCCCGTCCGTGTCGGCAGCCGTAGAGGCGGCGATCGCGGTACAGGTCGAACTCGCGAAACGAAACGCGACGGCGGAAAACAAGCTTGAGGTCCGTATCGGCATCAGCGCCGGTGAACCGGTCACCGAAGCGGCCGACCTGTTCGGCGCGGCGGTCCAGCTCGCAGCACGGCTTTGTTCGACCTGCGAGCCCGGCGGCATCAGCGTGTCGGTCGCAGTGCGCGAACTCTGCATTGGTAAGGGCCTGCGCTTCGACGACGGCGGCACCGTCGAACTCAAGGGCTTCGCCGAACCAACCCAGATCTACGCCGTCAACTTCGACTAAGGGCAACTCTTGTGATGTTTTCGCAAGAAGACCTGGCGAAAACATCACAAGAGTTAGAAGACGGTTGCGGCGGCGCGGTCGAGGCGGCGCAGGACGGCGTCGGTGTCGCCTTCGTTGATGCGCAAGACCACTTCGCTGATGCCCAGATCTTGGTAGTGGTCGAGCTTGCCTTGATCGGGGATGGAGCCGAACGGGACGCACTGGAGGGTGGACGGGTCGCGTCCGGCGGCCTCGAATTGGGCGCGCAACTCCGGCAGTGACTTCGACAGACCAGCACCGCCGATCGGAATCCAGCCGTCGGCATAGTCGCAGATCGCCGCGAACAGCTTCGGGCCGGCGGCGCCACCGATGAGCACCGGGACGTCGCCCCGCACCGGTTTGGGCCATTGCCAACTCGGCTCAAGGTTGACGTGCGCGCCCTCGAATGACGCCTCGTCATCGCGCCACAGCGCCTTCATGGTCAGCACCTTCTCGCGGACGATCTGGCGGCGAGCCGAGTAGTCGACGCCGTGTGACGCCATCTCCTCGCGGTTCCATCCGAACCCAACCCCGAGTACGAACCGTCCGCCCGAAATCGCGTCGACCGTAGAAATCTGCTTCGCCATCACGACGGGATCGTGTTGCGCAACGAGCGACACGCCGGTCCCGAGAGTCAGCGATGTGGTTACCGCCGCGGCCGCTCCCAGAGACACCAAGGGGTCGACCAGATGCGAGTACGCCGTACCCAGCACTTCGTCTCCGGTCGGCGCGGGTGTCAGACGTGATGCCGGAATGTGGGTGTGCTCGGCGAGGTACAGCGAGGCGAACCCGCGCTCCTCGACCGCCCGCGCCAAGGTCACGATGTCGACCGAATAATCCGTCACGAACGTGGTTATCCCGATGCGCATTGGACTCCAGAGATTTCCTGACGGTGTGTCAGATACTATCCAGCGGATGTTGGACTACCTGGTCCGAGGGGCCACGATCGTCGATGGAACGGGCGCCCCTGGTTACGTCGGCGATGTCGGCGTGAAGGACGGCAAGATCGTTGCGGTCGGTTCAGTTGACGAAACGGCCGACACCGTTTTCGACGCGGACGGCCTCGTCATCTGCCCTGGTTTCGTTGATCCCCACACCCACTACGACGCCCAGTTGTTCTGGGACCCGTACGCCACGCCGTCGAACGTGCACGGCGTCACCACCGTCATCGGCGGGAACTGCGGCTTCACGCTCGCACCGATCCGTGAAGAGGACGGCGACTACATCCGCCGCATGATGGCCAAGGTCGAAGGGATGCCGCTTGGTGCGCTCGAGACTGGTGTGCCGTGGTCGTGGGAGACCTTCGGTCAGTACCTCGACGCGCTCGACGGCAACACCGCGGTCAACGCCGGTTTCCTCGTTGGACACTGCGGTCTGCGCCGCTACGTGATGGGCGCTGAAGCCATCGGCAACGAAGCGTCACCGGAACAGCTCGACGAGATGGCGCGCGTGCTCGGTGAATCAATTGCAGCCGGTGGCCTCGGATTCTCGACCACGTTGTCGAGCACGCACTCGGATGGCGACGGGCAACCGGTCGCCTCGCGCTGGGCGACCCACGAGGAGCTACTCCGGCTCTGCGAGGTCACCGGCGAGCACGAGGGCACCACGCTCGAGGGCATCGTGCAGGGCTGCCTCGACCAGTTCAACGACGAGGAGATCGACCTGTTGGTCGGCATGAGCGTTGCGGCGCGTCGGCCGATCAACTGGAACGTGTTGACCGTCGACTCGCGCGTGCCCGAGCGCGTCACGCGTCAACTCGAAGCGTCGACCAAAGCGCGCGAGCACGGCGGCGAAATCGTGGCGCTCACGATGCCGGTGCTCGTGCCGATGAACATGAGCTTCGGCACGCACTGCGCGTTGTTCCTCATCCCCGGGTGGAGCGACGTGATGGGCCTGCCGGTCGCCGAGCGCATGGAGAAGCTGCGCGACCCCGAGGTGCGCAAGGACCTGATCGAGAAGGGCCGGAGCAAGGAAGCGGGCGTGTTCAAGCGCCTCACCTACTTCGGCAAGTACGTCATCGGCGACACCTACTCGGCGGCAAACGAAGGTCTCAAGGGTCGCGTCGTGCAGGACGTCGCCGACGAGCGCGGGGGTGACCCGTTCGACGTTCTCGTCGACATTGTCTGCAATGACGAACTGCGTACCGTCCTATGGCCGATGCCACCGGACAACGACGCCGATACGTGGACACTGCGTCAACAGGTCTGGCAGGACGACCGCGCCATGCTCGGCGGGTCCGACGCTGGCGCGCACCTCGACCGCATGTGCGGCGCTCCGTACACGACGCGTTTTATCGGCGACATGATCCGCGGGCGCAAGCTGGTGCCTTTGGAGAAGGCGGTGCAGATGATCACCGACGCGCCGGCGCGCCTGTTCGGGCTGAACGGCCGCGGCCGCATCGAAGTCGGCAACCACGCCGACTTGGTTGTCTTCGACCCCGCGACCATCGACTCCGAGCCGGCCACGCTCGTCGCCGACCTGCCCGGCGACGCCAAGCGACTCACGGCTAATTCGATCGGCGTCGTGCGCGTGCTCGTGAACGGCGTCGAGACAATCGCCGACGGTAAAGCTACCGGCGCGACACCGGGCGCGATCCTGCGCTCGGGCCGCGACACGTCAACGGTGCTCACAGGATGATCGACGCGGTCGGGCTGCCCGACCTCATCAACAAGCGCGCCGCGGCCACGCCTGAAGCAGTGATGCTCGTCGATCAGGACGAGCGAACGATCACCTTCGCCGACTACCGCGACCAGGTGGAGCGCGCCGCGGCTGGCCTGAGCGCGCTCGGTGTGGGCGAGGGCACCGTCGTGTCCTGGCAGCTGCCGACCTGGATCGAGTCTTTCGTGCTCGTGGGTGCGCTGTCGCGCCTCGGTGCGGTTCAGAACCCGATCCTGCCGATCTATCGCAAGCGCGAGGTTGCGTTCGTCTGCGGCCAGGCCGAAGCCAAGCTGCTGATCGTTCCGTCCACGTGGCGCGGCTTCGACTTCTTCGCGATGGCCGAAGAGGTCGCCGGCGAAGTTGACGGCCTCGACGTGTTGATCGCCGACAAACTGCTGCCGGCAGACGATCCCGCCGTGTTGCCGCCCACTCCGAACGCAGCCGGCGACGCGGTGCGCTGGCTCTTCTACACGTCGGGCACCACCGCGGATCCGAAGGGTGCGCAGCACACCGACGCCACGATCATGGCGACCGCGATTGCGATGGACGAACGCATCAAGCTGACCGCGGACGATCGCAGCGGCCTGGTATTTCCGTTCACCCATATCGGCGGGATCACGTGGCTCTTTTCCACCCTGCTCGAGGGCTGCGTGACGATCCTGGCAGAGGCGTTCGACCCGGTGGAGACGCCGAAGGTGCTGCAGCGCGAACGCGTAACGCTGGCGGGTTCGGGCACGGCGTTCCACATGGCGTACCTCGGTGCGCAACGCGCAGAACCCGGCACGAAACTGTTCGAGGACGTGCGCGCCTTCCCGGGTGGCGGTGCGCCCAAGCCACCGCAGCTGCACTACGACCTCAAGAACGAGCTTGGCGGTGTGGGGATCGTGTCGGGCTACGGGCTAACGGAGGCGCCGATCATCGCGATGGCGTCTGTCGACGACGCCGACGTGGTGCTCGCCGACACCGAGGGACGAGCGACGCGCGGCGTGCAGCTCCGCACCGTCACGCTCGACGGCAAGGTGGGCGGCATCGGCGAGGAAGGCGAGATCCGAGCGAAGGCGCCGCAACTGATGAAGGGCTACCTCGATTCGTCGCTCGACGCCGACGCGTTCGACGAAGACGGCTGGTTCCGAACCGGCGACCTCGGCGTGATCGATGCCGAGGGCAACGTGAAGATCACGGGCCGCCTTAAGGACATCATCATTCGCAAGGGCGAGAACATCAGCGCCAAGGAAGTCGAAGACCTCCTCTTCACTCACGACAAGATCGCGGACGTCGCGGTCATCGGTTTGCCCGACGCCGCGTCGGGGGAGCGGGCCTGCGCAGTGGTTGTGCTCGCTGACGCCGATCAAAACGTGAGCCTCGTCGACATTCGCGACTTCTTGACGGACAAGGGCATGATGCTGCAGAAGGTGCCTGAGCAGGTCGAGTATGTCGACGCGCTGCCGCGCAATCCCACCGGCAAGGTGCTCAAGCACGAATTGCGCGGCCGGTTCTCCTAAGTGGAGGCCGACGAGCTCACCGTCGCGGGTCTCCTCGCGCGGCGAGCAGGCGACGCACACACCGGGCTGCGAGCCGGTGACGAGTCGTGGTCGTGGGCCGAGGTCGTCGCTGAGAACGCAACGCGCGCCGCGGTCATCAACGCGCTCAAGATGGACGGTCCGCTCCACATCGGCGTGTTGCTCGACAACGTGCCTGAGTTCCTGTTCTGGCTTGGCGGCGCCGCGCTCAGCCGCGCTGCGATCGTCGGGATCAACCCGACGCGACGCGGCGCGGAGCTGGCCGCGGACGTCCGTCACACCGATTGCCAACTCATCGTCACGGATGCGGCCGGCATGGCAACGCTGGACGGCCTCGACTTGGGTGTGCCGGCCGAGCGCCTCCTCGACATCGGCTCCACCTCTTACAAGGAACTGATCGCCAACCACACCGGAGTTGTTGCGCCCGACTGGGCCGTCGTCGACGAGTCGACGCTCCTCCTGTTGCTGTTCACCTCCGGGACGACCGGTGCGCCCAAAGCCGTGCGATGCACGCAGGGTCGCCTGGCCTCGATCGCCGAACGCGTCGAAGCGCAGTACGGCGTGAACCGCGACGACGTCTGTTACGCGCCGATGCCGCTGTTCCACGGCAATGCGCTCATGGCGTTGTGGGCACCGGCGCTGCGCACTGGCGCCACGGTCGCGCTCACACCGAAGTTTTCCGCGAGCGGATTTCTCCACGACGTACGGCGCTATGGCGCGACGTACTTCACCTACGTCGGCAAGGCCCTGACCTACGTGTTGGGCACCGAGCCGAAAGCCGACGACGCCGACAACACACTGCAGCGCGGCTTCGGCAACGAAGCGTCCGACCTTGACATCGAGCGCTTCCAGGAACGCTTCGGTTGCAAGATCATCGAGGGCTACGGCTCAAGCGAGGGCGGCGCAGTCATCACGCGCGTGCCCGACATGCCCGCAGGTTCCCTCGGTGTCGGCGCCCCGGGCGTCTGTGTCGTGAATCCCGACACGATGCAGGAGTGTCCACCGGCCCAGTTCGACGACAACGGTCGGCTCCTCAATGCCGAGGAAGCGACGGGCGAGATCGTCAACACGCAAGGCCTTGAACGCTTCGAGGGCTACTACCGCAACGAGGACGCGTTCGCCCAGCGTTCGCGCAACGGCTGGTACTGGAGCGGCGACCTCGCCTACCGCGACGACGCCGGGTTTTTCTGGTTCGCGGGCCGGTCGGCGGACTGGTTGCGCGTCGACGGAGAGAACTTCGCGGCCGCGCCGGTCGAGC
>Ga0307505_10002784_pt1 | contig 11717 bp, 9 predicted proteins | sample 23_S_MG_FD_202183 | JGI IMG/M metagenome (GOLD analysis project Ga0307505, IMG submission 202183) | Soil microbial communities from Populus trichocarpa stands in riparian zone in the Pacific Northwest, United States - 23_S | ecosystem: Environmental > Terrestrial > Soil > Riparian zone > Trees...
CCGGTCATCAAGGCAACCCGCTCCATTTCGCCTTCCTTGCCTCGTTTGGCCTCTTTCATGGCATCCCGCGCTTCTTGGCCGACGAGATAGGTAATTTGTCCCCGGAGAACTTCATCGAGGGCGATGGTCGTTTCCTTGGTGAAGCGTGAGGCGGCATGACGTGATCCCTGGACGATGTGCTTCGCCCGCTGGGCTGCAATGATCGTCAGCCGGTGGCGTGAGTCAAATTCATCTGCTGTGTATTGCGGCAAGAGTCTCAACATATCGATCATGGATTCGGTACTCCTATGGGTTAGGGAAGATCTTTGCGATCTTCGGTTTTCTGTTCATCGTCAAGAATAAAATTATTCTCGAGCCACGTCATGTTCAAACGTTTCGTCTTCAAGCGTTCTGACCAGAAGATGCTTTCGAGATCGTGAAGGGATCGGCCGAGGTCTTCATTTCGGACGATATAGGCATATTCCCGGTAGCTCCATACTTCTTCTTTCACTTTGTGCAGCCGCCGTTGAATTTCTTCCGGTGTATCGGACGCTCTGGTTTGGAGGCGGGCCCGGAGCACGGTCATCGAGGGAGGAAGAATAAAAATCGATACCGAATCCTCAAACCGTTTCTTGACCTGCATAGCCCCTTGCACATCGATCTCCAGTAACACATCGATTCCCTGATCGATCTTTTCGGTCAGCGACTTCCACGGCGTTCCATAGAGATGTCCGTACACGTGAGCCCACTCGACAAACTCATTTCGTGCGACCATTTCCCGGAATGTCTGTTCTCCAATGAAGTAATACTCCTGCCCATGTTTTTCGCCTGATCGCGGCTTCCTCGTCGTATAGGAAATTGAATGCCACAGGCCTGGGAGGTTCGTTGCGAGTTGCTTGCAGAGCGTAGTTTTTCCCGTCCCGGAAGGCGCGGAGATAATGAAAAGAATTCCCCGCCTGTCCATCGAAGACCGCGGGTGGCCGGATGCCGGCGTTGTGGAGCTGGTCGTGGCGGCTGAGTTCATTCGACGTTCTGGACCTGTTCGCGAATGCGTTCCAGTTCGGCCTTCATCTGGACCACATGACCGGCGATTTCTGCATTGTTGGCTTTCGAGCCGATCGTGTTGACTTCCCGCCCAATTTCCTGGAGCAGAAAATCGAGGGTTTTGCCCACGGAGTCTGCGCCGTTGAGCGTCTGCTCAAACTGTAGCATATGTGAGTCCAATCTGACTATTTCTTCCGTAATGTCGCCACGATCCGCGTACACCGCCAACTCCTGATAGAGCCGGGGGGGGTCGGGGATTTCCGATCCCAGCAGCTTCTCCACACGAACCTTCATTCTGTCAAACATCTCTTGGGCTAGTAGTGGAGACCGTGCGGCGATGAGATCCTTATGTCCCCGGATGGTCTGAAGCCGCGCCCGCATATCCTCTGCCAGGGCCTTTCCCTCGCGTGTTCGCATGCCCTCAAGATCTGTCAAGGCCTGGGTCGTTAGTCGCTGAACGATCTTTGCCAGTTTCGGGTCTTCCGTCGGCTGATCCGATACGGACACCACGTCGCGAAGCCCAGCCATAAGCGCAAGATCGATGGAGCCGCTCAGCTTCAGGGATTTCTTGAGAGTACGGAGAGCCTGATGGTACTGCTTCGCGAGGGGTTGGTCAAGATTGACGCTTCCTGCGCGTCCTCTACCCGCCTGGACGGTCACAGTGATATCGATGCGCCCACGGGTGCAGCGTTGCTGGACAGCTTTCTTGAAAGAGTCTTCCAGATGGCTTAACGGTCGTGGCAGGCGGCATGCGATTTCGAGAAAGCGATGGTTGACGGAGCGCATTTCCACCGTCACGGACCCATCCTGCCCGGAGGCCTGTCGTCGGCCGAAACCGGTCATGCTACGAATCATGGGAGACCTTTCTCTTTCCAGGGGCATTGCCGGAAGATTGGACAGGTTGGGCATTGGGGTCTTCTAGCAAGGCATACGTAGCGCCCATGCAGCAACAGGCGTTGCGACACAGCCGTCCACTGGGATTTCGGCACGAGCTGCTGCAGGTCTTGTTCGACCAGGTCTGGATTGTCTGATCCGGTCAGACCGAGTCGCTTCGCCACGCGCTTGACATGGGTATCGACGACGATACTGGGCTGGCCGAAGGCAGTCCCGAGTATGACATTCGCCGTCTTTCTGCCGACGCCCGGCAAGGTGATCAATTCCTCCATCGTGTGTGGGACTTGTTCACCAAAGCGTTCGGTCACGGCTTTACCGCAGGCGACGAGATGTTTTGTTTTGTTTTTAAAGAAACCGGTGGAACGAATAAGTTGTTCGAGTTCAGGACGATGAGCCGCAGCCATATCCGCCGGTTGCCGATACCGCTGGAAGAGTGAAGGCGTAACTTGATTGATACGCTGGTCAGTACATTGGGCGGAGAGAATTGTGGCCACGAGTAGCTCCCAAGGGGAGCGATGGTCGAGTTCCATCTGTGGGCTAGGCATCGTGCGCTGAAGTATCTTCGCAATCACTCGGAGACGTTTCCGATGATCCGAGGAAGGCAGAGATTTCGTAGTCATGGCTGGCACCAAAATGGGTTGATTGTGCAGCGGGTTAAGGACGAGATGCAAGTGTGCGCATCGAGGCTGCCGATCTCTGAGAAGACCCATCCACCGGGACGAGCGCATCCAGCCGTTCTTCGAGGTGTTGGATCAGTGGGGGCAAGGTATCCGGATGCAGAGCTGAAATTCCGATCGCGCCATAGCGCCGACACAGGGCTTCCGCTTGCCCAGATGGAAGTTGGTCGCATTTATTGAACACCAGAACCCGTGGAATCCCATCGAGGGTAAGGCTTTGCAGCACGGTCTCGACCGACGCGATATGGGCATCCAGATCTTTCGTCCCAGCATCGACCACGTGCAGAAGGAGATCGGCATCGCGCATTTCGTCCAATGTCGTTCTGAAGGCTGCGAGAAGATCTTTTGGCAGGTCGCGAATAAATCCCACCGTGTCGGTGATGATGACCTCCCGGCCATGTGGAAAATACAATCTACGGCTCGTGGTATCGAGTGTTTCAAACACGCGTGGAGCCGTGCTCACCTGACTTTTTGTTAAGACATTGAGCAATGTCGACTTGCCGGCGTTTGTGTAGCCCACAATAGACAGGACCGGGAATGCTTGCCGGACGCGGCGCGATCGCCGCTGGTTTTGATGACGGGCAAAGCCCTCAATCTGCCGCTCCAAATGGTCGATGCGCTCTCTGATGCGACGTCGATCCGTTTCGAGCTTCGTTTCACCGGGACCTCTGCTGCCGATGCCACCGGCCAAGCGCGAGAGGCTCGTTCCCTGACCGGAGAGACGAGGAAGCAGATAATGGAGTTGTGCCAATTCGACCTGCACCTTGCCCTCTCGGCTATGCGCCCGTTGCGCAAAGATGTCGAGAATGAGCTGGGTCCGATCGATGACCGTGAGGTCGGTGATCTCCTCAATAGCGCGTAACTGTGCGGGAGCCAAATCTTGATCGAAGATGAGCAGATCCGCTCCCTTTTGCATGGCTTGCATCAGCACGTCCTTGAGTTTTCCGCTTCCCAATTGGAACCGATGATGGCCACTCTGCGTGCGTTGCACTAAACGGTCGATCACTGTGAGATCTGCCGAGGAGGCTAGTTCTGCCAACTCGGCGAGGCGTTCTTCTTGGTCGGTCCTACTCTTGGGCGAAGCGCTCACGAGGATGGCGGTCTGACTCTGGGCCATGGTATGCGACGTACCCTGACGTTGGAGGTCTGACTCCAGGTCACGAACGAAGGTCTCGAAACTCACTGGACATTGATGCACCAGTGTGGGTTTGAGCAGCGTATACAGGGAGCCTTGAGGACCAGGTGGATTCAGATGGGCCAGGGAGAGCAACCCTGGTTCGCCTTTTGGTGTGACACTCAATGTTCCGAACATGTCGAGTCGGAGCAGTCCGAGCATGGTGAGGTCTTCTTGGGTCAGGGGTTCTCCCTTGAGGCTTGAGCGTATCAGGCGAAGGCCCCTCAGTGATCGCGGACTTGCGCGAAAGGTGGTCAGCGTCGTTGGCGAGGGCTCGGTGCCGGCGCCGACAAGGACGTCTTGAACAGCCCCACGCCTGGTGATGACCAGTCCGATGGGACGGCGAATTTCGTGCGTAAACTGCGCGAGAGTTTTTGCCGCTTCAGATGAGAGAACTTCATCCGCGGGCATACGCCGCCGATACAGCCGCTCAAGCATGGCGAGCTGGCTGGCGCGAAGACCAAGAACCTGTCCGTGAATTTCTGGAATGGGCGTCGTTTCCTTATCGTCGTCGATTAGATTGGGGGCGCAAATGGCGAAATCAGCGATGCGTGGGCATCGATGTCTAGAGGTGCACGGAACCCTGAGCGAAGAGCCTGCCTTCCTGCGGCTGCAATCATCGCGGCATTGTCGGTACAGTAGGCCAGCGGAGGAAGGCTCAACTGCAGGGCCTCGTCCGTCGCTCGTTGCTGGAGTAGCGCCCGTAATCGAGAATTGGCAGACACGCCTCCGACAACGGCCAATGCACGAGCGCCGGTTGATCGGACTGCGGCAAAGGCTTTGTCAATCAAGACGCTCACAATAGCTTCCTGATAGCCGGCCGCCAAATCTGCCGCTTTCGCCGCGCGAGATTGTTCCGGCATTCCTTGAAGTATGTAAAGTAAAGCTGTCTTTAAACCACTAAAACTAAAGTCAAGACTCCCCTTCTTAAGATACGAACGGGGAAATGCAATAGCCTCTGGGTTCCCCTGTCGAGCCAAGCGATCGATGGCTGGCCCCCCGGGGTATTCCAGTCCAAGTAGCTGAGCGCCTTTATCAAAGGCCTCCCCTGCTGCATCATCTTGGGTAGCGCCAAGGAGTCGGCACTGACGGATTGTCTCCTTAAAATACAGATGGGTATGTCCACCAGAAACGACCAGGACCACGCAAGGCAATGGGAACGCTGGATCCTCTAGCCAGGCCGAGGCGATGTGGCCTTCAAGATGGCTTACGCCAACGATCGGAATATTCAAGGCATAGGCCATTGATTTTGCATAGTTGACCCCGACGAGTAGAGCGCCGGCCAGGCCGGGTCCTTGGGTGACGGCGATTCCCGTGAGATCCGTCCACGCGAGACCAGCTTGTTGTAGCGCCTCGGAAGAAACATCTTCAATCGATTCAATGTGGGCACGGGAGGCGAGTTCGGGAACGACGCCGCCAAATCGCCGATGAACGGCATGCTGCGACGTAATAATGCTCGAGAGGACAGCGCCGTCTGCGGTAAGCACTGAGGCGGCTGTTTCATCACACGACGTCTCGATACCCAAGATGGGCCCCGGTATCCAGGCTGCGGGGGGCTGTACTACGGTCGTCATCATGAAATCTATGCTGCCCTCGAACTGGACCGGCGACAAATGCATTTTGTTGAAAGAGGTGAAATAACACGGCCCTTGTGGCCGATGGCGCCACAAGGGCCGTGTCGTACTCTATGCGAGGCGTCGCGCAGGTACAGGGCCGGGACATTACACCCCAGCCATCGCCTCCTGCTCAATGAATGCTGGAGCACCATCGCGAAGCACCACACGGATCTTCCGGCATTCCTTGAAACGTCCTCTAATCATCTCTTCGGAGAGCGGATCGCCGATCGCGCGCTGAATCGTCCGGCGCATCGGTCTAGCTCCGTAGAGCGGTTCATAGCCTTCTTTAATCAACCACTGCTTGACGTCGTCCTCGACCTCGAGCTCCACTCCCTTATCGAGGAGACGAAGGTTGAGTTCACCCAAGAGGATGTCGAGAATGCTGTAGAGATGCGTCTTGTCCAATTGATGAAAGACCACGACCTCGTCGATCCGGTTCAGAAACTCCGGGCTGAACGAGCGACGCAATTCTCCCAACACTTCTTCCTTCTTATGGCGCTCCTGGTCACCTTCCGTACTCTGGAATCCGAGCGAGACCCCCTTCTGAATCAACTTGGTCCCGATATTAGAGGTCATGATGATGACACAATTCTTGAAGTCGACTTTGCGTCCGAGGCTGTCGGTCAGCACCCCGTCGTCCAGTACTTGCAGCAGGATATTGAACACATCAGGATGGGCCTTTTCGATTTCGTCAAACAAGACCACTGAATAGGGCCGACGCCTGACCCGCTCAGTCAATTGGCCGCCCTCTTCATAACCCACGTATCCCGGAGGGGCGCCGAAGAGGCGAGAACTCGTGAACTTTTCTTGATATTCGGACATGTCGATCCGAATGAGCGAGTCCTCGCTATTGAAGAGGAACTCCGCTAACGTCCTTGCCAGCTCAGTTTTGCCGACACCGGTGGGTCCTAGGAAAATAAAGGAGCCGATAGGCTTCCGCGCTTCCTTTAGGCCTGCGCGTGACCGCCGAATGGCTCGGGCCACGGCGGAGATCGCTTCATTCTGCCCGACCACACGTTTATGGAGGAATTCCTCCATGCGAAGTAACTTGTTTGATTCTTCTTCTTCAAGCTTGAAGAGCGGAATGCCCGTCATCTTGGAGACGACATAAGCCACTTCTTCTTTTCCGATCGTCGGCTTGTTTTTTTCCTGATTTTTCTTCCACTCGCGTTTGGATTCATCGAGGAGCTTGCGCAGCCGTTCCTCCTCCTCGCGGTGGCGAACAGCCTCCTCGAAGTTCTGCATCGAGATGGCCAATTCCTTTTCACGAGAGACTTTTTTTAGTTCTTGCTCCATCGCCTTTAGATCCGATGGTAGCGCATAGGTCTGCAATTTGGCCCGTGACCCCGTCTCGTCGATCAAATCGATGGCTTTGTCCGGCAGGAAACGGTCGCTAATGTATCGATCGGACAGTTTGACTGCTTCGAGGATGGCCTCTTCGGAAATCTCGACACCATGATGCTCTTCGTATCGATCGCGAAGCCCTTGGATGATCAGCACCGTTTCATCGATGCTCGGTGGTTGGACATGGATCGGTTGGAACCGGCGCTTGAGGGCTCCGTCTTTCTCAATATGCTTTCGGTATTCATCGAGCGTCGTGGCGCCGATACATTGGATTTCGCCTCGCGACAGTGCGGGCTTGAGCATGTTGGAGGCATCGATCGACCCTTCCGCCGCCCCTGCTCCCACCAAGGTATGGAGTTCATCGATAAAAATAATAATGTTCCCGGCCTGGACGATTTCTTTCATGACGACCTTCAGCCGTTCCTCGAATTGGCCGCGATATTTCGTCCCTGCAACCAGTGAACCGAGATCGAGTGCAATGACGCGTCGTGAGAGAAGATTATCCGGCACTTCGGACTGGATGATTCGCTGGGCGAGACCTTCGACGATGGCGGTCTTGCCGACGCCAGCCTCCCCGATGAGTACGGGATTGTTTTTCGAACGACGACTTAGGATCTGAAGCACTCGCTCAATTTCGTCAGCTCGGCCTATGACGGGATCCAGTTGCCCTGCCTGGGCAAGCTGGGTCAGATCGCGACCAAACTCATCAAGTGCCGGGGTGTTGCTCTTCCGGTCGCGCTCACGCGGGGCGGATTTCCGCAAGAAAGTCACAGTCAATTGGCGGGCGGTCAGGAGATTGGCCCCTAAGCTACGGAGGATCTTTCCGCCTATCCCCTCCTCTTCCCTGAGGAGGCCCAATAAAAGATGCTCGCTGCCGATATGATTGTGTCCAAGGAGACGGGCTTCTTCGACTCCGTATTCGATGACCTTTTTGACTCGAGGGCTGAATGGGATCTCACCAAATGTCATGGTGGTTCCTCCGCCGGGCAAATTCCGTTCAATTTCCAAACGGACTTGCTCGGTAGAGAGTCCCATCTTTTTCAAGATCATCAGGGCAATCCCATCGGATTCACGGAGAATGGCCAAGACGAGATGCTCGGTTCCGAGATAGTCGTTCTGATGACGCTCAGCCTCTTCCCGTGCGAGGATGATGATCTTCCGGCCCTTATCCGTAAATCTTTCGAACATCCTGCCTCCTTTTAGGGGGAGCCTATAACCGGTTCCATTCGCGCAAAGTTCTCGAAAAATCTGGCCTAATTCTAACTAGACGGATTTTAAGTGTCAAGACTAGGAGACAATCGCACAAGCCGAGAACTGGAGTGGACGGGACACATATGACGAAGGGTACTGCATGTTAGCCCCGCATCATTCACCGCACCAGGATCATACAAAGGGTGTTCGACCTCGAACGCGCGGTGGCGACGCACTTGACGGTGAGCGAGCCGTCCTTCCTTGTGGCTCCACACATCTGCCTTACTTGCCGTCTCGGCGGTTTTGTCACAAACCCTCGTGAGTGATGCAGGCTCGTTCGTTGACTTCAAAATAACCCTCCCGATACAATCGCGCACATTTTCTCTGCTCTCTCAATGGATTCACCGTAGGGCGGCACTACATGAAAAGCAAAAGTGTTGGGATTCTGACAAAGCCGCGCTTTCCCGAAATTGAACAGACGTTGCGGGATGTGGTCAGCTGGCTCCGGGCTCGGAGCATCGATGTAGTGTTGGACACGACGTCGGCTATGCTTCTCGGTGAACAGGGGGGGTATCAGAAAACTCAGCTGGCCGGCAAAGCAGACGTACTTCTCGTCTTGGGCGGCGACGGGACCATGCTCAATGCCGCGCGACTCGCCGGAGAACGAAGCATCCCCATCCTCGGCGTCAACATGGGCGGACTCGGGTTTTTAACCGAGGTCCGGCTGGAGAATCTGTACCCTTCGCTCGAACGGGTATTTGCGAATGACTTTGTTCTCGATGAGCGTCTCATGCTCCGGACGCATATTCATCGGCATGGAGAAACGGTCGCGCAGGGAGTGGTATTGAACGATGTCGTGATCAGTAAGGGCACCCTCGCTCGCATGATCGAGCTGAAGATTGCGATTCAAGGACGATTCGTGACCAACTTACGTGGTGACGGGTTGATTGTCAGCAGCCCAACAGGATCGACCGCCTACTCCCTTTCAGCCGGAGGTCCGATTATTGATCCGGCAGTCCAGTCATTGATCCTGACGCCGATTTGTCCTCATACCTTGACGCACCGGCCCTTAATCGTCCCGGGCAACGCAGAGATCGATGTGACGTTAACCAGTAAAGACGATGGCGCCATGGCGACGCTCGACGGACAGGTGGGAGTGGCGATCTCGCAGGGAGATACAGTGGTGATTCAGACTTCGGAGCATCGGACCCGATTGATTCGATTTCCGGAGAGCAATTACTACGATGTGCTGAGAGAAAAACTTAAATGGGGGGACAGATAGAGGTAATCGGCTGGCTCGTTACGCTTTCCCGCGCTCGATCAATTCGAGCATCTCTTGATTCTTCGTATATTTAAACTCCCCGATACAGTCCTCACCCCAGTGACCCTTTTCACTCGACTCAAGTGCACGGAGCCCATCCAGATTGACGGGGTGGCTCTTGTGAGCCTTGAAAATTGAAGCGAGCTTGTCGAGAACAACTTTTACGTCAGAGTGACTACCCGATGTCTTCGCTGAAATGTATCGGCTTACAACTTCCGCGCACCAATCCCCGTCCCGTTTGGCGATACCGACTAAGCCCTCGCTCGCTTTCCGTGCCCACCCAGCGAGAAATACGCCGTCGAGGATGTTGCCTGTCGTTTCGTCATAGGCTTGGAAGAGCGCGTCATCCGGATCGTTTCCGGTCTTATTGGGATTGGTGATGAACATACCGCTCTTATACGGCAATCCGACGGTCTCATCGACTTTGTCGCCGACGGCAAAAACCACGGCATTGCAAGGAAACTCATAATATTGTTTGAGTCCGACTGCGACCGTATCCTCGCCTTTGGGATCGAGCTTGTTGTCTTCCATTTCCAGGCCGCGTACGCGGTTATTTTCGTCGACAAGAATACGCTTAGGAGAGGCGAGGAACTTGAAGCCCATCTTCGTCTCGCTGACTTTCGGCTCGCATTTCGTAAACTCGCCCGTCAGGCCCTTGAGTACTTCATCTGCATTCTGGCCGACTGCGGCAAGGCGATCCTTAATTCGAGCCACCTCGCTGGTAATCCCATCCACATCCATGTTGGCGCATACCGCGCGAATTTCTTTCGGATTATACTTTCGTTCGGCAGGCCCACGCCGCACGATCGCGGTGACCTGCTCCACTTTCTTGTAACGAACAAGCCAGTGCGCGACATCGACCATCACATCGCCCGCGCCGATGACGGCGACGTGCTTGCCCATTTCAAACGGGCGATCGCCGAATCCAGGCAGCCGATTGAAATGGTACACGACGTCTTTGGCATGGAATACGCCCTTAGCTGAATCCCCTTCCACGCCGATGGCTTTGGTCCCTTGCGCACCGATAGAAAATACCACCGCGCTGGCGCCAAGGTTGCGAACTTCTTCGACGCTGAGGTCTTTGCCCTTGCCGATTGAGACATTGCCGAAATAATGGACGTTCGGTCGCTCGATCAATTCCCAATACTGCTTTTTCAGACCGCCGCGGAGCTTGAGTTTCGCGGGGAAAATTCCGTACTCGGCCAGCCCGCCGAACTTGATGTCGCGATTCAGGATAATGATCTCATGGCCTGCCTTTGCGAGTGAACTCGCCACGGCCATGCCGGCTGGTCCTGCGCCGGCCACAATTATCACGTGCGATGTCGTTGCGCTCATGCGTTGTTCCCTGAAAATGTAGAGAGAAAGTGTCTAGAATCCCAACAGTTCCGCGGACTTTAGCATAGAGGCCTTTCGGCTGTCAAAGATGTGGATAGATTTATGTGGGCGCTCGAAGTGCCCATCCACGCTAGATCACAGTGACGTCCGTGGCATTGATACGAGCAGCGGAGGAAATCTGATATGAGCCGGTGTTTGAGATCGGCATCGTGAGAGTGTTGCGCGCGCGAATGGCGAGTTTGTCTGTCAGCGTTATCTGCGCCTTTCCTTCCCCATCTATCCTCCGGCACTTCCCACTGGTCCACCCGGCTCGGTCATGCGCCAAGGATCGAGCAGTTCGTTGAGCCGTTTGTCAGGCAGGACTTTTTGCTCTTTGGCCATTTGGCGCACGGTCTTGCCTGACTTGTAGGCGTCCTTGGCAAGTTTCGCGGCAGCCTCGTAACCGATTTCCGGAGCCAGGGCAGTGCACATGGCCAGGCTTTCTTCAATCAGGCTCTTGCAGCGTTCGTCATTGGCTTTGATACCATCGATACATTTGACTGCGAAGTTGGTTGAAGCTGTCGAGAGAAATTCAATGGACTGTAATACGTTATAGGCCATCACCGGTAACATCACGATCAGTTCAAAGTTGGCCGCTTGCCCTCCCACTGTGACCGTCACATCATTGCCGATCACCTGAGCGCAGACCATCGTCACCGATTCGGCAATGACCGGGTTCACTTTGCCAGGCATGATGGATGAGCCCGGTTGTGTCTCCGGCAGATTGATCTCCCCGAGTCCACAACGCGGACCGGAACCGAGCCAGCGAATATCATTGGCGATCTTCATGAGACTTACGGCGATGGTCTTCAACTCCCCGCTTGCTTCGACCAACGAATCCTGTGTGGACTGCGCTTCAAAATGGTTCATTGCTTCTATAAACGTGCAGCCGGTCTCTTTCGAAACGATCGCCAGCACCTTGGCGGAGAACTTCGGATGGCAATTGAGTCCTGTGCCGACTGCGGTGCCGCCGAGCGCGACTTCGCTGAGGGTTTCTTGCGCCCGCTTAACGCGTTGGATGCCGAGTTCAATCTGACGCGCATAGCCGCCGAATTCCTGGCCCAATCGCACAGGCGTGGCATCCTGCAAATGGGTCCGACCGA
>Ga0307505_10002785_pt1 | contig 11709 bp, 4 predicted proteins | sample 23_S_MG_FD_202183 | JGI IMG/M metagenome (GOLD analysis project Ga0307505, IMG submission 202183) | Soil microbial communities from Populus trichocarpa stands in riparian zone in the Pacific Northwest, United States - 23_S | ecosystem: Environmental > Terrestrial > Soil > Riparian zone > Trees...
GTCAGTCCCGAGCTGGACATGAGCTCGGCATCCTCCTCGAGAACCGTCGCCACGTGCGTCTGCTGCTCGGCGCTCAGAACCGGGCTGCTGTACGCGAGCGAGGTGAACGTGGCGGCCAGAGTCGCCAGGAGGATCGCACCGGCGAACGCCAGGCCGAACGAGAGGCCGAAGGAGCCGGCGGCGGAGTTGACGCCCGCGGCCTCGCTGACGCGCTCTTCGGGGATGGGGGAGAGGGTGTAGTTGTTGAGCTGCGAGACGAGCAGTCCCAGGCCGCAGCCGCTGACGATGAGCGGCACCGTCAGGTACCAGCCGCTGTCGGCGATGGGGACGATGGGCACGAGGGCGACGAGCCCGATCCCGGCGAGCACGAAGCCCCACAGGATCAGCGACGCCGGCCGCCGACCGGTCCGGCGTCCGGCGAGGATCGCGATCGCGAACATGCTCAGCGACAGCGGGGCGATCGAGATCCCGGCCCAGAGAGCGTTGTACTCCAGCACCATCTGCAGGTACAGCGGCAGCACGATCATCGTGCCGCCGAGCGTGACCTGCTGCAGAAGCTGGCCCGTCGCGCCGGTGCGGAACATCTTGGACCTGAACAGCTCGGGGTCGAGGAGCGTGGCCTTCTGCCGCCGCTTGCGCGCGACGAGCCACGCGGCGAGCCCGGCGAGCGACGCCGCGCCGACTGCGATGGTGAGGCCGACGTAGGCGGCACCCTCCTGCCACAGCAGAATGCCGAGCACCACACCGCCCATGCCCAGGACCGACAGGCCGGCGCCGACGAGGTCGATCGAGCGCCTGCCGGTGAACGGCACGTCTTTCACGAGGCGGGCGCCGATCAGCACGATCGCGATGATGACGGCTTCGAGCAGGAAGCCGACCCGCCACGAGAGGAAGGTGGTGATCGCGCCGCCGAGCAGGGGGCCGACCGCCGCCGCGATCGCCGCAGAGGCGCCGACGAGGGCGTAGACGCGCTTCTGGTGCGCACCGGAGAAGTTCCCGTGGATGAGCGACTGCATCGACGGGAGGAGCAGGGAGGCGCCCAGCCCGCCGATCACCGCCCAGAAGATGACGACTGTCGTGATGTCGCCCGCGAGCGTCATCGCGACGGCACCGATCGCGTAACCGATCAGGCCGAGGATGTACGCGAGCTTCCTTCCGATGAGGTCGCCGGCCTTGCCGCCGATGAGGATGAATGCCGCGGACACGAGCGCCTCGAGCGCGATGGCACCCTGCACCGCGCTGGCGGTCGTGTCGAGATCACGGACGACGGCCGAGATCGAGACGTTCATCAGCGAGGTGTCGACGACCAGGACGAACATCGCCATCGCCAGCAGAATCGCGAGCTTGCCGTTGAAGCGCGGCGCGGTGTCATCACCCGTCATGGCGAAAGTCAATCAGAGCGTGCGGTCGCGGAGGTCACCCGCTTTGGGTGAGCGGATGCCGGATCTCGAGGTTCGCGCATGGCCGGAATTGCGCGCGGCGGGTGCATTCCCCGGCGCGCATACATCCGCCGGCTCCCCGTCGTGCAGACCGACCCAGACGATCGCTCTGCCGTGCCACGCCCGGGATGGCCTATGTTGACTCCATGGTTGGGGACCGCACTCGCACTCGTCATTGGTCTCGCTCGAAGCGGGTCGTCATCACGGCGATCGTGCTCGTGGCGTGGCTGCTCGTATTCCTCGTGGGCGGGCGCATGTTCAGCCAGCTCAACGACCTCGGGACGAACGACCGCGTCCAGTTCCTGCCGGGCAGCGCGGAGTCCACGCAGGTCAACGACGTGCAGGACTCGTTCCGGGCCCAGGGCTTCACCTACGCGGTCGCCGTCTTCACCTTCGACGAGGAGCTGGACGATCACGCGGCTCCGACGATCGAGCGCTCCGTGAAGCGGATCGACGCCGGCGACGGCGTGTTCGTGTTCCGAGCCACTCCGCTCATCGTCGCGGAAGACAGGCTCGCCGCCGAGATGGTGATCCCCATCGACTCGTCCGGCGAGCTCGATGAGACCGTCGCCGCGCTGCGAACCGAGCTGCAGGCGGCGGTGCCGCAGGCGACAGCCGTGTACATCACCGGGCCGGCGGGTTTCGCCGCAGACATCATCGCGGCCTTCTCGGGAATCGACGGTCTGCTGCTGCTCGTCGCACTCGGCGCCGTCTTCCTCATCCTCATCGTGGTCTACCGCTCACCGCTGCTTCCGGTCATCGTGCTCTCGACGAGTCTGGCGGCGCTGTGCGGCTCGGTGATCGTCGTGTCTGCGCTTGCGAGATCGGGAGCGATCCTGCTCGCAGGCCAGACGCAGGGAATCCTGCTCATCCTCGTCGTCGGCGCGACGACGAACTACGCGCTCCTCTACATCTCCCGCTACATCGAGGAGCTCAGGCGGCACGAGTCGAAGTGGGATGCGACGTGGGCCGCGCTGAAGCGATCGTGGCAGCCGATCCTCGCCTCCGGTCTCACCGTCATCGTGGCCCTCATGGTGCTGCTGGTCAGCCAGCTCGATTCGAACCGGACTCTCGGGCCGATCGCATCGATCGGGATCGTCTTCGCCCTGCTGGCCTCGTTCACGCTCCTGCCCGCCCTGCTCCTCTGGGCCGGTCGTGCCGCCTTCTGGCCGCGCAAGGTCGCCGCCTTCGCCGTGGTCGCCGACGACGAGGATGTGCTCACGGCAGAGGGCATCTGGTCACGGCTCGCCCGGTTCATCGCCCGGAAGCATCGCCCCGTGTGGATCATCACGGCGCTCGCGCTCGTCGTGATGGCGATCGGTCTCACCCAGCTCCGCGCGGACGGGTCGCCATCGAGCGAGTACGTGATGGGGGAGTCTCAGGCGCGGGAAGGACTCGCGGTGATCGCGGAGCACTACCCGGCGGGTGCGGGGACACCGGCGATCGTGATCGTCGACACCGACAGGATGCTGGAGGTCACGGCGACGGCTCTCGATGTGCCGGGGGTCGATTCGGTCCGCATCGCGACGCTCGGCGGCCCCGCGCCGATCACCGCGGCCGGAATCCAGCCGTTCGCGGCCGGTTCCGGCATCCCACCCGGACCGCTCATCATCGACGACCAGGTCCTGCTGGAGGTGACGCTGACGGATGCCTCGGACACACCGGCGGCGGAGGCGACAGTGCTGGAGCTGCGATCGGCACTCGATTCGGTGGGACAGGACGTGCTCGTCGGGGGGCCGACCGCGATCGACGTGGATGCGAATGCGGCGGCGATCGTCGACCGCACACTGATCATCCCGCTCGTGCTGCTGTCGATCCTGGGCCTGATGATGATCCTGCTGAGATCGATCGCCGCCCCGATTCTCGTCGTCGGCAGCGTCGCTCTGTCGTACGCGGCGGCGCTCGGCGTGTCGGCGGTCGTGTTCAACGTCGTGTTCGGCTTCAGCGGGGCGGATCCGACCGTGCCCCTGTTCGCCTTCGTGTTCCTGATCGCGCTCGGCGTGGACTACAACATCTTCCTCATGACGCGTGCTCGCGAGGAGTCCCTCGTGCACGGGCCGCGCGAAGGCGTGCTGCGAAGTCTCGTCTTCACGGGCGGCGTCATCACGTCGGCGGGGATCGTGCTCGCTGCGACGTTCGCGGCGCTGGGCGTCCTGCCGCTGCTCTTCCTCGCGCAGATCGCGTTCATCGTCGCGTTCGGCGTTCTCCTCGACACGTTCGTCGTGCGGACGCTCCTCGTGCCAGCGCTCGCGTACGACCTCGACCGCAGGGTGTGGTGGCCGAGCAGGATGTCGCGCGTCGAGCCGGCCGACGAGCCTGCCGCCGTCGAGGAGCCCGTGCGGGCCTGAACGGAACCCTCTGGGGCGGGAGCGATCCTGGACGTGCGTTGCATATTGGCTTGACGTTTGCTGAATGTGCGGGTAGAAATGCTGTGCAGCCGCCTGCCAAGCGGTTGTGGCGGGGCGATCAATTGGGGAACGTCACCGCCCTCGATGGGGATGCGGGCGCACGTCCGCATGGAGGCTGGGGCATGGACGCTCACGCTCGTTCGATGGTCGAAGCAACTGCCGAAGGGCGGTCGGTCCGGAGCATTGCGCTCGCGGTGATCGCCGCTTTCGCGATGGTGGTGACGCTGCTGTTCGCGCCACCACCCCAAGCGGCGGTCGCGATAACGGATACGACTCCGTCGTTCGTTCTGAACCAGAACGACCTGGAGTTCATCCTTCGACAGATCCAGATCTCCGAGGCGCACGCCGCCGATGAGACGAATCCGTCGAACTACGAGCTCTACTGCCCCGACCAGGGTGTGGCGGCGCAGAACTGCGTCGACGACATCGCGCGTCCGGCAGGCGTCCGTACCGTCGACGGCAGCTACAACAACCTGCTCAACACGGAGTTCGGCGCGTCCGACGAAGCCTTCCCCCGCCTGCTCACGCCCGAGTGGCGGCAGGCGGAGCCGGAAGTCGCGGGTCTCGACTTCGAGGCCAATGACCCGGCGGACACCGCCGACTGCGACCCGGGTGTCACGTGCTACGCGCAGACGCAGGGCATCGTCTACGACTCCCATCCGCGCGAGATCAGCAACCTGATCGTCGACCAGACGACGAACAACCCCGCCATCGAGAACCAGCTCGAGGCGGGAACCGGCTTCCCCGTGCCGGGCACGAACCGCGTGAACATCCCGAACACCGCTCCTGACGAGGAGCTCTCGGCGCCGTTCAACACGTTCATGGGCTTCTTCGGGCAGTTCTTCGACCACGGGCTCGACCTCGTCGGCAAGGCGGGCAACGGCAGCATGGTCGTCCCGCTCTCCGAAGAGGACCCGCTCTACTGCCCCGCTGACGGAACCCGGCCCAACGAGAGCAACCCGGAGGGACCGGAGGTCGACTGCAACCCCGACGCGAACTTCATCACGCTCTCCCGGGCATCCCGTATCGCGGACGGCACGGAGCACCTGAACATCACCTCGCCGTTCATCGACCAGAACCAGACGTACACGTCGCACCCGGCGCACCAGGTCTTCCTGCGTGAGTACGTGTCGACGCCCACCGGACCCGAAGCCACCGGCCACCTGATCGAGGGCGCCGAGGGCGGTATGGCGAAGTGGAGTGACGTCAAGGCCCAGGCGGCAGACATCCTCGGTCTTGATATCACGGATGCCGACCTGCTCGACATTCCGCAGGTTCGTGTCGATCCCTACGGCAACTTCGTTCCGGCGGCCAACGGCTACCCGCAGTTCGTCACCGCGACCGGGTTCGTTGCGGGCAGCGCGGCGGGAACGCCGGTTCCTGCCAACGTGCTCGGCACCGGACACGCGTTCCTCGACGACATCGCGCACGGCGCGACGCCTGTCGTCGACGAGGACGGCAATCTTGTCCCGCAGTTCGGCCCTGATGGAGAGGCTCTCGACCCGACGGACTTGAACGGCTATGACAACGCCACGCTCGACGAGCACTACATCGCCGGCGACGGTCGCGTCAACGAGAACATCGGTCTCACCGCGGTCCACTCGGTCTTCCACGCGGAGCACAACCGCATGGTCGGAGAGATCGAGAACCTCCTGAACGAGGTCGACGGCACCGAGTACCTCCAGGCCCAGGACTCCGACGAGCGCGGCGGCATCGCCGAGTTCGCCGCAGCGTTCCGCGGCGAGCAGCACTCGTACTCGTCGGACCGCCCCGAGGACCAGCTCCCCGGCTACGTCCCCGCTGACAACCCGGCGGCCACGCCGGTCGCCGGCACCGAGGACGACTGGTCGTACCAGGAGCGGCTGTTCCAGGCGGCCAAGTTCGCGACCGAGATGCAGTACCAGCACCTCGTGTTCGAGGAGTTCGCGCGCAAGGTCGTTCCGACCATCGACGCGGTCGTCTTCAACGAGAACAGTTACGACGCTTCGATCAACGCCGCGATCACCGCTGAGTTCGCTCACGTGGTCTACCGCTTCGGTCACTCGATGATGACGGAGGAGATCGGCCGCGAGCCCCTGCGCAACGGCGAAGATTCGGTGATCGAGCCGGACGGTGCAGGCGACGTTCCGCTGCTCACCGGATTCCTCAATCCCGAACTCTTCGACATGGGCGGTGCCCTCCCCTTCGAGGAGGCTGCCGGCACACTCGTGAACGGCATGACGTCGCGCGTGGGCAGCCAGATCGACGAGCACGTCGTCGACGTCCTCCGCAACAACCTGCTGGGACTGCCGCTCGACCTTCCGACGCTCAACCTGCTGCGCGGTCGCGATGTCGGCGTTCCGCCCCTGCAGGAGGCCCGTCGCACGTTCTTCGAGACGACCGGTGAGTCGCGCCTGGCTCCGTACGTGAGCTGGGACGACTTCGGACGGAACACCAAGAACGGCAACAACTTCGGTCGTGCCGGCGAGCGCGTCTCGCTGGTCAACTTCGTCGCCGCCTACGGCACGCACGACACGATCACCGCAGCGACCACGCTCGACGACAAGCGCAACGCCGCTTCGCTGCTCGTGAACGGTGCGCCGCTGGGCGAGGAGTTCGTGGTTCGCCTCGGCGGAACCGACCGCTTCCAGACGGCTCGGCTGATCGCGCAGCGCCACTTCCAGGCTCCGGTGCCCGTCGCGTACATCGCACCGGGCAACAACTTCCCTGACGCGCTGGCCGGCGGTTCGCTGGCGGCGGCGACGGGCGGGCCGGTGCTCCTGGCAAGCGCGAACGACACGGGCGAGGTTCCGCTGGGAACCGCCCTCGCACTCGCCGAACTCGAGCCGCAGCGGATCGTGCTGCTCGGTGGCCCCGCGGTCATCGGCCCGCGAGCTCTCGCGTCCTACCAGCAGATCGCACCGACGACACGCATCGCGGGCGCCGATCGTTTCGCGACGGCTGCTGCCATCGCGAGCGAGCTGGAGCCGGGGGGCCGGGTGTTCATCGCGAACGGCCGGAACTTCCCCGACGCACTCGCCGGTGCCGCGGTCGCGGCGTCGAGCGGCTCGGCTGTGCTCCTGGTCAACCCGACCTCGATCCCGACCGCCACGCGCACGGCTCTTCAGGCGCTCAACCCGTCGGAGATCGTGGTCCTCGGTCAGACCGGCGCGGTCTCGGCGAGCGTGGCGAACCAGCTGCGCGCGTACACGAGCGGCGACGTGATCCGACTGGGTGGAGCCAACCGCTACGAGACCGCTATCGAGATCGCGAAGCACTTCTTCCCCGAGGGGGCGGATTCGCTCTACATCGCGACGGGTGCGAACTTCCCGGACGCGCTCACGGCGACGCCCGGCGCGGGCATCAACAATGCGCCGGTGCTGCTCGTCCCGCCGACGGGACTGACGCCCGCCCTGCTCCAGCTGATCGAAGACATCGCTCCCGGGCGGATCTTCATCCTCGGCGGAACTGGTGTCGTCAGCAGCGCCACCGAGCTCGCGCTCGCGGAGTTCGCGCCGGAACCGCTGGACCCGCCGGACGACCGGCTGGACTTCCTCCACAGCACGGGAGCCTGGGCGAACGTCGACGGCGAGACCATCACCGGCCTCGATGACGTGGACTTCTGGATGGGCGGACTCGCAGAGCGGCTCGACCCGTTCGGCGGCATGCTCGGTTCGACGTTCAACTTCGTCTTCGAGACGCAGATCGAGAAGCTGCAGTTCGGCGACCGGTTCTACTACCTGTTCCGCAACCAGGGTGAGCAGCTGTTCGCAGCTCTCGAGGGCAACACGTTCTCGGACATCATCCAGCGGAACACGGACGCCTCGCACCTGCCGGCCGACATCTTCGCGCTGCAGGACCCGGTCATCGACATCGCCGAGCAAGCCGCTCTGCCTGTCGGAGAGCGTGAGCCTGGCCTCACCCTCACCAACGGTCAGTGGCGCTGGCAGGGTGATGAGCACGTCGAGATGCACGGCACTCCGGGGAATGACAACCTCCGAGGTGACGAAGGCGACGACTCGATCTGGGGATACGACGGCCATGACCGCATCGAGGGGGGCTCCGGCAACGACGCTCTCGTCGGCGGACCCGGCGACGACATCATCACCGACTCGTTCGGCGACGACAACCTGAAGGGCAACCAGGGCAACGACGCGATGAACAACGGTTCTGGCGACGACCTGTCGATCGGCGGTGCCGGCGATGACTTCATGGTCAACGGCGGCGGCGACGCGACGACGATCTTCGCCGGAATGGGCGACGACATCGTGCTCGGCACCTCGGGACGCACAACGGTCTTCGGCGGTGAGCACGATGACTGGGTCGAAGGATCCAGCCACGCGGATCTGCTGCAGGGCGACAATGCCGATCAGGCCCAGAACGACACATTGGGTGGCAACGACGTGGTCATCGGCCGCCTCGGCAACGACGACATCGAGGGCGAGGGCGGCGATGACATCATCGTCGGCGCAGCCGTCGGCACCGATCGTCACCTGGGCAACCTCGGCTTCGACTGGCTGACCTACTACGGTCAGACGGGGAACGTCACGTCGGACTGGGCATTCAACCGGGTGTTCGAGACGCAGAACCAGCTGGCCTCGCGTTACGACCTCCTGGAGGCTCTGTCAGGCGGTGCCGGCAACGACACGCTGCGCGGTCCGCTCGTCGAGCCCGACGACTTCACCACACTGAGCGAGGCGCCGCTGAACAAGGCGACGAATGCCACGCTCGATCTGGTGGACGGGTTCAGGGAGATGCTCCAGCCGGTGGTCGACGGTGTGGCGATCGGGGACTTCACGCTCCCGATCATGCGGGACGCACCCGAGATCGATGCGGATGGTGTGCACAAGGTGATCATCGGCGGTCCCGGAAGCGACAGGATCGAGGGACGTGGTGGAAACGACTACCTCGACGGTGACGCGATGCTCCGCGTACGTCTGCGGACCGGCACGTCGGAGGAGAACTACCAGTACTTCGACAGCGCCGCCCAGCTGCAGACCGCAGTGTTCAACGGAACGGTGAACCCGGGTTCGATCGACATCGCACGCGACATCGTGTACGACGACAACCCGGACTCGATCGACATCGCCGAGTACAACGACGTGGTCAGCGCTTACCTGGTCACCGAGATCGGGCCTGCGGGCTCCGGGTACTGGCGAGTCGAGCACACGCAGGTGCAGGAGGCCGAGGAGAGCGACGGAGTCGACGTCCTCCGCGGGTTCGAGCGGCTGCAGTTCGCGGACGGCTGCGCCGACGTCGTCAACGGAGAACTCGTGTCGTGCGTGCAGACGGCGTTCGCGACGATCGCTCCGACCGCTCCGGTGGAGGGTACGCCGGTGACGGCGACTCTCTGGAACGACGAGGACGGAACCGTGCCGTTCAACGAGCCCGGCGCCACCAACATCCGGTACACCTGGTGGGCCGGCGAAGGTGACACGGCCGAGACCGTCACTGAGTGGGAGGTGCTGTCGCTGAACCAGGTTTCGCCGACGTACACCCCGACGCAGGAAGCGGTCGGACAGTTCCTCCGAGTGACCGTGAACTACCTCGCAGCCAACGGGGAGTTCCGGACGGCGAGGGCGGCAGTATCCACGGCACCTGTCGAGGATGTTCAGTTCCCGGGGTCGCTGACCTTCACGAACCCGTCACCGACCGAGGGACAGTTCATCGCGGCGGGCATACCGACGGATCCTGACGGTGGAATCTTCGAGGAGAACGTCTTCACGTACTCGTGGGCGTACTCCGAGACGGATCCCGCGCTGGGCGGCGCTGTGTGGGTCGCCTACGACCCGCCGCAGACCGGCAACGCCTACGCCCCGACGGCAGCGGACGTCGGACGTTGGATCCAGGTGACGGTGAACTACCAGGACGCTGCAGAGAACAACGAGACGGTGTCTGCCAACAGCACCCTCCCGGTCGCTGCAGCCCCGTAGGAACCGCTAGTGAACTGCTTCCGGGTCGCCCTCGGGTGGCCCGGAAGCAGTTCACACACCCACCCGCACCGCGGGGAACGCATCCACCATTTGACCCTCTCGCCGGGAGGCTGCTCATGAGCACCACCACCGGGGCGGGGAGCGTCGAATCGATGACAGCCGGCGGAGCTACGCGCCGAGTTGCCCATCGGAAGACCTGGGCGAACCGGGTGAACCAGGTGGACGGTCTTCGACATCGATTGTCTCCTCGCACGCTTTCCCCAAGAGCGTGCCGAGAGGCGCCGCCCCCACGGCGCCGGCCCGGGACCGCGCCTCACAACTCGTGATTGCAGGACACCACGTCGGTCGTTGAGGGTTTGCAGGTCAACCGGTAAAGGAAGGCGGGGGACGATCCGAAGGATCTGTCCTCCGCCTTCTGCCGTCAGGCCGTGGGCCACTCGATCAGCAGCAGACCCTGCTTCGTGTCAGCCAGCTTGACCCAGCCCGCGGCGAAGAGATACGTCATCCCGTAGCCCTCGTCGTCGACCGCGATCGTCGTCTCTTTCGGCTCGGTGATGTAGACGCCCTCATCCGAGGCTTCGCGGATCCAGCCCTGCGCGATGAGGGCTGTCTGCGCACCGGCGGCCTCCTCGTCGGTGATCGGCGCCCACCCGAAGATCTGCAGGTGATCTCCGGCGGGCCCACCGAAGTCCGCCCACACGCACTGCAGGCCGTGGGGGAGCTCCAGTTCACCGAGGTAGAAGCTCTCGGCCTGCGAAGACCATCCGATGCTTTCGAAGTCCGCGACGACGTCCTCGCCGATGAGGGTCTCGCAGGTGGGGTCCTCGTCGACGCCGGCGCTCACCGTCGGGGTGGCCGCCGGCTCCGGTGCAGGGGCGCTCGGCGTCTCAGCCACGGTCTCGGTCGGAGCGGGAGAGGGTGGCGCCTCAGCGGCGCATGCGGTGACGAGGCCCACCGTCAGCGCGATGACGAGTGCGGCACCGAGACGGTGGCGTGGAGGAAGCATCGAACGGTCTCCGGGGAGGGGATCGGCAGTGCGGGGAGGATCAGGACGAGTGGAGCAGGTCGAGGTAGGCGTCGTGCAGCACACGGTTGGTCGCGAGCGAGGAGCGCTCCGACAGGGAGTCTCTGCCGTCGAAGGATGTGAAGCGCCCGCCGGCCTCGGTCACGATCGGCACGAGGGCGGCGATGTCGTATTCCTTGACGCCGAACTCGGCGACGAACTCGAGACGACCCTCGGCGAGGAGCATGTAGGGCCAGGCGTCGCCGTACCCCCGGTCGCGCCACACTGCGCTCGTGAGGCGCTCGAGGGCGTCGAGCCGGCCGGCATCCCGCCACTGCCCGATGCTCTGGAAGCTCACGCTCGAGTCGGCGATCGAGTCGACAGATGACACCGACAGTCGCTGGGGCTCTCCGTCCGGGCCGTTCGTCCACGCACCCAGGCCCGTCGCGGCCCACCACCGGCGGGCGATGGCGGGCTGGCTCGCCACGCCGACTCGCGGGACGCCGTCGATCGACAGCGCGATGAGGGTCGTCCACATCGGGATGCCCTTGAGATAGTTCGCCGTCCCGTCGATCGGGTCGATGATCCACTGCCGGCTCGAGTCGCCGGTGATCCCGTACTCCTCGCCGAAGACGCTGTCGCCCGCGCGCTCGGTCTCGAGCAGGGAGCGGATTGCGCGCTCGGTCGCGAGATCCGCTTCGGTGACGTGCGTGGCATCGGCTTTCGTGCTGATCTCGAGATCAGCGGCATCGAAACGGCTCATGGATGCCGCATCCGCCGCATCCGCCACTCGCAGCGCGAACTCGAGATCGGCGCGGAGGTCGCCCTCGTACGGCGCGTCGAACGGCTGCGTCGAGGAGGGGGGAGTCACGTTGCCAAGGATATCCGCAGCGAAGCTGCCTCGATTTCCGGTGACGCAATCGTGATGCTAATGTTGACCCTCGGTT
>Ga0307505_10002786_pt1 | contig 11707 bp, 10 predicted proteins | sample 23_S_MG_FD_202183 | JGI IMG/M metagenome (GOLD analysis project Ga0307505, IMG submission 202183) | Soil microbial communities from Populus trichocarpa stands in riparian zone in the Pacific Northwest, United States - 23_S | ecosystem: Environmental > Terrestrial > Soil > Riparian zone > Trees...
ACCAGCTTGGTATGAAACAGGTTTTTCCACTCGCCCGGCGCCGTGGCCATAAGCAGGATGGGCAGCGACAGCACATAGCGCGCCAGCATGACCTGGCCGAAGGACTGGGTTTCGATAAGCATCTTGCTGATCCCGTCGACCACGCCAAAGCAGGTGACGGATGCGATAAGAAGCAGGATGCCCCACATGTTGTCCGTCAGGCCGGCCGGTTTTTTCATGGGCAGGTTCTATCCCAGGCAAGCATGCAAACATAGGTGATTTCGCATGGTTGTGAATTCCTGGCCATGTCGAACTGTTGCTGATAATGCCCGGCCCGGCTATCGCTCGCCGATCGCTCTTGACGCGCAGGTGCAATTTGCAATTTACAATTGTAAAATCTTGTAAGGCGCTCTGTGTGGTGTTGCAAGAGAGCACCGATTTCCAAAATAATGGGAGCTGGGACATAGTTAGCTTGACAGGTCGTTTGCCAACGCCCAGTTTTTGTCAAATTATTTCATCGCAGGGGACCGGGCCATGATCTATTCCAAGCTTCTGGGCGCAGGCGTAATTCTTGCTGCTGCGGCGATGCCCAATGCGGCAAAAGCCGCTGATGCCTTTGCTCCTGCCGCGGACAGGTGGACAGGCCCCTATGTGGGCGTTTTTGGCGGCTATGTTTCCCTCGATGCGGACGGTGAATACGAAGGCGAAGGCGTTATTGATGGCGGGCCCGTCAAAGGCTTTCTTTACGGCGGCCAGATCGGATACAACAAACAGATTGAAAGCGCGGTTTTAGGCATCGAAGCCGATATTGCATTATCAGACGCAGACGGCGACGTCGTGAATGATTCCGGTACCGAGTTTGCGGCAACCGATTTGAATTACCTGGCGACCATTCGTGGCCGCGCCGGCATGCTGTTGGGTGAAAGCGAAAGCACGCTGCTGTTTGCCACCGCCGGACTTGCGGTTGCGGAATTCGACGTGGATTTTGAGGGCGAGGCCGGCACCTTCACCCATCTCGGGGTGGTTGCTGGCGGTGGCCTGGAACACATGTTGACAGAGCAAATCTCCGTTAAAGCCGAGTATAACTATATGGTGACATTCGACAAGGACACCGGTGGCTCCTCAGGCGAAGACATCGGTTATGATGGTCACGTCGCGAAGCTTGGTGTGAATTTCCATTTCTGAGGGATTGATTGGGTGGATTATTGCAGTTGATGGGCGCCGAAAGGCGCTCATTTCGTTTGGCGTCCCGTTAGGAGATTGTCATGTTCTTGTGCATCCCTGATATACTGAAGGGCAACGAATTGACGACAGTCAGAGATGGGCTGTCGGTCATAACTTTCGTTGACGGCAAGGAAACGGCGCACGGCCTGGCCAGGCAGGTCAAGAATAACCTGCAGGCCTCATCCAAAGACACCAAGCAGGAATTGCTCCGCGCCCTGGTCTTTGAAAAGGTTTTGTCCAATGAATTGGTACGCCGCGCCACGCGCCCCAAGACCATCTCCTACCTTATGTTCTCCAAGTATGAGCCGGGCATGGCTTATGGCTCCCATGTGGACAATCCGTTCCAGCAGGGCTTGAGAAGCGATATTTCATTCACCCTTTTCTTAAGTGAGGCGGATAGTTACGATGGCGGCGAATTGGTCATTGAAACGACGGCGGGCGAACAGCCGATAAAACTGCCAGCCGGTGCCGCCGTTTTCTATCCCTCCACGACGCTGCATCGCGTCAGTGCGATCACGCGGGGTGAGCGTCTCGCCGCTGTGGGGTGGATCCGGAGTTATATCCGCGAGGCGGCCCAGCGTGAATTGCTGTTCGACCTCGACACGCTGCGGGTTTCCCTCAAAGACACCGACGGAACGGAAACGCAGCGCACACTCCTCAGCAAGTCCATTGCCAACCTCATCCGGATGTGGGCCGACGATCTGAAATAGGGCGACATAAATTGCACGCCCTTGGCTGCGGTTCATTTACATTTGCCCGGGCTTTGTGCAAAACCTAGCCCCGTTCGCCAGCCAAATGCCGGAAAAAAATGAATTCATACAAAGATTTTATCGCCTTGAGCCCCGAAACGCTGCCCGCCCGGCTGGGCGGCCTTGCCGCCCTGAAGGAACGGATCGGCGCCGATGCATCGCAATGGAAAACCCGCGAAGTGGGCGACGGCAATCTCAACCTGGTGTTCATCGTCGAAGGCCCCAAGGGCGCGGTGGTCGTCAAGCAGGCGCTGCCCTATGTCCGCCTCGTGGGCGATAGCTGGCCCCTGCCGCTGAAGCGCTCCTTCTTCGAATACCACGCCTTGTCTAGACAAGCTGAACGCGATCCCGGAATGGTGCCGGAGATTTTCCATTTCGATGCGGGCCAGGCGATTATCGTCATGGAATTCCTCTCGCCCCATATCATCCTGCGCCGCGCCCTGATCGCCGGGCAGGAACTGCCGAAAATCGCCAGGGACCTGGGGCTGTTTCTGGCGCGAACACTTTTCCGCGGTTCCGACCTTTGCCTCGATACCAAGCTGCGCAAGGCCGACCTCGCCCTCTTCGCCGACAATGTGGCGCTCTGTGACATCACCGAAAGCCTGGTTTTCAGCGATCCCTATTATGATGCCAAGCTCAACCGCCATACCTCGCCGCAACTTGATGGCATCGTGAAGGAACTGCGCGCCGACCGCGATTTGAAAGTGGCTGCCCAGCGCCTGAAGCATATTTTTGCCGCCACGCCAGAAACGCTTTTGCACGGCGATTTCCATACGGGCTCCGTGATGGTGACGGCCGAGCAGACCCGCGTCATCGATCCCGAATTCGCCTTCTATGGCCCCATGGCCTTTGATGTGGGCATGCTGCTGGCCAATTTCTGGATGAGCTATTTTTCGCAATCCGGCCATGAAACGGCGGATAACCGCATCAGCATGCGGCGCTATCTGCTGAAGGTGACGGTGGACATCTGGGAGATTTTCCGCAGTGAATTTTCCAATCTCTGGCACAGCGAGCGCAACGGCATTCTCTACCAGCGGTCGCTTTTCGAGGATCAGGGCGACATGCTGGCTTCCGAGCAGGCGCTTGACCTGGTGCTGCACGGAATCTGGGTGGATATGCTGGGCTTTGCCGGCGTCGAGATGCACCGCCGCATTCTGGGCCTGGCCCATAACGCGGATTTTGAAACCATCGAAAACCCTGATCTCCGCGCCCGCTGCGAAACCAAGGCTTTAAAACTGGGCCGCCACCTTGCGGTGAACCGCGGCCACATTCACAGCATAGTGGAAGTCAATAATCTGGCCGAACGGCTCGAGAAGGACATCGTCACGTGAAAGTCGGCCACCGCCATTACCACACCATTTGGCTCAACCCCGATGGCCGCTCCGTCGATATCATCGACCAGCGCTGGCTGCCCCACGAGTTCCGCGTCGTCACCTTGAAGACCGTCGATGATGTCGCCACCGCCATCCGCGACATGTGGGTGCGGGGCGCGCCGCTGATTGGTGTGTCCGCCGCCTATGGCGTGGCGCTTGCCATGGCAAGCGATGCCAGTAATGCGGCCCTCGACAAGGCCTGGGAAACGCTGCACGTAACCCGCCCCACCGCCATCAATCTGAAATGGGCCCTCGACGACATGCGCGGCTTCCTGCGCGGCCTGCCGGAAGCCAAACGGCAGGAAGCCGCCTATGCCCGGGCCGCAGCCATCGCCGAGGAGGACGTGCTGCTCAACCGCGCCATCGGCCAGCATGGCCTTTCGGTCATCAAGCAGATCGCCGCCCGCAAGAAGCCGGGCGAGCCGGTGAATGTGCTGACCCATTGCAATGCCGGCTGGCTCGCCACGGTGGACTACGGCACCGCGACGGCGCCGATCTACCTGGCCAGCGAGGAGGGCATCCCGGTCCATGTCTATGTCGATGAAACGCGGCCGCGCAACCAGGGGGCCCAGCTCACCGCCTGGGAGCTTAACAACCACGGCGTTCCCCACACCCTGATCGTCGACAATGCCGGCGGCCATCTCATGCAGCATGGCCAGGTGGACATGGTGATCGTCGGAACCGACCGCACCACCGCCCATGGCGATGTCTGCAACAAGATCGGCACCTATCTCAAGGCGCTTGCCGCCAGGGACAATAATGTTCCCTTCTACGTGGCCCTGCCGTCGCCCACCATCGACTGGACGGTTCATGACGGGGTGAAGGAAATTCCCATCGAGGAGCGCAACGCCGATGAAGTCAGTTTCGTCCAGGGCCTGGGAGAAGATGGCGCGACGCTCCGGGTGCGCATTTCGCCCGAAGGCAGCCCCGCCGCCAATCCCGCCTTCGATGTGACGCCGGCCCGCCTCATCACCGGCCTCATCACCGAGCGCGGCATCGCCAGGGCTTCGGCCGAAGGCCTGAAGGCGCTCTTTCCCGAACGCAAATAGTTATAGTTTTCCTTCTCCCCATCGGCCAAACGATAAACCGTCATCCCCGCGAAAGCGGGGATCCACCTTTGCCACGATGAATTCCCGCTTTCGCGGGAATGACGGAAATGAGGGAGCGCCTGCCGGGATGAATCCGATAGCTTCCCAAGGGGCGAGGAAAAAATAGAGGCCTATTCGGATTCCTTCAGCCGCTGGGCGTAGACGTTGATGATCAGCGCGCTAAGCAGGATCAGGCCACGGATCAGGATTTTCAGAAAGCTGTCGATCTGCACATGGTCGAGGCCATTGTTCAACACACCCAGCACCAGAAGCCCGATGATCGTATTGCCGATGCCGCCGCGCCCGCCGAACAGGCTGGTGCCGCCCACCACCACCGCGGCGATGGCGTCCAGCAGGTAGCTGTCGAACTGGTTCTGCTGGGCCGAGCCGAAATAGGCTACTGCCAGCATCCCGGCGATGCCGGAGCACATGGCGGCAATCACCATGACCGAGCCGATGATGAACTTCACGTTGACGCCGGAATATTCCGCCGCCTCGCGGTTGCCGCCGGTCATGTAGATGTAGCGCCCGAAGCGCGTGTAGGTCAGCACCAGATGGCCGATGCCGAGGAACAGGATGGCGACGATGATGGTCCAGCGGATGCCGAACACCGAGCCGGAGCCGAGCGTGGTGATGAGTTCCGGATAGGAATAGGCGATCTGCCCGCGCACCAGCAGCGCCGACACGCCATTGGCGATCTGCATGATGGCCAGCGTCATGATGAAGGAGGGAATGCCGATCCAGGTGACGCCAAAGGCCGTGATCAGGCCGAAGCACAGGGCGGTGAGCAGGGTGAGCACGATGGCGATGATGCCGGGCAGCGGCAGGTTGGCGATGTTCACATAGTCCGGCTGCAGGGTGAAATAGGCAATGGTAATGCCCACCGCATTGGCCACGGCTGCCACCGAAAGGTCAATCTCGGCTGTCAGGATCACATAGGTGAGCCCCACCGCGATGATCGCCGTGATCGAAATCTGCGACAGGATGTTCATGAAATTGACGACGCTGAAAAACGACGAACTCGCCACCGAGAAGAAAATCACCAGCGCCAGCAGCGTGAACACGGGGGCGATGTTGCGGAGCTGGTCCTTGAGAAAGCTCTTGAGCCGGCTGGTTGGTTGTACGTCAGTCATGCTCATATGCGATGCCCCTATGCCGCCGCCAGAAGGTCGGCCTTGTGGATTGTCCCACGATTGAATTCTTTTGCAACCATTCCCTTGCGCAGCACGCTCACCCGGTCCGCCAGGGTGAGGATGGTTTCCGGCTCGGTTGAAAGCACCAGGATGGCAACGCCCCTGTCGCGCAGGTCCTTGACGATGCGGATCACGTCTTCCTTGGCCCCCACGTCCATGCCGCGCGTCGGCTCCGAGAGGATGAGCACCTTGGGAAGATGCGTCAGCCATTTGGCCAGCGCCACCTTCTGCTGGTTGCCGCCCGAGAGCGAGCCCAGCATCATGTTGGGATTGGGCGGCCTGATCTGCAGGTCCTTGGCGCGGGTGCCCGCAATGGCGCGTTCGGATTTGGGCTTGAGCAGCAGCCGGTGGATGCGGTCGAGAATGGCGATCGAGACGTTTTTATAGACCGGTTCGGTGCGGAACAGCATCATGCGCCGGTTCTCCGGCACGAAGGCAATGCCTTCGCTGCGTGCCGCCGCCGTCGATTTGAAGGATTTCTGCGCGCCGTTGAGCAGGAAGCGGCCCTGCTTGAGCCGGATTTTCCCGAACAGGGCGCGCGCCAGCTCGATCTGCCCGCAGCCCATGAAACCGTAGACCCCGGTGATTTCCCCGGCGCGCAGCTTGAGCGAAACATCGCGGAGCTGCTTGCCGTCGCTGATGGATTCGGCCGCCAGCACCACAGGCTTGGCATCATCGCCCGTGAGATCGGCGCTTTCCCCCATGTGCATACCGATCGAGCCGCGCCCGATCATGTGCGAGATCACCGCATCCTTGGTGAGCGTGGCGGCGGCTTCGGTGGCCACCTTCTTGCCGTTCCGGAACACCGTGACCGTGTCGGAAATTTCCAGCACGTCATCTAGGAAGTGCGAAATGAAAATGATGCCGCGGCCGTCCGCCTTGATCTTGCGCAGCACGTCAAACAGCCGCTTCACCTCCGGCGGCGACAGCGCCGAGGTGGGCTCATCCAGGATGATGATGCGCGCCCCTGAAAACAGGACCCGCGACAGTTCCACAAGCTGCTGCAGGCCAACCGGCAGAGAACCCATCCTGGTTTTGGGATCAATATCGAGGCCGAGGCTGGCGATGAGCCGTGTCGCCTCGCGGTTGATCCGGGCCCAGTCCACCGTGCCCATTTTTGTCAGCGGCTGATGGCCGAGAAAGACATTTTCGGCAACGGTGAGGTCCGGAATGGTCGACAGTTCCTGATGCACCATGCCGATGCCCGCAGCCAAAGCCTCGCGCGCCGAGCGGAAATGCACGCGTTCGCCGTCAATGCGCATTTCGCCGTCATAGTCGGCATAGACGCCGGCGATGATTTTCATCGTGGTGGATTTGCCCGCCCCGTTTTCACCGACAAGGCCGTGAATCTCGCCGGCCTGAAGCACCATGTCCACATCCTTCAGCGCCGCGATGCCGCCGAATGATTTTGACACATTGGAAAGCTGAAGCAGGGGCGGCTTGCCGCCCCCGCCATGTGATTGCGCCGTCATGAACCGGTCAGATCAGGAAGTTCTTCTGCAGCCAGAGATGGCCCGGAGCCGTTTCCTTGGTGATGACCGGTCCGTCCGCCAGGATATAGTTTGGAATATCCGTGCCGGCTTTCTCGCCGCCCTGAACCGCGGCAACGCCCGCAGCCACCGACCAGCCATGGATACGGCAGGAAGGATTGCGCACTGTTGCCAGCATGGTGCCGTCAAGCACCGCCTGCACCGCCGGAGGCATGGCGTCCACGCCGCCGATGATGATGCCTTCGCGGCCCTTCTGCTTCATGACCTGATTGGCGGCAAGCGCCATGTCGTCATTGTGGAAGAAGGCGCCGGCGATGTCGGGGTTCTGGGTCAAGACCGAATCCCAGATGCGCGCGACCTTGGTCACATCCCAGTCGGCCGGCTCTTCATTGATCACTTTCACATCCGGATAGTTGGCCACGACCGACTTGAAGCCCTTGGCGCGGCCCTGGGCGCCGGAATGGCCGAGAGCACCCTGCGTCATCACCACATTGCCCTTGCCGCCGATGGCAGCCATGAGCTGTGAGGTGACGGCAGAACCCATCATTTCGTTGTCCGGTGCAATGAAGGTGTGGATGGCGATTGTTCCCGGAGGGGCAACCAGCGTGTCCATGGCGATGACCGGCGTGCCGGCATCAATCATTTTCTGGATCGGATCGGTGAGCGTGCCGATGCCGAAGGTCTGGATGGCAACGAAGTCCCACTTCTGGGTGGCCATGTTGTCGATGGCGGCGCGCTGCTTGGTGGCAGCCAACTCGCCGTCAAACCAGGTGATCTCGACATTCATCAGCTTGGCCCAGGCTTCCGCAGCCTGCTTGCCCTGGGCGCACCAGGAGGCCTGCAGGCCGGCGTTCGAGAAGGCCGCCTTCATCGGCTTGCCCGAGGGCGCCAGGGCCTGCGCCATGGCCGGGTCAAATCCCGCATCGGCCAGAAGGGCGCCGGCAAGCGCCGTGGCGCCGATCGCCTTGAAGACGTCGCGGCGGGTTCGTGCTTCTTTGATAAGGTCGTCAAGCATATGAAAATCTCCCATGTGAATTTTTGTTAGGCAGGAGTGTTTTCTGAGTCCCGTGCTGTTTAAATTTCGATTTCTTGCATGAGTCTGCTGAACACCCTCCGCCGCAAATCTTGCCGCCAACTCCCCAGCCTGTCAAATCCAATCGTCATACAAATGAAAATGACCGTGCCCGCGTTTCAAGCACTGCAAGGCCCGCGCGCCGGAAGTGAGCGAATTCAGGCATCCCGATCCAATTCGAGGTTGATATTGCGCTGCACCTAACTCGCCAGGCCACAAGCCAGAAATTTCCTCTCCCCGCTGGGGAGAGGAAAAGTGAGTGCGGTTCAACTCGCCAGCTTGAGGAGACTGGTCAATTCATCTGCTTCCGCCGCCGGCTTGTCCCACCTGATTCTGGAAATGCGCGGAAACCGCATGGCCAGTCCCGCCTTGTGGCGCCTGGAGACATTGATGGCGTCAAAGGCCACTTCAAACACAAGGTCGGGTGCAACCGATCGCACCGGCCCGAAGCGCTCTACCGTGTTCTCGCGGATGAATTTGTCAATCCGAAAAAGCTCCGCATCGGTGAAGCCGCTGTAGGCCTTGCCCACCGGCACCAGAACGCGCGCGTCTTCTTCCTGTTTCCATACTCCAAAAGTGTAGTCCGAATAAAACGACGAGCGTTTTCCCGAACCGCGCTGGGCATACATCAAGACGCAGTCGGCCGTCAGCGGCGTTCTCTTCCACTTATACCATTTGCCTTGCGGACGCCCCGCTATGTAGGGGCTCTGCCGCAATTTGATCATCAGGCCTTCGATGCCGGCTTCCCGCGTCGTTTCCCAAATTTTCCGCAAATCCTCCTTGTTTGCGGGATGGACCAGAGGCGACAGGTCCGTGTGGTGAGGGCCCCTTTCGCCATGCCACAGCTCCAGGCGCTTGCGCCGCTCATCAAAGGATAGCGGGCGCAGATCTTCGCCGTCCAGTTCGAGGGCATCATAAAGCCGGATGTGGGCCGGGTATTTTACAAGCATGGCCGGGTTTACCGTCTTGCGGTTGAGCCGCTGCTGCAGGTCGGAAAAGGAAGCAATCGCCTCCCCATGCTTGACCAGAAGCTCGCCATCCAGAATTCCGCTGAAATTCTGGTTGCCGACGATTTCCGGAAACGCCGCGCCGATATTGTCGCCGTTGCGCGAAAACAGCGAAACCACATTTCCCTTGCTCGCAAACTGGACGCGGATGCCGTCCCACTTCCATTCAACCGCCATGTCGTTGAGGTCCAGCGCCTCCCAATCCTTGTCTTCCAGGGGATGGGAAAGCATGAGCGGCCTGAAGGTGGGAACATCGGCGCTCACGGGGCGCGGGGCCTTGCCCTCGAACCACTGAAACAAGTCCACATAGGGCGGCCGCAGCCCATGCCACAACTCTTCGATCTCTTCCGCCTTGTGGTCAAAGGCCTGGGCGATGGAAAGCTTTGCCAGTCTTGCCGAAACGCCAACCCGGAGAGCCCCGGACAAAAACTTGAGCAGGGCCCAGCGCTCGTTGACATTCATGCCATCGAGCCAGCGCGCGATTTGTTCCGCAAGGCGCTGTCCGGATGTTATTTTGACGACATCGACAATTTCACTCAGGCGGAGTGGCGAGCCGCCTCTGCCGGTGTCAGGCCACATAAGCGAAAGCGTCTCCGCCGTGTCGCCCACGTAATCCCGTGAGTACTTAAAAAGCACCGGGTCGAAGCGCGATGCGGAGAGTTCGGTCAGGACCCGCCGCAGCGGAATGGTAACCGGCATTTCGTCGGTGAGTGCCGCAAGCGCAAAGCCGCGGTCAGGATCAGGGGACGCAAGGAAGTAATTGCGCAGCAGCGTCAGTTTGCCGTTGCGCGCGGGCGTATTGGAAAGAGCGTCGAGAAGTATGGCAAAGTCCTTCATTCCATGTCTTCTTCCAAGCCGATGATCGACAGCGCTTTGGCCTTGAGGCCCAAGCGCGTCAATTCATGGACCAATGCTTCTTCCCGCCCATGGGTTATCCAAACCTCTCCGGCTCCCGTATCGGCAACCGTGGCAAGCAGATTTGGCCAATCCGCATGATCGGAAATCACCAGGGGAAGCTCGGCTCCCCTTTGCCGGGCCCGCGCCCGCACCCGCATCCAGCCCGAAGCCAGCGCATGAATGGGTTCGGTGAAACGCCGCGACCAGCGGTCACCCAGGGCGGAGGGCGGGCAGAGCACGATTTCACCGCCCAGCGTGTCCGTGGCATCGGCCACCAGGCGCACATCGCCAAAATCATTCCCGCAACGGACATAATAGTCGGTCGTGGCTTTCAGCGCGCCGTGCAGCCAGATCGGCCTTTCATATCCTGCCTCGCGTAAGAGGGCGATCACCCGCTGGCACTTGCCCAATCCATACACGCCGACCTGGTGGGTCTGATCGGGGAATGCTGCGAGCGACGCGAGAAGTTTTTTGATTTCAGCGCCGGGCGAGTCAAACTTGAAAACCGGCAAGCCAAAGGTCGCCTCGGTAACGAACAGATCGCAGGGGACCGCTTCGAAGGCCTGGCAGGTGGGGTCCGGCTGGCGCTTGTAGTCGCCGGAAATCACCGCGCGTTGCCCCTTGTATTCAATGACAACCTGGGCGCTGCCGAGAATATGGCCTGCGGGGACGAGATGCACCGCCACGTCTCCGAGCCGGATGGCTTCATGATACTTAAGGGCTTGCGTGGTTTTTCCCGCACCCTCCGCCAAACGGATTTTCATGATGTCCAGGGTTTCAGGCGTTGCCAAAACCGCCTGGTGCCCGGGCCTGGCATGATCGGAGTGGCCATGGGTGACGATGGCGCGCTCAACCGGGAAGAGGGGGTCGATATAGAAATCACCGGCTTCGCAATAGAGGCCGGAAGGCTCCGGCCGCAACCACGTTTCGAATTTTTGAGGCGCTGCCATGATTGAATTATCTGGGGAATTTTCCGCCAATCACAAGGCTTTTTTCAAGCTCACGCCTGCTGCGCGCGCCACTCGCGCATCACGAAAATCGTGCGGGTTGTGGCAACGCCCCGGACGGTTTGCACCTTGGTCAGCATGAGGTCGGCGAAGTTTTGCAGATCCCGCGCGAAGACTTCGAGGAAGATGTCCTGCTCGCCGGTGACCACATAGCTGACGTTGACGCCTTCAATGGTCGAGAGCCTTCTTCCCAATTCCTCGGCGGAGAGCGAGGGATCACGGGTGACGGCGACAAAGGCCCGGACCGTGAGCCCCACCTTGGCCTGGTTGATGCGCGCCCCGTAGCCCTCGATGATGCCGGCCGTTTCAAGCCGGGTGATCCGCCGCGAAATGGCGGAATGGGACAGCTTTACCTCGGCTTCCAGCTCCAGATTGCTGGCCCGCGCATTCCTGGAGAGCGCCGCCACGATGCGCCGATCAAATTCATCGAGTTCCGAAGCTTGCATGAATTGAACCTGTTTTTGATAATCATGCAAAATATTTGCACAAAATGCCGGATTAGCGATAAAAATGCAAGGTATTTGATATTTCTCATCCCGGCTCTCCAGGCCTCCCCCGGCGTGATATTCAGAGGCCATGACTCAAATGCGCCTTTCATCTCTCCATGATCTGGAGCGCCGCAGTCTCT